>Ga0066709_100003723_pt1 | contig 11852 bp, 14 predicted proteins | sample GraSoiAngelo_158_FD_79665 | JGI IMG/M metagenome (GOLD analysis project Ga0066709, IMG submission 79665) | Grasslands soil microbial communities from the Angelo Coastal Reserve, California, USA - 14_1009_16_30cm | ecosystem: Environmental > Terrestrial > Soil > Grasslands | place: USA... | reverse complement strand
CGTCAGCCTGCACGCCACCCTCACCGACGCGACGCGCGGCTTCATCGGCGAGAAGGAGCTGCGCCGGATGAAGCCCACCGCGCTCTTCCTCAACACGGCGCGCGGCGAGCTGGTGGACGAGGCCGCGGTGGCCCGGGCCGTGGACAAGCGCTGGATCGCGGGCGCGGCGGTCGACGCCTTCGCGCAGGAGCCCTTGCCCAGCGAGCATCCCTACCGCAACGCCGATCCCGAGCGGCTGATCCTCACGCCGCACAACGTCGGCCACAGCGAGGCCGGGCGCCGCGCCAATCTCGCGCTGGCGCTCGGGCAGATCCTCGCCGTCGGGCGCGGCGAGCCGCCCGCGCACGTGATCAACCCCGAGGCGATTGCCATCTGGAGGATGAGAGCATGAACGTCATCGACGCGGATGGTCACGTCACCGAGAGCCAGGAGCAGATCGCCCGGTATCTCGACGAGCCGTACAAGCGCCGCCCCGTCAACCAGTTCTTCTATCCCTGGGACGGCTGGGACCGCCGCCTGCTGAACACCTTCAGCGACCTCGCCGGCACCTCGGAGGCGTGGGAGAAGGCGCTCGACAAGGGCGGGATGGAGAAGGCCGTCCTCTACCCGACGCTCGGTCTGTTCATGAGCTTTCTCAAGGACCGCCAGTGGGCGGTGGCGATCTGCCGCGCCTACAACACGTTCCTGCACGAGGAGTTCGTCAAGAAGAGCCGGCGGCTGCAGGCGGTGGCGCTGCTGCCGGTGCAGGCGCCGGAAGCCTGCGCGCCCGAGTTGCGCCGGGCCGTGCGAGAGCTCGGCCTCTGCGGCGCCATGCTGCCGGCCGACGGCGGCCACCTGCTGGGCGACGCGCGCTACTCGGAGGTGTACGAGGAAGCGCAGCGCCTGGACGTGATGCTCGGCATCCACGCCTCCGGCTCGCATCTCGGCGGCGCCGGCGTCGATCTGTTCCCCGCCTTCATCCAGGCCCACACGTGCTCGCACGCCTTCGGCCAGATGCGGCAGCTCACCTCGGTGATCTTCGAGGGCATCCCGGAGCGTTTCCCCGACGTGCGCATCGCCTTCCTGGAGGCCGGCTGCGGCTGGGCGCCCTACTGGATGGAACGGATGGACGACGAGTACGCCAAGCGCGCGCCGGAAGCGCCGGTGCTGAAGAAGAAGCCCAGCGAGTACTGCCGGTCCGGCAACATCTACTTCTCGTGCGAGGCCGACGAGTGGCTGCTGCCGCAGGCCGTGAAGCTCGTCGGCGAGAACCAGATCGTCTACGCCTCCGACTTTCCGCACTGGGACCACTCGTGGCCGGCCTCGATCGACGAGATCCGCCAGCGCGGCGACATCAACGACAAGCAGAAACAGAAGATCCTGGCCGACAACGCCAAGCGACTCTACAAGCTGTGAGCCGGAGGCTTATCCACTTATCCACGGCTATCCACAAAATTAAATTCGACCGGCCTGATGCGATTTCGCGCACGGCGCCTCGCGCCGCGCCGCGGCTTGCGCGTGGTTAGCGGCGCACGCTCCACGTTGTCGGCGTCAAGACGGCCCGCGACGCGGCGGATAAGCCGCGGACCCGCCTGGAATGCGGTCGTCATCGCCATTGCGTCCGGCGGGCCGTCGCACTAACGTCTGGACTTCGATGGACACTTACGATCAGACGACCGCGCTGCCCGCTGCCGAGGTTGCCACTGCTCGCGCGCCACGGATCCTGGTGATCGACGACGACCGCTACGTCCGCACGCTCCTCTGCGATCTCCTGGAGGCCTGGGGCTACGAGGCCGACGCCGCCGCCGACGGCCGCGAGGGCCTGGCGCGCTTCAGCCCGGGACGCTACGACGCGGTCCTGACCGACCTCGGCATGGCGGGCATCACGGGCCTGGACGTGATCGCCGGCGTCCGCGAGCGCGACAGGGAGGTCAGCGTCATCATGTTCACGGCCTTCACGGGCGATCTCGAGCCCCAGGGCCGTCGCCTCGGCTTCACCGTGCTGCGCAAGCCGCTGGAGATCGAAGGCCTCCGCCGGGCCCTCCGCGCCGCCCTCCTGGCGCGCGGTACAATGGCGGGGTGAGGTCGCGCCGCTTCCTCTTCCTCCTGCTGGTCTTCGTCGCGCTGGACTTCGCGGTCCCCTACGAGCCGACTGCGCGGGGCTGGTCCGAGTACGAGGACGAGGAGGAGTCCGTCCGCCCTGAGGGCCGGCGGCTCGCGCGACCCCGCTCCGGGAGCCCGCGCCCGGCCACCGGCGCGGCGGTCACCGCAGCGCGTCCGCGTCCGGCTCCCGTGGCCGAGCGTCACGCTCGCCGGCCGCACGCCGCACCGGTGACCCGACTGGCCCGAGCCGACACGTCCTCGCCTCCTGCATCACCCGACGCCCACTAACCTCTCGCTCCCCCGACCGTTTCGCCTGTCCGCCTGACCCCGGTTCTCGCGTGTGCGCGCGCCCCGAAGTCCGGCGGCGGGCCGGCTCCACTCTCGTCGCCACAAGGGGAAAGCGAGATGCCCAAGAACCGTTATCAGGCGCTGGCGTTCGCCATCGCGTGTCTCGTCGTCGGCAAGGCCCTGGTCGTGCTCGTCCGGCTGCTCACCGGAGCCGGCCAGTGATCCTGCTGGCCGACCCGGAGTTCTGGATCCGCCTGGCCGGCATCATCCTGATCGACCTCACGCTGGCCGGCGACAACGCGCTGGTCATCGCGCTGGCGGTGCGCAGCCTGCCGCCACGCCAGCAGTTCCTCGGCCGGATGTGGGGAACCGTGGGCGCCGTCGGGCTGCGGCTGGCCTTCATCGCGGTGGCGACGTGGCTCCTGGCGCTGTCCTTCGTGCAGCTGGCCGGCGGCCTGCTGCTCCTCTGGATCGCCGTGAAGCTCGTCGTCATGAACGCCGGCGGCGACCACAAGGTGCGCCACGGCACCTCCCTGCGCGAGGCGATCTGGATCATCATGCTGGCCGACGCCGCCATGAGCCTCGACAACGTGCTGGCGGTGGCGGCCGCAGCCCACGGCGACTTCGTGCTGGTGGCCTTCGGCATCGGGCTCTCGCTTCCGCTGGTCGTGTGGGGCAGCGGCTTGCTGGCCCGGCTGATGAACCGCTTTCCCGCCGTCATCTGGGTCGGCGGCGGCGTGCTCGGCTGGGTGGCCGGCGAGATGATCGTGAGCGAGGTCGTCCGGCGCTGGCTCGGCGAAGCCAACGGCTGGTCGCACGCGGCGCCGGCGATCCCCGCCGTCGTCATCGCCGCGCTCGGCTGGTGGGCTCAGCGCGCGCGCGCGGCCCTGTCGCGGGTGTAGCCGCGGGGGGGATCGTGTACCATCGGGCCGCACGCCGCCGCCGAGTGGGGAGGGGCCATGGCCCAGGATCTGCGGAGCTTTCTGGACCTCGTCAAGCGCAACCGCGCCGCCGACTTCCAGATCGTCAGCAAGCCGGTGGACGCCAGGTACGAGATCACGGGCCTCGTGGCCAAGCTGGAAAAAGAGGGCCGCCGGCGTCCGGTTCTGCTCTTCGAAAACGTCTCCGGCACGACGTTCCCCGTCCTCACCAACCTGCACGCCAGCCGTGGCCGCCTGGCCACCGCCATCAACGCCGCGCCCGACAAGATGCTCGAGACCTACCTGCGCGCGATGGACAAGCCCATCCCGCCGCGCATCGTGAAGACCGGCCCGGTGAAGGAGGTCGTGCGCCGCGGCGGCGACGTGGATCTCCTGGCGCTGCCCCAGATCGTCCACCACGAGCGTGACGCCGGGCCCTACGTCACCGCCGCCATCTCCTTCGCGAAGGACCCGGGCGGCGAGACGTGGAACTGCGCCTACAACCGGCTGATGATCCAGGGCCGCGACCGCACGTCGATCCACCTCACGCTGGGCAAGCATCTCTGGGAATTCCACAAGCTCGCCGAGGCGCGCGGCGAGCCGCTGCCGGTGGCCTTTGCCATCGGCGTGCACCCGGCCATCGCGCTGGGCGCGCTGGCCATCGGCTCGATCGACGAGGACGAGCGCGCCATCATGGGCGCGCTGCTGGGCGAGCCGCTCGAGCTGGTGAAGTGCGAGACCTCCGACGTGCTGGTGCCCGCGCACGCCGAGCTCGTGCTGGAGGGCGAGATCCTGCCGGCCGCGCGCACGCCCGAGGGGCCGTTCGGCGAGTTCACCGGCTACAGCCTGGGCGAGCGGCAGCGGGAGATCGTGCGCTACACGGCCATCACGCACCGGCGCGACGCGATGTTCCAGGACATCACGGTGGCCCACCTCGATCACATGCTGCTCTCGACCATCCCCATGGAGGCCAACCTCTACCGCGCCGTGCGAGCGATGATTCCCTCCGTCAAGGCCGTGCGCGTCCCCTCGCCCTTCACCTGCTACGTCTCCATCGAGCAGCGGCTGCCGGGCCAGGCCAAGAACGCGATGATGGCGGTCTTCGGCGCCGACCTCTACATGAAGCGCGTGGTCGTGGTGGACCACGACGTGGACGTGTTCGACGATCGCCAGGTCAACTGGGCGCTGGCCACGCGCTGCCAGCCGGACCGCGACATCACCATCATCACCCACGCGCGCGGCTCCGATCTCGATCCGTCCACCCGCGAGGATGGCTACACGGCCAAGTGGGGCGTGGACGCCACCGCCAAGCCGTCGGTGGCCGCCTTCACGCCGCGCCACCGCGTGCCGCCGGAAGTCTGGCAGCGGCTGAGGCTCGAGGACTACCTGGGCTGACATGCCGTGAGCCGTAATTTCGCCGACCTCGTCCAGGAGGTCGCGACCCGCCGTCCTACCCACCACGCGCTGCGCTGGGATGGCGGCGCCATGACGTACCGCTCGCTGATCAGCGCCGCCGTGGACTTCGCGCAGGCGCTCGAGCGGCGCCATGGCTTCGTGCCCGGCCAGCGGCTCGCGCTGGCGATCTCGAACCGGCCGGAGTTCGTGGCGGCGGTGCTGGCGGGGTTCATGCTGGACGCCACCGTGGCGCCGCTCGACGTGCTGCTCAAGCCGGAGGAGCGCGCCAGCATCCTGGCCGATCTGCGGGCCGCGGTGCTCGTGGACGGCGCTGGCGTCGCGCGGTTGCCCGACCCGGCGCCGCCCTCGCCTGATGCCCCGCCCGTGGTCCTCTACACCTCCGGCAGCACCGGACGGCCCAAGGGCGCGATGCTCTCGCACGCGGCGCTCGAGTTCGCCAACCGGATGTGGGCGGGACCCGTGATCGGCCTCCTCGAGAGCGACGTGCTGCTGGCGGCGCTGCCCCTGACCCACGCCTTCGGGTTCAATGGCGCGATGCTGGCGCCACTGCTGGCCGGCGTCACCGTGCGCCTCGTCGAGCGCTTCGTGGCCGAGCGCGTGGCGGAGATCATCGCGCGCGAGCCGGTGAGCGTGCTGCCGGGTGTCGCCACGATGTTCCAGCGGCTGCTCGACGTGCCCGGCTTCGCGGGCGGCCGCCGACTGCGCCTGGGCGTGTCGGGCGCGGCGCCGTGCCCGTGGGAGGTCGCCGAGGCGTGGCGTGCGCGCACCGGCACGCGCATCGTGCGCGGCTACGGCTCGACCGAGCTCTTCCGGCCGATCTCGTTCCTGGCCGGCGATCCGACCGAGCATCCCGGATGCGTCGGCCGCCCGGTGCCGGGCGTGGAGATCCGCGTGGTGGCCGAGGACGGCCGCGCGCTCGCGCCCGAGGAGACCGGCGAGCTGTGGATCCGCACGCCGGCGGTGATGGACGGGTACCTCGACAATCCCGAGGAGACGCGCGCGGTGCTCGTGGACGGCTGGTTCCGGACCGGCGACCTCGCACGCGTGAACGCCGAGGGCTACGTGACGATCGTGGGCCGCGAGCGCGAGCGCATCAAGCGCGGCGGCTACTCGGTCTTCCCGGCCGAGGTGGAGGCGGTGCTGCTCGCCCATCCGGAGGTGGCCGAGGCGGCGGTGACCGCGATGCCCGATGCGACGCTGGGCGAGGAGGTCGCGGCCTTCGTGGCGCTGCGCCCCGGCGCCGCTGCCGACGCCGAGGCGCTCATCGCGTGGTGTCGCGAGCGGCTGGCCGCCTTCAAGTACCCGCGGCGCGTGACGCTCGTGAACGCGCTGCCGCGCAGCGCGACGGGCAAGGTGCTGAAGGCGAAGCTCGTCTGAGCCTCACTTCTCCCGCTTGTAGACGATCTTCTTGGTCCCGCCCTCGCAGCTGCCGATGACCTTCTGGTCCTTGACGTCGTCGTTGGCCACGATGTCGAGCGTGTAGTTCTCGACCCCGTTGGCCTTCAGCTTGGCCTCGATCTCCGACTTCAGCTCCTCGCACGGCTTCGCGGCAAAGGCCGGCGTCGCGAGCATCAACAGCAGAGCCGCCGCAGCAACTGTCCTCATGGTGTGCCCCCTCGAGGTTGACCGACGCCCTGGGCGATGATGCCCTCCCACGCGGGCGTGCGCGTGGCGAAGGGTGGCTCCACGGTCGGGCCCTCACCGGCGATCGTTGTCCGGCGCATGACGCGCTTGTGGCGCTCGGCATCCCACGGGCGGCCGCGGTGCAGCACGCAGCGGTTGTCCCACATGACCAGGTCCCACCGCGTCCAGCGGTGCCGCAGCACGCACTCCGCTCGCGTCGTGTGGACGAGCAGGTCGTCGAGCAGCCGGCGTGACTCGCCGTGCTCCATGCCCTCGATGTACCAGGCGTGCGAGCCGATGTAGATGCCCTTGCGCCCGTTCACCGGGTTGACACGCACGAGCGCCTGGCGGACCGGCGCCAGCTCGCGCTCGTGCTCGGGATCGAACAGGCCCCTGGCGATCGTGCTCCGCGAGTACAGGATGCTGTGCACGACCACGCGCTCCTCCAGCCGCCGGCGCGTGGCTTCCGGCAGCGTGTCCCACGCGTGCCGCATGCTCACGAACTCGGTCTCGCCGCCCGCCGGCGGCACCTCGCGGCCGGAGAGCAGCGAGGCCATGGCCGGCACGGGCTTGAACGAGCTGTCGGTATGCCAGAGCTGGTTGCCGGACTGGTACAGCATGCGGCGATCGCCCCAGCCCATCAGCCGCTCGTCGTGGTCGGGATCCACGTTCGAGAGATCGACGAGCTTGGGATGCAGGCGGTTCTCCTTGCCGGTGGCCTTGAGCGTCTCCTCGAGGGGGCCGAAGCGCTCGGTGAACGCCATCTGCTCCTCGTCGGTGAGCCGCTGGTCGTGGAAGACCAGCACGGAGTACTGCTGGAACGCGTCGAAGACCTGCTTGAACGTGGCGCCGTCCATGGCCTTCAGCTCGACGCCCTCGACCTCCGCCCCCAGATGTGGATGCAGCGGCGTGACCTTCATCAACGGCCTCCATCCGCGACGCGAACACCCTTCAAGCGGGCACCCTCGATGGCGCGCCGCACGACGTCTGTCCGCTTCGCCTCGTCGAGGATCTCCGTCAGCCTCGCGCGCGCCTCCGGCGACCGACCCTTGGGCACGGCCACGGCCATCCGCACGCTCACGAAGGCGCCCGGCAGGATCGTCGCGCCCGGCACGGCATCGGCGACGGCCTGCACGTTCTCGGCATTCGATCCGAACACGTCCGCGCGGCCCTCCCGGACCGCCTCGATCACCGCCTCACGGCTCGGCAGCGGCACCAGCACCGCCGCCTTCAGTGAGCGCGCCAGGAACCGATGCGGCGCCCCGCCGTCGATCACCGCGATCTTGACGCCGGCCCGATCGACCTGGCCGGCGTCGGCGAGCGTGCGCCCCGGCGCCGCCACGTAGAGATTGTCCACCAGGATGACGTCGGGGCTGAAATCGACGGCATCGCCCCCGATGTCCCGCGGCCCGATGGCGACATCCCACTGGTGCTTGCCGAAGCTCTCGCGGTACTGGGACGGCCCCGCGTAGATCACGGGCTCCATCGCGACGCGGAGCTTGCCGGCCACGAACGTGCCGACGTCGATCGCGACGCCGCCGAGACTGCCATCCGGCTTCTTCACGACGAGGACCGGGTTCGAGCCGATCATGGCCACGCGCAGGCGGCCGTGCGGCGCGATCTCGCGGCCGAGGGACGGCGGGGGGCCGGTCGTCTGGGGAGTGCAGCCCGTGGCCAGCAGCAGGCCGAGTGCGGCCGTCAGCGCCCGAGAGACGCGAGTCATGACACGATGCCTTCCGTCGCTGCGCAGCATAGCCACGGAGGCCGCACGAGGCAAGCGGCGAGCAGGCCGTCCTCGACTAGAAATAGACCCAGCGCTTCACGTCGTAGACGCGGCTGCGCGCCGGGCCGGGACCTTCGACGGAGACACGGACGCGGCGCGGGCCGATCACGTCGTGCCGGGCGCTGTTGTGGGCGCCCTCGAAGCCATCCAGACGACGCACCAGGAGCAGTCCGCGCGCGAGCCGCCGCTCGTGACGGACGGAAATGCCCTCGTTGCCGCACGGCAGCCCGCAGTCGCTGCGATAGATGGCGATGCGCCCGCCGTCCACGGGCACCGCGGCCACGCGCTGGAACGAGCGGTCGCGGCCGTGGTCGCCGCGGACGCTCATGAGGTGCATGACGACCATCGGTCCCATGATGAGCGTGTAGCCGATGGGCAGGGCCAGGAGCATCGTGACCGCGACGCGCCGCCACTTCTGCAGCCGCCTGAGTGTCAGGCCGAGCGCCACCCAGGGCAGCGCGTAGGCGGCGAGCACCCATATCGCGTTCTGCGTCGGGGACTCCAGGCGCAGCACGGGGAACCACTCGTTGGCGACGATCGCGCCCCACGCCAGCAGCAGCACGAAAATCAATCCCATGGCCGTCATACGGCGATTATCGCCTTCACCCCGTCGGCCCCGACAAGCGTTGAATGTCGATTCCGACCACAACGTCCCGTCGTGCCTCGGTAGGCTCGCGGCCACGACGCGCAGCGTGGGCGACAACGCGCTGCGCCGCGCACGCGCGCGCCGGACGGGCGGCGCCGTCAGAACCCGACGCGGCCGCGAAGCATGTCGGCGAACATGCGGAAGTCGCCGGCCAGGCTGTAGAGCGGGTACTGGAAGGTGGCGGGCCGGTTGCGCTCGACGAAGAAGTGGCCGACCCAGGCGAAGCCGTAGCCGAAGACCGGCACCAGCGCCAGGAGCCCCCAGCGCGCGCTGACCACGGCGTAGATCAGCGTGAGCAGGACCAGCAGCGTGCCGGCGAAGTGGAGACGGCGCGTGCCGCTGCGGCTGTGCTCGGTCAGATAGAAAGGATAGAACTCGCGGAAGGTGCCGTACATCCTCGCCTCCTCAGAGTGGCCGGCGGCGACAGATCTGGTTGCCGATGAGCGTGGTGACCGTCTCGCCGCGCTGGTTCAGCGTCGTGAACAGGATCCGGACCATACCGCGGTCCGGCTTGGACGTCGACGGCCGCGTCTCCAGCACCTCGGCGACGACGCGCAGCGTGTCGCCGGGCCGCACTGGGGCCTTCCAGCGAATCTCGTCGAGCCCCGGCGAGCCGAGGCTGCAAGCGGCGAGCACGCCGGTTTCGAAGAACAGCTTGAAGGCGATCCCGATGGTCTGCAGCCCGCTGGCGATGAGCCCGCCGTACACCGTGGCCTTGGCCGCCTCGGGATCGGTGTGGAACACCTGCGGATCGTAGAAGCGCGCGTACTCAACGATGAGCGCCTCGGTGAGCGTGAGCGTCGCGGACTCGAACCGGGCGCCCGGCGCGAAGTCCTCGAAGTAGCGCGCCCGGGCCGTGCTCACCGGCGGGGCGCCAGCGTGCGCAGCGCGTCGCCCAGCACCTGCCGGCGCCGCCCGGGATCCGCCTCCAGCGTGGACACCTGCAGGAACGCGGTGTCGATGCCGGCGTCGAGGTAGCGCTGCACGTGGGCGCGGATGTCGGCCATCGAGCCGCGCACGATCAGCTCCTGCATGACGCGCTCGGGGACGGCCGCCACGGCCGCCTTGCGGTCGTTGCGCTCCCACGCCTCCCACATGGGCCCCAGCGCGGGGCCGCGCCCGAGCCACTCCTGGTAGGCGCGATAGACCGGCACGTTGAGGTAGGCCGTGACGTGACGGCGCACGCCGACGTCGGCCTCGCCGCCGGGCGGATCGACGTTGACGAGCAGGCGCGCGGTGATCTCGACCGCGTCGGGATCGCGGCCGGCCCGCGCGGCCGCCTCCCGCACGAGCGCGACCACGCGCGGCACGTCGGTGGCCGCCAGCCAGTTGAGGATCACGCCGTCGCCGACCTCGCCCGCCACCTGCAGCATTCCCGGCCGTAGCGCCGCGACGTAGATCGGGATCGGCTCGGCCGGCGGACGGCCGAGGCGAAAGCCGTCCACGCTCAGCGTCTTGCCGCGGAACACCACGCGCTCGCCGGCGAAGGCCGCACGCAGGACGTGCGTCATCTCGCGCACGCGCGTGGCGGGCCGGACGAAGCGGCCACCGTTCCAGGCCTCCACGATCGGCTGCGAGCCGGCGCCGATCCCGAGGCAGAAGCGGCCGGGCGCGAGATCGGCCACCCCGGCCGCCGACATGGCGAGCGTGGCGGGACCGCGCGTGAACACGTTGGCGATGGCCGTGCCCAGGCGCAGCCGCGTCGCCGTGGCGACGGCGGCCAGGGGCGTGAAGCAGTCGAGGCCGTCGGCCTCGAACGACCACGCGTCGGTGTAGCCGAGCCGCTCGCCCTCGCGCGCCAGCTCGGGCAGCTCGGCCAGCGAGAAGCCGTCCACCGGCACGGAGAGCGCCCACCGCTTCGTCCGCGTCATCGCGCGAGTTCCAGCACGTACTCCCCGATCCGCGCCCGGTCGGGGGCGTCAGGGGCCTGCGCCAGGTACTGCTCGAGCTCGGCGCGGGCGCGCACGACGTCCCGCATCGCGTAATAGAGCAGGCCGAGCTGGCGATGCGCCTCCGCCAGCGCCGGGTCGAGCGCGAGCGCACGCTCGTACGCCGCGCGCGCCTGCGCCAGCTCGACATCGCGCTCGGCCGTCGCGCTTGCGTGCTGGGCCTGGAGCCGGCGCAGCTCGCCCTGGTAGAGCTGCGCGCGCGCATCGTCGGGCCGCGCCGCGCTCACGCGCTCGAGCTGCTGCCGCGCGAGCTCGAACCGGCCCTGGCGGATGTCCTCGTAGGCGTTCTCGCGCACGACCGGCGGCAGGAGGCGCTCGAAGTCCTGGCTGCTGCGGAAGCGATTCGCGACCGCGGTGAACCGCAAGCCGAGCAGCGCGCGCGTCGTGCTGATCCGCTCGTCGAGCCGCCGCCGATTGCCGAAGAAGAAGATCTCGCGGGGGCCGGCCTCGCGCGCGCGCGCGGTCAGGCGGCGGAACATCGCCGGCGCTTCCCCGACGTCCCAGCCCGCGCGCGCCAGGCTCACGAGGCCGGCGGCGTCGGCGTCGCGCTCGCGCTCGCGGCCGTAGCCCGTGATCGCCGCGCGCGCGGTCACCGGCAGCCCGAGGGCGAAGATCGCCTGGGCCGTGCGGCTGCCGAGCGCGTCGCCCTGGAGCCGCGGCGCCAGCGGCTCGGGCTCGCCCGACTCCAGCGCGTCCCCCTGGACCACGTGGGCCAGCTCGTGGGCCAGCGCCGCCGCAAGCTGGGCCTCGTTGTCGGCGGCGGCGAGCAGGCCGGTGTGGACGATCACCTCGCCGGTGGGCGTGGCGAAGAGGTTCAGCGTGGGGTCGCGCAGGACGTGAAACGGCAGGCGCGCGCCGGTCAGGCGCTGGCCCAGCCCGCTCAGGTACACGGCGAGCGCGGGGTCGTCGTAGACGCTCACGCGCTGGAGCAGCGCGATCTCCTCGGTGTAGGCGCGCTCGCGGAGCACCGGCTCGCTGGCCCAGCGACGGGTCGCGCAGGCGGAGGCGAGGAGCGGGACGAGAACGAGCGCGAGGGCGACGGCGCGCCTCACGTCAGTTGCGTGAGCCGAGCTCCTGCCGTACCCGGCGCAGCTCGTGGCGGAAGGACTCGGCGTCCTGGGCGCTCGGGTAGCGGTTGAGGTAGG
>Ga0066709_100003722_pt1 | contig 11853 bp, 11 predicted proteins | sample GraSoiAngelo_158_FD_79665 | JGI IMG/M metagenome (GOLD analysis project Ga0066709, IMG submission 79665) | Grasslands soil microbial communities from the Angelo Coastal Reserve, California, USA - 14_1009_16_30cm | ecosystem: Environmental > Terrestrial > Soil > Grasslands | place: USA... | reverse complement strand
GCCGAAGGCGCGGTCGGACGAGCCGACGATATCGTCCTCGCGGGCCAGATCCTCATGCAAGTTGGCGCTGCCCGTCATCGGGTCGAGACGCGCCCCCTCGGTGGCCATAGAAGCCTTATCGTTCAGCGGGTCGGACATGGTCCTCACGCAACCATTTGCTTCTGCAATGGCAGATCGTCTTCCATGAAGGCCGCGACGACGGCATCGATGCCATTGTCGCGGCTGAAACCGAGCGCCTCGGCGCGCGGTGTCGCGAGGGATGGCGGCCAACTCGAGACAATCGCCTGGATCTGCGGATCGGGCTGCCAGCGCAGGCGAGCATAGGCCGCTTCGCCGCCGGCGCGGCGCAATGCCGCCGCCATCTCGCCGACCGACACCGAGAACCCCGGCAATTGCAATGACCGGCTCGTCCCGAACGCCTCGCCCGGGATACCGAGCGCATGCACCAGCCCGGCGACGATGCGGCGCGGCGAGGCAAGCGCCATGATCGTATCCGGCGATACCGGGCAGATCGCCTCCTGCCCGGCGAGAGGCTCGCGGATCATCGAGGAGGCGAAGGTCGAGGCGGCGCGGTTCGGCCGCCCCGGCCGCACCACGACGGTCGGCAGCCGCAACGCGCGGCCATCGACAAAGCCCCTGCGGCTGTAATCATTGACCAGCAGCTCGCCAATTGCCTTCTGGGTGCCGTAGGAGGTCTGCGGCGTCAGCGCGGTATCGTCGCCGACCGCCGATGGCAGCTTACCGCCATAGACGGCGAGCGAGCTGGCGAAGACGATGCGCGGCGTGTTGCCCGCCGCGCGGCAGGCGTCGAGCACCGCGCGGGTGCCGTCGAGATTGACGCGGTAGCCGAGATCGGTGTCGGCTTCGGCTTGGCCGCTAACGATCGCAGCGAGATGAAACACCGCATCGGTGCCGCGCGCGATGACGCGCGGCACCATTTCGCGGTCGGCGATATCGCCGGTGACGAGGGTCAGGCGTCGGTCTTCGGGCAAGGGTAATGCCGAGGGCGCGTTATCGAACAACACCAACTCGTCGACCAGGCCGAGGGCCGAGCCTTCCGCCAGCAATTTCAGCGCCAGCCGCCGGCCGAGAAAGCCGCACCCGCCGGTGATCACGATGCGCATCGCGGGCTCACCCGATGCCGTATTTCTTGGCCCAACCGAGGCCAGCGAGGGTGTCTCCCTTCGGCCGGTACTCGCAGCCGATCCAGCCCTGGTAGCCGATCTCGTCGAACAGGTCGAACAGATAGGGGTAATGGATCTCGCCGACATCCGGCTCGTGCCGCCCGGGATTGCCGGCGATCTGCACATGCGGGTAATGGCCGGCGAGCGCGCGCACCTTGGTCGCGAGATCGCCCTCCATGATCTGTACGTGATAGAGGTCGAACTGCAGCTTGAGGTTGGGCCGGCCGACCCGCTCGATGACGTGCAATGCCTGCGCCGTGTAGTTTAGGAAATAGCCGGGGATGTCGCGCGTGTTGATCGGCTCGATGACCGCGGTGAGACCCGCCCCGGCCATCCGGTCGGCGGCCCAGCGCAGATTATCGATATAGAGCCGCTCGCCCGCTTCCTTGTCTTGGCCCTCGGGCCACAGCCCGGCCATCGTATGCAGCAGCCGGCACTTCGACGCCTTGGCGTAGAGGATCGCCTGGTCGACCCCGTCGCGAAATTCCTGCTCGCGTCCCGGCAAGGCGGCGAGGCCGCGCTCGCCGCCAGCCCAGTCGCCCGGCACGGTGTTGAACAGGGCCAGGGTCAGGCGGTTCTTTTCGAGCCGCTCGCCGATGACCTCGGGCGGGTGTTCGTACGGGAACAAAAACTCGACGCCCTTGAAGCCGGCGCGCGCGGCCGCGTCGAACCGGTCGAGAAAGCCGATCTCCTGGAACATCATGCTGAGATTGGCAGCGAAATTCGGCACGGGGCGCTCCCTGGTTTACCGGCGGCGCGGCGGAGGGCTACTCTTGCCATTCGGCCGAGGCAACGCAAGACCGCACGGGGAGGATCTGCCGCGATGACGCACATCAGACGGGCGTTCTGCATTGCTGTCGCCGCGCTGGCCCTGTTGTGGGGCGGAGCGGTTGCCCGCGCCGCCGAGCCGATCACGATCGGGCTCAGCATGGCGTTGACTGGCGGGCTCGCCGCCGTTGGCAAATCGGGCCTGCTGGCGATGCAGATCTGGGCCGAGAACACCAACGCCAAGGGAGGGCTGCTCGGCCGGCCGGTTAAGCTCGTCTACTACGACGACCAGAGCAACCCGTCGACAGTCCCCCGCATCTACACAAAGCGGATCGATGTCGACAAACTCGATCTGGTGATCTCCCGTTACGCCACCAACATGGTCGCGCCGGCGATGCCGATCGTCATGCAGAAGAACCGTCTGTTCTTCGGGCTGTTCTCGCTCGGCATCAATGTCGAGTTTCACTACCCGAAATACTTCTCGATGCTGGTATTCGGCCCGGATCCGAAGCCGGCCTTCTCGAAAGGCTGGTTCGATATCGCGATGGCGCAAAACCCCAAGCCGCAGACGATTGCGCTCGTCACCGCCGATGCCGAGTTCGGCCGCAACGCGCTCGACGGGGCGCGCGAGAACGTCAAGAAGATCGGCCTCAAGACGGTGTACGACCGGGCCTACCCGCCGACCACGGTCGATTACACGCCGATCATTCGCGCCGTGCAGGCCGCCAACCCCGACATCGTCTATGTCGCCTCCTACCCGCCTGACACGGCGGGGCTGTTGCGCGCCATCAGCGAGATCGGGTTGAAGACGAACATGTTCGGCGGCGCGCTGGTCGGAGTCGCCACCGCGGCGATGCGCCAGCAGCTCGGGCCGCTGATGAACGGGATCGTCGTCACGGAGTTGTGGGAGCCGGCGAAGACGATGGAGTTCCCTGGCATCTGGGATTTCCTGAAGCAGTACCAGGCCAAGGCGCCGGCCGAGGGGGTCGACCCGCTCGGCTATTTTCTGCCGCCCTTCGCCTATGCTGAGATGCAGGTGCTCGAACAGGCGATCACCGCGGTCGGCAGCCTCGACGAGGACAAGCTCGCGCAATATATGCACAGCCATCCGTTCAAGACGATTGTCGGCGACCTTGCCTTCGGGCCCGATGGCGAATGGACTGAAGCGCGGCCGATTTTCGTCCAGTATCACGGGATCAAGAGCAACGATCTCGACCAGTTCCGCGACGATTCCCGCATCACGATCCTATCGCCGCCGCAATTCAAAACCGGCGAATTGATCTGGCCCTACGCCAAGGCGCGGGAGTAGCGGCAGCACGCGTTTCAGCGGGCGCGGGCGAAATATTCCTCGTATGGGATGTCGTTGCTGATCAGCACGCCGCCATCGACATCGAGGGCGATGCCGGTGCACATGCGCGACATGTCGCTCGCCAGGAATAGGACGGCATCGGCGATGTCCTCCGGCTCGACCATGCGCCCTAGCGGGATCTTGCGGGCGCGCTCGGTCTTGCGGTCCGCGGAGGGGACCTGACCGCCGCCGAAGGCGGTCGCGGTCGGACCGGGGCAGACCGCGTTGACCCGGATCTTGTCGGGCGCCAGCTCGTAGGCGGCGTGCCGGGTGAAGCCGAGGAGACCCACTTTCGAGGCGCTGTAATTGGCGCCGCCGCCGAACGAGATGCGCCGGCCGGCGATCGATGCGATATTGACGATCGCTCCGCCGCCCCGCGCCCGCATATGCGGAATGACCGCCTGGGTGCCGTGGAACGGCCCGCGATGACGCGGTCCCAATCGGCCGCCGGCATCGTTGCGATCGTCTGGCGGGTGATCGTGCCGGCGGAATTGACCAGCACATCGATGCCGCCCCTCTGTGCCGCGATCTCCGACGCGAGCCGTGCGAAAGCGGCGCCGTCGGCGACGTCGAGCGCATGCCCACCCGCGCCGCCGCCGATCTCGGCCGCGACCCGCGCCTCCTCCTCGCTATCGCGGCGGCAGCATTCCGCCCCGTTTCAGCCAGTATTCGAGCTCGGCATAGGCCAGCCGGCATTCGCGCGGCCCCACAACATAGGCCGCGACCGAATAAGGATCGAATAGGATCTCGAGACCGTCTTTGTTGGCCGACCAGTTAGTGACTTCACCGACGACCGCGCCGACATCGGCATTGTCGAATAGTTCCCAACCCTCCTCCTTAGCCTGCGCTTCCAGCTGCGCTCGACATGCCTTAGCGATTTCCGCGACGGCCGATTTGGGAGCGGCCAGCACATCGGAGAGACGTAAGGCCCGCCCGTGTTCGAGGTCAAAGAGGAGGCCAATCCGGGCGTTGTTCGGATGCGCGCCGCCCGTGAAAGTCGAGATTGTAAAGACCACCGAAACGAGGCGGGGATCGAGATACGTCGTCTCGTATGCCGCGCCGTAATAATTCTCCGCGCCGGCGGCCATCGGCCGCTCCATTTCGCGGTACTCCTTCACGGCGTCCTTGCCGAAGGCGATAGCTCGCGCGGCGCGCTCGAAAGCGGTCGCCGCGGCGCTCCGCGGCATCAACACCTGCAGATATTCGATGGAGATCTCGTACCGTCCCTTGCGCGCCTCGTGAAAGAGGCCGGGCACAATGCGCGGCGCACCGGCCGCGCCGTTCGGGCTTTCGCCGGCAAAAAAAACGGCGGCGCGCATCGGTCTCGGCGAGGAGGCATTGCGCGAGCGCGTCGTCCGATTTGTCGCCGCACGCGGCAGTCCGTCGCGTAATCCACCGCCGCTGATCGGCAAGCAGCGCCTTCTGCTGGTCGGGCGGGAGCTGGGCGCGCAAGGCGGCATATGCCTCGGCCATCGCCTTGTCGGCGGCAGCGAGCTCGGCGTTGCCGCAGATCGCCCGCTCGGCCGGCATCTTCGCCTGCCTGCAATCGGGCACCGGCGGCCCCGCAGCCGCTGACGCGGCCAGCAGCAACGCCGCGATGGAATCGAAAAGTATTCTGCTGCGCGTCATCGTTTACCCGTGCTCCGGCAGCATAGCGCGATGCCGCGGCGGCCGCGATCCGCTATGCTGCGGCGTCTTTTCCGGAGAGCCGCCGATGCCCTACGCCGCCCCGCTCGCCGATATGCGCCTGACTCTCGACGCCGTCGCCGGCCTCGACGGCGAGACGGCGGAGCTCGCCGACGCGGTCCTCGATGAAGCGGCGAAGTTCGCCGCCGTCGAGCTCGATCCGCTGAACCAGCCGGCCGACCGCACCGGCAGCATCCTCGAGAACGGCGTGGTACGCACCCCTCCCGGCTTTCGCGAGGCTTATCACCGCTACGTCGAGGGCGGCTGGATGGGGCTCGCTGTGGCGCCTGAGCATGGCGGGCAAGGGCTTCCGACAGCGCTCGCGACGCCCGTTGTCGAGATGCTGAACTCGGCTTGCATGAGCTGGGCCTTGTGTCCGCTGCTCAGCGCCGGCGCAATCGACATGCTCGCGGCGCACGGCACGCCGGAGCAGCGGCGGCTTTATCTCGGCAAGCTCGTCTCCGGGCAATGGACCGGCACGATGAATTTAACCGAGCCGCAGGCCGGCTCCGATCTCGGCGCGCTGCGCACCCGGGCGGTGCCGCACCAGGATGTGCGCTGGGGCGAGCACTACCGCATCACCGGCCAGAAGATCTTCATCACCTACGGCGACCACGATCTGACCGACAACATCATCCACATGGTGCTGGCGCGCACCCCCGACGCGCCGCCCGGCAGCCGCGGCATCTCGCTGTTCCTGGTCCCGAAATTCCTGCCCGACGCCGACGGCCGGCCGGGTGAGCGCAACGATCTGCGGCCGTTACGCCTCGAGGAAAAGCTCGGCATCCACGCCTCACCGACCTGCGTGATGTCCTACGGCGAGGATGGGGGCGCGATCGGTTGGCGGATTGGCGAGGAAAACCGCGGCCTCGAAGCGATGTTCACGATGATGAACAGCGAGCGGCTCGGGGTCGGGGTGCAGGGGGTGGCGATCGCCGAGCGCGCCTATCAGCAGGCGCGCGACTATGCCCGCACGCGGGTGCAGGGCCAGCCGGCCGGCATGCTGCGCGACGGCGGACCGACACCGCCGATCATCCATCACCCGGACGTGCGCCGCATGCTGCTGTCGATGCGGGCGGCGACGGAGGCAATGCGGGCGCTGGCCTATTTCGCCGCGGCGGCGATCGATGCGAGCCGCCGGGCTGGCGACAGCAAGGCGCAATTCCGCGCCCAACGCCGCGCCGATCTGCTCATCCCGGTGGTCAAGGCGTGGTGCACCGATCTCGGCGTCGAGGTGGCCTCGACCGGCATCCAGGTGCATGGCGGCATGGGCTACATCGAGGAGACCGGCGCGGCGCAATATCTGCGCGACGCCCGCATCGCGCCGATCTACGAGGGCACCAACGGCATCCAGGCCAACGATCTGGTCGGCCGCAAGCTCGGCCGCGACCAGGGCGAGGCCGCACGCGAGCTGATCGCCGAGATGCGGGCGAGCCTTGCCGGACTCGCCGCCCCGGAACTGGCGAGCATTCGCCGGCCGCTGACGGACGGGATCGACGCGCTCGACCGGGCGACCGCCCATCTCGTCGCCGCCGATCCAGCCGTCGCTGCGGCCGGCTCCACACCCTATCTGCAGCTGTTCGGCACCGTCACCGGCGGTTGGTTGACCGCGCGGGTCGCCGCCGCGGCACTGCGTCGGCCAGCGGCTGGCCTTATCGCCGGCAAGGTCGCAGGCGCGCGGTTCTATGCCGAGCATTTCCTGGCGCGCGCCCCCTCCTATCTGCCGGCCGTCATGGGCGGCGCGACGGTCGTGGAGTTCGACCTCGAGCTGTTCTGACCGGGCCGCCGACGCTCGTCATCGCATATGGGACAGGTAATAAGCGAACTCGACGAGTTGCGCGTCGCCGATCGGCTGAAGAACCTCGAGCATGATAGGCTCGTAGGCGCGTCGCGTCCCGCCTTTGTATTCGCGCAAGGTCTTCAGCAGGTAGTCCTCGCGCTGATCGGCCAGGCGCGGCACGGTCTGCTGCCCGGAGAAATCAGGGCGGTGGCAGACATCGCAGTGGTTCTGCTCGGTGACCGCGCGCGCCCGTTCGAGCCGCGTCTGATCGACGGGATCGTCGGGCGGCTTGGGTGCCGGCAGGGCGGCAAGCGCGGCGGCGATCGATTGCAGGTCGCCATCTGTCAAATCCTTGGCCGCCTCGTTCATCGGGTCGGCAACGCGTATTTTCTCGCGGAACATGACCAACTGGATCAGCGAATAGGACGGCTGCTGCGCGCCGAGCGAAGGCACATCCTCGATTTGCGACTGCCCTTCGACGCCGTGACACGAGAGACACGGCGCCAGCTTCTCGGACAGGTCAGCCCCTCGGACGGGCAGCAACCCGATCAGCACGACCGTAGTAACAAGCCCGGCTCTAGCGGCCCATGCTGACGCGTTGCGGGCCATAAGTGATTCGGTAGACCGCGCCGTTATAGTCGTCTGACAGCAGCATCGAGCCGTCCTTCAGCCATTCCATATCGACCGGCCGACCGATATAGTTGTTGTCGACGATGAAGCCGGTGATGAACGGCTCGATCGACTTGACCGTTCCGTCCGGGTTGAGCTTCGCTACGACGACATCGCCGCCGATTTTCTTGCTTTTGTTCCAAGAGCCGTGGCGGGCGATGAAGATCGCGTTGCGGTACTCCGCAGGGAACATCTTGCCGGTATAAAAGCGCATGCCGAGCGGTGCGGTGTGCGGCCCGAGCTGCGCCACGGGCTTGGTGAACTCGTCGCAAGTATGGCCCCAGCCGAATTGCGGGTCGGGCATGTCGCCGCCAGCGCAATACGGGAAGCCGAAATGGTCTTTGCCGGGCTGCGTCAGCCGGTTGAGTTTGTCGTGCGGCGAATCCTCGGAGAGCCAGTCGCGCTGGTTTTCGGTGAAATAAAGCTGCTTCAGCGTCGGGTGCCAGTCCATGCCGACGATCTGGCGGATGCCGCGGGCGACCACTTCGGCGCCGCTGCCATCGAGATTAATGCGGCGGATCTGGGCATGCCTGTCCGACGGCATGCAGATATTGCACGGCGCGCCGACATTGAAATAGAGCTTGTTATCCGGCCCGACGGTCAAAACCTTCCAGCCGTGCGGCGCATCGCTCGGCAGATCGTCATAGAAGACGGTCGGCTTCGGCGGATTGTCGAGCTGGTCCGCGATGTTATCGATCTTCGAGATCTTATTGATCTCGGCGATATAGAGGGTGCCGTTGTGGAGGGTGATGCCGTTTGGCGAGTTCAGCCCCGTTGCCAACGTCTTAACCTCTTTCTTGCCGTTCTTTTCGGTGATCGCATAGAGCTTGTCGATGACGCGGGTGCTGACGAAGACGTTTCCCTTGTCGTCGACCCTCAACGAGCGGGCATTGGTCAGGCCGGCGGCATAGATCTCGATATTGAAGTTCTTGGGCAGCTTCAGCTTTGTCGCCGGCAGCTTGTCGACGGCGGTGGCGATCGGCAATGCCGGCACCGGCGCGAGCTTTGCGGCCAGCTCGCCCTCCGGCCGGCCCTGTTGCCAGGAGGGCGGCGGCGTGGGGGCCTGGGCGGCTTGTCCAGGCGCCGGGATCGCCGGGGTCTGCGCGCTGGGGGCGGGCGGGCTGACCATCGGCTGTGAACCGGGCCCGGCGCCAGGCTGGGCCGATGGCGGTATGGGCGGCTGTTCCGGCGGCGACGGGTTTACCGCCGGCTGCTGTGCTGCGAGAATCCCAGGAATGGCGGTAAGGACAATGAAACCCGCCGCGAGCCCGAGAACTCGCGAGCGCCATGTAGCCGTGTTCATAGCGATCCTCCCCCAGCGGCGTCAGTTGCGGTCCGTTTCGGACTCGTTTGCACCAGGGGTAGTGAATACCGGTTGCAATCCAATTTCAATCGCGATCGCGGCGGCACGCAACGATCCCGAGCTTTTCTGACGCTCGGTTGACAGGCTTGCATCCGGCTGCAACGCTCGAGAAAAAGCGTCGCGTCACGTTCAGGGAGTCTGCCATGGCCTATCATCTCGAAGGACGCCTGTTGGAAGTTTGCGATTGTCGCGTGCTCTGTCCGTGCTGGATCGGTGAGGATCCCGATAACGGCACCTGCGACTCGGTGCTGGCCTACCGTTTCGACAAGGGCACGATCGACGGCGTCGATGTCGCCGGCTGCACGATCGCGCTGGTGTCCCACATCCCGGGCAACGTGCTGAACGGCAATTTCCGCATCGCCGTCTATCTGGACGAGGGCACTTCCGACGCGCAGCAGGAAGCCATTCTGAACGTCTACACCGGCAAGCTCGGCGGCCCGGGCGCCGAATTGGCCAACATGGTCGGTGTGGTGGTGTCCGTCGAACGCGCAACGATCACCTTCGACGTGCATGAAGGCCGCGGTACGCTGCCCATCAGCAATGTCAGCCATGCCGAACTGGAACCCTATAAGGGGCCGGACGGCTCGACGACGGTGCTCAGCAACACGATCTTCTCGACGGTGCCCGGCGCGCCGGTTTTTGTCGGTAAGGCGACGATCTACCGCTCGAAGCACCCGGCGCTCGGCCATGACCTTGAGCTACGCGGCCAGAACGCGCTGCAGAGCACCTTCGTCTTCGACGCCTGATCCAGTGAGCGCAGCCGCAGCCAGAGGCGGCGGGGCGGGCACGCGGCGCTGGTTCGCGCCGATCGCCGGCGTGCTGACCGGCACGGCTTGGCTCGCGCTGTTTCTGTGGGAGCAGAGCCCCTACGGGCGGTATCTCGATCATCCGCGATGGACCGATACCGGTCTTGCCGCCACGCTGTGCAGCACACTGCCAGCCGGCGATGTCGTGCTGCCGGCGCTCCCCTATGCCGGCGGCTGGCTGCTGATGACCGCGGCGATGATGCTGCCGACGGCGCTGCCCTTGTTCCGTCTGTTCGACCGGATGGTGCAGCCGCGGCCGGATCATGCCGCGCTGATGACGCTGCTGGTCGCCGGCTATCTGCTGGTATGGGCGGGGTTCGGGGTTGCCGCGCATCTGCTCGACGCCGCGGTCCATGCCGGCGCACGGCAATCGGAATGGCTGATGCTGAACGGCTGGGCGATTGGCACGGCGATGCTCGCCGGCGCCGGGCTGTTCCAGTTCAGCCGGCTCAAATACCACTGCCTCGACAAGTGCCGCACGCCTTACGGCTTTATCGCCGGGCGCTGGCAGGGGCCACAGCCGTGGCGGAGCGCGCTGCGCCTCGGCCTCGACCACGGGCTTTATTGCGTCGGCTGCTGCTGGGCGATCATGCTGCTGATGTTTGTCGTCGGTACCGGCAATGTCGGCTGGATGCTCGGGCTGGGCGCGATCATGGCGGTCGAGAAGAACATGCCGTGGGGCCGCCATCTCAGCCGGCCCCTTGGGCGGCGCGCTGCTCACCGCCTCGATCATCGTCGCTGGGATCAATCTGTGGATCTGAACCGCATCTCCGTATGCCCAGCCTCACCCAAATAGGTCCCGGCGCAGGCCGGGACCCATTTCTCAGCCTTTTCAATGTGCGGCGATTACGGCGGTAACGTTGGATAAAGATCTATCCATTGCGGATTCTGCGACTCGATCAGGTTGATCTTCCAATCCCGCTTCCATCTTTTGATTTGTCTCTCTCGAACGAGCGCCGCCTCAAGCGTTTCGTGGACCTCAAACCACACGAGCCGATCGACGCCGTATTTTTTGGTGAAGCCGGGAACCGCTCGAGTCTTGTGCTCCCAAACTCGGCGCGCGAGATCGGTCGTCGAGCCGACGTACAAAGTTCCGTAGTGCTGGCTCGCCAGGATATACACGAAGAACATCGTGCGAGCGGAGAAATGGATCCCGGCCTTCGCCGGGACCTATTTCCTTTCGCTGACGGAGATCGTTACTCCGCGGCTTGCGGGATCCGCTTCAGATCGGTCGAGTATTTCAGATGCACCGGCGCGTTGGTCTCGAACGGGTCCTTGAGACCCAATTCCTTGCCTATCTCGCGCATCGCCGGCATGACCTCCTGGCCGAGCAGGCGGATGCAGGTCCGGGCGTCCTCGTTGCTGACCTTGCCGTCATTGCCCCAGATGCCGTAGATGCTCGGCCGGGTCTCTTCCAGCACGCGGCGCAATTTGGGGATGACCGTTTTCGGCGTGCCGAAAAAGACCCGCCCGTCGGCGACCTGCTGCTCGAAGGTCGGCCGTCCGCGTGGGTTCTCCGCTCGGCCGACCGCAAACTCGACAAAGTTGCGGCGCAGCTGCGGTGAGAAATAGCCCGACGGGTTCGCCCATACCGGGTGCGCCAGGCCGGTGAACTCCCCCTGCATCCACAGGAACTGGCGGGCGTTCTTCTCGGCTTTTTCCTCGCTGTCGGAGACGTGCACCTGCTGCAGGTAGCCGCGGTTCTCCGGGCCGGCCTCGTAGCCGGTCTCCAGGGCGACCTTGTCGTACAGCTCCCAGATCTTTTTGGTCGCCTCGATCGAGGTGTTGAGCGCGATGTAAGGATAGCGCTGCTTCGCCGCCCAGATGATCGTCTCCTGGCTCAATACGCCAGGGATCCACACCCGCGGATAGGGCTTCTGCAACGGCACCGCCCACGGATTGACGACGCGCTGCTGGTAATGCGTGCCTTCCCAGCGGAACGGGCCTTCGCGCGACCACGCGGCGACCACCAGATCGTGCGCCTCTTCGAAGCGCTCGCGGTTGAAGGCCGGGTTGACGCCATTGGCGAGCTGCTCCTGGCCGCCACCGCGGACAAAGCCGGAGACCAGCCTGCCCTTCGAGATCATGTCGATCATCGCCAGCTCTTCAGCGAGCCGCACCGGGTTCTCCGCCAAGGGCAGCGGATTGCCGAGCAGCACGATCTTCGCCTTCTTGGTCACCGCGGCGAGGATCGAGGCGAAGATGTTGCATTTCGCCTGCATGCAGAACGGCGCGTTGTGATGCTCGTT
>Ga0066709_100003720_pt1 | contig 11856 bp, 5 predicted proteins | sample GraSoiAngelo_158_FD_79665 | JGI IMG/M metagenome (GOLD analysis project Ga0066709, IMG submission 79665) | Grasslands soil microbial communities from the Angelo Coastal Reserve, California, USA - 14_1009_16_30cm | ecosystem: Environmental > Terrestrial > Soil > Grasslands | place: USA... | reverse complement strand
CGCACTCGGCGTGGAGTTCTCCGATGCGCAGTCCGGGGTGATTTCCTACACCACGAAAGCCGGTGGCGAGAAGATCTCCGGCTCGTTTTCGGGGGAAACCGACGAGCCGTTCGGGAACGCGATGAGCGTCGGCTTCAACCGCTTCGAGGGGTCGCTGGGTGGTCCGGTCCCGAGTGTCAAAAACCTGCGGTGGTTTGGTTCGGCAGTGGTACAGGGCCAGGCCTCCGATTTCCGCGGCAAGGACGCCGACTCGGTGCCGCTGTTCATCGTCGCTGGCGTCGATGCGGTCGTCCCGGATACCGCTGCTGATGGCAATGTCACGCAAACCATCCTGCCCCGGTTCGTGCAGTACAGCGGCAACTGCGGCCAGCTCGGCTCGGGCGCCAGCCCGATGGCGCAGGCCATCCAGAGCAACTACGGCTTCGATTGTCAGGGCCGGCGACTGGCGATGAACTGGACCACGCGGATCCAGCTTCAGGGGAACCTGCAGTACACCTACGGCTCGGGCTCGAGCGTCCGGTTCACCGGCGTTGCCAACGGCACGCAGCAGCGCTTCAACCCGGGCACCAGCCTCGCCGCTCCATCGCTGTTCCAGGGCCAGCACACCTGGCAGCGGCTCGGGGTGCTGAACTGGAACCACCAGGTGACCCGCTCCGCCGAGCGGGCGCTGTCCGTCAATCTCAACCTCTCGTGGGCGCGAGACCGGTCGGTCGCGGGACCGCTCGATCCCACCACGGACGTCGAGACACGGGATCCGATGATGGGCATTGAGTTCAACACGCTGCAATTCGCGGGCTTCGGGGCGTTCCCGTTCCCCATCACGGACCAGGTGGTCCGGGCCATCCGGACGAACGACCCCACTGGACAGAGGGTCCCCCTCTTGAACCGGCTCGACCTGAGGAACGCTCAGAGCGGCCGCCTCAACCCCTACGGGCTCCAGTCCGGTGCGTTCTACAATACCGGATTGAGCGTGACCGGGGCGCTCCTTTCGGAGACTCGCTACGTCGGGCGGTTTGTCGTGGACTGGCAGGCGAACCGCTACCACCGGTTCACGCTGGGTGGGGACGCGAAGAAGACCGACCTGGCGTACTGGAGCAGCAACCTGCTCTCGCAGATCTTCATGGACGCCTACGTCGTCCATCCGGTGCAGTACGGCTTGTTCGCGGCCGACCGGCTCGATCTGGGCGACGTGGTCTTGGAGCTCGGCCTGCGCTGGGACTATTACAACTCCAAGGCGCTGTTCTCCAACACGCCGGGGTTCACCTTCAACGATCCGGCGTGGAGCCCGAACGCGGCGACGAACGACGCCGCGTACGACAGCTCGCTGGCGCGCGCGTTCACGCCGTCGGTTGGCCACCGCGCGCTGTCGCCGCGGCTGCGGGTGTCGTTCCCGGTGACCGAAAAGACGGGCTTCCGGTTGTCCTACTCGCACCAGGTGCAGTCGCCCGAGTTCACTACCCTGCTCTCCGGAACGAACAACGATTTGTCGTTCACGAACACCAACGATAGCTTCGGCCGAGACGTGCGGTTCGGAAAGACGATCCTGTTCGAGTTCGGCGTACGGCACGCGTTCAGCCAGGACCTGGTGCTCGATGTGTCCGCCTACAACAAGGACAAGGTGTCCGATCTGGCCTATCGGACACTGCCATTCACGAATCCTCAGGCGGGCGGAATAACGAGCATCAACGTGCTGACGAACGGCGACTTCGGGAATTCTAAGGGCATTGACTTCAAGCTCGACTACCGTGTGAGCAACTACGTCAACGCCTCCGTCGCTTACACGTTCCAGGTAGCGAAGAACACCGGTTCCGACCCGTTCACGTATCTCAATACCTTCGCGCGCCAGGTCTCCGCGCTCACCGGCGATCGGACGCTCCCGCCCGAGCAGGCGCAGCGCACCGATGACGACCGGACCCACAACATCGTGGGCGCGGTGGCGTTCACCCTCCCCGACGGCTGGAGGAAGGGCACCACGCTCGGGCAGATCGGGCGCAACGTGAGCGCGTTCATCACGTTCTTTGCTCGTAGCGGGCTGCCCTACACGCTGTTGGTGAACAATGGCGACGGGCAGACGGTCCCCCACCTGAGCTTCGGGCTCGGTGGGCGGGCGGCGGAGAACCTCAACGCGTCGATCCTGCCATGGACTCGCAACGTGGACGTGCGGGTGAACAAGGGGTTCCGGGTGGGCCGGTTCGACTGGACGGTGTACGCCGACGTCCGCAATGTGTTCAACTTCAGCAACATCGAGGGCGTGTACGCCGAGACGGGCGACGTGACCAACAGCCTGCTCAAGGACAAGACGCTCAGCCCCGAGCGCCAGAACCTCCAGAGTCAGGCGCAGCAGGCGAAGGCGTTGACCTCGGACGGGTCCATAGACCTCACGCTCGGCTGCGGCAGCTGGGGCATCAAGGCGGACTGCGAGTCGCTCAAGCGAGTCGAGGCACGGTTCGGAGACGGCAACCTCGTCTTCACCAAGGCCGAGCAGGACCGCGCACTGAACGCGTACTTCGACGCGTTCAACGGCCCGCACCGGTTCAACGGGCAGCCGCGGCACATCCGGGTGGGCTTCGAGCTGAACTTCTAGGTCGTAACCGTGGGCGGCATCTTGAGCTCGCGGTGCCGCCCTTGAGTCTCCTGACTCGAGGAGTGCAATGACCATGCGTTCAACGTCGGTAACGTGTTCGGTGCGGGCCGTACTCGCGCTGCTGGTCCTCGGTGCGACCGCCGCCACCTCGGTGTCGGCGGCCAAGCCGGGCAAGCCGACCAGGCCGCAGGCGATGAATCTCTTCTCATCTGCGGGCTACCTGTTCCAGGTGAACCGGCAGCAGTGCGGGCTGTTGAGCTCCGGCGTAATCTGCGCGGCGTTCCAGGGGTCGCCCGTGGGTGGAGGCGGCTACTGGCCCAAGGGGACCCCGGACCAGTACATCTTCTGGTCCGGCCTCCAACTCGCCGGTCTCGTCGCGCGCAACTCCGGGTTCCCCTGGGCAGGCGACACGATCGGAGCGTTTTTCGTCGACTTCCGCGGCGACCAGGTCGCCGGCACGCCGCTGACGCCGATCTACAGCCGGCTTGACCCCGCGGACGTGGCCGCGTGGGGCACGCCTCCCACCAAGACGGTCCTCGATCCGAACATCTACAACGCCAGCCTGATTGGCAGGGACGCGATCTCGCAAGGGGACGTGTTCGTGCGCTACTGGGAAGGCGACCCAGGGAAGCTCACGGGCCGTGAGCACCCCATGGGCATCGCGGTGGACCAGCGCATCCTCGCGTGGAATTTCCCGAGCGGCAACGAGGATATCATCTACATCGTCTACACGTTCTACAACGTGACCGCGCGGGCCTCGTCGGGGAAATACAACAATGCAACGATCCCGGCGCCGCTCCAGGCTGAGATCGCGGCGATCGGGGACCTGTTCCAGGACATCAACGAGAACAAGTTCAAGATCTCGATTCCCGACGGCGGCTACACCATCGACTCGCTGTACGCTGCCCAGGGAATGGACGCGGACGTCGCCGTATTCAGCCAGAACTACGCGACCGCGATCGTCCCCTTCAACCTCGGCCTGGAGTACACGGGCACGTTCCTCGGGGACGTGGGCTGGCAGTTCCCGCCCGACATCTTCGGGCCCCCGTTCGCCGCGGCAACAGGCTTCATCGGCATCAAGTTCCTCAAGTCGCCGACGGATGCGACGGGTAAGGAAATCGGGCTCACCATGTTCTCGCAGGAGCTCAACTCGGCCACCGGTTTCCCCGATGCCTTCGGCGTGCGGCAGCTGTACCGCTACCTCTCGGGGTTCCTCGGCCCGAGCGACAACCCGTGCAACCCGAACGACACGGGGGTGAAGATCCGCGCCAGGCACTACTGTTTCCTGGGCCAGGTGCAGGGGGATGCTCGCTTCATCCAGGCGTCCGGCCCGCTGTCGTTGCCCCCCGGTGAGGCGCGCAGCATCGTCGTGGCGTACATCAACGCGGCGCCGTACAACGGGTCGGGCCTGGTGGTCAAGGGCGCGACGGCCGACACCAAGCCGGGTACGGCGGGGGTCGGGTTGACCGCGCTGCCCGGCGATTCGATCCGGCTCATCGACAAGATCGCTGGGTGGGTCTCCCATACCGACGCCAACGGTGACGGGAAGATCAGCCAGACTGAAGTGACCACCGTGCCGCGCTCGCTCTTGGACAAGGCGCTGGTTGCTCAGGCGGTGTTCGACAACAAGTTCTTGCTGCCGTTCGCGCCCGACGCGCCGAGCTTCTTCCTGGTCCCTGGCAACAACCAGGTCACCGTCGTGTGGCAGAAGAGCCCCTCGGAGGCCACGGGCGATCCTTTCTTCGCGGTCGCTTCGAACACGAGCTCACCGCTGTACGATCCGAACTTCCGGCAGTTCGACGTCGAGGGCTACCGCATCTACAGGGGACGCACGTCGAGCTCGCTGCAGCTCGTGGCGCAGTTCGACTACGCCGGGACCTCGTTCGTCGACTACACCGGGCAGATCAATTACGGCGACCGGAACGGCGACGGCCTGACCCAGTGCGCCCCGGAGCTGGGGGTGCAGCAGGATTGCCCGGTGACATTCCAGACCACCCCGCCGTTCACCACGTCGTTCGCGACGGCGCTGGCCGGGAACGTCGTCCAGGTCAAGGTGGGTGACCGGGTCAGGCTCGCGAACGGGGGTACCATCAACCTCAAGGCCGACACCGCGGTGGTGACCCAGCAGTGCGGCACCGACGCCAAGTGCCCGCCGCTCGGCGACACGGGCGTGCCGTTCGCGTACGCGGACAGGAGCGTCCGGAACTCCTTCACGTACTTCTATGCAGTGACCGCCTTCGACGTGAACTCTTTCAAGTCCGGGCCAACGTCGCTTGAATCGCCGCGCGTTACCAAGAGCGTCACCCCGCGGGTGCCATCCGGGCAGGAGGTGGGCGCGGGAGAGGGGCCGACCCGGTTGATCGGTGGAGACGGCTCCGTGGTCGATCCAGCCGCGCCATTGCCTACCATCGCCCCAGCCACGGGAATCTTCTCCGGTCCGATGCCCGCTACAAACGGCGCGGACATCGCGCTCAGCGCGTTCTTGCCCCAACTGCTCGGCGCTGCCACGCTCGACGTCACGATCGACTCCGTGATAACGGGGATGGCCGAGCTCGACGTGCAAGCCGGCTCCGCTCAGCCGATCATCTACTACCTGTCGGCGAAGGTGGGCGGGGCGCCGCTGCCGTTCAAAGTCGTCTTGTCGATCGGTGGCTCCTCGGCGGACCGGTCGGCGTCGGCGCCGTTCGAGGCGACGGCATTGGATGGCGCGAAGGCCGCGCTGTTCGGCGGCAACCAGTCGTTCTCGCTGTACGGGAGCGCCAATCTCCAAACTTCCGGCGTGTGGCGGCTGACGTCCTTCGGCCGCGGCGCCATCAACGATGACCCGCCTTCATCCGACTTCAACGGGCCGCGCTGGTGGAGCGGTGCGACCAACGAGAACACCCCGGACCCAAACGGGCTTGTGTGCTCCCCGGCGAGCGGGGCCTGCGTCCAGGCCAACCTGAGCCGGAACGCGGGTAGCATCACAGGCGTGGACATCTTCCACCTGCAGGCCTACTCCACGATCCCGAACGCACCGGGGCGAAACCTTGAGGGCGTGCTCGCGACCGTGACCCGGGCGGCGGACTTCCGGGTGTATTGGGGGACCGCCGGGGTGATCGACTCCGTCGTGGACGTCACGCACCGGGTGCGGGTGCCGTTCAGCCCGAAGATCCGGGCTTCGTGGGGCATCCTCACCCAGGGCTCCTTCGCCGGGACCAATCAGGGGCTCACGCGCGACGGGAACAACAACCTGCTCACCTGGTCCGACGTCTTTTGCGTCGACCCGGTGCCGAAGTTCGTGGCTGCGGCGGCCGGCGGCACGAACACGAACTGCGGTGGCGCCGCCCAGGTGCCGGCCGTGCTGCAGAGCACGGCGACCCTCACTCCGATCGCGTTCCAGTCGTCCACCTATGACGGCACGGCGGCGCTGGTCACGAACGGAAACGGGTTCATCTTCTACTTGAACGGACACTTCTTCCTGATGCGAATGGCCGCGCTACCGACGGCTGGCACGGTGTGGAACGCCCGCTTCTACGCTGGGTCGGTAACCGGATCCGCCGCGGGCGGCGACTTCGCGTTCAGGGGAGCGATGCGCCCCCCGGCGGTACCCGGCTTGCATCTCACCCGTGCGTACACGGGCTCCACCTTCGACCCGACCCTGGCGACGGAGCTCCGCCGTGTGCACACCGTGCCGGATCCGTACTACGTGGCGAACGCGCTCGAGCTCACGGCGAACCAGAAGGTGCTGAAGTTCGTGAACATGCCGATGCGGGCGATCATCCGCATCTACTCGGTGAGCGGCGTGCTCGTGGCGGTCATTCCGTTCGACGATCCGACCGGTGGCGGCGAGGCGACGTGGAATCTGCGCAATCGCAACAATCAGTTCGTTGCCTCCGGCGTGTACTTCTACCACATCGAGACACCCGGCGGCCAGACGAAGATCGGCCGCTTCACGGTCGTCAACTTCGCGCCATGAGGAGACACGCCATGACGAAGCTGCTCTTTCGCGGCCTAGGTGCGATCGGCCTGGCGATGGTGCTGACCACGCCGGCGGTCACGCAAATCAACACACGTACGGACAACACCGCCTACGGGGGGACCGCGGGCGAGTTCCTGCTGCTCGGCGCGGGAGCGCGCGGAGCGGCCCTGGGCGGCGCATACGCCGCTCTCGCCACGGACGTGACGGCACTGTACTACAACCCGGGTGGGCTCGCGCAGCTGTCGCGCCCCGGCGCGATGGTCTCTACGTACGACTATGTGGCCGGCACGCGCTATTCGTGGCTGGGCATCGCGTTTCCCCTCACTGGCGGTGCTCGCTCCATCGGCTTGAGCGCCGGGACGTTCGGCTTCTCCGACCAGCCGGTGTATACGGTGGACGCACCCGACGGGGACGGCCGCACGTACTCCGTCGCCGAGACGTTCCTCGCGGGTACGTACGCCCAGAATTTCTCCGACCGCTTTGCGGCTGGCTTTTCCTTGAAGTTCATCACCGATAAGCTGGGAGAGACTCGCGCCGGCGCCTTCGCCGTGGATTTCGGGACCAGCTTCCACGCGACCGTCGGTGCGCGCCCGATTCGCGCGGCGTTCGTGTTGCAAAACCTGGGGTCGCAGCTCAAGCACGATGGCACGGGCCTCGACGCCGGCGTCACCCGCACGCCCCCGCTCGGGACGCCCGACGTCCCCCAGGAGCCACAGCCGTCGCGGCTGCGCGCCTCCGGGTGGGACCTCCCCGTGCTGTTCCGCGTGAGCGCGGCGTTCGACCTCTACAACCGGGGCCAGAACCGTGTCACGTTGCTCGGCGAGTTCACGCAGCCGAACAACACCAAGCCGGCCGCCGGGGGAGGGCTGGAGCTGTCCGGTGCGAATATCGGTAACTCGGGGTTTTCGCTGGCGGCTCGGGCGAGCTACACGATACAACCGGACAACAACATCAACGACATCAGTTTCGGGAGTCAGTCCACCGGGGCAAGCTCCGGGAGTTTTACGAAGGACGGTATCGCGGTAGGCGGCGGGCTCGCGTATGGGAGGGGGAACCTCCGGCTCGGCTTCGACTACGCCTGGCGTGATCTTGGCCTGTTGGGCGGGACGAACTTCCTGAGCTTCAGCGTCGGCTGGTAGGAGGCGCCGCAGGCAGACAGTGAGGCAGGTGCAGGCGAGTGGCGTGCTGGGAACCTGGGCGGTCGTTGTAGGGTTGGCGCTCGGGCAAGACCCTGGCGCCGTCCAGGTGAGCGTGGTGCGGTTCTATCGCGGGGCGAACGCGCTGACGGTAGTTGACGCGTTCTGTCGGGTGCCGGTGTCCGCGGTCAGTGCCCTGGCCACTGGCGGAGGGGTTGGGGGGGGCGAGGGCGGGGCGTACCGCGTGTCGGTGACGGTGCACGACAGCGCCGGTCTCGAGTTGACGTCGCAGTCGTGGTCGCAGACCGTGTCACGCTCGCTGCTTGGTGTGGCCGGCGCGTCGGTCGGTGAGCACTTCGCATTCGCCGCGCGGCGTGGGCGGTACGCGATCGACCTGGCGGTGACGGACTCGGCCACGGGACGCGTTTCAAGGGCGCGGGCCGAGGTGAGGGCGTTCGTCGAGGCGCCGGGCGCCTCGGACCTGCTGCTGGCCGCCGGGTTACGGGCTGCGAGCGGACCGGCCGACACGGTGCCCCGGGCCGGGGAGATCAGGAAGGGGGACCTGTTCGTCGAGGCGTCGGGGCGGCCGATGTTGACCCCGGAGCAGTCGCGCCTCGGGTACTACCTGGAGGTGTACGCCGAGCGGCCCGAGACGGTGAGCGTGGTGGCGCGGGTGCGGAGCGCAAGCGGAGCACAGATCGTGGCGACAGCTCCGCAGCGGTTCCCGCTCGCGGCCGGGGGTGGGGTGACGCGTGGGGTGTTGGAGCTAGGCGGGCTGCCCCCGGGAGCCTACCGGCTCGAGGTTACGGCAACGGTTGCCGGACGTGAGCTCGCCCGCGGCGCCGAGTTCGGCATGGCGGGCTTCGGGACCGACGCGGCGATCGCGGCCGCGGCGCCGGTTGCGCGGACGACCGATCGGTTCAGCAGCCTGTCGGAGGGGCAGCTCGACAGCCTGTACGCGCCGCTGCTGTACTTGATGTCCGAGGACGAGCAAGGGGTTTATTCCTCGCTAACGCTGGAGGGGAAGCGGAGTTTCCTGAGGAAGTTCTGGGTGCGGCGCGATCCGACGCCCAGCACGCCGCGCAATGAGGAGGAGGAGCGCTTCTACGGCGGGATCGCGGAGGCGAACCGGCGCTTCCGCGAGGGCGGAGCGGCTGAGATCCCGGGGTGGCGCACCGACCGGGGGCGGATCTTCATCCGGTACGGGCCCCCCGATGAGACACTGAGCCGCCCGCAGTCCGGCAACGCGGCGCCGTATGAAGTGTGGAAGTACACGAAGACCCGGGTACGCAAGTTCGTCTTTTACGATGTGACGCGGTTCGGCAATTACGCGCTCATCTGGACGGACGAGCGGCGCGAGCCGAGCCGCCCCAACTGGCGGGAGCTGCTCGGGCCCGAAGCGTCGGAGGATGTGGAGCGTTTCTAGGGCAGCCGGTTGGAACTATCACGCGAGGTTCGCATGAGACGACTTCTCTTTGGATCCGTTTGCGCTTTGCTGGCGGTAGCGCTAGCCGGCTCGTGTAAAGAGGACCCCACCGCCTCGCTCTCTGGTAGCTTGGCGGGTGTGAAGTTCGAGTACGCCTACCGCGAGGTGACGATCTCCGACTCGTTCCGGACCTTCGCGGTCCAGTTCGACCAGGCGGGGAACCCTCTCCCACCGAGTGCCACTGTGACGTCGTGCAGCAACACCGTCGCAACCATCGCCCCGGCGTCGGACGCCCCGAAGGTCCGCACGGGTTTCTACATCAGGGCCATGACGTACGGCTCGGCCTGCATCGTGGCGACCGCCGGGAACTTCGCCGATACGATGCGCGTGGCGACGTTCCCGCGTGCGATCAAAGTGTCGGGCCGTGACACGGTCGTGTCGGGCGGGTCCAACCAGTACACGTTCGCGTACTTCGACGCCGCGAACGCAAACGTCACGACGCAAGGAATTCCCGCACCTTTCTGGAGTGTCGACACCACCAACCGTGGCGTCCCGACGCAAGCGGGCGTCTTGAGCGGCTTTGATCCGGGCGTGGTGAGGCTGACGGCCGCCTTCCCCGTCGGCCCGGGCTCGGACACGCTGACGGACACCAAGCCGGTCTTCGTGGATCCCCGCCCGTTCAGCGGAACCGTTGCGGGAGCGAGCGGTGTGCCCACCGACACGGTGAGGTTCCTGCGTGACGCGGCCGCCAAGCGCTTCAACCAGGGCACGAGCCTGCAAGCTACGTTCAACTTCACGCGTGCGCCGACGTTCATCGCGCGGAAGACGGCGGACTCGCTCTACGTGATCGTGCCTCCCCTCGGGGCGACCGGGCCGAGCGACCTCGTCATTATCCGCGTAGACAGTAACAACGTTGCTGAGAAGGTGACCTTTACCAGCACCACGGCGTCCTTCGCCGATCACTACGATCCGGCGAACGACGACCCGGCCACCGCCCCCGCCATTACGGCGAATGGTGACTACTACATCGTGCTCTCAGGTATCTGTAAGGACGGGTCAAAGACCCTTTCCACCGACGACTGCGATGACTTCTTCTCATTCACGAACCCGCTGGCTCGGGTCGACACGATCACAGTGCGCCTCGACTGGAGCTCGGGGCCGGATGTGGACATTCTCTGGTGCAAGGTCGTGACGTGCAGTGGCTCCGGTAACGTGATAACTGGCGGCGGCGCCACCAGCAACAACCCCGAGAACTCCACGGTGATCATTCCGGCGGGAGCGACGTGGTACCTGTGGATCAATTTGTTCGACCCCACGGCGGTGCCGGCGATACTCGCTCGCGTCCGCGTCTCGGGCAAGGGTTGAAAGAGTCGGACCTCGGGGCAGCGCCCGGAGTTTTGGCCGGGCGCTGTTTCGTTTAGTGGCTCGTCAGTTGAGACTCAATGGAGCGCACGACGCGGCTGCCGTGCCTGCTCACTCCACCGCCAGCACCAGCCCTGCCCACACCCCCGCCCCCACGGCGACGTGCAGCGCCTGCAACGACCGGGGGAGCCCGAACAGCACCAGGGCGGCGGCGACGGCGATCTGGAGCGCGACAAGGGCAACCACGCCCCACGCACCACGCCGCCGCGTGCGCACCGCCCACCACAACGTGTACCCCAACAGTGTGAAGGCGAGCAGCCGGTGGATCCAGTGGATGTGCTGCAGGTAGTTCCCGTCAGGGATGATCTGTCCGTTGCACAGCGGGAAGCCGAGACACGCCGACGCCGCCCCCAGGTTGGCCGTGAGCGCGCCGAGCAGGACGGTGACGAAGCCTAGGACGAGCGCCACTAACCCCGGGCGCGAGCCCGGGGCTCTCCATATCCCCAGGAGCCCGGGGCTTGCGCCCGGGGTCAGTGGTGGGGCCCGCTTTGCCGCCACGATCAGCGTGGCGAGGATCAGCATGGCGATGGCGAGATGCAGTACGATCCGCAAGGGGGGCAGGGCCAACTTCACGATCACGGCCCCAAGGGCGACTTGGAGGGCGAGCAGGCCGAGGGCGACAAAGGCCGACCGGTCTGGCGCGTTCCCGATCGCTCCGTTCGTCTTCCGGAGATACCACGCATAGCCGGCCAGGGCAAGCACCAGCACACTCACGAGCACGACCAGTTGACGGTGGGCGAACTCGATGACCGCGTGGAGCTCGAGGGGCGGGAGAAGGCGTCCGTTGCAGAGCGGCCAATCCTCCCCGCACCCCATCCCGGAGCCGGTGATCCGGACGATGGCGCCGAGGATGATGAGCAAGTAGGTGCAGGCGGCGGCGCTCCAGGCGAGCGGCGCGAAGCGTCGCGTCATGGGTTCGAAAATGTATATTCGGCACCTCATGTCCGCACCCGCACCTCGGCCCGCTCCCGACCGCTGGGGCGAGCGCCTCCCGCGCCGCCTCGGCCTCTGGAGCGCCGTCGCGGTCGTGATCGGTTCGACCATCGGCAGCGGGATCTTCCGCACCCCCGCCTCGATCGCGCACCGCGTGGACGACGTGCCGCTGTTCCTGCTCAGCTGGGTGCTGGGCGGCGCGGTGACGCTGTGCGGGGCGCTCACCTACGCGGAGCTGGCGGCGATGTTCCCGCGCTCGGGCGGGATCTATGTGTTCATCCGTGAAGCGTTCGGCCCGCTTCCCGCCTTCCTGTTCGGTTGGGGGGAGTTGTTGATCATCCGCCCCGGCGCCTACGGCGCGATCTCCATCACCTCGTCGGCGTACACGCTCCGG
>Ga0066709_100003719_pt1 | contig 11857 bp, 9 predicted proteins | sample GraSoiAngelo_158_FD_79665 | JGI IMG/M metagenome (GOLD analysis project Ga0066709, IMG submission 79665) | Grasslands soil microbial communities from the Angelo Coastal Reserve, California, USA - 14_1009_16_30cm | ecosystem: Environmental > Terrestrial > Soil > Grasslands | place: USA... | reverse complement strand
CCTCATCGAGCGGATAGGGATGGTGATGCACGTAGCGACGCTCGAACGGAGGGCAGACCTCGCCGCGCAGGATGCGGTACTCGTAAGTTTTCGCAACTGCAGCGTAACGTGGATGAAAATCGGCCGCCGCCTCCTCAACCTCGAGCACCCGGATGTCGCGCGGCAGCAAGCGGTTCATCGCTTTGCGCAGGTTCGCCAGCGGGATGGGATTGGCGAGGGAAAACGCGGCGACCTGGGCCAGGGCGTGCACGCCCGCGTCAGTTCGCCCGGAACCCGTTACATGTACCGGAACGCCTTCAATCCCGGCAAGTACCGATTCGATCGTGCCCTGGATGGTGGTAAGCCCGGGCTGCACTTGCCAGCCATGAAAATCAGTCCCGTCGTAACTTATTGTGATCCGGATACGCCTCATCAAGTAGGGCGGGAGCCAGGTTTCTCCACGGCGATTCCCTTTTTACACATTGGACAGTCTTCTGGAGGATAGGCGACCACGTCGAGCGTGGCCAGGGCGACCCGGCGAACTCCGAGGTCGACGCGGCCTCCGCTGCGATCGATGATCGAGCCGGCAGCGAGAACGTTAGCGCCGGCCGCGCGCAGCGCCTCGATGACTTCGCGCGTGCTCCCCCCAGTGGTCATGACATCCTCGATTACCACGGCCGCCTCTCCGGAGCGCACGGAAAAGCCGCGGCGCAGCATCATTTTGCCGGATGCGTCACGCTCGGTGAAGATGAATCGCGCCCCAAGCGCGCGCGCGACTTCGTGGCCGATGATCAAGCCGCCGATGGCGGGTGACGCGACCACGTCGCAAGCATCCAATTGTGAAGCGAGCTCCCGCCCGAAACGCTCGGCGATTTCAGGATGCTGCAGCACCAGCGCGCACTGTAAGTACTCGCTGGAGTGGAGCCCGCTGGTGAGGCGAAAATGGCCCTGCAGGTATGCGCCGGTGTCACGAAAAGTCTGCATGATCTCGTCGGGCACGAAATCAACTATAACAACGGAGCGGCACGCGCGCCGCGCGGCCTGTAACAGAGCGGCCTCTCGCGTGCGTCATAACAAAAGGGAGGGGTGATGAAATCCTCGACGACAAAGTGGCTGTTGGGAGCCGGAGCGCTGATTGCGCTGGGCGTTCTCGGCGGTTCCACGTATTACAGGAATTCCCACAAGGCCGACTACATGACGGTGCGCGTGGATCGCGGCGATATCGAGTCCACCATTTCGGCTACGGGCAATTGCAACGCGGTGGTGACGGTGCAGGTGGGCAGCCAGGTTTCAGGCAACATTCTCAAACTGTACGCGGATTTCAACACCAAGGTGAAGAAAGGGCAATTGGTGGCGCAGATCGACCCGGCGCTTTTCCAGGCCAAGGTGGACCAGGCGCGCGCCAACCTGGACAGCGCGAAGGCGGCGGTGGTGAACGCACGCGCGATGCAGAAGAAGACCGAGGCCGACGTCGCCAACGCAGTGGCGAACGTAGCAAACCAGAAGGCCAACCTGGTGCGGGCGCAGAGCGCCGTCGCGGACGCCAAGACGAAATACGAACGGCGCGTCAGCATGGTCAAGGACAAGATCATTTCGCAGGAAGATCTGGATACAGCGAAAGCCACCTATGATCAGGCTGTCGCGAGCTTGGACGCGGTTCAAGCCCAGTTGACCGCGGCACAGTCCAGCGTGGAATCGGCGCAGGCGGAGCACGAGGTCTCGCAAACCCAGCTCGCGTCCGCCGAAGCCATGGAGAAGTAGAACACGGCAGCGCTCGAGCAGGCCGACGTCGATCTGGAACACACCCGGATTCTGGCGCCAGTGGACGGCACGGTGGTCTCGCGGAACATGGATGTAGGCCAGACGGTGGCCGCGTCGTTTTCGGCGCCAACGATTTTCCTGATCGCGCAGGATCTGACCAAGATGCAGGTGGACACGAATGTGGATGAATCCGACGTCGGCCGCGTACGGCTGGGCCAGCAGGCCAACTTCAGCGTGGACGCATACCCGGGCGTCGTGTTTCCTGGCGTGGTAACACAGATCCGCCAGGCGGCGATCAACGTACAGAACGTGATCACGTATGACGTGGTGGTGCAGGTGTCCAATCCGGACCTCAAGCTCTTTCCCGGCATGACGGCGAACGTGAGGATCCTCACCGACCGCCTGTCCGGCGTGCTGAAGATTCCCAACGCTGCGTTGCGCTTCCGTCCGGCGGACGCCATGCAAACCCAACGCGGCCCGCGAGGGCCGGGACAGAGCAAGGGCATGCCGCAGGTCCAGACCGTGTACGTGCTCGATGACCACGGCCAACCGGCCCCGGCGCGGGTGAAGCTCGGAATCGGCGACGGAAACTTTGTCGCGGTGGTGAGCGGGCTCACTGAGGGCCAGCAAGTGGTGGTAGGCACGGCTTCGAAGAGCGGACCGTCCGGGACGGCGCCCGGCCAGAACTTTAAAGGCGGTCCCCGATTCTAAACCGCTCAATCCGTTCGCGGCTCGGCACCACACGCCGAGCCGCTTCAACGAATAACTAAAGGAACCCGCGAATGGACTCCGAAGAACTGATTCGTATCGAGAACCTGACGAAGGCGTATCACGTTGGCGACATCACTGTGCAAGCGCTGCGCGGCGTTTCGCTTTCCATCGCCAAGGGCAGCTTTGTCGCGATCATGGGCCCGTCGGGTTCCGGGAAATCGACATTCATGAACATTCTCGGCTGTCTGGATAAGCCAACGTCGGGCTCCTATTATCTCGACGGCGTTAGCGTCGGCCAGATGGAGCGGGACCAATTGGCTGAGATCCGCAACCGCAAAATCGGTTTTGTCTTCCAACAGTTCAATCTTCTGGCGCGCACCAGCGCTCTGGAAAATGTCGAATTGCCGCTGCTCTACAGCGGAGGAGACCAGCGCAACCATCGCGAACGGGCGATGAAGGCTCTCGCGGCAGTGGGCCTCGCCGACCGTGCGGACCATCATCCCAGTCAGCTTTCGGGAGGCCAGCAGCAGCGCGTGGCAATTGCACGTTCCCTGATCAACGATCCGCAGCTGATCCTGGCGGACGAGCCGACGGGAGCGCTGGATTCGCGAACCAGTATCGAGATCATGGCCATCTTTCAGAGGTTGAACCGCGAGCAAGGGATCAACATCGTGCTGGTCACGCACGAGCCGGATATCGCGCAGTACGCCCAGCGGAACATTCACTTTAAAGACGGGCGCGTAGTGAGCGACGAGCGCGTCGCCGAGCGCCGGCAAGCGGATCGCGAACTCAGCGAAATGGCAGTGGAGGAGACAGTTGCATGAATAAGGTCATCCAAAGCATGAAGATCGCCTTTCGCGCCCTGCGGGTCAACAAGCTGAGGTCGGCGCTGACTATGCTCGGCATCATCATAGGCGTGGGCGCCGTGATCGCGATGGTGGCCGTGGGCAGCGGAGCCACGGCGCGCATCCAGCAGCAGATCGCCTCGATCGGCAGCAACGTGATTATCGTGCTGTCGGGCAGTATTAATACCGGCGGCATCCGCATGGGTACCGGCAACGCCCAAACCCTGACGGAAGATGACGGCAAGGCGATCGCAAACGAATGCCCGGCCGTTCAAGCCACGGCTCCATCGAGCAGAGGCGGGGCGCAGGTAGTCTACGGTAACAACAACTGGGGAACCCAGATCTTGGGAACCACTCCCGACTACCTGACCATCCGTGACATCGGAATCCAGAGCGGCCAATCATTCACCGGCAGCGACGTCGACGCGGCGACCAAGGTAGCGATGCTCGGCAAGACTGTGATTGACAACCTGTTTAACGGCGCAGACCCGGTTGGGCAGGTGATCCGCATAAAAGGGGTACCGTTCACGGTGGTCGCTACGCTGGTGTCCAAGGGCCAGTCGCCAACCGGCCAGGATCAGGACGACCTCATCATCATCCCCATAAGCACCGCCAAGAGGAAGGTAATCGGATCCAGCAAGTCCAACGCACAGGCAGTGCAACAAATCATGGTGCAAGGCCGGGACGGCATGACCAAGCTCGCCGAGGAACAAGTAAGAGGACTGCTTCGCCAGCGTCACAAACTCCAGCCTACGCAAGACGACGATTTCAATGTCCGGAACATGGAGGAGGTCTTCGCGGCGCAAGAAAGCTCCGCGCAAGTGATGTCGATTCTGCTCGCGTCTATCGCATCCGTGTCTCTCATCGTGGGAGGCATCGGCATCATGAACATCATGCTAGTGTCGGTGACAGAGCGCACCAAGGAGATCGGCCTGCGGCAAGCGGTAGGAGCGAAAACCAAAGATATACTGGCGCAGTTCCTGGTGGAAGCCGTAACGCTTTCGGTGCTTGGCGGCGTGATCGGCATCGCGCTCGGCATCACGGCCAGTCTGCTCATCTCCTACTTCGCCGAGTGGTCCACTCTGGTAAGCCCCGGAGCGATTGTACTGGCGTTCCTGTTTTCGGCGCTGGTCGGAGTGTTTTTCGGATACTATCCGGCGCGAAAAGCTGCCTTCATGGATCCCATTGAGGCGCTAAGGTATGAATAGGCCGAAGGGGAAGTGATCTGCGCTATACGTAAGCCTGGCGGTTGGGCAGTCCCAGGAACGAACAGAGAAACAAGGAATAACGTTATTGGTTCCAATCGCCTCGCGCGGATATGTGAGGTGCAATGTTAGGATGGAAACATTCGCCCCTGAACCATCGTATTTTAAGGAACACCTTATGAAACAGTTTCAATCATTGGTTGCCGTTCTCTGTGTTTTGCTCGTCTCCGCACCGGGGACTTATGCGCAGCAGAAGGACACGCAGCAAGGCACTTCGCAACGGGACACGACTCCCCGGCTCGAAATGGAGCGCCCGCACTGGTATTCGCCACTTGTACAAAAGTATGAGCCGAAGATCGTGCCTCCGGTTAATGTTTCGAACACTGGCCGCATCGAGTCGCTCCTGCGCGCAGGCCAGCTCTATTTGTCGTTGCAGGACACCATTGCCCTGGCTGTGGAAAACAATGTCGATGTGGAAGTGCAGCGTTACCAGTTCCCATTGGCCCAGGCAGACCTTCTGCGCGCCCGGGCGGGGAGTGCCATCCGCGGAATATCGACGTCGACCTCAGCGGGTTCGGCTAGCGCCGCCAGTCCTTCCCTCACGAGCTCGACTACCGGCACCAGCAACTTCACTAGCGGTGGCACAACCGGCGGCGGTACGAGCGGCCTGTCCGGTAGCGGAGCCGCAGGAGCCGGTCTAAGCTTCGATCCGGCGCTGACCGGCACGCTTCAGTGGGGCCACCAGTCATCGCCATCACAAAATACGATCACAACCGGCACGACAGCCCAGATCTTAACCAACAAGCTGGCGAACTTCTCGCTTTCTCAAGGGTTTCTCACCGGTGCCACGGCATCGCTCAGCTACAACAACAGCCTCTCGTTTTCAAACGCAATCCTCAACAACTATAACCCCTTCACGGTTTCAAGCCTCGACCTTCAGATCACCCAACCTCTTCTGCAGGGCTTCGGCATCGCCATAAACAACCGTGCGATCCGGATTGCCAAGAATAACCTGCAGGTGGCGGACCTGGTGTTCCAGCAGCAGGTGATCAATACGGTGGCCAATGTTATTCAGCTCTACTGGAACCTGGTGAGTTTCAACGAGGACGTGGACGTAAAGACTCAGGCCCTGGCGCTCGCGAAAAAGCTCTATAGCGACAACCAGAAGCAGGTGGAGATCGGGACGCTGGCGCCGATCGAGATCGTCCGTGCCGAAGCGGAAGTGGCCTCGCGCGAGCAGGACCTGCTGACCGCGCAAACCACCGTCCTGCAGCAGGAGACGATCCTGAAGAGTGCGCTTAGCCGTAATGGCGTGGCCAGTCCCGCCATTGCCGACGCGCGTATTGTACCAACCGATCCGATCCGGATTCCCGAAAAGGAGCAGGTTCAGCCCGTCCAGGATTTGGTCGAGATGGCCCTGAGCAGCCGGCCCGATTTAGCCCAAAGCAGGATCCAGATCGACAATTCGAAAATCAGCCTCACTGGCACGAAGAATGCGATGCTGCCTAGCATCAACGCTTTCGCCGACCTCCGCAACAACGCGCTCGCTGGCCAGTTGAATACGGTTGCCGGAGCCAATGGTCTCGTGCCCGCGCACCCTTTTTGCGGCCCAACCGTCACCGGCCCCTGTGCGGATCCTTTCTTCATCGGCGGGTATGGTACCGTTCTCGGTCAATTGTTTGGACGGAATTTTCCGAACTACACCGTCGGAGCGCAACTGGTCATCCCATTGCGTAATCGATCCGCGCAGGCCGACGTCGCCACAGCGCAGTTGAATCTCCGGCAGAACGAGCTGAACGTTCAGAAACTGATCAATCAGATCCGAGTGGATGTGCAAAACGCGGTGATCGCCGTGTCTCAGGCCCAAGCGCGGTACCAATCGGCGGTCAAGAGCCGCATCTTGCAGGAGCAGACACTGGACGCCGAGCAGAAAAAGTACGCGCTCGGCAGCTCGACTCCGTTCCTGGTGATTCAGGCCCAGCGCGACTTGGCTACCGCCAAGGAAGCCGAAGTACAAGCGCAAGCGGCGTACATCGTTTCCAAGGTGCAGTTGGATCAAGCGACTGGTCAGGTGCTGACTCATAACAATATCGAAATCGAGGATGCCAAGCGCGGCCAAGTATCGAGACCGCCGAGTCCGCTGCCGGTACTCGAAAAGAATAAATAAGTGCACCGGTAAAAGCCGACCCCGAGCACCACGCCGTTTCGGTAAGTCTTTCCGGTTTTGAGACACCGAAACGGCACGAATGAGACGTTCCACGCGATCGTTGCTTGTTATATCAACGTGTTACGGAGCGAGTGGGCTTGGCATTGAGATTGCTCCTTGTTAGCTCGAAATGAAAACCATGAGGGCTCAAGGAACTTCGGTTGATCCTCTAAACAAACCCACTCTTGCAGTATCCCAACCCCTAACCCTCTAAGATCCTCCTTACCCTGCCCAACCTAGTTCCTTGAGCCTTCCAAGGGGCCCCCTCCGGGGTGCATTGGAAACTCGGTAGTACTCAGTTAAAAACCCTATCGACTACAACGCCGTCATCCGATACAAAGGATACATGCGTCGAAGCGCTTCCTACGAAACACTCCGCGAGATTGAATTCCAGCTAAGTTTGCTGAACATCGTTTTTCCGGGGGAGGAGCCGCAACAGCAGGTTGAGAAACTCCAGGAGTTGTTGAGCGCTCCAAAGACGCGCCAACAGCAATAAGCCCGACTTAGCCCCGAATCACAAGCTAGATTAGAGGAGTGAGGATCGTCTCCCTGATTGCGAGCGCCACCGAAATGGTGCACGCGCTGGAATTGGGAGAACACCAGGTCGGGCGGTCGCACGAGTGCGACTACCCGGCGTGCGTCACTTCCCTTCCCGTCTGCACCGCACCCAAATTCGACACGTCCGGCGACAGCCGCCAGATCGATGAGCGCGTGAAGGCAACGCTCGCCGATGCGGCTAGCGTTTACGACGTGTTTGAGGACGTGCTCGAGCGCCTCCAGCCAACGCACATTGTTACCCAGACACAGTGCAAAGTTTGCGCCGTGAGCCTGGATGACGTCGAGCGGGCCGTGAGCGCGCGTTTTTCCACCCGTCCGAAGGTAGTGGCGCTGGAGCCGAATTCTCTGGCCGGCATCCGCGAAGATATTTTGCGATTGGCCGTAGCGTGCGGAGTAAAGGACCGTGCCGCACGCCTGGTAGATTCGATCGACGCCAGAATGGGCGAGGTTGCCGCCAAAGCCGTGTCCACCGGCCGGCGCCCGCGAGTGGCCGCGGTCGAGTGGCAGGAACCGTTGATGGCCGCCGGCAACTGGGTCCCCGAGCTGCTCGCGATGCTGGGGGCGGAAAACCTGTTCGGACAAGCCGGGGCCCACTCGCCTTTCATGGGGTTCGAGGACCTGGTCGCTGCTGATCCGGACGCGATCGTCTGCATGCCGTGCGGCTACGACCTGGCACGCACGCGTGCGGAGATGCATTGGCTGGCGGATCGCCCGGGATGGGGCGAGTTACGTGCCGTGCGCGCGGGCGAAGTCTACCTTGCGGATGGGAATCAATACCTGAACCGGCCCGGCCCGCGCATCGTGGAGTCGCTGCGTATCCTGGCCGAAATCCTGTACCCTGAGGCGTTCGATCCGTCGCTCGAGGGCGCCGGGTGGGAGCGTTGGTCCCCGTAATGTCGAAACTTATTGTCTCCTTCGGAGAAATCATGTTGCGTCTTGCGCCGCCGGGGTTCGAGCGAATTTTGCAATCGCCGCAGTTGGTGGCCACTTTCGGCGGAGGCGAAGCGAATGTGGCCGTAGCGCTGGCCGGGTTCGGCCTGCCGGCGCGCTTCGTTACCGTTTTACCGGAAAGGCATCCAGTGGCCGACGCCTGTGTCTACCAGTTGCGCGGATTCGGCGTCGATGTGTCGCATATGGTTCGCGGCGCGGGCCGGATGGGTGTTTACTACGTGGAGCCCGGCGCAAACCAGCGGGCGTCGGCCGTCACCTACGACCGGGACCGATCGGCTGTTGCGCTCGCGACGCCTGGAGCGATCGACTGGGCACGCGCGTTCAGCAGCGCAACCTGGTTCCACATTACGGGGATCACCCCGGCGATCAGCGAATCCGCCGCGGCACTGGCAATAGAGAGCATGGCGGCCGCGCGCGCGTCGGGCTTGACCATCTCCTGCGATCTGAATTACCGAAAGAATCTTTGGAAATGGGGAAGAAAGGCGCAGCAAGTCATGCCGGAGCTGTTCCGGCACGTGGACGTCGGCATCGCCAATGAGGAGGATTGCCAGATGGCGCTCGGCATCCGGGCGAAAGCCGACGTCGCATCGGGACGCCTGGACTCGGGCGTTTACCGCGAACTCGCGGAATCGGTATTGGCAGCCTACCCGCAGCTCAAGGTGATCGCGATTACGCTGCGGGAGTCGCACAGCGCATCGCACAACGGATGGTCGGCGTGCCTGCACAACCGCAAAGAATTCCTGTTGAGCAGGCATTATGAAATCACCCACATCGTCGATCGGGTCGGCGCGGGGGATTCGTTCGCAGCCGGATTGATCTTCGGTCTGGAAGAACTCTCGTCGCATCAGGAGGCGCTCGAGTTCGCGGCCGCGGCCTCATGTTTGAAGCATTCGATTCCGGGCGATTTCTGCAGGCTTAGCCGGGGCGAGGTGGAGGATCTGCTGAAGGGCGGCGGCTCGGGGAGGGTGAAAAGGTAAAACGGAACGAAAATGGGGAGTGGAAAGATCGCGCGGTCCGCGACCTACTAACCAGGGCCGACAAACGCTATAATCGGCTTCAGGTTCCTAATGGCTCTCCGGGTCTTACTGTGTTTCCTGCTCGTGTTTCAGGCATTCGCCCAGCAGCCGATCCGCGTGCAGGTGAACGAGGTCGTGGTGCCCGTCACCGTTACGGATGAAAAGGGCAAGTTCGTCTCCAATCTCGACCAGAAAGACTTCCAGATTTTCGATCAGGGCAAAGAGCAGACCATCCGCTACTTCACGCGCGAGCGGAGCCAGCCGGTGGTGGTCGGGTTCCTGCTCGATCTGAGCAGTGCGAGCCGCATCCAGTGGAAGAACTACCAGGATGCGGCAATTGAATTGGTCCTCACGCTCCTGCCCGGAGACAAGAAATACTCGGGATACTTGATCGGTTATGGCAACGAAGCCGAGCTAATGGTGAATACGACGTCCGACTCGGAGCCCATTGTAGAAAAGCTGCGCAAGTTGAAGCCGGGCGGCGGTGCCGCCCTCTACGATGCGATTTATCAATCATGCACCACACGCGCGCTGGTGCAGGGCGAACCGGTGGAGCCGCGGCGGGTCCTGGTCGTGATTGGCGATGGCCACGATAACGCCAGCAAGAAGTCGCTGGATGAGGTACTGGAACTGGCGCAGCGAAACCTGGTGACGATTTACGGGATCAGCACACTGGCGTACGGATTTACGAGCGAGGGGGACAAGAACCTGGTGCGCCTGGCCGAGGAAACCGGCGGCCGCGTCGAGTACCCTCTGCAGGACGTCTATAAGGACGTGGCGGGCTATCTCTCGACGCCTTCGGACGAGGGCAATTACGCGCTGAAAGTCGGCACCGGCGGTTACGCGTCGGCAATCTCGAGTGCGATCTTCAAATCGATTGCTAACGTGGCAGGGGAAATCACTACCCAATATATCCTCCGCTATATTCCCGACAACTCGGCGCAGGATTCTACCAGACAGTTCCGCAGTCTCAACGTAAAGGTTTCGCTGGCCAACGTAAAAGTGAGGGCCCGGAAGGGCTACTATCCCTTTAATCCATAACGGCTGACTTTTTTGTACGATAAGTCGTACTTGAGAGCCATGCCGGCCGTGCCGACCCAGACCGCGCACTACTCCCTTCTTACCGTGGAGATGCCCGGCCACCAGCCCCTGAACGCCGGTGTCTTGCTGGAAGACCCTTTAACCCATCGGTTATGGGTCCGCTTGCGGCGCGATTGGGACCAGATTGCCCCGGTCGAAGCCGAGGTGCTATCCGTGTTAGAGGGCGATCTTTCAGCGAAAGCTGAGGAGATGGGTGCCGACACGCTGCTGAAGCACCTCGAAGATACTCTGTCCAACACGATCCGTATATCGGACCGCCGGGAGGTCATGGTCGAGAGCTGCGAACGCGCCTTGGCGCGGCTGTATCGCCAGCACGTGCAAGCCACTGTGCACGAGTTCGTCACGCACCTGCCTCGGTATTCGCTTCAGGCGGCGGCAGGCAAGTTTCTCGAAAACCAGGAGGTGACGGCTGAGGGCTGGGAGGAGGCGCCCGCGGACCTGAAGCTCACTCCGGAGATGTTCGTGGCCCGCATAGTAGGGCGCTCGATGGAACCCAAGATTCCCGACGGCAGCTTGTGCGTGTTCCGCCGCGGAGTGGCCGGTTCGCGTCAGGGACGCCTGGTCCTGGTCGAGTATCTCGGCGGCGGCGCCAACGACCGCTATACGGTGAAACGGTATCGGAGCGAGAAGCTACAGCGAGAGGACGGCACCTGGGCGCACGAACGGATTATTCTTGAGCCGCTGAATCCGGAATTCGAGGAATGGGAACTGGATCCGGAAGAAGAGCGGTTCCGGATCATCGCGGAGTTTGTTCGGGTGCTGGATTAGAACACTATAGTCAGCACGCCCGATATACTGGCTCCTGAACGTGCGAATCCGACGGTGGCTGGCTGGCGCTGCGCTGAGCGTTCTTCTCGCTTGCGCGATTTACGGCTTTCTAAATGAGCGGCTGCTCGGCCAGGAATTTTGGACTCCTGAGGGCCGCGCACGCTTCCTCGGTTACACGGCGTTTTTTTGGGCGGCGGCTGCATTGATCCTGACGTTCTGGCCTGCCTGGCTTTGCGCAATCGCCGCAGCCTTCGTTTTCGGATACAGCGTTTGGTGGTGTGGGCCGATAGCTCCGCTGGCCGTGGTGTACGTTCTCGTTTCGTCGTTTCTGTTGGGGAAATCCGTCGCGCGAGGAACAAAGGGCGTGAGCACGCTCCTGGTCGGACTGGCGGCGTGGATTCTGCCGATCTCGATCGCGCTGCACTTCCCGGTCAACTTCCGCTGGGTTTACGTAGCGGCTTTCGCGATTCCGTTTGCCATCGGGTGGAAGCTATTGCCGGCCTGGCTTCGAAATTTTCGGCTGGCTCCCGCATCCCGTCGCGAAGCCGCCGCCCTGGCAGTACTGCTGTTCGTTCTGCTTACTCACTGGCTGGTGACGCTCAAGCCCGAGGTCAGCGCGGACGGGCTATCCATGCATCTCGCGCTTCCCATGTCGGTAGCGCACGACGGACGTTGGGCGTTCGATTTCCGGATGCACTCCTGGGCGCTGATGCCGATAGGAGGCGACTGCCTTTTCACAGCCGCGTATTTGATGGG
>Ga0066709_100003718_pt1 | contig 11858 bp, 7 predicted proteins | sample GraSoiAngelo_158_FD_79665 | JGI IMG/M metagenome (GOLD analysis project Ga0066709, IMG submission 79665) | Grasslands soil microbial communities from the Angelo Coastal Reserve, California, USA - 14_1009_16_30cm | ecosystem: Environmental > Terrestrial > Soil > Grasslands | place: USA... | reverse complement strand
CAGTACCGGCGCGATCTCGCGATAGCTCAGCCGGCGATTGTTGTCCTCGGGCACCCGCCTCCATGATCCCAGGTGGACCTCGTAGATCGACATCGGCGCCTGCAGCATGTTGCGGCCGCCGCGCTCCGACATCCAGGACTGGTCGCGCCATTCGTAATCGACAGTCTAGATGATCGAAGCGGTTCGCGGCGGATTTTCCGCATAAAACGCGAACGGATCGGCCTTGTCGACCCCATAGTTATGGTAGCGCGATACCACGTGGTACTTGTACGCATGACCCCGGCGGACATTGGGGACAAAGGTTTCCCAGATCCCCGACTGACCGAGCGGGTGAAGTTCGTGACCGGTCTTGTTCCAGCCGTTAAAAGCTCCCATCACGTAAACCTTATGCGCATCCGGCGCCCAGACGGCAAAGTTCGCCCCCTCCGTGCCGTTAACAACCGTGGGATGCGCGCCAAGCCGTTCGTACAGGCGGGTATGGCTGCCTTCGTTAAAGAGGTACAGATCGTGATCGCTGAGCAAAGACATTGGAAAGCACCTTGGCCACCGCGGCCATTTTGCGCATTCGCTCAATGCTTGGCCGGATGCGCCGGCGCCAGTTGGGCCGTTCTTGGTTCGTTGCTGGGACATTTTGAGGAAAGATCTCTCCCCAGAGGTCTTCGAGATTCACGAGCACGATGTTGGCCTTGCTGTCCGACAGGAACTGCGTTACGGCACGGAAGAGTCCCTCTGGATTTCGAATTTCGGATTTCGTACTGTAGCGGCGGTCTATGACCGCCGGCGATGTCACGCTCACGGATCGCCGGCGGTCATAGACCGCCGCTACAGTACGAATTTCGAATTTCGAAATTGTCTTTCTTAGCACCGCACGCTGCTTCCTTTCCTGCCGCGCAATCTTGGCATCCAGGAAACCCAGATCGAGGCGATCGTCGATATCCAGCCCTTCCAGGAATGCACGCAATGGCGGCATGTCGTGGGTGTTGAGGCTGGCCACGCATTTTGCGGGAACCGGCCGCAGCTTCGGATTTGTCGGATTTCCCATAATTTCATATTGCACGACGTACATCTGCCGGATATTGTGCCGCGCCAATGCCGCGTTGACCGCAGGCGGCACCGTCCCAAGATTTTCACCGACGATTCCTGCGCGGTGGCGATGGGACTCCAGAGAAAGGATCGCGTACAACTCTTCGGCGGGATAGTCGACGTAGACGCCCTTGTCGCCGGTCAGGCCATCAGGAATCCAATACAGCCGATGCAAGCCCATGACATGGTCAATACGGAGCAGGCGCGCGTATCGCAGATGATTGCGGATAACAGCAATGAGGTACTGGTAGCGGTTCAGCCGCATGGCCTCGGGATGCATCGGCGGAAAACCCCAGTTCTGACCTTTTGTAAATACCGGGTCCGGCGGTGCTCCTCCCGCGACACCGCGAACGAAAAGCCCGCGATCGCGCCAGATGTCGTAGCCCTCGGAATGTAAGCCGAGCGGCAAATCGAGGTACAACATCTGAGCTCGGCGCTCCGCTTTGGTTGCCAGCGACTGAAGCTGCTCTTGCACAATCCATTGCGAATACAGATGGTAGTTTTTTGTCGCTTCATCATAGTCGTCCGGCCGTATATCTCCATCGCGAAGCCTTGCCGGCCAGGCGGTCCAACCCGTTCGCAGGCGGTCCGTGACCGCGCGGAAACGCGCGTAGTCTTCAACGCGCTTGTTCTCTCGAAGGAAATTTCCGAATGCTTGAAGCCGCGCGGGTTCTGCGGCTTCGAAAAACACTCGTGCCAGCTCTTCCAAAACACGCCGCTTGTAACGCATGACTGCGCAGTAGTCCACGAATTTTGTCTTTCTTGGATGATTTTCCATCAGGCGAGCGGCTTCAGTGCTGGCTTCGAACTCCGGGATGCGCTCCATGTCGACGTAAAATTCATTCCAAAAAAGCCGGCTCGCCGGAGAATACGGGCCCGGTTCAAACGGCTCGTCAAGAAAGGCTGCAAGCAGTGGAAGTGTGGCGGCTACACGCCCGCCGAAGCCGGACATCCAATCCATCACGCTTTCGAAATCCGTGAGGTCTCCGGCCCAGGGATTCCGTTTGGAATGGAGGGCGTAGATGGGAACGAATAGACCCCAGGCGCGGTCCTGGTCGATTGGGAAGTATGCCCGTTTCGGTGCGGAAATCACGAACGTGTCTTGGCCCTTGATCTCAGTCTCATGATATCCAAATTCAAACCGGCGTCCATCGAGTTTCCCGTCCCAGGCCACCATCACCGGCTCTACTACCCGCTTTCGCAACTCTTCTCTCCGCTGCGCCAACGCCTGGCTCACGTCTTCGAATTTCTCCACACCGGCTCCGAGCGCGCCGAGCACCAGAAGAAGGGCTTCCGGATCGGCCGGCCGGCGCTGGTTCGCCATATCGACATACGACGTCTCGATCCCATAGAGCTTGGCGAGCTCCAGTAATTCTCGTTTCAAGCAGCGGCCTCTCGTGTCTGGAGAAGCTGAAGTATGCCTATCATCGGAATTCGAAGCCAGTCCGGGCGATTGTTCAGCTCATATCCCAACTCGTACAAAGCTTTCTCGAGCAAATAAATATTCAAGAGAATGTTTAGCCCTTCGCGATCCGTGGGAAGGAACCCGGCCGGCATGGCGTGATCGAGATACGAGTTGAGAAAGGTTGAACTGATCCATACGTTCCAGAGCCGCGCCCATGGCTCCAGCGCAGCCAGGTCTTCCGGGCGCACCATCGCGCTGCCAAGATGGCCGAATAGCGAGGTGTAGGCGGCATAGTGAAACGAGCGCAGCATGCCGGCGACATCCCGGATCGGCGATCGCTTGATCCGGCGCTCGGTCAAGGGCTTGGCGGGCTCTCCTTCGAAATCGATGATGACGTAATCCTTGCCCGTGTACAAAACCTGCCCCAGATGGAAGTCGCCATGGATTCTGGTGCGCTTGGCGGTGATCTTTCTCGATAGCACGGCGCGGAACTGATTGATGACCTCGTTTTGCATACCGAGGACTTTTAATGCCTCGTTGAACACCACACCGTGAAGCGCGTTCAGATTTCTCCGAAGGTTGAGGAACATTTGACCGGAATGGTTGCGCATCGACTGATAGAGCGATCGCTGGTACAGCACCGAAAACGGCTCGGGGGCAAAATCCGGATTTTCGCGGTCCGATGCCAGGGCGGTGTGCAGCTCCGCGGTCCGTTGTCCAAGCAACTTGGCATTTTCAAGAAAAGGTCCGATCAACTCGCCGGCGAACTCCGGAATTGCGGTGGACTGCAACAGGTGCACGAATGCCATTGCCGGCAGTTCGCCATACAGGTCGTTGACCGGCTTGGTGACCGCCCGGTTGAAGTACTGGCTCAGAGCGTCCAGCGTGTGACGCCAGGCGTCGCCTTCGTTTGGGACGTATCTGTGAAGCAGACCCACCGCGGCAGTTTCACCTCGTTTGGTGCGATACTCAATCCTTCCGGCAACAAGCGGGGCATGCGGAAAGCTAACACGCTCGCTCAAAAAGTATCCCACTTCCAAATCCGGGTTCACTCCGCGGTACACCCGGCGAAACAGTTTCAGGATGAGCTGATCGCTGAAAACGATCGACGAGTTGCTTTGCTCCAGGCGTGTTGATGCGACATCAAGGTCCGCAATCGACGTCGTGAGAGCCTCGCGCATTACCCGTGTCGGGGAGGCGAAGAAATCCCCGGCCGACCCGCGCAGATGCCGGCGTCTTGCAATCATTTCGACCAACGATTTGCAGAACTCCTTATCCAGCACGGCGTCATATAGGACGCCGCTCTTTTCACCGTCCTTTTGCCGCACCGTCACCTGCGCCAGTACCGCGCCGGAGGAAGATTCCCGAATCTGATCTGCGCGCTCACCGGATGCAAACGAGAGCGGCACCACGTAAAGCTCGGGGTCTTCCTCCGTGTATTCAACTTGAATTTCGATGAAGCAGGATTCCGTCGAATTCCACGGTATGGGAACGATCTCGCTAAAAGTAGTGGCCTTGATCTGCCGGGCCTTCCCTCCAAACCAACGCCGCGTTTGCAGGTATGACGGTAAGAATGCCTCCAGCATGAGGCGCCCTTTTCCGGAGAAGACATTCGTCCAGGGTCCGTTGACGGTAATTTGCAGGGGCACCGCAGAGCCTGAGCGGTCATCGACGGCCCCGACAGTGGATAACGCGAACCAGTAAAATGAGTGCGGGCCGAGCGTGACGAAGTAAGACGAATCCCCAATCGGCGGAAATTCGGCCCGGCCGAACAGTTCGACCGGAGATGTTCCTTTGAATGCGGACAGATCGAGCCCGGCGTACTGAACAAAGCGCGAGAGGTTGGCAATGACGAGGATCACTTCGTCCTGATAGCGGCGGATGAATGCCAGAACGTGGTGATTGTCCGGATAAAGGAACTCGAGCGTCCCGCGGCCAAACGCTTTGTAACGCTTCCGCAAGGCGATGAGCCGTTTCATCCACCACAGCATCGAGTGAGGATTGTTTTGCTGCGCCTCCACATTGAACGCTTCGTAATGCGAATCAGGGTCGATAACAATCGGCAGATACAGGCGGTGGGGGCCGGCTCTGGAAAAGCCGGCGTTTCGATCCGCGCTCCATTGCATTGGGGTTCGAACACTGTTCCTGTCGCCGAGATAAATGTTGTCGCCCATGCCGATTTCGTCGCCGTAGTAGATGACCGGCGTACCGGGAAGAGAGAACAGAAGCGCGTTCATCAGTTCGATCTCGTTCCAGTTCTTGCCCAGCAGCGATGCTAACCGGCGCCGGATGCCGAGATTCACGCGCATCTGTGGATCGTGCGCGTAGGCGCGGTACATGTAGTCGCGCTCCTCATCGGTAACCATCTCCAGCGTCAGCTCGTCATGATTTCTGAGAAACAACGCCCACTGGCAGTTTTCCGGGATCGCAGGTGTTTGCCCGAGGATATCGATAATGGGGAATCGGTCTTCCATCCGGAACGCCATGAACATGCGCAGCATGACCGGAAAGTGAAATGCCATGTGGCACTCATCGCCATTGCCGAAATAGGCGACGGCATCTTCGGGCCACTGATTGGCTTCCGCCAGGAGCATTCGATTTCGAAAGTGCCCATCAATGTGCTGGCGAAGTTGCTTTAAAAACTGGTGCGTCTCGGGAAGATTTTCGCAATTCGTGCCATCTCGCTCGAACAGATACGGCACCGCATCCAGGCGCATTCCGTCCACGCCCATACCCATCCAGAACTTGACAACTGCACGAAGACTTTTGCCGACTTCCGGACTGTCGAAATTCAAGTCCGGCTGGTGGTGATAGAAGCGATGCCAGTAATACGCATTCGCGACCGGATCCCAGGTCCAGTTCGAGGATTCGAAGTCCTTAAAGATAATGCGCGCTTCTTTGTACTTTTCCGGGCTGTCGTTCCACACGTAGAAGTTGCGTGCGATACTGCCCGGACGCGCCCGCCGGGCGCGTTGAAACCAGGCGTGTTGGTCGGAGGTGTGATTCATCACCAACTCGGTGATGACGCGAATGCCGCGCCGGTGCGCCTCGCGGAGAAAGACTTTGAAGTCCTGAAGCGTACCGTAAGACGGATTTACGTTGGTGTAGTCCTCTATATCGTAGCCGTCATCCTTCATGGGCGAGGGATAATACGGCCACAGCCAGACAGCCGTAATGCCGAGGTCCTGGAGGTAATCCAGCTTCTCGGTTAGCCCTGCAAAATCGCCGATCCCGTCGTCATTGCTGTCATAGAAAGCGCGGACGTGCAGTTCGTAGATGATCGCGTCCTTGTACCAGAATGGATCCTCTTCGAGCAGGAAACCTTCAGCAAAGTCGAGCATTTCTTTAGTCAGCCCCGATGACCTACTCTTTTTTCAAAATGTGTGCCGGCATCTCGCTCGGCCGCAACTCTACGTAATTTCTGGGGCCCTGCCATCGGTAGCGCGCCCCGGTCAACAAGTCGACCATCACGAAGGGATGCCGTATGTCAATTCCCAACTCGTCCACCGGCAATTCCAGAAATCCGGACTGTTTCCACATGGTATCGAGATTCACGATCGTCACGATGACGTTGCGTTTATCCGATGTGCGTTTGCTGTAACAGATCATCTGATCGTTATCGATGGGATGAAATCGCAGGCTGTCGTTCGAATGCAATGCAGGATTTTCTTTCCGAATCGCGTTCACTCTTTTAATGAATCCGCGGAGACTGGAGCCATCGTGCAAATTCCAGTGCTTGATCTCGTATTTCTCGGAATTGAGATACTCCTCGCTTCCGGGTTCCCTGGGCACATTCTCGCCAAGCTCGTACGGCGGACCGTACATTCCGTAGTTCGCCCCTAATGTCGCGGCTAGCACGAGACGCGCCATAAACGCCGGCCGGCCCCCCCGCTGGAGCGATTCATGAAGGATGTCCGGCGTGTTCGGCCACAGATTCGGCCGAAAAAAGTGGCGAACCTCGGTTTGGCTAAGCTCTGTAAAATAGGCAGTGAGTTCCTTCTTGGTGTTCCTCCACGTGAAATAGGTGTAGGACTGAGTGAACCCGAGCTTCGCCAGGTGATACATGATATTGGGGCGCGTGAACGCTTCCGATAAAAGAATCAGATCGGGATATTTTTTCTTCAGATCGCGGATCATCCATTCCCAAAAATCGAATGGTTTGGTATGGGGATTATCGACTCGGAAAATCCGCACTCCTTGTTCGATCCAGAACTCGACAATGCTTTTGAGCTCCTCCCAAAGCGATCGCCAATGTGGCGTTTGGAATTCAAACGGATAGATATCCTCATATTTTTTAGGAGGATTCTCCGCGTATTGCACAGTCCCATCAGGACGCCATCGAAACCATTCCGGATGTTGTCTGACATAGGGATGATCCGGCGAACACTGGTAGGCGAGATCAAGGGCAATTTCTATGCCGTTCTTTTTAGCTTCAGCAACAAGATGGCGAAAGTCTTCGAGCCTGCCAAGCTGCGCGTGGACTGCTTTGTGGCCGCCTTCCTCGGACCCTATAGCCCACGGACTTCCCGGATCACCGGGCCCGGATTCGCTTGCGTTGTTTTTGCCTTTACGATGGGAATGGCCGATCGGGTGAATCGGAGGGAAGTAGAGAACGTCGAAACCCATTTCCGCAATCTCGGGAAGAATGCGCTCACAGTCTTTAAACGTGCCGCAGGATCTGGGAAACATTTCATACCATGTGCTGAATCGCGCGCGAATCGGGTCGACGGTCACGCGAAGTTCTTTGTGCAAAGTGGCATCGGTTCTGTCGGCATAACTGGAGACTAAAGCCGAAAGACGATCGTCCACCTCCACCGGTTTGAGATCGCTTGCCAGATGCTTCAATTTTGTCGCATCGGACCCGGCAGCGCGCTCCGCTGCGGCCCGTAGCAGTTCGGCGCCAATCAAAAGATCGACGGAAACATCCTGGTTGGCTGAAACTCGTTTGAGAAAATCCTGGTACCAGGTTTGAAACGTATCAACCCAGCCCGCCACCGTGTAAATGTACCGGCCGAGTTTCTCGACGAGGAACCGCGCCTGCCAATGATCATTACCCCGCGGCTCCATGAGGACTTCACTCCAGGCTGGATCTTCTTCGTGACGATATCGCAGGACGCAGGTCACCGCGTCATGGCCATCCGCAAACACGTCGGCCTCGACCTCCACCGTCTCGCCGAGGGTCCGTTGGATCGGGTATCGCCCACATTCGATTTCCGGTTGTACTCCTCGGATGACCACACGGGGAGGCAGACGATCACTCATAACTAGAGCGTAACATGCCAGAGTGTAAATGATTTACAGCCGAGGCGCTGCCCCTGACTGAATGCGGAGCCCTCGCGTTTGAGTTCTGAGTTGTGAGGCTCCCAGCCGCGGAGCGGCTACAGAACGTACCCCGGGCGCAAGCCCGGGGTACGTGTGAGTGAACTTCCCCAGCCCCCCCAGGGGCGAAAGAATTCCCGCATGGGCTATCAATCTGCCGCCCCTGCGGGGCTGGAACCTCGACGCCATAATAATCCACGGGCTTGCGCCCGTGGCTATTCTCTATCGCCGCTCCGCGGCTTTGCACAATCGTAACGAGAACAAAATTCTCGTTACGACGGCCTTAAATCACCGCGGCCTGTCCGCCGTCCATCGGGACAATAACCCCGGTAACGTAGCTTGCCTGATCCGAAGCGAGAAACAATGTGACCGCCGCGACCTCTTCAGGCCGGGCATAGCGGCCCAGGGGAATCTTGGATTGGCTGCGCTCGAGCGCTTCGGCCTCCGTGATCCCCTGCGCCTGAGCTTCGGCCCGGATTCCTGCATGAACGCGCTCGGTTAACGTGTTTGCGGGATTGATCCCGTTAACGCGAATGCCGTAGCGCCCCAGAACGTGCGCCCAGCCGGTCGTGACCAGCATTAGCGCCGCATTGGCTGCGCCACCCGACAAAAATACCGGGTGGGCGATCTTACCACCCATTCCGATGATGTTGACGATGGCCCCGAGCCTCCTCTCAATCATCCCGGGCCGAACCGCATCCATCGCGTGCACGTAGGTGAAATATTTTGCATTCATTCCCTGATGCCATGCCTCCGCATCATACTCATCGGCCTGGTAGCGTTTTGCGGCGCCGGCGGAGTTGACGAGCACATCGATTGGCCCGAGCAGGCGTTCGGTTGAGCTCACGATGGATTGTGCATCCCCTGGATTCGAAAGATCTCCGCGGAGCGCCGCAACTTCGAAACCCTCCTTTGCCAGCGTCTGGCGCGCGCGATCCAGGTTTTCCTGGCTGCGCGAGGCAATCGCCACCCGCGCCTTTTCCTCAGCAAAACCGCGCGCACAAGCCAGTCCGATTCCTTTGCTGCCGCCCGTAACGAGCACGACTTTTCGTTCTAAATTCAGTTTCATGGATTTCGTCCTCCTCTGCAGTCATGTCCTTTACGAAGAATCTGCCGGAGAAAAGAAAACCAGCAGCGTCAGATCCTCCGTGATGGAATGAAATCGATGTTTGGAGCCGGCTCTAACCAGAATCAGCGCTTCGGGTTCAACGAGTTGATCTTGCTCGTCCACCTGAACCGCACCGCGTCCTTTCACGACGTAATAAAGTTCATCTTCGGCATGCGGTTTTTGTGGGTCCACACCACCGGCCGGCAGAAAGTACACTCCGGCACTCATCGAGGTTATACGCAGAAATTCCAGGTACGAGCGTCCTTGCCGTTCGCGGTCGGCTGTCACTTTGGGAAGGTGGAAAGCGTCCATGGTAAGCCCCGAACTTTGGAGTAAAGACCGTCACGTACCGCGCCCTCACCCGCCGCTTCGCGGCACCCTCTCCCAAAGGGAGAGGGACGATCCCGCCAGTGGTCCTTCTCCCTTTGGGAGAAGGTGGCCCGCGCGAAGCGCGAGCCCGAAAGGGCGAAGCCTTAATAAAGGGCCGGATGAGGGCATTTCCCCGGTCTTCCTACCCTGCTACCTCAGATACATCTTCATCCAACCGAAAACGGCCTCGTGCCAGCGTTTGCTGTTGAGCGCCCCCAACACCCAGTGGCCTTCATCCGGAAACACGAGCGCCTCGGCCGGCACGGAATTCCGCCGAAGAGCCGTGAAGAGCTGCAAGCCTTGATCGATGGGCACACGGAAGTCGAGTTCGTTGGTGATGACAAGCGTTGGCGTTTTTATTTTATCGGCAGACAGGTGCGGCGAACACTGCGCAAAATTCCGGCGGGCGGCGGCGCTCCAGGGCGGTCCGCCGAACTCCCATTCAACGAACCATAATTCTTCGGTGGCAAGGGCCATGGATTCGAGGTTGAAGACCCCGTCGTGCGACACGGCGGCCTTGAAACGATCGGAGTGACCGATGATCCAGTTGACGGCATAGCCCCCGTAGCTTGCGCCGGCAATGCCCATCGATCGCGGATCCGCATACGGCAGCTTCGAGATGGAGTCGAATACGGCTTCAAGGTCGGTCATCACCTTGCCGCACCAGTCCTGCGAGATCTCGTCCACAAACCGCTGGCCGAAACCGGTCGATCCGCGCGGGTTCGGCGCTGCGATGATCCAACCCTGCGCGGCCCACAAGGCGGGATTCCATCGATACGACCACGCATCGTCAAATGCGCCCTGCGGTCCGCCGTGGATCAAGAAAACTACGGGATATTTTCTGGCGGGATCGAAATTCGGCGGCTTCAATAACCAGTACTGAATCGGTGTCCCCCCCGCACCTCGAACGTTCACACTTTCGGGCTCCGGGATATCCACCTGCCGGAGCCATGCAGCATTTTCGGCGGTCAATTGCTTTATGCCGGTGCCATCGGCCGAGACGCGGAACAGCTCGGCCGGAGACGTGAGTGTCGATTTCGAAAAGACGACATAATTGGATCCCGGAACAATCTGAGAAATGACACCGCCTTTGGCGATGCGCTTTGGGTCGCCGCCGGAAACAGGCAGAACGTAGAGGTTGTGCGCGGCTTTCTCGCCCGCCGTGAACCAGATCGAGGTGCCGTCCGGCGTGAAACGAAAATCCTCCACCGAGAGATCGGGTGATTCGAACAACGTGCGCCTGGCGCCGCTGGACAGGTCATAAATATCCAGGTACCAGCGATCGGATTCAAAGCCGGCGCGCCGCTGGCTCCTAACGGCCAAGAGCTTTCCGTCCGGCGAGAACGCCGGTTGCACGTCGGATGCGGGATTCATCGTTATTTTTCTTGCTTCGCCGCCCTCCACAGCGGCCAGCCACACGTCTTGGTTGGTCGTCCACATTTCGCGGTCCTTGCCGTCACGGTTCGATACGAATGCAATCGTGCCCCCGTCAGGCGAGAAAGCGAGCGCGTTGTCCTCGTAAAAATGTGGTGGCGAATCGAAGTCGCCGGGAGTGACATCGCGGGTTTCGCCGGTTTCTATGTCGGCGACCAAGACATGATGACGAACGCTATCCCGCCACTCGTCCCAGTGCCGGTACGGTAGACGCGTGAGCCGGCGCATTTTGACAGGATCGTTGCTAATCGCCTCGCGCTTGCGCCTGTTGCAATCTTCGCCGGCGCACGGCGGATAAACATCCGAGACAAACGCGGCCTTTCGGCTATCCCTCGAGATGATGAGCGGAGGCTGTAGACCGCCGGAAAGCCGGGTCACTTGCTTGACATTTTTCCCATCCGCATCTGCCCGGTAGATTTGCGCCGCACCGTCCCGTGTGGAGATGAAGAGAACACCCTTTCCATCGGGCAAGAACCGGGGTGAGTTCTCGTTCTTTTCCCCACCAATGAATTGTGCCGGCGGTCGAGATCCATCGGCCGGAACCATCCAGATATCGGAGTTACGCTGGCCGGATTCCAGCGCCGTAGCCGTTCGAACGTACAGCACTCGACGGCCGTCCGGCGAGAGTTGCGGGTCGCTGATGCGGATCGCCCTGATCAGGTCGTCGACCGCCATGGGCCGCTTCGTCTGCGCACCAGCCGCCGGCGAAAGCGCGATCGCCATCGTCACAGCGGACACGAGAACGGCCGATTTCCGGCGTAAGCCTATATGTAGTGTTGTGAGCAGGTCCATCGTCCACTCTCCACGAGTATCGAGAAGCCGATTGCAAATTCCGGCAGTATATAGCGTAGCGCCGAAAAAGGGCGAAGCCCAGCGTGAGTTCTCGCGCCTTCAACGGCTTTTGGGGCCCACAATACCGTATTTCGCGCCATCGGCCTGGACCCACTTGGAGAAAGCGTCCATGAGTTTCTCGTAGCGCTCCATGTTCTGCTTCAATCGTTGGTGGTGGGCGAGCGTGATGGTGCCGGCGCGTTCGACGTCTTGAATGAGTTCGTATTGGTCCTGCATTAATCGGGGAAACTGGGCAGTCAGTTCATCGGCTCCAGCAGGGAGAGAGGGAGCGTTTTGAAGTGAATCGAT
>Ga0066709_100003716_pt1 | contig 11858 bp, 10 predicted proteins | sample GraSoiAngelo_158_FD_79665 | JGI IMG/M metagenome (GOLD analysis project Ga0066709, IMG submission 79665) | Grasslands soil microbial communities from the Angelo Coastal Reserve, California, USA - 14_1009_16_30cm | ecosystem: Environmental > Terrestrial > Soil > Grasslands | place: USA... | reverse complement strand
GGACGACGAACACCTAACGGGGACATCGTCGTGGCTGCTGATAGGCCATTACGCCGTCGTGCTCAGCCTTCACAGTTTGGGCGCACGATGGTAAACTTCCCTGTTTTATGATCGAGTCGAAGTAAAATCCTCTGGCCGCGGTGGCTGGCATCACGCCATGGCGACCGCACAGGCAATGGAAGCTCAAACTTTGTGTGAAACCCCACGTCTAACAGATTCGTAATTATAACTTGTTGCTCGCGAAGCCAGCGAATCCAAAGGGAGAAGGACAATAATGAAATCGAGAAAACCACACCGCCCGTTTGGGAAGCGCTTGTCCAAGCCTTACCTCGCCGTGGCCTTAGTGCTCGCGGCGATTGCGCTTCCCAGCCTCATGGTCGCTCAGCAGGCCGAGACCCCTGCGCAAGCCCAGCCGACTGCATCCAAGCAGGCCGCTGGCAACGTCGAGCCGTCGCACTCGACAAGCCTGGAGTTTAAGACCAATGCGCCTTTCCCCAACCTGTTGGGACCGTATTCGAGCCCGTCGGTCCCCGGGCCACACTTAAACAATTCGGGGAGGCTGCGGACGCTCATCCAAAGCGGCAAGCTGGAACTGTCGCTCGAAGACGCGATTGATCTGACGCTCGAGAACAATCTGGACATCGCCGTAGCCCGCTACCAGCTTCCACTGGCCCGCACTGACTATCTCCGCACCCAGTCCGGGGGCGCGGTGCGCGGAGTGCAAGGGGCGTTCCTTTCTAACGCTCTGTTCGCCGGGGCGATCGGCGGCAGCAGCAGCGCGGGTGGAGGCGGCGGCACCGGCAACACGGGTGGGTTCAGCGGCGGCGGCGGTGTAACCAATCTGGGCTCCGCGGGCTGCTGCGACCCCTTCACCGGCTTCAGCGTGGGGCTGAACCAGCGGGCTACCCCGCTCAACACCACCGTGCTCAGCGGTATTCCCGTGGCGGATTCTCACAACGCCAGCGTGAATACCTTCTTCGGGCAGGGCTTCCTGACCGGCACCAGCTACGTGATCGCCGTGGATAGCACACGGCAGACTTCAAACCAAAGCTTCCTCCTGTTCAACCCGGTGGTCCCGTCGTTCGCGGGCATCACCGTCAGCCAGCCCCTGCTCAAAGGATTCGGCTATCGCGCCAACGCCGCGTCTCTGCGCATCGCCAGGAACGACCTTAGAGTCTCAGACAGTGTGTTCCGCGGACAAGTCATCACCACGGTGGCCACCGTGGTGAATCTCTATTCCGATCTTCTCTACTATCGTGAGAACGTGCGGGTGGCGCAGGAAGCGCTCAACTACGCCGACAAGCTCCTGAGTGACAACAAGCGGCAGGTCGAAATCGGCACCCTGGCCCCGATCGAGGTAGTGCGGGCCGAATCGGAGGTTGCGGCGCGGCAGCAGGACTTGATCGTCGCCCAGACCAGCTATCAGCAACAGCAAGAACTCCTGAAAACGGCGATTTCCAAGCACGTGGACGCCGATTTGGCCGCGGTTCAGGTGGACGCCACCGACAAGCTGCCTGAGCCGGCGGAGAACGATATCCCTCCCCTGCAAACTGCCTTGGCCGAAGCCATAAAGAACCGGCCGGAGATTGAGCAAGCCGGACTGAACATCCGGAACGCCGAGTATACCGTCCAGTCCACTCGCAGCGGCCTGCTTCCGCAACTCAACCTCTTCGCCACCTACGGGGCCTCGGGGCTGTCCGGCAACCGTTTGGTTTGCCCGGCGGGCTTCACCCCTGCCAGCGGCGTGTGCGTCCAGCAAAATGGGCCACCTCAACCGATCACGGTTCAGGGCGGCGGCATCTCACAATCGTTGAGCCAGATACTGCACCGCACCTATGCCGATTATTCTGTCGGCTTCAGTTTCATCGTCCCCATCCGCAACCGGCAGGCGCAGGCCGACGCGGCGACCGCACTCTTGCAAGAGCGGCAATTGCACACCCAGCTTCAGCAGAGGCAAAACCAGGTGGAGCAGGACGTGCGCAACGCCGAAATCGCCGTCACCCAGGCCAAGGCTTCGATCAACGCCGCCATCAAGGCGACGACTCTGGCGAAAGAAACCCTGGATGCCGAGCAGAAAAAGTTCAAGTTGGGTGAATCCACCGTCTTCTTCGTAATCCAGGCGCAGCGCGATCTGGCCACGGCAGAGGGCAACGAAGCCAGGGCGCGCTCGACTTATGCCAAGGCCTTGACGCAGTTCCAGCAGGCCACGGCGACTATCCTCGACCAGTACCACATTCAGATGGCCGATGCCAGGGACGGGCAGATCCATAAAGCCCCCAACATCCCCGGCGCGCAGGAGGAGCCGAAGCCCGCCGAAGCCAATACCGGGAACCCGCAGTAGCTTGGTAGCGCAACTTCCGCCTTTTGAAGTTGCGGCTCGGCGTGCTTGCGAAAAGCCGCAAGATTGAAAGGCGAATCTTGCGCTCCGATGTGTCGCGTGGCCCGGCCGAGCCTCAAGAGCGGGAGGGCCGCAAAAGCTCTCCCGCATCCGCCGCATCACCAGCTCGCGAATGGGTAGCCACGGCACGGGTTGTGTGCCGTGGGCCTCAGCCTGGTGACAAGAACCCGCGGCGCAAAGTTCCTGCCGTAGCTACCATCCCGGAAGGACATGGCCCAAGCGCGTTTTTTCGGCTGCTATCCTCCCGTATCCCTCGTCTTGCCGGCCAGATCAGGACCCGCCTTTGACTTGCCCGCAACGCTGGAATAAGATGCAAAGGTGGGGCCAGAACACGATAAAGTTGTGACCGATGTGGCGGTTGAGTCCGGTCGATCGGCCGAACGCCACCCCTCGGCGGCAGAGCGCCGCTGGGAGGAAGAGGAGCTGAAGCCGGCTCTGGAGAAATCGCCCGAGCGCGCCAAGACTTTCACCACCTTGTCCGGCGTTCCCGTCGAGCGCCTTTACACGCCCGCTGACCTTGCCGGATTCGACTACCAACGCGACCTGGGCGATCCGGGTGAGTACCCCTTCACGCGTGGCATCCACCCGACGATGTACCGCGGCAAGGTCTGGACGATGCGGCAGTTTTCAGGCTTTGCGGCGCCGGAGGACACGAATCGCCGGCTGCATTACCTGCTCGAGCAGGGCCAGACGGGTTTGAGCATCGCTTTTGACTTGCCCACCCTCATGGGCTACGACAGCGACCACCCGCTGGCTGAGGGCGAGGTCGGCAAGTGCGGCGTGGCGGTCTCCTCGCTCGAGGACATGGAAACCTTGCTCGCCAGATTGCCGCTCGAGCAGGTCTCCACCTCGATGACGATCAATTCGCCGGCGGCGATGATCTGGGCGATGTATCTGGTGGCAGCCGAGAAAAACGGCGCCGCCTGGACGAAAATCTCCGGCACCACGCAGAACGATATTTTGAAAGAGTACATCGCGCAGAAGGAGTATATTTTCCCCCCAAGACCCTCGATGCGCCTGGTGGTGGATACGATTGCTTTTGGCGCGCGCGAGGTCCCGCGCTGGAACCCCATCTCGATCAGCGGCTACCACATCCGCGAAGCCGGCTCGACGGCCGTGCAGGAACTCGCGTTCACCTTGCGAGACGGGATCGAATACGTCGAGTGGGTGCGGCGCTCAGGCCTGAGCGTGGATGAGTTCGCGCCGCGTCTGAGCTTCTTCTTCAACGCCCACAACGATCTGTTTGAAGAGATCGCCAAGTACCGGGCCGCGCGCAAAGTGTGGGCCAAGGTGTGCCGCGAGCGCTTCCAGGCGCAGAATCCGCGCTCCTGGCTCTGCCGCTTCCACACGCAGACGGCCGGATGCTCGCTCACCGCCCAGCAGCCCTACAACAACGTGGTCCGCACCACCCTCCAGGCGCTCGCTGCGGTGCTGGGCGGAACTCAGTCATTGCACACCAATTCGCTCGACGAGGCCTGGGCCTTGCCGACCGAAGAGGCCGCGACGCTCGCCCTCCGCACCCAGCAGGTGATCGCGCACGAGAGCGGCCTGACGAGCGCGGTCGATCCGCTGGCCGGCTCGTACTTCGTCGAAAAACTCACGCTTGAGACGGAGCGCGCCTGCTACGAGTATTTCGACAAGATCGATGCGCTCGGCGGCATGGTGGCGGCCATCGAGAAGGGATTCCCGCAACGGGAGATCCACGAGACCGCCTACGCCTATCAGCGGGCGCTCGAGCGCAAGGAAGAGATCATCGTCGGCGTCAACGATTTTGTCATCGAGGAAAAGCGGGCCATCGCACTGCTCGTGATCGACGAGTCCGTGGCCCGTCATCAGCGCCAGAAACTCGCCGCGCTCAAGCAACGACGGGACAACGCCCGCGTCCAGTCGGCGCTCGAGGCTCTGGGCAGCGCCGCCGGGACGGCCGCCAACCTGATGCCGTATATCCTCGAATGCGTCCGTGCTTATACCACCTTGGGTGAGATGTGCGACGTGCTGCGGCGCGTGTTCGGAACGTATGAAGAGCCGGCGTTTCGATGAGAACACTGAGTGGCAGCCACGGTTGATTCGGTTTGTGAATCAGCCGCGGGTTCGCAAAACCGGGAAAACCCACGGTTGGAAGAGCCAACCTTGCTGAGAGACTCCAGTGCGGATCGTCGGCCGAGAAGCTCCCTTCACATTGATCCAGCCAAACGCGGGCGAGAGCGTGCAAAGAGTGTTGCTGGCGATAGCGCGGGCGTCCTTTGAAATCGCTCAGGCCGAAGATCGCGAGTGGCTGCGGTGTGTTCTGAAGGAAGTGGGATTTCCGAACCCTAAGGTTGATATTCCCTGGGAAAAGGTTCGGCATCTGGTGAAAATCAATCCTGAACCCAAGCCAGGCCAGCCAATGCTGCGCATGGATTACTTGGCAAACGTGCGATGCAAGGCGCGTGTCGTAAAGGGAAGAAAGTACCTTCGCTTCTACTCAGGGGACAACCGAGAGGCCCACGCCGATATGATATTGAAACTGGCTCTCCGCTACCTGTGACCGCGCCTGGCTCTCCTCCCATACTTTGCGCAGGAGCCGCATGCGAGACCGCAAGATCCGAGTTCTGGTCGCCAAGCCCGGCCTGGATGGCCACGATCGGGGCGCCAAGATCGTCGCGCGCGCCCTCCGCGACGCCGGCATGGAGGTGATCTACACCGGGCTGCGCCAGACCCCGGAGCAGATCGTGACCGCGTCGCTCCAGGAGGATGTGGACGCGATCGGCATTTCCATTCTGTCCGGCGCGCACAACACCATCCTGCCCAAAATCTGCGAACTCTTGAGAGCCCACGGCCTGGACGACGTACTACTCGTCGTGGGCGGCATCATCCCGGACGAGGATATTCCCGGATTGAAACAGGCAGGGGTGGGCGAAGTCTTCCAGCCGGGTACTTCGACGCAGGAGATCGTGGAATTCATTCGTTCCCACGTGAAGCAGCGGGCATAGGCGGATTCGCGCGATAACCCCTGCCGTAACGGCTTGTTTCCGGCGCGGCCCGCCGCGATTGAACCGTAGAGACGTTTCCGGTGGAACGTCTCCTCCGGAGAACACACACGGGCCGTCGGTGCGGCGCGCTGACGAAGTTTTCTTGGAACTCGGCAGTCACAATTCTGTTGCGATTCTCTCGTTCTCTCCGGAGCCGGGCTATCCCCGCCTGACGCAGGCCTTGCTCGCGGAGCTGGGCAAGAACCTTGAGGCCATCCGCCGCGCTGGCTGCTTTCGCGGCGTGGTGATCGCTTCCGGCTCGCGCTCGTTTGCGACCGGGGCGGAGCTTGAGGAGATTGTCACCCTGGACGGCGCGGCCGCGTGGGAATTCGCTCTGGCGGGGCAAAGCCTCTTCCGCCGAATCGCCTCTTTCCCCGTACCGGTGGTGGCCGCCATCCGCGGCTTCTGTCTGGGTGGGGGCCTGGACCTGGCGCTCGCCTGCCACGCTCGCGTTGCGGCCTACGATGCCTCGTTCGGCCACCCTGGACCGGCGCTCGGCCTGATGACGGGCTGGGGAGGAACGCAGCGCCTGCCCAGGCTGCTGGGACGGGCGTCCGGCCTCCAACTCCTTCTGACCGGGGAGCGCGTCCCGGCCACGCAAGCCCTGACCCTCGGCCTGGTGGACGAACTGGTGTCCTCGCGCGACCTGATCGAGGCTGCGGCACGCCGCGCTGAGGTCTTGGCGACCCTCGACTTTCGCCCGAGCCATTCCGCATGACTGAACCCGGACCCGTCTCTGACTCCTCGCAACTCTCGAAGCGCGCGGCACGCCGGCTGATCCAGCGGGCCTTTGTGCTGGCCGGACGCGACCGCAACCTGCGCCAGCATATCCGCGAGGTCCGACTCGCCACCGTCTGGATTCTGGAGGACTGGGGACTGGTCTGGTCCGTCCATCTCGACCGAGGCGAGCTCGATTTCGAGCGGCGCCGGGCGAAGCAGCCGGATGCGAGCTTCACCTGGCGAACGGCTGAGCAGTTTTTCGAGCAGATCGAAAAGAACAGTTTCGACCCGGAAGGGTTTGAGTACAGCGGGCCGCCCGAACTCAGGAGAACTTTCGAGCCCCTTTACCGCGCCCTCTCGGCCGCGCTGAGCGAAGTGCTGAGAAACCCGGTCGACGAGAACGGCGATCCGCTCGTCTAGCCTGGATTATTCATGACAGACTACGCTTTGACGATCTTGTTGCGGATGGCATAGTGCACGATATCGCTCATAGAATGGAGGCCCAGCTTGTGCATGATGTTCGCGCGGTGGGCTTCGACCGTCTTGGCGCTGATGCCGAGCACGGTCGCCACTTCCTTGTTGCTCTTCCCCTCGGCAAGAAGCTGGAGAATCTCTCGCTCGCGTGGAGTCAAGCGTCTGTGACTGGTTTCGGCGCTCGCGCGGCGGGTCGCATCGCTCAAGTAGCCTTCCAGGACCATCTCCGACACGCGGGATGTGAAAACCGGCTTGTGCTGGCTTAAGGCATCGACGGCGGCCACCAGCTCGCGGCCCGCGTCCGATTTCAGCACGTAGCCGCGCGCGCCCGCATCGAGCACTTCCTGCACCACCTGTTCCGACTCGTGCATGGTAAGGATCAGCACCTCGGTGGTGGGAACGGCTTTCAGGATTTGCCGTGTGGCTTCCAGCCCATTGAGCTCCGGCATGGTGATGTCAAGAACAACCACGTCGGGCCTGTACTCCTTCGCCAGCTCCACGGCCTCTCGCCCCGTGGCTGCTTCGCCCGTGATCTCCCAGCCGTCCTGGGCTTCGAGGATGGCCCGCAGTCCTTTCCGCACCACTTCGTGATCGTCTGCCACAACGATGTGAATTTCCTTCACGCCTGACCCTCAGGAAACGGGAGGATGGCTGTTACCGTGGTGCCCTGCCTGTCGGACTTGATCTCCAACTGACCTCCGAGCTGCCTTACGCGCTCGCGCATGCCCGTGATGCCCACTCCAAACGCGGCCAATTGCTCGTCGGAGACTCTCAGCCGCTCCGAAGGGATTCCTCGCCCCTCGTCCTTCACTTCCAGCGTGAGCCTTTCCCCTCGGCGGGCCAGCCGGACCGCGGCCGTCTGGCTTCCGGAGTGCTTGTGGATGTTGGTGAGACTTTCCTGCACCAGACGAAACAGCGTGGTGGCCACATCCTGTGACAAACAGCCAACCCCGACCGGCACGTTCAGGTCAACCCGGATTCCACTGCGCTGCGCGAATCCGTTTACGTACTGGCGCAGCGCCGCGCCCAGGCCCAGCTCATCGAGCAGGGGCGGATGCAGGAGGTAGGAAAGGGTGCGGAGTTCGCGCGCGCACTGCTCCGCCAACGCCAGACTGTCCGCGATCAGGTCTCGCGTTCCGGGACCGAGTTCCGCCGGCGACTCATCCAGCCGGGTCAGATTTATCACCAAAGCAGCCAAGCTCTGGGCCGTGCTGTCATGGAGCTCGCGGGCAATGCGCCGTCGCTCGTCGTCTTGGGACCGGAGCAGGTTGCCGGAAAGCTGTCGCAGACCTTCCTCCGCCTGTCGCACCTTGCAATAAGCCTTGGCGTTCTGAATGGCGACGGAGGCCGCCTGGGAAACGGCAAACAAAGTCTGTTGGTCGGAGGTGGTGAAGGCAAGACCGTCCTTCTTATTGTGGATTTCGAAAAAGCCGATGACCTCGCCCTCGGAGTCCAGTATCGGCGTGGTGATGAGGGACCGGACCGCGAACTGCTCATACGGCTCTCGCCCCAGTTGCGACTCGCGCGCCACATCATTACTGATATAGGGCGTCTTGTGAGCCAGCACCCAGCCCGGGGCGCCCTCGCCGGGAGGCCAACAGTATTCGAAGGGCGTGATTTCGGACTTGCGAAAAATCTTGTGGCAGGCCATGCCTTGCGAAGTGCGCAACCCCGAGCACCCGCCTTCAGCATGGACCAGATCGATCGCCTCCCTCACCAGGGAATCTATCAGGGCATCAACATCCAGCGTGGAGTTCAACCTCTCGCTGATGCGCAAGAGCGAGCGAACGACCGATTCGGCCTGCTTGCGCTCGCTGATGTCGATCACAGTGGCTTGAGTGAGCTGTCCGGCGCCGCTCGGGTTGGGGATTAAGGCCACACTTCCCAGAAGCCAGATGGGGCCGCCGTCTTTGCGCTGGGCGCGGAACTCCAGACCCGAAAAGCTCCCCGTCTTCTGGAGTGCGGTCAGCATGGCTTCGCACTCCGAAGCGTCGAAGTACAGGTCCCATACGGAACGCCCGAACAACTCGGCGGCTGAAGCGTAGCCAAAAATCTGAGCGAACGTCTTGTTGCAGTCCACAATTCGACCGTCCGGCTCGCTGAGGCAAACCCCAGCCAAGCTCCGCTCGAAGAGCAAGCGGTAGCGCTTCTCACTCTCACGCAGGGCTTCTTCCGCCACCTGGCGCTCCGTGACGTCTTCGGTGACCCCGACGACGCGGCCGCGACCCTCCTCGGCGCGCCGGCTAAGCCAGTAGGCCAGGAGCATAAATACGCAGGCCAGGGATGTGAAGAGTGAGAGCACGATCGTTGCGCTTCGACCACCTTCCTGCGCTGCCTCCAGGCGCCGCTCGAGCGCGCTGGTCTCCCCGCGCTCCATTTCGCGCGTCAAGCGGCGGATCGTGTCCCTCGCCTCCTTTCCCTCGTCACTCACCACGATTCGACGGGCCGCCTCGAACCCCCCTTGCCTCCGCGTTTCAATCGCAGCCTGAAGTTGAGCCAACCGGTCGCCGATGCGTGGTTCCAGCGAGGAAAGCCGGTGCTCCTGGTCGGGATCATCTTCAGTAAGTTGGAGGAGGTCTTTCAGATGCGCGTCGATGCGAAGCTTGGCGCGCCCGAACGCGTCGAGATAGCTTTCCTTCCCGGTGAGGACGTAGCCGAGCTGGCTGCTCTCCGCATCCTTGAGCTCGGCGCGTAAAGCCACAATCTCTCGAAGAACCTCGTGGGTGTGGGCGACGCGGTGGTTTATTTCTCTGAAGTGGCGGGTGGTTTGATACGAGGCGACGCTAAGAGCCGCCAACGCCGATGCGACCCCCAGCGCGATCTTTCTCGGGAGCGACCACTCCATGTTGGCCCTCTGGACTCCAGCCGCCATCCGGCGTCATCGCAGCGGTTTCGGAGGCCTCGAGTGGACTAGCCTAGCTAGCAGCCTGTCGGTAAAAGGGCGTTGGGTCCACGCTTTGGAGGGCCGAGCTTCAGCCGCGCCCGAAAGCGCGTCCCAGCTTTTCCAAGGGGTCAAAGTGAGCCGCCGGGCTACTGAAACAGTTTACGGGTCCGTATCTCCACAGTCAAGCATCAATTGCGAGGGCCAGTATATTTTCACAGTGATCCAGCCTGGCCGCTGTAAAGCGCGCAGCATACCGACATTTGCCGTGGCCCAACCAACTTGCGCGCGGCTGCGGATCGCGCCCACCCGCCCGGCACCCCACGGCAACTCACCCCTGCGACGGTGGGTGGTCGAGAATCATTTCGCTCTCGGGATCCCAATAGAGCTTTTTGCCGGCCCAGTAGGAGTGCGCCGCCATAATGCAGGCCACCGAATGGGCGTATCCGTTCCGGACCGTGGCGTGCGGCTGCTGCCGGCTGCGCAAGCACTCGAACCAGTTGATCATGTGGTGCAAGTCCTCGTCGCCGATCCCCGTGGGCGGCAATCCTTTATCTCCCGGAAGCGTGATGTACTTTTCGTCTCGCTGCTTCTCGATATCGGGATTATCTTCGTGGTTTCCCTTTTCTTCGACCACCTGGTAGCGCGGGCTGCCCTCGCCGCCCACGTTAATCAGCGTGGCTTTCTTGCCCATGTAGCGCGTGAAGCTGCCCGCGTCGTTGCCGAAACTGGTCGAGTAGCTCACCAGGAAACCTTTCGGGTATTCGAGCAGCGCCTGGAAGGTGTCGGGATTCTGGCGGCCATCCGGCCAGGCATAAATGCCTCCGTGGGCGACGACGGAGCGCGGAAAGTGCTCATCCATGAACCAGTGCGCCAAGTCGATGCCGTGGCTCAGCCACTGGTCGGCGATGCCGCTCGAGAACTCCTTGTAAAGGCGGAATTCGAAATAGAGCTGAGGGTCAAAGGGCCGGTAGGGCTTGGTCAGGAGCCACTTGCGCCAGTCCGTATCCTCCTCGCGGATCTGCTTAACCTCCGGGCGGCCGCGCCAGCGCGGGCCGTGGTAGTTCCAAACGATTTCGATCTTGCTGACGTCGCCCAGCGCCCCGCTCCGGACCGCCTCGCACGCCGCCCTCGGATAAAGCTCGCTGCGATGCTGCGTGCCGACCTGGACGATCAGGTTCCGCTCGAGCACCGCGTCGCGCGCCGCTTTCGCTTCATCGAGCACGTTGCCCATGGGCTTTTCCGCGTACGCGTCCTTGCCGGCCTCGGCCACCATTCGCAAAACCGGCGAGTGCGAGTGTTCGGGCGTGGAGATCAGCACCGCGTCAACATCCTTGAGCGCCAGCAGGTCTTCCAGGTACTGGAAGGCCCGCGGCTCCCGGCCGTAATACTCTCTGTTCCTGGCCACTGCTTTCTCGCGGTTCACTCTCCATAAGTCGCAAACCGCCGTCATCTCAACGTTGTGCTTGTCCTTCAGGCGGGACGCGATCCAGTCCAGCTCGCCGCCGCGGTTCCCGATGCCGATGTGCCCGAGAGAAATCCGATCATTCGCGCCCACGATTCGACCGTACGAAAGCGCCGTGCTTCCCAACACAGCGGCTCCCGCTGCAATCGTGGCGCTTTGATTCAGAAACGCTCGCCGATTGATTTGCTTTCCCGCTAGAGTCTCCTCACTCATGTTAACTCTCCTGAACGAGGCTGGTTTTTCCTCCATAGTCTATCACGTTCGGGTCAGGTAGGAGCGCGGGCGTCTCGCCCACCGTGGCGTCCGGGCGGTTTCGTTTAATGTAGCTCGAGGCCCGTGAAGGCCAGCGGCTGGGAGTTTTGGCCTGAGGTTTGGTGTAGTTTTTAGAGGATCGCACATGGAGTTCAGTTACCGCTTCTTTGAGCGGAGTTGGCGTTCCCGCTCCGCTTCCGCAACCTCCCTTCGTCATTAGTCGCCCTTATTCCACTCCTCAGGCGCTCCGCTCTCTTTGAATTCCCTCTCTAGCGCGTCGATTGCTTGCTTCGCCTTGGCGGTTGTGGCGCGCTTGATCTCGACTTCGGCCTGCTTGGCGGCTATTTTTTCGGCGATCTCGCTCTGGGGGCCCGCGGAGAGCTCGGAGGCCTGCCGCGTCTTGAGCAAACCGAGTTCGTCTTCCGCCAGTTGCTGTTCTTCGCTGGCATTCTTCAATCGCTCGCGGGCAGCTCTGAACCGGGCGCGCCAGTAGTCCCGGCTGTTTCGTCCTGCCTTTGCTCCACGAGCCAAGTCCGGCTGAGTTTCCTCGGCAGCTTTGCTGGCGCCCTGCTCCACCGCTGCGGCCGCGGCCCTCAGCCAACCGGGATCGCCGCCCTCCTGCCGAAGCTGCTCGCGGAGATCGGCGATGGCCTTTTC
>Ga0066709_100003715_pt1 | contig 11859 bp, 8 predicted proteins | sample GraSoiAngelo_158_FD_79665 | JGI IMG/M metagenome (GOLD analysis project Ga0066709, IMG submission 79665) | Grasslands soil microbial communities from the Angelo Coastal Reserve, California, USA - 14_1009_16_30cm | ecosystem: Environmental > Terrestrial > Soil > Grasslands | place: USA... | reverse complement strand
GTGCCGTTCCTCACCGTGATCCTCGTCCCCATGGGCCTCGGGCGGATGGCCGGCGGCGTGATGGTGCTGTCGGCCATCCTGTTCTTCGTCTATGCCTCCCAGCGGAAGATGCCGGCGGTCGTCGCGTGGGGCTCGCTGGCGGCCATGGCGTATCCGATCACGGTCGCATTCGGGGACAAGACGTTCGACGCCGGCAGCGGGCTGGTCGGCATGGTCGCGGTCGTGGTCCCGCTCGCGGTGCTGGCCAGCCGGTCGCGCGAGGGGAAGATCATGGCGCTTGCGCTGGCGCTGATGGTGATCGGCTACTCCACGCACCTGTACCTGCCGATCCGCGCCGCGCAGCACCCCGCCATCAACGAGGGCGCCCCGGACTCGTGGGCCAAGCTCAAGGACCTGCTGGAGCGCAAGCAGTACGGTGAGATGAACATGTTCGTGCGCCGGGCGCCGTGGTCGGTCCAGCTCACCAAGGAGTTCTGGCGCTACTTCACCCGGCAGTGGCCGCTGTTCCCCACCCCGCGGCTGTGGGGCGTGCTGATCCCGCTGCTGCTGGGTCTGGCCGGGGCGGTGTGGCACGCGCGCCGCAACCGCGTGTCGTTCTCCTACATGTTCGTGTTCTTCGGCCTCAACACCGCCGGGCTGATCGTGTTCCTCAACTTCACCGCCCCCGAGGTGCGTGACGCGGCCTACTTTTTCCAGAGCGGTTACCACGCTTCGGCGATCTGGATCGGCATGGGCGTGTTGTGGCTGGTCCGCTGGATCGAGGAGTCGTTCAGCGAGGGAGCCCTCCAGCGCCTGGCGCCCCGGGTCGCGGCGGCGCTGATGCTGGTGATGCCGTTCCTGGTGATGAAGAACCTGTGGTTCACGCACAACCGGCGGGGCAACTACGTGGCCCACGACTACGCCTACAACATGCTGGCGCCGCTCAAGCCGAACTCGTTCGTGTTCACGAACGGCGACAACGACACGTTCCCGCTGTGGTACATGCAGGAGGTCGAGAACTTCCGCAAGGACGTGCGCGTCGTGAACCTGAGCCTGCTCAACACCGATTGGTACATCCGGCAACTGCGCGACGAGGAGCCGAAGGTCCCGATCAAGCTCGACGACCGCACCGTCGACATGCTCGGGGTCGGCGCGATCCGCGACTCGACGGGCAACGTGATCTACACCAGCCGGTTCATGGTGGACCACATCATGCGCCAGGACCGCAACTCGGACGGCGCCTGGAAGAAGCAGCCGTACTTCGCGGTGACCGTGCCCGAGCACATGGGCCTGGAAAAGAACTTCACGCTGGAAGGCCTGGTGTACCGCGTGAATCCCGACACCACGAACGAGACGATCGACGAGGCGGTGACGCACAACTCCCTGTACCACGTGTTCAAGTACCGGGGCCTGTTCCTGCCCGACGGCTCGTGGGACAGCACCGTGTACAAGGACGAGAACGCGTCCACGCTGTCGCACAACTACGCGGCGGCGTACGCGCAGCTCGCGTTCCTGTACCGCAAGCGCGGCCAGATCGATCGCGCGATCGCCGAGATGGAGCGCGTGCAGCGCATGTTCCCGGACTACACCGAGGTGCTGGTCCCGCTCGGCAGCTTCTACATGGACAAGGGCGACACCGCTCGGGCGCTGGAGCTGTTCTCTCGGATCTCGGCGCGCAACCCGGAGGACGTCGAAGCGCGCTACTACTACGGCGTGATCCTCGCCTACCGCGGCAACGTCGCCGAGGCGATCAAGCAGCTCGACCAGGTGATCCAGACGGATCCGACCTACACCATGGCCTACTACGCCTGCTACTACACGCTGTGGGAGACCGGCCAGCGCGAGCGCGCGCTGAACTACGTCGAGCGGTGGGTGCAGGCGAACCCGAACGACGCGCAGGCCCAGCAACTGCTCGACCAGCAGCGCCGCGCGCTGGGAATGGCGCAGCGGCCCGTCCAGCTCCGCCCGCCGGTTCCGCAGCTGCCGTAGCGGCGCCGCACCGCGGGTCACGAACGTCGCATGCAGCCGGTCGCGGGGGGAGCGGCCGCCAGGAGGGGAGTCGCGATGGCGCAACCGCACGCGCTCGTCACGGGCGCGGCCGGATTCATCGGCTCGATGCTCACCGAGCGCCTGCTCGCCCAGGACGTGCAGGTGACGGGCGTGGACCTGTTCACCGACTACTACGACCCGGCGCTCAAGCGCCGCAACCTGGCGCAGGCGCTCGAGCATCCGCGGTTCAAGCTGCTGGAGCTGGACCTGGTGTCGGCGGATCTCGCGTCGCTGCCCGAGGTGAGCGTCATCTACCATCTGGCCGCCCAGCCGGGGGTGCGCGCGTCGTGGGGCGCGGAGTTCGCGGTTTACGCGCTCCACAACGTGCTCGCGACGCAGCGGCTCTTGGAGCGCTACCGCAGCGCGCGGCTGGAGCGCTTCGTCTACGCATCATCGTCGTCGGTGTACGGCGACGCCGAACGCTACCCCACCGACGAGACGCTGCTGCCGCGCCCCGCGTCGCCCTACGGGGTCACCAAGCTCGCGGGCGAGCACCTGGCGCTGCTGTACGGCCGCAACTTCGGCCTGCCGGTGACGGCGCTGCGCTACTTCACCGTGTACGGCCCGCGCCAGCGGCCCGACATGGCGTTCCATCACTTCTGCCGCGCGCTGCTGCGCGGCGAGCCGATCACCGTGTACGGCGACGGCCGCCAGTCGCGTGACTTCACGTTCGTCGACGACGCCGTCGAGGCGAACGTGCGCGCCTGGAAGCGCGCCGCGCCCCAGAGCGTGTACAACGTTGGCGGAGGATCGCAGGTCGAGCTGCTGGAGGCGATCGCGATCCTCGAGCGCGCGCTCGGGGCCCGCGCCAAGCTTCACTTCCTTCCACGGCCCCCGGGCGATCCGCTCCGCACGCGGGCGGACGCCGGGCGGCTGCGCGCCGACCTCGATTTCGTGCCGAGCACGCCGATCGAGCGCGGCCTGCAGGCGGAGGCGGAGTGGGCCCGGGAAGTCTACGCCGCCCCGGTATGAGCGCGGCCTCGATCACCGCGGTCGTTCCCGCGTTCAACGAGGTCGAGAGCCTGCCGGAGATGCACGCGGAGCTGGTCGCGGCGCTCGAGCAATGCGGCCGCCCCTGGGACGTCGTCTACGTGGACGACGGCTCGCGCGACGGGACCGACGGCGTGATCGAGCGGCTGGCGGCGTCCGACGCGCGCGTGGCCGGCGTCATCCTGCGCCGCAACTTCGGGAAATCGGCGGCGCTCGCGACCGGGTTCCGGCAGGCCCGAGGGGATTGGGTCCTCACGCTGGATGCCGACTTGCAGGACGATCCCGCGGAGCTGCCGAAGCTCGTGGCCGCGCTGGAGAGCGGCTACGACCTGGTGTCGGGCTGGAAGCAGAACCGCCGCGATCCGGTGACGAAGACGGTGCCATCCCGGCTGTTCAACGCCGTCACCTCCTGGGTGGCGGGCATCCGGCTCCACGATTTCAACTGCGGCCTCAAGCTGTATCGCCGCGAGGTGGTCGAGGCGATCGAGGTCTACGGTGAGCTGCACCGGTTCATGCCGGCGCTCGCGCACTGGCGGGGATTTCGCGTGGGCGAGGTGCCGGTGCGGCATCGCCCGCGGCGGTTCGGCAAGAGCAAGTTCGGCCCCGCGCGGTTCATCAACGGGTTCCTCGACCTGATGGCCGCCGCGTTCATCTCGACGTCCGCGCTCAAGCCGCTGCACGTGTTCGGGCGGATCGGCATCCTGTTCCTGCTGGTCGGCTGCCTGCCCGGCATCTTCTTCGTCGGCCAGTACCTGCATCACGAGCCGCTGCGCGTGCGCCCGCTGATGCTGCTCGGGGTCGGCATGGTGCTCGTCGGCATCCAGTTCGTGCTGATGGGGCTTCTGGGGGAGATGATCGCCCACATGGGGGCGCGCGCCGAGTACCCGATCCGGCGCCGCACCGGCAAGGAGGCGCCCTGATGCGCGCGTTCATCCTGGCCGGCGGGCTGGGCACGCGCCTGCGCCCGCGCTTCGGGGACTTGCCCAAGCCGCTCGCGCCGATCGGCGGAGCGCCGTTCCTCGTGCGCCAGCTTCGCTGGCTCGCGGGCCACGGCATCCGCGAGGCGGTGGTGTGCGTCGGGCACGGCGCCGGGCAGGTGCGAGACGCCCTCGGCACCGGCGCCGTCCACGGCGTCACACTCCACTATTCGGAGGAGCCCGAGCCGCTCGGCACCGCCGGGGCGCTCAAGCGGGCGCAGGCGTGGGTGGACGGGCCGGCGCTGGTCGTGAACGGCGACACGCTTCCCGAGTGCGACCCCTGGGCGCTGGAGCGCGATCGCTGGGAGCACGGCATGCTCGGCGCGGTCGCGCTGTTCCAGGTCGAAGACGCGCGCGAGCGGGGCCGCGTCGAGGTCGCGGAGGACGGCTCGATCGCGGCGTTCGTGGAAAAGGATCCCGGGTTCTCGGGAAGCGCATGGGTCAACGGCGGCGTGTACGCGTTCGCCGCCGCGCTGTGGCGCCGGCTGTCCCCCGGCCCCTCGTCGCTGGAGCGCGAGTGGCTGCCGCGGCTCGCGGCCGCGCGGCTCCTGGTCGGGCACCGCTGTCCCGGCCGGTTCTTCGACATCGGCACGCCCGAGGAGTGGGAGCGGGCCGAGCGGGAGCTCAAGCCGTGAGCGTCACTCGCTACTACCGCGCGCGCGCGCCGCTGCGGCTCTCGTTCTGCGGGGGCGGCACCGACGTGTCGCCCTATCCCGAGGAGCACGGGGGCATGGTGCTGTCGGCCACCATCAACCAGTACGCCTACGCGTCGCTCAGGCCGCGGCGAGACTCGCGGCTCACGCTGGCGAGCCTGGACTACGACATGCTCGTGAAGTACACGCATCCGCGCCACATGCGGCTCGACGGCAACCTCGACCTCATCAAGGCGGCGGTCCGGGCGCTCAAGGTGAGGCGGGGCGCCGACCTGTGGTTCCATTCCGACGCGCCGCCCGGCTCCGGGCTCGGCTCGTCGTCCACGCTGTGCGTCGCGCTGATCGGCGTGCTGGGCGAGTGGCTCCAGAAGTCGCTGACCGGCTACGAGGTGGCGGAGCTCGCGTACCGGGTCGAACGCATCGACCTCAAGCTGGCGGGCGGACGGCAGGACCAGTACGCCGCGGCGTTCGGCGGCTTCAACTTCATCGAGTTCAACGCCGACTCCACGGTGGTGAACCCGCTGCGCATCCGCCCGGAGGTCGTGCTGGAGCTCGAGTCGCGGATGCTGCTGTGCTTCATGGGACAGACGCGGCAGTCGGCGAACATCATCGAGAAGCAGGTCGCGAACTACCGGAAGGGCCGCCGCGCGACGGTGCACGCGCTGCACGAGCTCAAGCGCCACACGCTCGAGATGAAGAAAGCGCTGCTGCTCGGCGACATCGACGGGTTCGGCGAGCTGCTGCACCAGGCCTGGGAGCGGAAGAAGCAGCTCGAGCCCAGCATCTCGACCGCGCACATCGATCGCGTGTACCAGCTCGCGCGCCGCCAGGGCGCGATCGGGGGGAAGATGCCGGGCGCCGGCGGCGGCGGCTACTTCCTGCTGCTGACGCGCTTCGACCGCAAGCACCGGGTGGCCGACGCGGTCACGCGGCACGGCGGGCAGGTGGTGCCGTTCCAGTTCGAGCCGCGCGGGCTCCTGAGCTGGTCGGCGCCGCGCGCGCGGTGAGCGGGCCGGTCGCTGCACGCGGGGGCCGGCGCTGAGCCCGCCCGCGCGCATCGGCCTCGTGGGGCCGCTGGCCCCGTGGCGCGGCGGGCTCGCGCAGTACCTCGCGCTCCTGGGCGAGGCGCTCGCCGCGCATGCGGAGGTGCTCGGCGTGACGTTCACGCGGCAGTATCCCGGGCTCCTGTTCCCGGGGGAATCGCAGCTCGATCCGCTGGCCGAGCGCCCGCGGTTCGCGGTGGAGGCGATGCTCGATTCCATCGATCCCTTGAGCTGGCGCCGGGTGGCCGCGCGCCTCGAGCGACTCGAGCCGGGGGCGGTGATCCTCAAGTGGTGGATGCCGTTCTTCGGCCCCGCGTTCGCGTCGGCGGTCGGGCCCCTGCGCCGGCGGGGCACGCGCGTCGTGCTCGTGTGCGACAACCTCGTCCCGCACGAGCGGCGGCCGTTCGACCTCGTGTTCACGCGCTGGATGCTGCGCAACTCGGACGGCTACCTCGTGATGTCGGACGCTGTGGAGCGCGATCTTGATCGGCTCAGGCCCGGTGCCCCCCGCCGGCGGGTGGCGCATCCGCTGTACGCGCAGTTCGACCGCGGGCGGTTCGATCGCGCGGGGGCGCGGGCGAAGCTCGGGCTCGATCCCGCCGCCGAGGTCGTGCTGTTCTTCGGCTACGTCCGCCGCTACAAGGGGCTCGATACGCTGCTCGCGGCCTGGCCGGCGGTGCGCGCGCGGCGCCCGGAGGCGGTGCTGGTCGTGGCCGGCGAGTTCTACGAGGATGCGGCCCCGTATCGGGCGCTGGCGGCGCGGGCGGGAGGACCGCCGCACGTCCGGCTGCTGGAGCGCTACCTGCCCGACGCGGAAGTGGAGGCCGCGTTCAAGGCCGCGGACGTGGTGGCGCTGCCGTATCGCACGGCGACGCAGAGCGGCGTCACGCACGTGGCGTACGCGCTCGGCGTGCCCGTGATCACGACCGATGTCGGGGGGCTCCGCGAAACGGTGGCGGACGGCGAGACCGGACTGGTCGTTCCGCCCGAGAACCCGCCCGCGATCGCCGATGCGATCGTGCGCTTCTTCGCCCAGGGCCTGTCGCGCTCGCTGCGCGCGGGGGTGGAGCGCGTACGCCGTGAGCACTCCTGGGAGGCGCTGGCGGAGGTGACGCTGGACCTGATCGACGAGCTCAATCCGGTGCGTGGCTGGCGCGAGCCGCGGGCGCAGCCCGGCGCGGCGCACGCGGGCGGTGCTGCGGGCGAAGGCCAGGACGAGGACGCGAGCGCGCGAGCCGCGGGCGACCGCGGAACGCCGCCGGAGCCGGGAGCGGGCGCGGGATGAGGGTGACGTCGTTCGCGCCGCGCTCGCGCGCGGGCGCCACCGCGCGCTGGATCGGGATCGCGGCGTTCCTGCTCTATGCCGTGAGCGGCGGCGGGCGCATCGTCGGCAGCGACGAGGTCACGATGCTCGAGCTCGCGCGCGCCATGCTGCGCGGCGGCATCGCCGTGCCGGAGGGCGCCACGCTCGAGGGGCCCGACGGCCGTCACTACACGAAGAACGCGGCGGCGCAGGCGGTGGCGGCGCTGCCGCTCGTGGCGGCGGGTGTTGCGGCGGCGCGCGCCGCACGCCTGTCGCCCGCCCGCCAGGCGCTCGCCGTGCGGTTCGTGGCATCGTTCTTCAACGCGATCGTCACCGCGGTCCTGCTCGCCCTGTTCTATGGGTTCGCGCGCAGGCTGGGTGTGCGGCCCCGGCGGGCGCTGGCCGGCACGCTGCTGCTCGGGCTCACGACGCCGCTCTGGGTCTACGCGAAGAGCTTCATGGCGGAACCGCTGCAGGCGCTGGGGCTCTTGCTCGCGCTCGAAGGCTACGCCGGCGCGGGCGGCGCTGGAGCGGCAGGCGATCCCGGTGCCGCCCCGGTCTCGGCCGGGTCCGCCCGCGCCGCGTTCCTCGGCACGCTGCTCGCCGTCTCGGCCAAGCTCAGCATGGTGTGGCTCGTGGCCGGGATCGGCGTCGCGCTCGCCGGCCGCCCGCTCAAAGCCTGGATCGCGCCGGTCCTGGGAGGGGCGGCGGCGCTCGCGGGTCACGCGCTCTACGACTTCGCGCGGTTCCACACGCCGTTCGAGACCGGCTACGGCGCGCAGGCCACGTGGGCGGCCTACACGACACCGCTCCTGACCGGGCTCTACGGGCTTCTGATCTCGTCGGGCAAGGGGGTGCTGTGGTTCGCCCCTGCCTTGTGGCTGGCCGTGGTCCACTGGCGTGCGTGGGCGCAAGCGGGGCGCGGCCCGGGACCGCTCCCGGCTCCGGCCGGGCGGGGCGGCTTCTGGTCGCGGCTTGGTACCGCGAGCCCGGCCCGGCGCGCGGGATGGGGCGCATGCGGGGCGGCCGCCATGGCGCTCTGGCTCTACGGCCGCTTCCAGCACTGGGCCGGCGACGGATCCTTCGGCCCCCGTTACCTGATCCCGATCCTGCCTCCCGCCTTCCTGCTGGTGACGCTCGTGCTCGAGCACGGGCCGCGCTCTGCGCGCCGCTTGGCGGTGCTGCTCGGCGCGCTGGGATTCCTGGTCCAGGCCGGCGGCGTCGCGATCTATTTCGGCGCCCAGATGCGCGAGGCCGGCGATTATCCCTACACGCTGCCGCTCGACGACCCGCGATTCATGAGCGACAGCCACTTCAACCCCCGGTTCACGCCGATCGCGGGACACTGGAAGCTCCTGCTCCGAAACGCGGGCGAGCACCTGCGCGGCCGGGAGCCGAAGCTCGAGATCGGCGGAGACGCAGGCGCGCCGGCCACCGCGGCCGATACCAGCCGCATCGCATCGACCGCGGCGCGGCTCGGGATCGCCGCGGAAGGACAGCGAGAGCTGCTCCATGCGCTCGACTTCTGGTGGCTCTACCTGGGCTACGCCGAATTCCCGAAGGGCGCGGTGCGGGGCGCCGCCGCGGCACTCGGTCTCGCGGCGCTGGCCGCGGCGTGGCAAGCGTGGCGCGCGGCCTGCGCGGAGGCGGGAGCTTGAGCCATGCTGGGGCGGACCTCGACGCCGGTCCGGCGGCGCGGCTCAAGACCGTCACCGTGATCGTGCTCAACTGGAACGGCCTGGCCGACACGCGGGTACTGCTCCCCACGCTCGCGCGCAGCCGGCTGCCCCAGGGCTGGCGGCTCCACGTGATGGTCGTCGACAACGGCTCCACCGACGGCTCGGCGGCGGCGCTCGCGCGCGAGTTCCCCGGCGTGGAGCTCCTGGCGCTGGGCGAGAACCTGCGCTTCGCGGGCGGCAACAACGCGGGATTGCGCCGCGCGCTCGAGCGCGGCGACGATGCCGTCGTGCTGCTCAACAACGACACCGAGGCCGATCCCGCGATGCTCGAACACCTGCTGCTGGCGCTGGAGCAGGACCCGGCGGCGGGCGCGGCGGGGCCGCTCATCTACTTCGCCGCTCCCTCGCGCCGCATCTGGTTCGCGGGCGGCCGCTGCATCCCCGCGCTCGGCCACGCCTCGCACCGCGGGCTGCGGCGGCTCGACGACGGCCGCTACCGCTCGGTCGAGCCGACCGGCTACCTCAGCGGCTGCGCGCTGCTGGCGCGGCGGGAGGCGTGGGAGCGGGTCGGCTTGCTGGACGAGCGCTACTTCATCTACGCCGAGGACTGCGACTGGTGCCTGCGCGCGCGGGCGGCGGGCTACCGGCTGCTGTTCGTCCCCACCGCGCGCCTGTGGCACAAGGTCTCGGCGAGCTCGGGGCCCGCGAGCCCGTGGAAGATCTACCAGCGGCTGCGCGCGAACTTCTCGCTGTTCGCCCGTCACGCCCGCGGCGTCGGGCGGCTGACGTGGTTCCCGGCGTTCGCAGCGCAGCAGGCGGCGCTGATGATTTGGCTCCTGCTGCTCCGCCGCCAGACCCGGGCCGCGCTCGCCGTTCCGCGCGCGCTGTTCGACGCGCTCTCCGGGGCGCCGCCGGGAGCGGTCCGGCGGTGAGCGGCGTGGCCGTCACGAGCAAGCCCGCGCGCTCGGCGGGCGAGGCGCCGCTGTTCCTCCACGAGCTGATCGACGCCGCCCCGCAGCGCGCCCGGGTGCTCGACGCCGGCTGCGGTCCGGGCTCGTGGCTCTACGCGCGGCGCGCCGACCTCCGGATCACGGGCTTCGACGTCAAGTTCCCGCCCGGTCCGCCGCCGCGCTCCGCGAATGCGCAGGTGTTTCGCGGGGATCTGGCGCGCCTGCCGCTGCGCGCGGACACGTTCGACCTCACGATCTGCCACTACGTACTCGAGCACGTCACCGAACTCGGCGCGTGTTGCGACGAGCTGGCGCGCGTGACGAAGCCGGGCGGCACGCTCTACCTCTCGGCGCCGCGGTCCGCGGCGTTCGACGACCGCCTGTACCGCTTCGCCGGATACTTCGCGAAGTACGCGCTGGGCAAGTTCCGCAAGCGCATCGAGCACCAGCAGCGCTTCGACCTGCCGAAGCTGGTGGAGCTGTTCTATGCGCGGGGGTTCGAGCTCGCGGCGCTCGCGCGGGTGCCGGCAGGGTTCTCGTGGATGAACGACGCCCGCACCAAGGCGCTGCAGCGGCCGTTCACGGCGCTCGTGGCATGGCTGCATCGCGCGACCGGCATCGACCTGGGCGCCGACGCCAACCTGGTGCTGAGCTTCCGCAAGACCGGCACCGTGGGCCTGCGCCGCGTGACGCACGTGTGCCGGGAATGCGGCGAGCACAGCGTGATCGAGCGGCGCGAACCGTGGCCCGCGCGCTGGCTCTGCCCCTGGTGCGGGAACGAGAACCCGCTGGGAGCCCCCCGGTGAGGCGCGCGCGCGGTACCTCCGCGGGAGCCATGGTGCCCCGTGCGTGAGCACCTGAAGCGCCTCGGCGCCGAGTCCGTGGTGTACGGCATCGGGCAGGTGGGCGGCCGCGCGGTGCAGCTCCTGCTCGTGCCGATCCTGACTCGCGCGCTCATGCCGCAGGCGTTCGGCATCTCCGAGCTCGTGATCGGGTACTCGCAGACGGCGCTGCTCGTGCTGGTGATGGGGATGGACGGCGCGCTGGCGCGGTTCTTCTACCAGGAGCCCCACCGCGAGGCGCGGATCCGCATGGTGTCGTCGTCGCTCGTGTTCCGTCTCGTGACGAGCCTCGCGGCGGCCGCGCTGCTCGCGCTGTTCGCGGGACCGCTGGCGGCCCGGCTCTTGAGCGGTGCCGCCTATCGCAAGTACCTCGTGATCGGCGCCGCCACGCTGCCGTTCACGCTGCTCGTCATGTTCGGCAACGACGTGCTGCGGGTCACGTTCCAGCCCTGGAAGTTCATCGCGCTCAACCTGTTCCAGACCGTGCTCACCACGGGGCCGGCGCTGTACTTCGTGCTGGCGCGGCATGCGGGGGTGGTCGGCGTGCTGTACGGGCGGCTGATCGGGGACGGCGTGTCGTCCGCGTGCGCGCTCGTCCTGATCCGGCACTCGCTGGCGCCGCGCTTCAGCCGCGCCACGCTGCGCCGCATGCTGTCCTACGGCGTGCCGGCGATCCCGGCGTCGTTCGCGTTCGGCCTCCTGGCGGGGATGGACCGCTACTTCATGCAGCGGACGCGCTCGCTGGAAGAGGTCGCCGTCTACGCGGTGGCGCTCAAGTTCTTCGCGGTCGTGACGATCGCGGCCTCCGCGTTCCAGCTGGCCTACGGGCCGTTCGCTTACGCCCGCGCGCAGTCACGCGACGCCCCGCGGCTGTTCGCGCGCGTGTTCGGGGCCTACATCGCGGTGGGATGCCTGGGCGCGCTGCTGGTCGCGTCGTTCGTGCCGGAGCTGCTCCGGATGCTGGTGCCGAAGGCATACGCCGGGGCCGCGATTCCGGCGGTGTGGCTGGCCTTTGCGGCCGTGGCGCTCGGCGCATACACTGTCACGGCGATCGGCATCGGGCTCGCGCTCAGGACTCCGCTGCTCGGTTTGAGCGCGGGCGGCGCGCTCGTGGTCACCGTGGCGGCCAACGCGCTGCTCACGCCGCGCTTCGGCGGACCCGGCGCCGGAATCGCGACGTTCCTGGGGTACGCGACGGCGGCCTGCCTGACGTACCGCGTGGCGCAGCACGTGCATCCGCTGCCGTTCCGCGGCGGGCGAATGCTCCTCGTGTTCGCCCTGGGCCTGGGCGTGGCGCTGATCGTTCAGCGCGTGGCGCCGCCGGGAGCGCCGGGTGTGGCGTTCAAGCTGCTGGCGGCGGGGGGCTTCGCGGCCCTCTGCCTGATGCTGAAGCT
>Ga0066709_100003713_pt1 | contig 11860 bp, 11 predicted proteins | sample GraSoiAngelo_158_FD_79665 | JGI IMG/M metagenome (GOLD analysis project Ga0066709, IMG submission 79665) | Grasslands soil microbial communities from the Angelo Coastal Reserve, California, USA - 14_1009_16_30cm | ecosystem: Environmental > Terrestrial > Soil > Grasslands | place: USA... | reverse complement strand
GTCCGAGGCTGACATCAAAGTCACGCGTGATCTGATTCGCGCCGGACAATTACTCAAGATCGAAGTGCTCGATCACGTCATCATTGGCCGGCGCACGACGGAGCGGCAGAAGGATTACGTCTCGCTGCGTGAATTGGGGTATTTTTATTCCTAGGCTTGAGCCGCACATGAGCAAGCAGCCGCAGCAACTGACGGACGTGACGATTCACTCGCCTGGCACGCGCATGCGCGGTGTGAAAGGGTTGGACGTGGAGTGGCGGCCCTGGATCGCCAGCTTTCCCGAGTGCCCTGCGCTCAATCAGTACCGGATGGTTCACGTGGGAATCATGAGGGCAGTGGCTCCGACGCGGATCGTGCGCACCAGACAAATATAGGCGGAAGAAACTTTCAACAAATCATCGAAAGTGATCGCTTTCAGATCGCGCTGCTGGGCTGGCCTTCGCCGCACCGCCTTGTTCGCCCTCTTCACGACGAAAACTGTCGACACAGACCTTCAGCGCCACAGCCTCCCTCTTCCACTGCGTTTGCGTGGCTGTCGCCGTCACAAGATAGACTCTCCCCGCCCCGTGCTCGGCTCGCGCATACCAGTGCAATGCGCGGCCCTGCATGTCTCCAGTATACTCAAATACCACTGCCGATTGCCCTTGTTTGCTTCGCTGGATAACCTTCCATCCAGCAGCTTTGAATTGCTCCTCCGACAAAGCAATGTACTCGTCCAGCGTTCCGCTGTAGGGCTGGATCTGCACGTTCACGTTCGCGGCGAAACCGTCGCTGACTGGCAAAGCCATAAACAATGCCTGCTGCGGTACCTTCCCCACTGCTGTTTCCAGGGGTTGGATCGAAAAGCCGGTGACCGGAAAGAGCAGTCGGTTAGTGGACTCGGCGGCATCCGTCTTCGTCGTGAGCGAGGCGAGCGTGAGTAGAAAGACTAACGTTTTGTTCATACGGGGCCTTTCTCGTGTGGCGAACCGATCATGTAGATTGAAAGATTTGCAACCGCAGCACAGGTAGCCACGCCTGTTTCAGGCCCTGAAATACCGCCACAAAACCAGCGCGATGACCAGACCAAAGAACACCAATCCAACCAGGAGCGTTTTGATTTTGTCGATGAGTTACGGGATAGCTGACGGACCGGCATCAGGCCCGTGGCAGCAACCGGCGGGCATTACCCTGCATGATCGCCTGAAGTTGTAGGGCGTCGAGCGGCGACTCAATCAATTTTAAGAGAGCGGTTTCCACTGGGAAATACGGAGCATGGGAACCGAAAACAATCCGATCGACGGGCACACGCGCAGAGGGCAATCCTTCGATCGTGCCGATCATGCGACCCACCGCGCCGTTGCCTTCAAGCCGCGAAATATCCATGAATGTGTTGGGCTTCGTCATGAATCGAGGTAAGTCGTCGCCTTGGGGCGGGGACAAATGCAGCACTTGAACTTTCGCGTTCGGAGTTCCGCCAACGGCCTTTAAGAGTGGCCCGAAAGTGACCGGACCGACATTAATAATGGGATGATGCACCCGAGGATCCTCCATGCCGAAGACCACCTGTAGAATCAAACCGCGTTCCGAGGTCATCTTCACCAGGCTCTCCATGCCGGGATGGTCCAGATCGAATGGCTGGTAGCCGGGATAAATTCGAATGCCCGGCATTTTGTGAACCTCGTGACAGCGCCGGGCATCCTCTTGCCAGTCCGGCCAGGCCAGGTTCACGCTCCCAAACGGAATCAAAAAGCCGCGCCCATGCTCATGGCATTCGGCCGCCAGACGCGCATTGACCCCATTCATGTCTTTGGAGAGCAACGCTTCAAAACTGCCTGCCCAAGCCTCGATGACTCGATGTTTCTTGAGCTTCGCCACCAGCGCCTTGGTCTCGCGGTATTTCAACGCGCGAAAAGGCCAACTGAAAAGATTTATGTTGGTGTCGATGATTCCAGTTGCCCGGGACGACCTGACGAAACGGGCATTGCGAGCCGAAGTCTGTGCCGCCAATGGTTGATGGCCAGGGAACGAAACTGCGGCCGCGCCCAGCAGGGAATTCTTCAAAAAATTGCGTCGATCGATGGGCTTCATGGGTAACGCCGTAGCGCAGAGTTTGGACATCTTCTCCGCTCTCGCAGAGCGAAACGACGATGGTAGCCGTGGGCTTGAGCCCACGGAACGCGGACAAAAAATAGGATCCGGAGTCGCGGAGCGACGGCTGAACGATTGGTTGCGCCGCCGATGCCCGATCCAAACGTCGCTCCGCGACGCGGTACTGTTCTGTTGTTTGTCCGTGGGCTGAAGCCCACGGCTATCGTCAATTGCCGCTCCGCGGCAGGGATTGCTGCGCAGCCCTCCGTGGACTGAGGTTGACTGTAGTCAGGCGCTCTCACAGCTCAATCCTCATGCCCTTTTTACGGAAGATGGATGCGCTAATCCTCCGTAGATTCGCCCCAAATATTTTCATTCGATAGGCCTTTGAAATATCGGCATCCAAAACCTTCCCCATTTCTGTGGCATAGCTGCGGCTTGGGCCGTGCCCGCCCCAAACAAGCCGGTCCACACCCAGTTCTTTGATCGCATACTCCACCATTCCCGAATGCGGATCCGATCCGGCAAATTCCAAAAAAACATTCCTGTAAGGCCGGATGGCGCGCACACCCAATTCCCAATCACCACCGGAATGGCCGCAAATCATGGCAACCTGGGGAAAACGCTGCGCGAGCTTGGCCAAATCCATGGGAGTGGACTCAGACGGTCCGTTATCGCCGCCAGGCAACCGCGGAGTGCCGCCAACTTTGAGCCAGGTATGGACATAGACATGCACGTCCAATTCCGCGGCAAGCCGCATGATCGGATCGTTATTGGGATGACTGCAAGTGATCCCCTTCTTTTCGCTGCCGAGATATTTTATTCCGATGCAGGGACCGTCCCGGATCCATTTTTCGATCTTGGCGCAACTTTCGTCGGGATAACCCGGGTCGATGGGCGTGCGGCCGGAAAGGCGGTCTTTATCCCGCTCCAGAATTTTCAGGATTTCCGCATCGTAGGGGTATGGGTCAAACGGCTTCTCCAATGTGCCGCCGACCTCCTGGGCGATGGACCGCTCGATGCCCATGCGTTCGACGAAAAAATTGTTTCGCTCATACTGCTCGATGGGGTTCTTGGATGCGAAACCATGAAAGTGGTTGTCCCAGATTCGGTAGGCCACCAGCTCGTCCCGCGTGGGGAGTCCGTAGTCGGCCGGGTTGATGAAAAACTCACGTGGGTTCATAGCGTTCTTTACCCCGCGCTTGATTACACAAAGCTTTAGGCATTGATAGCTCGGTTGCTGCTTTTCGCAATGGAAACTACCTCCTCAAACACGCTTGCCGAAGGGACACGGTTCTCTCTTGGGACGCAGCCTTACCACCGCCGGACGCGATAGAAGCGTTGGGCACCGGTCGCGGATGAATCGCTCAGCTTCAGGAGCCGGCCGTTGCCAGCGACCAGGGGGAGGGCCGTCCAATTGTCGTCTGTCAACGAAACTTTAAACTCCAGAGCGTAAACCCGGCCGCTCTGGCTCGGCAGAGTTACGGAGAAGGTCGCGTCGCTACGGAGAACATTGGTCAGCGGCGTCCTGAGTAATGGCGGACCGTCACCGATCAACGCCAGGCCGTCACCGGGTCCTCCCTTCGTGGAGATCGCCACCACGTTCGTCAAACCTGGCGGCGGACTTCCCGGGTCGACGATATAATTTCCGATATACCAGGAATACAAGGTGCCGTCAGCCCGCAATGCCAGGGAGATATCAGTACCCGCGGCCATTGCCACCACGCCTGTAATTTGCTCAGGCACACGGGTCATGCCCCAGCCGATCACCGTGCCGTCATTTCCCAGCGCAAGACTATGAAAGCGACCTCCGGCAATGGCTACCATGTTAGCCAACCCGGAAGGGACATCGGTCTGGCCGTCAGAATTCCTGTCCCAAGCGACGACCGTGCCATCGCTTCTCAGCGCCAAGTTGTGAAAACCACCTGCGGAAATCGCGACCACGTTCGTCAGACCGGCGGGCACATTGGACTGTCCGTAATAATTGTCGCCCCAGGCAACCACTGTGCCGTCGCTCTTCAGCGCCAGGCTGTGGACCGCACCGCCAGAAATCGCCACGACATTCGTCAAGCCCGAGGGCACCAGCGATTGGCCATAGTTGGGCCACGTGCCTGAGTTGGTCGTGCCCGCACCCCAGGCGACCACCGTGCCATCGCCTTTGAGCACCAGGCTGTGAACATCCCCGGCGGCAATCGCTATGACGTTCGTCAGGCCCGCAGGCAGGTCGGTCTGACCGTAATTGGTTTGACCCCAAACAACGACTTGGCCATCGCTTCTAAGCGCGAGGCTGTGCCCCATACCAGCGGCAATTGCTGTCACGTTCGTCAAATCTTTCAAGATGTTGGTTTGTCCGAAGAGATTCGCCCCCCACGCGGGAACACTAGTCACCAGCAGGTTTGCCTCCGGACTGGTGAACTCGCCGTAGGCGTTGGTTACCGTGACCGAGTAGGCTCCGGTCTGATTTATCTGCACGTCGTTCAGAACCAGCACGCTGTTGGTGGCTCCGGGCAAGTCCGCGCCGGTAAAATGCAATGTGTAAACCAATGGCGAGGCACCTTGCACCCCTACGCTGAAAGCCACGGTTGCTCCTTTGAAGGTGTACCGGGATTGCGGGAGCGTGGCGATTAGCAGGGGAGACAGAGTCAGCAGAGCGTCGGGGCTGATGACGGCCCCGAAGCCATTCCTGACCGTTACGGAGTAAGCTCCCGCCTGGCGTGACTGGACGCCATTCAACATCAGCGTGCTGTTGGTGGCAGCGGGGAGATCCGTTCCCTTGAAATGCCATTGGTAAGCGAAGGGTCCAGGACCCTGGGCAGTCACACTGAAGCTCACGTTCGCCCCCAGGAATGTATTCTGTGACTGGGGAATCATAGCGAGCAACAGCGGCACCAAGGTCAGTCGCGCGCTGGGACTGGTCACCGCCGCGACCGCGTTGCTCACGACCACCGAGTAAAGACCGGCCTGAGAAGGTTGGAGGTTGGTGAGAGTCAGAACCGCGTTGGTGGCGGCAGGCAGGTCTACACCATCCAGTTTCCACTGGTAACTCAAGGGCCTCGTTCCTGTGGCCGCAGCCATCCATTGGATGCTCGCACCCGGGAGCGCTGTTCGATCAACCAGCGGGGTGGTCAGAAACGGCGGCTGGTCCCCGACGAGCGCCAAGCTGTGAAAGTCACCAGCCGCAATCGCCACAACATTTGTCAAACCTTCGGGCACACTGGCCTGACCGACGTAGTTGTAACCCCAGGCGACCACGGTGCCGTCCGCCTTCAGCGCCAGGCTGTGAAACCGCCCCGCCGCAACGGCTATCACGTCCGTCAACCCCGCTGGAACTGCCGACTGGCCTTCGGAGTTGTCCCCCCACGCGGCAACGGTGCCGTCTCGCTTGAGCGCCAGGCTGTGAAAACCGCCTCCCGCAATCGCTACGACGTTCCTCAGGTCCGCAGGGACGTTGGTCTGACCGTGACCGTTGTAGCCCCAGGCGACCACTTGGCCGTCGCTCTTCAGTGCCAGACTGTGGATGAAACCTGCGGCCACAGCCACCACGTCCGTCATGTTGGTCCGAACGGTCGTCTGCCCTGAGTGATTATCACCCCACGCGACGACTGTCCCGTCTGCTTTCAGCGCCAGGTCGTGATAACCGCCCGCCGCAATCGCAACGAGGTTCGTCAAATCCCGCGGCACGCGGGATTGTTCCTCGAAGTTCCAACCCCACGCGACCGCCGTCCCATCCGCCCGCAACGCCAGGCTGTGCCACGCGCCTCCGCCAATCGCTGTGACATTCGTCAGTCCAGGGGGAACAGGCCTCTGACCCCAGGAGTTGTCCCCCCACGCGGTCACTGTGCCGTCGGCGCGTAAGATCAGACTGTGGGCAGCGCCGCCGGCAATTGCCACCACGTTCGTCAGGTTTGGCGGCACGTTCGTCTGGCCGTAAGTACCGCTTCCCCAGCCAACCACCTCGCTGGCGACAAGGGTCCTCGACACACACCCGAGCAGGCAGACCAAGACGAATACGCGACGACGCTGGAAAGGACCGCAGGCCCGACCAAGAGCGGAACGCCAGCGGACAGGCCAAACCGGCCGGATACCACCAGAAAAAGAATTCATGACGAACCTTTGGTAGAGTGTATGACTATATCCATACAGTTAACTTGTCAAGATGGGCGTGTGCCACGGCTTGATATCAGATCAGAACATCTTGCCACAGGCTGGTTATCCTTGAGGAAGGTCGGGCTCAGCTACTTTTGAGGAGCTAAAAGCCCAGGCAACAAGCTCCAAAGAAGGACAAAGCTCCAAGCTCAAAAACCGACCTGCGTGTCGTTGCCCCGGCATCTCTTGGGGTTTGCTGTTTGGGATTTGGAACTTCTCTGGAGCTTGGGGTTTGGTGCTTGGTGTTTCGCTCGGCGGCGGCTCAAAAGACCCAGCTACGTGTGGCTTCCTCAGCTGCGTTGAACACGGGCAGCGATTCCAGCACAATCCGCGGGCCATTTGATATGCATTTACTGCTCCCGCTGCTCGCCGCAATCTTCTTTGCCCTCGGCTCGCTGGTGTTCAAACGCGCCTATGACGAAGGCGCTGGCGTAGCCCATGCCGTCGTCGTCAACAACGTTCTCCTGGCAATCGTATTCCTGCCGCTGTTCACATTCGAATCGCGCCCGGTGCCCTGGAGTCAATGGTCTTTTCCGGTCCTTACGGGCGCGGCATTCGCCGCCGGGCATCTGCTTAACGTGCTATCATTGCGAATTGGCGATGTCTCGGTGGCGACACCGCTACTCGGCGCGAAAGTCATCTTCGTCGCCCTCCTGGCCCGGCTCCTGTTCGGCTGGCCGCTGACCGCCAGGCAATGGTTTGCCGCCGCGCTAACCACGGTGGGAGTGTTCTTGATGGGTTTGACGGATTTTAAACCCGGACGCCGCGCTGGGTTGACAACGGCGCTGGCGCTCGGCTGTGCGGCCGCATTTTCGCTCACGGATGTGATGATTCAATCGTGGGCGGACGGTTTTGGCGTTTTCAACTTTTTGGCCTTCCAGTTCGTCGTCCTCGCGATCTTCTCGGTTGCGATGCTGCCGGTCTTCGGCCTGAGGGCGCTTCGCGCGCCACGAAGGGCATGGCCGTGGATTTTCGCCGCGGCGGCGCTGTCTGCCCTCCAGGCCATTCTCATCACCACAGCCATTGCAATTTGGCGGGACGCCGCGGCAGCGAACGTCGTATATGCGACCCGTGGATTATGGAGTATCGCGTTCGTGTGGTGTGTTGGCCACTGGCTGAAAAATACCGAACGACACGAGGCTGGCGCGCGCGCCATGGTATTCCGCTCCGTGGGTGCTGCATTGATTCTCGTGTCGGTGGTGCTCGCGGTGAAGCGCTGAGGCTGGCTCTGATATGAATCCCAAGGGGATTCCGCCGCAAAGCCCAGGGTTGCGAGGGACGCGCTACCCTGGGGTATCGGTCAACAAACTTCCCCAACCGCAACGCGGTTGCGGCCATTTCCAACACCACCTTATGCCTGCGTTCGCGAACTGAACGCATCCCGCAGTTCCTTCTATTTCTGCTTCGTGTGCATCGGATCGATCTCCCCCGATTTGACTTCGTCAGTCTCGAGTTCATCGATCGCCGTCCGATAGTCATTAAGGGCGAAGCACGCCAGCGCTGCGCGGAAATGCCCGTCCGCGAAACTGGTGTCGATCCAGCTTGACTTGCGGTAGTACGCCAGCGCGTTGGTGAAATCCCGGTCCACGAAATATGCGTGTCCGATCATTTTGACAAACGGCGCGTGCGTTGGGTCCACCTGCCGGCCCTTCTGCAGCACCTCCAGCGATTCCCGCGTGCGGCCCGTGTGAGAGAGGAAGAAGCCGTAGGAAATGTACGCGGGGATGCAGTCCGGGTTGAGTCGGAGAGCCTCGCGATATTCGCGCTCCGCGTCCGCCCACTTCCATTCCCAAAACCTGATAATAGAGTGGGACAGCCATCTTGGCTGTCTGTTGAACGGGAGTCCAAGCAGGGTCTAGACAGTGTAGCAATTTTTTCAGTTTTACTCGCGCTGATCTCGCGCTAGGTTTTCCTCGTGAGCGGCAGCAGCACCGGTCCAAGTTCCGGCTTCGAGGTCTTTGTGCCGGGGCGTCAGGACGGCTTCGGCCACAATCCTGTTTACAGGAGCGCCCACCTCATTTGTGCGCACCGCTCACATTTTCATTTTGCGATCAGATGCGACAAGCATCGATCAACAAGTCGCGCGAGCCAACACCGGTATGCGCTTGGCAAGAACCAGCAGAGCGCAGTCTGCTTGACGCTGACTGTCAATCGAGTAGGTCACATCGAAGCGCGAGGGCGCTACGAGATCAATGAAAACGGATTGGATTTCACGTTTAAGACCGATCAGACACAACTCGGGCCGCTCCGGAAATGGCTGGACGGAATTCTTGTCGAATATGGAAGGAAAGCGGCCTGAGTGATGAGGCGTTTGGGCAATAGACCGTCTCTACCGCGGTTCATGCACCGTCACCTTGACCGGATCGAGGAAGTTGTGGCTCAGGGCGGCGACCTCCTCCGGCTGCATCAAGCCTTCCTGCAGCCACAGCCGATAATTCACCGTCAGCGGCTTGTCTGGTTCAATCGTGTATTCGAAATACGAACCGAAACGACCATATTCCCTTTCACTGAACCTCGCCTCCTTGGGATTTCCGGGATGATCGAGATACGCCACCGTGTAGCGCTGTGCGCCCAGCACAAACGACATCGCGTTCCAAGGCAGGTTGACCGGTCCCTGGTGGGTTTGGGGATTCCAATTGCGCGTTTCGCCGGGTTTTCCGATGCCGTCCGGGCGAACATAGATTGTCTCATTGGTGGTGTAGGCATCGACGTCGTTGTGCGCGCGGAACTGAAATCCGGCATGCTGCGGGTCGCCATCGATCCGCACCCGGCCTGATGCGCTTCGCAGGCGCGAGGCGAACTCAATCAAATGGCCCCCGGGAACATTGTAAACCGTCAGCTCGCGCTCTTCTTCGGCAAAAGCCGCATCCTTCCCATGCCAGCTAAGGTCAACACGGTGTCGACCCAGAACGGGGCCTTGCTCTGACGCGAGAAAACGTTCGTGCTGCTGAAATGCTCCGTCGATGCAGTGCCAGGTATCCGCCGTCTTGCCGTTGCCGTAGGTGATGCGATTGAAACCGTAGAAAATCCCCCGGTGATGCGGAGAATGGACCTTGGGATCCTCATTCAAGCCACCAGTGACAATCCGATCGCCTTTCGGCGAATACACGTGATGGAAAACCTTATAGGTCCGAACCCGACTTGCCGGCGTGGACTCGTCAAGCCGTTCGTAGTGGTACGTCATGATCTTTCGCTCGCCGATCATCAGATCCGTATGATGGCCGGAATGATCCTGCCAGGTGAACCCTCCCTCACTTGAGGGGGCGTGCGTCGAAAGGATTGCTTTCAGCCGAACCGACTCGCCAGCCGCCAGGTGTGGCAAGACAAAATGCAGTTCCCCGGCGGCGCTCGATGTGAGCCCGGGGCCGGTCCATTGTGCTGGGATCGGTTTTCCGTCAGTCCCGGCAAGTGTGGCGGATGCAATCCGTTCCTTACCGATCTGGCCGCGAGGCATCGGCACTCGCACGGGGACATTGTTACGTTCGTACCGCCCTGCTGCGACGGTGAGATCAAACGACGAAGAATCACCCAAGGCCGCCCAGGCGACAGCCGCGAAGTAGACTGCCACGCATCGACAAATCTGACAGGCAGAAATGAGTGCCGCCGCGAGCCAACCATGTGGAATGACCCCAGGCACAGCGCTCCTGGTTGTTCCGTGCAGCGCCTTGCTCGGGCTTTCAATCATCGGTAGCCACACGATCTACTCCTTCAGAAACAAACTGCAATCCGAATTAGTGGAAAGCACGAAACGGACTGACCAAATGCCTCCAGAGAAATCGCCACTCTGCGGCTCGACAGCCTTCTCAGCCTCCATCTCACCCTCAAAGCGATTCACCGTTGTGTGCGACCGGCCCAATAAATGCGCAAAAAACCTGGCTCCCCGTTGCTCAACCCGCCCGGCCAGCACTGCATCGCCACTGTAACTGTATAGGTTCGGGCCGCCAACGGAATAGCTGTACGAAGATCTAGAATCGCCAAACGAAACTGCAAAATCCTTCCCGATGCTGATCCGAGTCGTAACAATCCTCTTTGGCGGGATCGGCGGATCACCGTAGTAACGAGGCGAGATAAGATGCACGAAAAGCGGTACCGACTGTGGAGAAGTCTGTGCCTGTTGTGCATTGTCAATCGCATGACTCGCGGAGATATGCTGCCGATGGCTAGCGCATCCAGTGATCAGGAGGCAGAGCATCACGGAGTTAAGAATGAGGAGTGAGGAGATCGCTCCAGACGCTTTCGTTGGTATTGTCATATCATTCATACACACGCAACGTGCGCGGTTCTTAGAGGGTTTTTCGCCGAACCAAAGGATAATCTGCTTCATATTATTCTCTTACCGATATCCATGCAGTCGAGACAAACTCTCACCCTGACTCCCTTTTCCGTACGTCTTTAGCGCCACAGCTAAGATTTGCACAGGGGCGCGGCGTTCAGGCCGCTTCACTGTCCGCAATTTCCTGGGATGTGTTTTTCCGCAACGTCCACGTGTCTGTGCCGCGCGGAAGCGACGTAAACGTCGCGCTCCGTCTGCTCGGGCAGAGACCACGCTAAACGGAACCCTTCTCCAAAGGGAGACCCTTCGGTGGCACCGTGTCCGGGTCACCGAATAGCGATCCCAGACGAGTGCATTCTAGCTCTCCTCTCCCCGCTCGGAGCGGGGAGAGGATCAAGGTGAGGGGCGCTTCCGACTGCATACTTATGGCTTAGTTGACAACGCCTTCAGCTAATGGCGGCTCTAGATTTCACCAGCGCCCAGACCGGGTCCACTGATCTCCTCGGTCCGCAGCATCCCGTCGGTGACGCGGAACATACCCGGGAATCGCGATTCCCATGCCTTGTTCGCTTGGGGCAAGTACTGGCGCGCATTGGCCTCGACCGAGGTGATGGTCGGCACTCGCGCCTGCAAATTGGCCGTCTGGATCAGCGCCGCGCCGGGGCAACTCATATCACCACCGCAGAGGAATATCTTCTCCTTTCCCGCGACCGACGCGATCAGGATCATGTGGGTGAGTCCCTTCGGGGATTTCACGGCGGCTCCCGTCCAGCCCAGCTTGCGCGCCAGAAGCAGGGATTCCACGTCGATCAAAGACTCGTCGATCACCACGGGACAGAGCCTGGCCGCCTCGTGCATGTCGTTTTCGGGATGGGCTTTCAGATCGCGCGCGGTGGGCTGTTCCGTGTATTTGATCCTTTGGTAGCCAATCGGCATTTTCTCTTTCAACTGCCGGCAGAACTGGATGAAGTACTCGACGTTCGGGCACTTCTCATTGAAGTCGAGCACGTAAGCCCAATCCTTGACGCCGCGTTTTTCCTGTGTCTGGGTAGTGACCTTGTCGATGTGCATCACGCGTTCGACATCCCATTTCAGAGCCGTCCCGTTCACCTTGATCTTGAGCTCAAGCAAACCGTTGTAATTGATCCACTCGGGGAGCGTCTCCGGCAGCCCATCCTTGAGCGGTTTCGTGTTTTCGAAATCTTCGATCGGATCGACCGCTGAGACCAGATGGCAGAGGGTCATGCGTGGCTTGTGCTGCGGAAGCAGATAGCGACTCGGATACTCTCCCTTGTATGCCGCGCCCAGGTAGCGGGACAGATCATGGTTCATGAACTCCGGACCAAAGGTGTCGAAGCAATTCCTGCCATT
>Ga0066709_100003711_pt1 | contig 11861 bp, 9 predicted proteins | sample GraSoiAngelo_158_FD_79665 | JGI IMG/M metagenome (GOLD analysis project Ga0066709, IMG submission 79665) | Grasslands soil microbial communities from the Angelo Coastal Reserve, California, USA - 14_1009_16_30cm | ecosystem: Environmental > Terrestrial > Soil > Grasslands | place: USA... | reverse complement strand
TGTATGTTGAAAATATTTCCCTTGCTCTTGATTTTAAAATTTTGATTCACACGTTGCGGATCATTTTTTTAGGAAAAGGAAAGTAGCAGGCGGCAATTCGCAGTCAGCAGTCAACAAATGAAATTTCGGGATTACCTTTTATTTTTGATAAAATAATGTTTTGAAAAAACTCCTTGCCGCAGTTTTATTCCATTGCCTTCCGCCTACTGCTTACTGCCAATTAGCCTATTGGCAACAGGAAGTCAATTACAACATTGATGTTACTCTTAATGACAAAAGCAATACCCTAAAAGGTTTTTTAAGTCTTGAATACATCAACCATTCTCCTGACAAACTGGATTTCGTTTGGTTTCACCTATGGCCAAATGCCTATAAAAATGAAACCACTGCTTACGCAAAACAAATCTTCCGGGAAAAGGATGGGAAAAAGAAATGGAAAGACCTGGTAGATAAAGGATCAATGGACAGCCTGGATTTTGAAGTGAACGGCGTAAAGGCGAAGACCGAGCCGGATCCGGAAAACATTGACATCCTAAAAGTCTTATTACCGTCAACTCTTGCGCCGGGCGGAAAAATAACAATAACAACACCGTTCGTTGAACATTTGCCGACCTATATTTCCCGATCAGGGCATATCGGTGAGTCTTACATGATTTGCCAATGGTACCCGAAGCCAGCAGTTTACGATAGTAAAGGGTGGCATTCGATGCCTTATCTCGAGACAGGAGAATTTTATGGTGAATATGGAAAATATACAGTAAACATCACAGCGCCGTCCAATTATGTTATTGCAGCAACAGGGATGATGCAAAATGATAATGAATTGAAATACTATAAAGAGCTTGGCGCGCAAAACCTCGGGTCCCCGAAAAACAAGAAATATACTTCAATTACCAATGAGCCAACCAAGACACTGACTTATTACGCTGAAAATGTTCACGATTTCGCCTGGTTCGCCGATAAAGACTTCATTATTGACTATGATACGATGCGGCTTGCGTCCGGAAGGGTCGTCGATGTATTCACCTATCATCCCCGTTCCGGCAATATTCTTTGGAAGGGAAGTGTGGATTATGTTAAAGATGCTGTTCGACATTATTCGTCGTGGATCGGAGAATATCCTTACCCGGTTGTACAAGCGGTCGAAGGTCCAAAAAACTTAAGTTCCGGCGGGATGGAGTACCCCATGATCACACTCGTCACCGAACCAAATGCCGATGAAGAAAACCTGGACGTTACCATTGCGCACGAAGTGGGACATAATTGGTTCTATGCGGTTATAGGAAGCAATGAAAGAGATCATCCATGGATGGATGAGGGTCTGAATACTTATTTTCAATTTCGCTACGACCATGAGAAATACAAGAATAATATTCTTTTTGGCAATGCCATTCCCGAGAATGTCAGGGAAGCTCCGTTAGACAAATTTGAAGCCTCTGTTTACCTGACGTTGATTAAAATTCCCATGGAGAGCCCTATTGATCTTCCAGCACAGGATTATCCCGATGATGACACTTACGAAAAATCGGTATATATCAAAGCAGCTATTTGGATTTATATCATGGAGGTTTATGAAGGAAGAAAAAATCTTGACAAGGCCTTCAGGGAATATTTTGAGGAATGGAAATTTAAACATCCATATCCAGAAGATTTTCAAAAAGTGTTGGAAAGATCCCTCGGCAAATCAATGAATAACTACTTTGTGCAATTAAAGCTGAAAGGCAATTTGAAGTAGTGTAAACTTTTAGACAGCGGATAAACCGAAGGCAAAAAAGGTCAACTTAATGCACTTCTTTTCTATTTTTGATTGAAATACCACCTGTGAGAAAAATTACTTTCCTTCTGCTCGTAGCCCAAAGCTCATGGCTCGCAACTTTTTCCCAATACTGGCAACAACAGGTCAACTATGTTATTGACGTGACACTTCACGACAAGGACAATAGCCTCGATGCCTTCGAAAAAATCGAATACATAAATAATTCGCCCGACACTTTAAAATTCATTTGGCTTCACATCTGGCCAAATGCATATAAAAATGACAAAACAGCTTTCAGCAACCAAATGCTGATAAATGGCAACACTAAATTCTATTTCTCTGATAAGGAGCAAAGGGGGTATATCAATCGACTGGATTTTAAAGTAAACAACATCACTTGTGGCATCGAAGATCACCCGCAATACATTGACATTATCAAAGTGATTCTTCCCACACCGTTACCCCCCTCGCAAAAAATTATTATGTCGACGCCATTTCATGTGCAACTGCCTTACAATTTTTCACGGGGTGGTCATGATGGCGAAAGCTACCAGGTTACTCAATGGTATCCCAAGCCCGCAGTTTATGATAAAAAAGGATGGCATCCCATGCCCTATCTTGAGCAGGGTGAATACTACAGTGAATTTGGAAACTTCGATGTGAGGATCACTCTTCCAAAAAATTATGTGGTGGCTGCCACCGGCGAGTTGCAGAATGATCAGGATGAAAAGCAGTGGCTGATAACAAGAAATAATTTTTCGTGGAAACCCATTGTGCAAAAAAGGAAAATAAAAGGCGGTGGAACCAAAACCATGGTCCAAAAATTTCCCGCCTCATCTTCAGAAACAAAAACGCTTCGTTATACTCAGAATAATGTTCATGATTTTGCCTGGTTTGCAGACAAGCGGTTTATCGTCAACCACGATACCTGCCAGCTTGTGTCAGGGAAGACCATCGATGTGTTTACTTACTATACGCCGCACGAAAAAGACGTCTGGAAAAACAGCGTACAATACTCAAAACAGGCGATCAGGTTTCATTCATCAGAGTTAGGCGAATATCCCTACAATATTGTGAGTATAGTGCAGGGGCCTCAAAGTTTCGGCGGCGGCATGGAATATCCGACTATCACGGTCATTTCTCCAACCAGATCCGTCCGTGAACTTGATCTAACCATTTCGCATGAAATTGGCCACAATTGGTTGTATGGCATACTTGCAACGAATGAAAGGGATCATCCCTGGATGGATGAAGGCATCAACAGCTTTTATGATCACCGTTATTTAGCTGAGCATTACAAAGACGTACCGTCAGAAGAAAAAGCTCTCTTTGAAACCGTTGCTGCGGAAAAATTGGATCAGCCCATAGAAACAACTTCAGAAAAATTCAACCTGGTCAATTACGCACTGGTTGCTTATTATAAAACCTCAGAGTGGCTGCGATGGCTACAGGACCAGGTGGGACGACAAGCTTTTGACAAGGCGATGAAAGAGTATTACAGTCGCTGGCAGTTCAAGCATCCGCAACCACAAGATTTCAAAAATTCTTTTGAAGAAAGCACCGGCAGGAGTCTTGATTCAGCATTTGCATTATTAAATGAAAAAGGTATTCTTCCCAGTCAGCGGCGTAGCGGAACAACGTTCGACTTCTTTTTAAAGCCAAAATATTTTTCTGGTTTTCTCAACAATAGTTATCAAAACCTTATTACTATCGGGCCTTCAATTGGCATTAACAGCTACGATAAATTTATGGTTGGTGCCTTTCTCACTAACATCAAACTGCCATTGAATAGATTCAAATTTTTCATTGCGCCGATGTACGCGCTTGGATCGAAAAGATTTACAGGAATTGGAAAACTCGATTATTCGTTTTATCCGAACGGAACTTTCAGAAAAGTTGATGTTTTTTTGAATGGTTCAACCTTTACAGAAAATGAGTACGCAGATTCAGCCGGGAAAAAGACCTATTTGGCTTTCCAAAAAATAGTTCCTGGGATTCGTTTTACATTTAAAGAAAAAGATCCGCGAAGCAGTTTACACAGATTCATTCAATGGAAAACATTTTTCATTGCTGAGGATGGATTGCGTTTTTCGAGAGATACCGTAGGTAATCCGCCGGGTATTGTTACTCGAATACACAAAACAAAAGAAAACACAACTTTGAACCAACTATTATGCGTGATTGAAAATTTCCGGGCCCTGTATCCATACCGCGGGGAATTAAAAATAGAACAGGCAAAAGATTTTGTAAGAACCGCGTTCACCGGAAATTGTTTTTTCAATTATCCGAAAACTGGCGGCCTGGACGTCCGTCTTTTTGCGGGTAAGTTTTTTTATTCCGGCTCAAAAACAATTAGCAAACAATTCCAAACCGATCGCTATCATTTGAACCTTACGGGTGCCAATGGCTATGAAGATTATACTTACAGTGATTATTTTATTGGCCGCAATAAATTTGAAGGATTGCCAAGTCAGCAGATCATGATGCGTGACGGCGGTTTTAAAATCAGGACTGATCTGCTTGCATCTAAAGTGGGCAAAACCGATGATTGGTTGGCAGCCCTAAATTTTACTTCTTCGATCCCGCGTGGCATAAATCCTCTAAGTTTATTGCCAATCCACATTCCACTAAAAGTATTTTTGGAAATTGGCACTTATGCAGATGCCTGGAAGCAAAATTCGGAACTGGATCATTTTTTATTTGATGGAGGTTTGCAGCTCTCTCTTCTAAAAAACACAGTAAATATTTACCTTCCTCTGATCTATAGCAAGGTGTATAAGGACTACATTCAATCTACTCTCGAAAAAAAGAACCGGTTGTGGAAAACAATTTCATTTAGCATTGATATTTCCAACTTCAACCTGAGAAAAATTGACAAGAATCTTTCATTCTGATGTCGAAGAGCCTGAACATACAATATCTCCAGCATCATGAAATTGATAAATCAAAATGGGACAAATGTATAAATGGAGCGGACAATGGACTGATCTATGGCTATTCATTTTATCTTGATCACATGGCCAAACATTGGGATGCGCTCGTATTGAACGATTATGAAGCGATCATGCCCTTGGCGTGGAATAAGAAATTCGGTATTCATTATTTGTATCAGCCTGCTTTTACAGCTTGCCTTGGAATCTTCGGGAAGGCCTTACACCAGGAAATCATCAATGGATTTATGCGAGCGATCCCACAAAAATTTCAACTGATCGAAATCTCATTGAATTATGGAAATATGTTTGGCCAAACGAGCACCATCTTATTTCCGGCGACCAATTATGTTTTAAAGTTGAATAAACCCTACAAGGAACTTTACACAAGCTACCGTGAAAATCACCAGCGGAATGTTCAAAAATCAGTTCAGTCAGGAAATACAGTTAAGAAAAATGTGTCAATAAATGAAATCATTCATTTAAACAAAGAACAGATGAAGACCATAAGACCCGTCGCAGATGCTGATTATGAGAAATTCAAAAAGCTTTACCAGGTATTATGCCGTGAAAACAAGGCCATAACGTACGGTATAGCGAACAATAAAAATGAACTGCTATCGTCCTGCCTTTTTTTCTTTTCGCATACCAGGGCTTATTATATTTTAGTCGGTAACCGTCACGAGGGCAGAAGCACGGGAGCATCACATGCTTTGATAGATGCGTTTATAAAAGACCACGCGGGGCAGGATCTGATTCTTGATTTTGAAGGTTCTGATATTGAAAGCCTCGCCTTATTTTATAGCGGTTTTGGTGCTACGAAAGAAATTTACCCAGTGATCAGGTGGAATCGATTACCGTGGTTTCTAAAATGGGTGAAGAGATGATTATTAATTAATAATTATTAATTAAAAACTTGTCAAGGAATTGCTCTGCAATTACGAGGTCTATCGGTCTCGTGATCTTAATATTCGTTTCTTCACCTTCTGTCAATGAAACGTTTAGTCCATAGGCCTCCACGACGGTTGCTTCATCCGTAAATTTATCTTTGTAATCGATCTCGTAGGCCGGTAACAAAATTTTACTATGGAAAGTTTGCGGCGTCTGTATGATCGCGAGCCGGGAACGATCAATCGCTTCACTTCCATCTCCATTGATCACGCGGACGCTATCTTTAAAAGGAACTGCCGGCACAGCACTTCCTGTTCGCATTGCTACTTCGTAACAGCGATGAATGAGGTCGACAGACACAAGGCAGCGAACGGCATCATGCACAAAAATGATCGACTCTTCTTTTACCAGGTTTAGTCCATTTTTTACAGAATCAAAGCGTGTATCACCGCCATTTGTCAGAAGAATCCTCTCATTTTCAAAATATGCATCAATAATTTCTTGCCCGATATCTGTAAAAGCTATGGGCAATACAAGAATTATCTGCAGATCATCATAGGCGTCGAGGAAAGCTTTGACCGAATAGTATAAAACCGGCTTATCCTTGAGGGGTAAAAATTGCTTGGGAAGATTACTACCCATCCTGGACCCAGTGCCTCCTGCTACAATGATGGCGTATTTTTTCATGAGAACCGGGATTTGCAGGAAAGATAAGGATTATGGGGAAAAATGTTACGTGGGATCAATGCCCGGGAGCCCTCTAAATCGAATATCGAAATTCGAAATTCGGATTTCGGATCTCTCACCTATCATCTATAGATCGCGATCTCGCTGCCACCATCGCTGCTTCGATATGCACGATACATTCCGGCACTGTTCAATATCAAGGCGTGGTTGCCCTGCCCGTCCACACCGATCATGCCTCCTTCGCCGTCGAGCTTTACCAATTTATCATTTACAACCATGTACATGGCGTCATACAAGCTAAGGCCTTTGTATTCCATCAGGCAACTCACATCATAGGCCGCAACAACACGAATGAACGGCTCACCATGACCCGTACAACTGATGGCGCAGGCTTTATTGTTAGCATATGTGCCGATCCCAATGATCGGACTGTCACCGATACGTCCATATTTTTTATTCGTCATACCGCCGGTGCTGGTCGCCGCAGCAACAGTGCCCTCGTAGTCGCACGCCACTGCACCAACAGTTCCGAATTTCTTGTCACGCATTAATTCTTCGAGTCGTTGATGAGTATGATCGAGAGAATAATTATCAGAATCACGGATGGACTTCCATTGATCATAGCGAAACTGGGAGAAAAAATATTCATCAGGTTCGAGCTTTACTCCCTGCTTAATCGCAAAGTCATTGGCGCCTTTGCCGCTTAAAAAAACGTGGTTGCTATGCAACATTACTTCCGTTGCCAGCATGATAGGATTACGCACATTGCGAACGCCCGCCACAGCGCCGGCTTCAAGAGTTGCTCCATTCATGATCGCAGCATCCATTTCTTGTACGCCCTTTTTCGTAAATACAGAACCCCGGCCTGCGTTGAAGAGAATATTATCTTCCATCACAACAATCGCAGCTTTAACCGCATTCACAGCGGCACCACCTTCGTGCAACACGCCATAACCTGCATCCAGGCCAGCCCTCAGACCGTCCATGTATGCGGCCTCCAGCTCTGGCGTCATGTGTTCTCTAAGGATCGTTCCTGCTCCGCCGTGAATAACAATGGTGAATTTTGACATGCGTGCTAAAGGGTATTTAATCTGTGGCCGAAATTAGCTACTTTACCAACGAATAATTTTTAAGATTTTCAAAAGATGTTTAAAAGAACACTAACACAATCTGATATTTTTTTAATAGTCGCAAATCTGTTGCCCGTATTTGGCGTATGGTTTTGGAACTGGAACCCGATGACAGTATTTATTGTGTATTGCCTGGAAACAATCATAATCGGTTTTTTCAACTTGCTAAAAATGGGAATCGCCACTGCTTATCGCAAGACCGATATCTGGTATAATGGTAACTACCAGGCTAGAGTATCGGGAATATTTTTTATGTTGTTCTTTCTTGTACACTATGGAATGTTCGTCGCTATTCAAATGGGATTATTTTTTGCGGTCTCAGGCCTGGCTGATCAATTCAATATTGGCTTTTTTAGTTTCTTTTTTAAATGGCCGCAGCTCATCGGTAGTGATGCTTATATCATGATCGGGGCATTTGTGTTGAGCTATGGATACAAAACGGTGTCAGAATTTTTGTTGACAGGACAATATCGAAGAGTGCCACTGGGCATCCTGATGTTTCAACCCTATATGCGAATATTTGTGCAACAGGTGACTGTTATCCTGGGAAGTATGTTCCTTGCATTCGGTGCAGGGAAAATTTTCATCCTGGTTTTTGCTTTGGTTAAAATTGTCTTCGAAGTGTATGTGAACTATGAAGGATTAATGATAAAGCAATAGTCCAGCTTAAACGACAATCAGGAAAGTAATAACTCACATTCTCTTTGCAGCTTTGTCTTGTCTATCGCCACTGTCCCCACTTCTTCGCAAACCAAACCGCCCGCGATATTGGCTACCTCGGCCATGAGATGAACGTTTTGCGTCGCTGCATACACTAAAGCGGCCACTGCAATCACTGTGTCGCCAGCGCCGGATACGTCAGCGATATTGCGAAGATGGGAAGGAATGACCGAAGCCAGTCCATCTTTCTGGTAAAAAACTCCTTTATCTGACAGTGTAATAAATGAAACTCTGTGTTCAAGAACATTTCTCAATTCGAGATGTATTTTGCTTAACAGGGAATCATTCACTTCTTCAAGCAAAAGATTTAACGCTTGTTTTATTTCGCCAAGGTTAGGTTTAAAAATATCTGCCTGATGGTATGAGAAAAAGTTCTTCCTTTTAGGGTCGACCGCGGTGATAACACCTGCTTCCTTGCAAATGGTGATCACTTCATGAATAACCTTTTCAGTCAGTATTCCTTTGTTATAATCTTCAAAGATCATCACGTCCGGGTCATGAGTTTGAATAAACGAACAGACTTGCTGCAACAATAATTCTTCATTGCTTTTGTCAAGTTCGGTAGTTATTTCAGCATCGAGCCTGATCATTTGCTGGTTGCGGCTGATGATTCTTGTTTTATTTGTCGTGACACGGGCAGGGCTTTTTGTCAGATACGAAGTATCAATCATGTTTTCGTGGAACAACTCTTCAAGGAGCAAGCCTTCGTTATCATCTCCAATGACAGACAAAATGAAAACCTGTGATCCTAGTGAATGACAATTCAATGCAACATTCCCTGCGCCACCGATGCGGTACTCCTTTTCCTTCAATTGTACTACGGGTACCGGAGCTTCAGGAGAAATGCGGTCCACTGTTCCCCACATGTATGTGTCAAGCATTACGTCGCCGATTACACCCACTTTTAAAGTCGCGAACGAATCGAAAAGTCGTTGAAAGTTTTCCATGCTGCAAAAATCGGTGAATTATTTTTTCCGCGCAGCGATAGCAATAAAATAGAGAGGAATACCAATGAGTACGATGATGAACCCCGGCCAGGTATAGTCGGGTTTGTATTTGATCAGCAACAAACAAAACGAAATACCTAAAATAATATACACCACCGGCAACACCGGATAACCAAACGCCTTGTATGGTCGCTCCGCATCAGGACGCCTTCTGCGAAGAATAAAAATTCCCAGGATGGTGAGAACATAAAAGATCACGACTACGAAGGACACCATATTTAACAAGTCGCCATATTTGCCACTAAGACAAAGTATAGATGCGAGGATGCACTGTATCCACAATCCCCATTGTGGTACGGCAAATTTGTTTAACTCGCCTGCAGGTTTAAAAAATAATCCATCTTTTGCCATTGTATAATACACTCTTGCTCCTGCCAGGATCAATCCATTGTTGCACCCAAAGGTTGATATCATGATCATCACGGCAATGATAATAGTGCCCGCATTGCCAAATATTACATCAGCAGCCGCTACCGCCACTCTGTCTTTATCAGCCGTAGCAATTTTATCCAGAGGGAGTACAGCAGTGTACATGATGTTGGCCATAACATAAATAATCGTGACGATCAGGGTTCCCAAAAAAAGACTAAGCCCTATATTCCGTTTTGGATTTTTTATTTCACCGGCAATGAATGTCACATTGTTCCACGCGTCAGAGCTAAATACAGATCCGATCATTGCAGCTGCAATCGCGCCCAGGGCAGCGATCATGGTGTAACTTTCAACTGTGCCATCGGGATTGAGCTTGTGAATATTCCAAGCATTCGTCCAATTGGCGGACCACACTGCGGGTTTCAGCAATATCAATCCAAACACGATCAGCCCAAGAAGGCTGAGAAGTTTGATCGTTGTAAGAGTGGTTTGAATGAGCTTGCCGCTTTTAATGCCCCTGGTATTAATAATCGTTAGAAAAATGATCAATGCGATAGAAACCAGCTGGGCGGGCGAAATTTTTATAAATCCTAAGTTAAAAGCAACAAGGTCTTCGCTAACCGAAGGAACTAAATAGGCGAGAAATTTAGAAAAGGCAACACCTACGGCTGCGATTGTTCCGGTTTGAATAACCGCAAAAAAACTCCATCCATAAAGAAAAGCAATAAGTGGATTATAAGCTTCTTTCAAGTAAACATATTGACCACCTGCATTGGGGAACATTCCGCTCAATTCGCCATAGCTTACGGCCGCGGTAATCGTCATAAACCCTGTGATGAGCCATACTGCTATTAACCATCCTGCACTTCCTACATTTCTTGTAATATCTGCACTGACTATAAAGATACCTGAGCCGATCATAGAGCCGGCAACTATCATCGTCGCATCTACCAATCCCAGCGAACGTTTAAATGAAGTTGCGTGTTGCGGCTCAACTAATATTTCTTCTGCCATGGAGAATTGGTTTAGCGTTCAAGATAAGTAATTTATTTTTTTACACAGTCCCGAACGACTTCCCTTACTGCCGGAAAATTAAAAGGGTAAAATTGAAAATACCATTTGCTGGGTATTCAGATGGTTCGTGTTAGCACCTATTTTTCAAGCCCCATTTACAAGCTATCATCCACAATAAACCCCGCCGTGTGGTGGGGTTTATTTATTTTTCTTTTTCTTTTTTGGCTGCCTTTTTCTTCACATACATCTCATTGAGCCCTTTCAAAAGATCCTTGGTAATATCCATGGTGCTGTCTTTGTAAAAGATCAGGCCGGGCTCGTTAGAAACTATGATTGCATATCTTTTATCCTTGTTGTACTCACCGCAAAACTTTCGGATCATAGAAAGAATTTCCTGTTGCGCCTGTACATAGTAATTGTTGTATTCCTGGTCGAGGCTTGCTTTTGTATCTTTAATGCCCTGCTCCAATTGCGTTAATTCAGCCTTGGCAGATTCTACCTGGGCATTCGTCATGGTAGATCCGTGCTGCTGCAGAAAAACAAATTTTTGCTGGTAAGTGTTTTGAAGACGCCCCATCTCTTCGTTGATCCTATCTTCTTTTTTTTCAAGTTCGTTTTTCATCTCCTTTGCCTTTTCAAAATTTGCCGCCACAGAATCCATTTCAAAATAGGCAATTTTACACCCGTCCTGGGAGGCGGTCTTGTCTGCATAATCTTTTTGACCTGATTTTTTCTCAGTAATGGCATTAGTTCTTCGTGAACTGAAATGCAGGTAAAATAAAACACCCACAGCGATCAGCAGTATCACGTTCAGTGCAACTAATCCATTTTTCATCTTCTGCTTTTTTGCAAAATAAACACGATTAGATGGGCAAATATAATGATTGACTTACTTTATGAAACAGTTAACAGGCGCTAACTGGCAATGCACAATCGGCAATTGGCAATAGGCAAACTGGCAATAAAAAAGGAGTAAGATTTCTCTCACTCCTGATGATAATACTTTGCTAGTTGCCTATTGCTTATTGCCTCCCAATAACAATCCGGATGGATCACTCTTCCTCATCAAATGCCATTGCTTCTCTCGTCGTTTGCAATAATTCATATTCTTCCTTGCTGCCAACAATCATGTTTTCAAATTCACGAAGACCAGTACCTGCTGGTATCGGGTGACCAGTGATAACATTCTCTTTCAAGCCAAGCATTTCATCGGACTTGCCCTGGATAGCTGCAGCACTCAGCACTTTTGTTGTCTCCTGGAAGGAAGCTGCCGAGATCCAGCTCTGCGTTCCCAATGATGCTTTGGTGATACCAAGCAACGTAGGCGCAGACGTCGCTGGTCTCGCGTCCCGGT
>Ga0066709_100003710_pt1 | contig 11863 bp, 8 predicted proteins | sample GraSoiAngelo_158_FD_79665 | JGI IMG/M metagenome (GOLD analysis project Ga0066709, IMG submission 79665) | Grasslands soil microbial communities from the Angelo Coastal Reserve, California, USA - 14_1009_16_30cm | ecosystem: Environmental > Terrestrial > Soil > Grasslands | place: USA... | reverse complement strand
GGTACGCGCGAAAATTCTGGAGCTGATCGGGGGAATGCCGGATTATAGCGGCCCGCTCAACGCACGGGTCACCGGCCGCATTGAAAAACCTCGCTACGTCATCGAGAAAGTGATCTTCGAAAGCCTGCCGCAATACTTCGTGACGGCCAATCTATACCGCCCGCGGGCGCAGGGAAAATATCCCGCCGTGCTGTTCCCGCTCGGCCATTGGGATACGGGCAAAGTAGCGGCGGAGCGGATCGCCGCCAATCTAGCGCTAAAGGGTTTCGTGGTTTTGGCGTACGATCCCGTGGGACAAGGCGAGCGGCAGCAGGCCTACGATCGCCGAATGCGCGCATCGCTGGCAGGGGGATCGACCGACCAGCATAGCCTGGCGGGCGCGCAGAGCCTGTTGGCTGGGGAAAGCTTCGCGCGCTTCCGCATCTGGGACGCCAAGCGCGCGCTGGACTATCTGGTGAGCCGGCCCGAGGTGGATGCCGAAAAGGTTGGCTGCACCGGCTGCTCCGGAGGCGGCACGGTGACGACGTATATTTCCGCGCTCGATACGCGCATCAAGGTGGCGGCCCCCGCGTGTTACATGAGCACGTTCCGGCTGCTGTTCACGGGTCCGACGGGCGATTCCGAGCAAAGCATTCCCGGTTTCCTCGCCGCGGGCCTCGACTTGGCGGATTACGTCGAGTTGTTTGCCCCCAAGCCGTGGCTGATCGTTTCCACGGTGGGCGATTTCTTTCCGGTCGAGGGCGCGCGGCATACGTACCAGGAAGCGTCGGATTGGTACGCGCTGTACGGCGCGAAAGACAAGATCGCATGGGCCATTGGTCCGGGCGGCCACGGTACGCCGCTTGAAGACCGCGAGGCGATCTATAGCTGGATGATCCGCTGGCTGAAGGATGGGCACGGAAACGCGAAAGAGGAGCCGGTCGAGCTGACACCGCCGTTTGATCTGCGCGCCACCGAATCCGGCCAGGTGGAGGGCCGCGATCTCTACCAGATCATCCGCGACGATTTCCGGCACAAGCAATCGTCGGGCAGCCGCGAGGAGATGCTGGCGGAGATTCGCAAAGGAGCCACGCTGCCTGGTACGGGAGCGATGTACGCCATCGGTGCCGGCAACGGACTTAGCGAGGCGGTTACCATCGAAACCGAGCCGGGCCTCATGATCTCAGGCACGCTGTTTCACGGCCGCAGCCCGGGACGCAAACCCGCAGTGCTGCTGGTGGATGGGCCACCGGCGCTTGCCGAGGAGTTGGCCCGGAATGGCAACGTTATCTTGTCGTTGACGCCGCGAGGCCTGCCCGCCGGTCAGACCCGCAGACTGCTGGGCGACTGGCTTACGAACACCCGCGCGCTCATGATCGGCCGCGACCTGGCGGGCATGCGCGCCGGCGACATCATTCGGGGCATTGACCAACTCGCGTCACGCACTGATGTCGACGCGACCTCGATATACGCGGCCGCACGCGGAGTGCAGGGCGTCTGGCTGCTGATGGCCGCCGCCATAGATCCGCGCATCCGCCGCATTTGGCTCGATCGCACGCCATACAGCTTGCGCACAGCGCTCGACAATCCATTAAGCCGCGACTTGCACGATGCCGTAGTCCCAGGGTTCGCGCTGCGCTGGGACCTGCAGGATCTCGTGAAAGCTGTGGCTCCACGCGAAGTCATCTGGAGCGACCCCACGGATTGGATGCAGGAGGTGCAGCCGCACTTGGAAGGATACCTGTACCGGACGCACGAGGAAACGGATGAGCGGTTTTTGAAGGAGCTGCTGAAGTAGGTGTCAGGTTCCAAGTGTCAGCTTTCAGCTGCCTGCAGATCCTTAGCTTGCTAACACCTACACCTCAGACCTGGCACCTGCTTTACAACTTCCCGTGGTGCTGCTGGGCCATGTTCACTAGCCCTTCGATTTGCTGTTCGGGAATTGCCAGGGCGACTTTCACGGTGTTGCCGTCGGCTTTCACATCCAGGCTCTGGACGAGCGCTGTAATGGCAGCGGCGCTGGCTGCTGGGGCGTTGGATTGCACCATGGTTGCTAGGAAGCGCACGACATCCGCCAGTGCGGTCGCGTCCTTTTCGGAGCGTGCCACGGCCTCACCCGAAAGCTGGATGATGGCGCCCAGTTTGATGCCGCCGCTGGTTTGGAGAATGGACTTCACCACGTCGGTGTTCAACATGCCGTTCAACTTGGTGTCCGGGACTTTCTGATTGGCGAGCGCGGCAAGCGGCACCATCGAGACTGACCAGGCATCGAGCGAATTGCTCAGCTGATCGATCTTTGCCGCTAGAGCGGGATCGAGTGCACCGCTGGCACCAGAATGGCGATCAATGGCGCCCTGGACGCTATTCAGGTCACCGGCCACGGCGATCGATCCGTCAAGAAATGTTATAGCGTGTGTGAGCGAGTCGTCCTTACCGGTGAGAATATCCACTCCCTTGTACGTCTCGACGGTGTGTCCGCCCAGGCGCGCCGCCGCGAAAATACGAGCCGCGTCGAACGTTCCGCGCGCCAGCACCAGACCCTGCTGGCCGGGCTGGCCGACCGTGCCCATAAGCACCTCGCGCAGATCGCGGCGCGGATCGAAGCCCGTCGTCGCAGCCAGTTTGGCAAAGCCGTCGTCGCCATTCTGCATGTGCGACAGCATGAACTGGCCGAGCGGCGAGTTCCTTGCCTGATCCATGTTGATGCCGGCCACTTCTTTGGCGTCTGGCATCAGGAGGCTTATCAGCCGCGGGTCGGCGGCCGGCAACAGACCGGCGAATAACAAGAAAGCAACTGCGGGGCGAACTGCACGGAAGTTCATGGTGTCCGAACCCTTCCTTGGCTTAAACGCAACCAATGGCGCTAGAGTTTCAAAAAGATCAATCTCCGGTCTCGACTCCCGCCGGCGTAACCGGTACCTGCTCCACAATTTCGATGCCGAACCCTTCGAGCGCTACGATTTTGCGGGGGTGGTTCGTGAGCAGCCGGATGGTGTGCAACCCAAGATCCGAAAGGATTTGGGCGCCGATGCCGCTCTCGTGCTGGAGCTGCTGCTGCCCCGCGGCGCCCGTGTAATGCATGAAATCGCGGCCATGCGAGACCATGCGGTTCACGGCCTGCTCATCCTTCTCGATACGAAAGCCCGGGCCGGTCTGGTGCAGGTAGACCAAGACGCCCATGCCCTCCTCGGCGATCCGGCGCAGCGACTCGCGCACCAGCCTCTGGCAGTCGCAAAACTTGGAGCCAAACACATCTCCGTAAACGCAATGCGAGTGCATGCGGACCAGCACATTCTCGTGTCCGGACGGCTCGCCGCGGATGAGCGCGAGGTGCATCTCCGGGTTGATCTCGCTGGCGTACGCCACGGTGCGGAATTCGGCGAACTCGGTCTCAATGCAGCCTTCGGCGCGGCGATGGATGTAGCGCTCGTGTTTCAAACGGTAGCGGATCAACTGGGCGACCGAGATCATTTTCAAGCCGTGGTGGCGGCAGAATTCCTCGAGCTGCGGCACGCGCGCCATAGTGCCATCGGGATTCATGATTTCGCAGATGACACCCGCCGGGACTAGTCCCGCGAGCCGCGCGAGATCCACAGAAGCTTCGGTCTGCCCGGCACGCACCAGCACGCCGCCCTCGCGGGCGCGCAGTGGAAATACGTGGCCGGGGCGGGCGAGATCAGACGGGCGTGTGGCGGGATCGATAGCGCTGAGGATCGTGCGCGTGCGGTCCGCTGCGGAGATACCGGTGGTTACACCCTCGCGCGCGTCGATCGATTCGCAGAAGGCCGTGCCGAAATTGGATGTGTTTTGCGGCGAAATCAGGGGCAGTCGCAGGTAATCGCAACGCTCCGCGGTCAGCGGCAGGCAGACTAGGCCGCGGCCATGCGTGGCCATGAAGTTGATGATTTCCGGCGTGACTTTTTCCGCCGCGATGGTGAGATCGCCTTCGTTCTCGCGGTCCTCGTCGTCGACTACGACCAGGATACGGCCCGCGCGGATCTCCTCAATCGCTTCGGAAATGGAGACGAATGGCATAAGTTACTTTTACTATAGCGTCTTAACTATAGTGTCTCACTGCAGTGTCCCAGGGCCGTGAATGCGTCCTGAAATGGACACTGTGCGGCCGGGCGCTCCAGGCCTACCTGTTAAGATTAAGTTCTGGGCCCTGGGGTGCGTTTGCGAGCCGATTCATGTCTTTGCTTCTGTTGCCAGTCGCGCCGTCGATACCAAAGCTGAACCTGCTTGCCATTCTGGACATACTGTTCGTCGCATTTCTGATTTATCAGTTGCTGATGATTGTGCGCGGCACCCGAGCCGGCCACATTCTGATCGGCATCCTGACCATGGTGATGATTTACGGGCTGGCGGTGTGGGCGGGTCTGGAGGCGCTCCGGTCGCTGCTGTCCTACATCGTGCCCTATACGGCCATCGCCGTGATCATCTTGTTCCAATCGGAAATCCGGCGCACGCTGGCACGCATCGGCCGCAAGCGTTGGCTGGGCCGAGGGTTCAAGAGGCCCGAGTCGATCGACGAAATTTTGCTGGCACTGAGTAGATTTTCGCAGGAGAAGACGGGGGTCCTCATCGTGCTCGAGCGCGATATCGGCCTGCGGACATTCGTGGAAAGCGGTGTTCGGCTGGACGCCGAAATCTCCGCTGACTTGTTGCTTTCGATATTCAGGCCGGGCGCAGCGCTGCATGACGGCGCCGTAATCGTGCAGAAGGATCGCATCAGTTCGGCCGCATGTTTCCTTCCGTTAACCACCAATCCCGCTGTGCCCGCGAACCTTGGCACCCGGCATCGTGCGGCCATTGGCATCACCGAGGAGAGCGACTGCCTTTCGCTCGTGGTTTCGGAAGAAACGGGCGATTTGTCGGTGGCCGCGTTTGGCGAAATCCATCGCGGCGTGAGCTTGCGCGAGGTGGATGAACGCGTGAACGCGCACTTCGGCGTGGGCAAACAGGGGGCCGTTGCCGCGGGCTCTTTCGTGCCGCAGCCCGAAGAGGGCTCAAGAACGGTTGAGAAGGCCGGCTGATGTGGACCGCAATTTTCACCCGAAATATTGGATGGAAACTACTGTCGCTCGGTACGGCGGTACTGTTGTGGATTTCTGTGGCCAGCGAGCCGGAGCTGGCCACCCTGCATTCGGTCCCGGTGGAGTACAAGGGAGTGCCGGACGATTTGGAAATCACCTCCGACTTCGTGGAGAACGTCTTTCTCGAAATGCGTGGACCGGCCGGCCGGCTGCGGGATCTGCGCGACGCTCGCTCGGCCGTGATCCTCGATTTCTCATCGGTGCAGCAGCCGGGACAGCGAACCTTTACCATCGACCCAAGCAATGTCAGCCTCCCTCACGGAATCCAGCTGGTGCGCGTGATCCCGGCGCAGTTGCGGTTTCGTTTCGAGCGGCGGGTTGTGCGTGAGGTGCCGGTGGAAGCGCGGTTTACGGATCCACGCGAAGGATATGCCGTTGCCAGTTACGAAGTGATCCCCGCCAAGGTCACCATCACTGGGCCGGAGTCGAGCGTGGAGCGCACCACGTCGGTGGTTACCGATCGCATCAACATCGGTGGCGTGCTCAGTACCAGCCAGTTCCGCGTAAATACTTATCTTTCCGAACCTCAGGTACGGTTTCAATCTCCATCACAGGTCACCGTGCGGGTGGTGGTGAAAAAGAAATAAAAATGGCCAAGCAACTGTTCGGCACGGATGGCATCCGCGGCGTGGCGGGCGAGTATCCGTTGGATGCGCGTACGGTACATGCGTTCGGCATGGCGCTGGCCAATACGGCGCGGCACCTCAGTCCTGACCCCGAGATCGTGATTGGCATGGATACGCGCGAGTCCGGACCGTGGATCGCTGAACAGGTCGCGGGAGGACTGGCGGAACGCGGCGTGCGTGCGCGCCTGGCCGGCGTCATCACCACGCCGGGGATCGCTTATCTCACGCGCTCGGATGAATTTGTGGCGGGCGTGATGATCTCAGCTTCCCACAATCCGTATCAGGATAACGGCCTCAAAGTCTTCGGCCATTCCGGTTTCAAGCTTCCCGACGAAGAGGAACACGCCATCGAGCGGGAGATTTTCCGGCTGCTCGAACACCACACGGGCGAGGCCCGGCCGAAGGCGCTGGCGGTGGATCCCGGCCTGGATCAGCGCTACATCGATTACCTGCTCTCGACGGTACCGATTCGGTTTGATGGCATCCGTATGGTGATCGACTGCGGTAACGGCGCTGCATCCGGCCTCGCTGTGGAACTGTTTCGCCGCAACGGCGCCGAGGTGCACGCGATTTCCTGCAATCCCGATGGGCGCAACATCAACTTGAACTGCGGCGCTCTACACGTGGGCAAGCTTTGCCAGGCCGTGGTTGACCAGCGCGCGGATCTCGGCGTGGCGTTCGATGGCGACGCCGACCGCTCGATCTTTGTCTCGGAAAGCGGAAAAGTCGTGGATGGCGATGCGGTGTTGTTGATCGCCGCGCGCGCCTTGAAGGCGTCGGGACACCTTGCCGGGGACATGGTGGTGGCTACGGTCATGTCCAACCTCGGCCTCGAGAAGGCGCTGGCGCAGGACGGCATTCGTATGCTGCGCACTCCAGTAGGTGATAAGTACGTGCTCGAGGAGATGGTCCGCGAGGGCGCTGCCCTAGGCGGCGAACAATCCGGCCACGTGATTTTCCGCGAATACGCCACCACCGGCGACGGGATGCTCACCGCGCTCCGCGTGCTGGAAACGGCACGCCGCGCGAACGCTTCCCTAGACGACCTGACGCACGACTTGCACGTCTATCCGCAGAGGCTTTACAACGTGCGCGTGCGCGAGAAGAAACCACTCACCGAGATGCTGGCCGTGGAGCATGAGATCAGCGCGTGCGAAAAAGCCATGGGCACGGCCGGCCGTGTTCTGGTCCGGTTCTCTGGAACCGAACCGCTGGTTAGGGTGATGGTGGAGGGGCCGGAACTAGCCCAGGTCGAGGATTTCGGCCAGCGCATCGCCCGCGCCATCGAGCGCGAGATCGGCGTGAGGCACGCGTGATGTAGCTGCTGCCGTGCCCGCCTGAGTTGCACGGCATGGCTGAGGTCAACGGCATGCCACGAACACGCCGGAATCCCTGTCGTACGGAGTTATACTCCGATCGTACGGGGTTAAACTAGAGAAGAGGACTTCGTGCATTCGCATCATGGCGGCGGAACGGGGCGCATCCTGTGGTGGTCGCTGGTAGCCACCACGGTATTCGTGGTCGTTGAATTCATCGCGGGAATCCAGGCCCACAGTCTGGCGCTGCTTTCCGACGCGGGACACAACTTCACCGATGCGCTGGCGCTACTGCTGGCGTGGTTCGGTTTCTATCTGCAAGCCAAGCCGGCCAACGAGGTCAAGACGTTCGGCTATCATCGCGCCGGCGTTTTGACGGCATTTATCAACGCTCTAACGCTGGTAGTTCTGGCGGCATGGATTTTCTACGAAAGCTATCAGCGGCTGCTGCGCCCGCTGGCTGTACATGAAACCACGATGATCGTGGTGGCCGGAGCGGGTCTGGTGCTCAACGGGGGCATCATGTGGGGCCTGCGCTTCGCGCGGCATCACGATATCAATATCCGCAGCGCGTTTGTGCACATGCTGGGCGATCTGCTGGGTTCGATCGGCATCGTCATCGGGGCCGTGATCATTCGCTATACCGGCTGGCAGCAGATCGATCCGCTGCTTTCTATTCTGATCGGCGTTTTGATTATTTGGACCGCGTGGGACATCATCAAAGAGTCGTTGAACATTCTGCTCGAAGGCCTGCCGCGCGGGCTGGAGCTGCAGTCGGTGGTTACGGCCAAGCGCGATGTGGAGGGCGTGCTTGACGTTCACGATCTGCACATCTGGAGTCTGGGCTCGGATACACGCGCACTCAGCTGCCACGTGCTGATCGAGGACCTGCCGCCTTCGACCAGCGAGCGCACGCTCCGCCGCATCAATGATGTGCTCTGCGAACGCTTCCACATCCGCCACACGACGGTGCAGTTCGAGCACATAAACTGCGCCGTTTCCGAGAGCGGCTGCGTGATCCCGGTGGATGTGAGCGAGGGCCACAGCCGGGCTCACCGCCACTAATTACTTAGCGCTCGGCTGAACCAGTTTCTCCAACTTCTGAATGGCGGGTTCCAGGCGCTGCGGTTTTCGCAGCACCGGCTCGAACAGATCACCCACGCGCGAAAACCGGTCCAGCACATTCCGGATATGGAAATGCGAGGGCATCAGTCCCGGGGCGACCTCTCGCCAGGCCAATGGCGTAGCGACGGGAGCGCCGGGATAGGCGCGCACCACGTACGGCGCGGCAATGGTCTTCGATTCGCCGATCTGCAAGTAATCGAAATAGACCTTATTTTGCTCGCGGCGCGCCACCGGACGTGGCGTGGTGAACAAGTCCGGCCGCTCCGTCGCCGACACGCGCGCGATGATTTCCGCAAACGACCGCACCTGTTCATACGAGTAGACCGGCTCGAGCGGCACATAGATGTGCATGCCGTCGCCACCGGTGGTCTTGGGATATCCCTTCAGGCCCACCGCGTCCAGCTTCCTGCGCACCAACTGGGCGGCCTCGATGATGCGCTCGAACTCGCAGCCTTGCGGATCGAGGTCGATCAGCATGAAGTCCGGGCACTCAAGCGAACCTGCGCGGCTCATCCATGGATTCTGATCGATGCAGCCGAGATTCGTCAGATAGAGCAGCGCCGCGCGATTGTCGGCCAACACAAAACGGATGGGGGCTTTTTTGTGGTCGGAGTAAATCGGCTCGACGCGGATCCAAGGAGCGACCCGGTCGTGAGTGTCTTTCTGGAAGAAAAACTCGCCGGCGATGCCGTCGGGGTAACGCTTGAGCGAGAGTGGCCGGTCTTTGAGATAGGGGAGCAGCAAGTCCGCGACGGCATCGTAATAATTCAGCAGATCGCGTTTGGTGTAGCCTTCGGCGGGATAGAAAACTTTGTTGAGGTGCGTGAATTTCAACCGCTGGCCATCCACGGTGACTACGGCCTCCTCCGCTTTGCCGGTAAGGAGCGGCGGGCGCACGTTGGGCTTCACGGTTTCTTCGGGCGGTACCGTGGTCGGCGCTATGGTCTCACGCGAAACCTCGCCCGCCTCGATATCGGTGCGCAGCCCTAGAAACACCGGCGCGCGCAGGCGGCCATCCTCGGTCCAACTCGCGTATTTGACTTCGCAGACCACCTCCGGACGCACCCAGGTGATTTCACGGCCAATCTGCGGGATTTCGGCGAAGGGCGGCGGCGTGGTCGTGAGGGGCTCGATGCGGCGGTAAATCTGCTCGAGCATGTTCTGATCGAAGCCGGTTCCAACATTACCGACGTAGATCAGCTTGCCTTTCTCGTATAGACCCAGGACCAGCGAGGCGAAATACTCCCGCTCACCGGCCGTGTAGCCGCAGATGATAAATTCCTGCTGCGTGACGATCTTGATCTTCAGCCAGTCGCGGCTGCGCTTCGCCTGATATGTGCTGGCGGCATTTTTGGCGAGGATGCCTTCGAGGCCGGTGGCGCGCGCGGCCGCCAGCATTTCATCGCCATTGTTCACGAAGTGCTCGGAGTAGCGCATCACCGCGGAGGGCTGAAGGATTTCTTGCAACGCGCGTTTGCGCTCGACGAGTGGCACACCGCGCAGGTCGTAGCCATCGAGATAGAGCAGGTCGAAAACGAACAAGGTGACTGGGATGCGGCGCGCCATGTGTGCAATGGAGTTAGGATCGGCCACGGCGATCCTGGGCTGGATCAGGCCGAAGCTTGAGACGCCGTTCTTGTCGAGCACCGTGATCTCGCCATCGAGTATGGCCTGCTTCGCGGAGATCTGATGGCCGATCACGCTGAGTTCCGGATATTGACGCTCGCAGGAGAGGCCAGTGCGAGAGACCATCCGCACTTTTCCATCGTCGATGAAGCAGATGGCGCGGACACCGTCCCATTTGACCTCGAAGAGCCAGTCGTCACCCTTGGGTGGCGTGTCGGTGAGTGAGGACTTCATGGGCACGATAGCGGTGGGCATAGGCGCGAGGACGGCGCCGATGGGCAATTTCGCGCGCACGGCGCCGGGGTCGACGGAGTGCACGCCGCCGGAGCTATCGGTTACTTCCTGCGCGGAGAGTTTTTTTTTACCTGCCGTTTTCTGCGTCTTCCGCGGCGGCATGTCCTTGGCGATTTCTTCCTGCGTGCGGCCGGTCAGCACGCTATAGGCGTACTCTTCCACATCCCAGCCGGGTCGCGCTTCGGCGTCTTTTTTCTTGAGTAACAGCCACTCGTTGCCTTTCCCGCGGCCTTTCATGAGCACGAGGGCGAACTCGCCTTTGAGTTTCTCACCGTGTAACCGGAATTTCAGGTCGCCGCGCGCCAGTTGCTCCGGACCGGATTTGTCACCCAACAACTGATAAGTGCCACGGTCCCAGAGCATGACGCTGCCCGCACCGTAGTTGCTCGCCGGGATGTTCCCTTCGAAGTTGCAGTAATCAAGCGGGTGGTCTTCCACCATCGCGGCCAAGCGCTTGGGTGTGGGATCGAGCGTCGGCCCTTTGGGCACCGCCCAGGATTTGAGCGCGCCGTCCATCTCCAGGCGGAAGTCATAATGCAGGCGGCTGGCGTCGTGCCGCTGCACGCAGAAACGGTTGCCGCTTGTCGACTTGTCCCGTGACACCGGCTTCGGCTCGGGTGTGGATTCGAACGACCGTTTACGAACGTATTCGTTCAGAGCCATCGGAAAATGTTGAATTACCTCGCGATCTCATGATATCGATGTTATAGGGCGCTTCAGCCCATTGTAGCTGCGGAAGTGAGGTTGCATATATGGCGAGCAGCGTTTGGAAGGGACATCTTACTTTCGGTCTCGTTTCTTTTCCCGTGCGGTTATTCAGTGCCGCGCGGAGCGAAACCATCAGCTTTAACCTGCTTCACAAGCCCGACCACTCGCGCATTAAGCAAGTGATCTATTGCCAGGCGGAAGATAAACCTGTACCCCGCAGCGAACTCGTAAAAGGTTATGAATACGAGAAGGACCACTACGTAGAAGTTGATGATGAAGAAATCAAGAAGGTTGCTCCTAAAACCGCGAAGGTAATGGAGCTTCTCGAATTCGTGAAAGCCGAGCAAGTCGATCCTATCTACCTCGAGAGCTCTTACTACATGGCTCCGGACGAAGGCGGCGACAAACCTTACGCGCTGCTGTTCCAGGCCTTGCGCGAGACCAAGTATTACGGCGTTGCAAGAGTGGCCATGCACAATCGCGAGCACATCGTGATTCTTCGTCCGGATGGCAAAGGCGTGGTCCTCCATACGATGTTCTACGTGGATGAAATCCGCCAGGTGGAGGAGTTTCACACCGACACCAGTCAGGTGAAAGAAAAGGAGCTGGCGCTGGCAAAGATGCTGATCGAATCGCTGGCGTCGGATTTCGAGCCAAATAAATACACCGACACCTATCGCGTCAACCTGCAGAAACTGATACAGGCCAAGCTGGAAGGCCAGCAAATCGTTGCCACGCCGGCGCCGCACATTGCTCCGGTGATCGACATCATGGAGGCCCTCAAAAAGAGCCTGGCCGAGCAGAAAAAACCGATTCGTTCGGCTACCGCCGCGGTGGCTGAGACGGAAGCCGAGCCGGAAGCACCGGCTGAACCTGCCGCCCGCAAGCGCAAGCGCTCATAGGCGGGCCGCCAACTCTTGCGCGTAGAGCGCTCCCTCGGGCGTTTCTTCATGTTTGAAGAATAAGTAGAGGTCCTTTCCCTGCGCGAGTAACTCCTTTGCACGCTCGCCGATCGACTGGCGCTCCTCTTCCGAGTATTCCGCTTTTCTCAGCCGGTAATAGACGAAATCCGCGGTAATGACTTCCGGGATTT
>Ga0066709_100003704_pt1 | contig 11871 bp, 8 predicted proteins | sample GraSoiAngelo_158_FD_79665 | JGI IMG/M metagenome (GOLD analysis project Ga0066709, IMG submission 79665) | Grasslands soil microbial communities from the Angelo Coastal Reserve, California, USA - 14_1009_16_30cm | ecosystem: Environmental > Terrestrial > Soil > Grasslands | place: USA... | reverse complement strand
TTCGCGATCACGCCGTCGAGATCGACGCCCGCGCCGGCTAACCAATCTCTCGCGGTCTTCAGTTCTCGCGTCTGCGGCGACAGCTCGATTGATTTGTACTTTGCGAAATACTTCTTCGCAAACGCCTCCAGCCTCTCGCGGCGTTCAGAAAGGAGCTCTTGCGAAACCAGTCGGCCCCGCTCATCAACCAGCAGGTCGAAGACGATTAGCTTTGCCGGCGTCTCTTGCGAGAGTTTCTGGATGCGGCTGGCCGCCGGATGAATCCGCATCAGGAGGTCGTCGAACGAGAACCGGCCTTTGATCGGAACCACGATCTCGCCGTCGATAACAAACTGCTTCGCCTTCAACTTCAAGAGGGCAGCAACGATTTCTGGAAAGTATCTAGCCAGCGGCTGGCCGCTCTTCGATTGCAACTCGACCTGCGCGCCATCGCGAAACGCGACGCAGCGGAAGCCGTCCCACTTCGGCTCGTACTGCCAGTTGGCACCAGCGGGGAGCTGCTCAACCGACTTCGCTTCCATCGGCAGGTAAGGTTGTTTCAAAGGCAACGTCATGCGTTCAAATCTCTCCGCTCGGAACCATCGACAACACCTTAAGCGTCTTCGAGCCGACTGCTAAACCATGAGTTTAGTTATATTTCCCGCCCGAATTCGCCCTCTTACGCAGCTCAACCAATTTCTCAGCTCGCCGGTTGTCCTCTAGTTTAAGTTTCACTTCAGATATGGTCTCAGGTCGAACCGCTTCTGTTTTGAGAGCAGCGGCGCCCACAAATCACCAAGCTTCTGAATCCGTCTTCGAACATTGTCGATCCGAAAGTCATCGATCTCGACACCCCGCTCAATTTCTTTCCAGGTGACCGGCGTCGACACGGTCGCTCCCGGCGTTGGCCTGATTGAATAGATCGAAGCCAGGGTTCGTCCCCAGGCGTTCTGGTTGTAGTCGACCAGTACCCTTCCCTTCGGCCGCTTAGCGATCTTGTATTGCGCGGTGATCAGTTTCGGATGCGCCGACTCAAGAACCTGCGCGATCTCCTTTGCGATTGTCCAGACTTGTTTCTGCGTGGGGCCGCGGACTATGGGAACGTAGATATGAATTCCTTTTGAGCCGGTCGTCTTCGGATAGCTCTTCATCCCCAGCGACTCCAGCGCGTGGCGAACTGCCAGGGCAGTTTCTCTCACCTGGGCAAACTTTGCGCCGGGTACGGGATCAAGATCGAAGTGAAGGTAATCGGGCCGATCGACGTCGTCACAGCGCGCGTACCACTGGTTCAGGTCTATGCAACCGAGATTAATCACCCAGAGCAAAGCCGGCAGATCCTGAACGATTGGAAAATCGATTACGTTTCCCGAGCCATGCTCAATAGAACACAGTTCGATCCAGGCCGGCCGCGGAGTAGGCGCGCGCTTCATGAAGAAGAACTCGCCAGCCGCGCCATTCGGATAACGTTTCATGACCATCGCCCGGTCAACCAGGTGCGGCAGTAGAACTGTAGAAACGTCCGCGTAGTATTGAAGCAGATCGCGCTTGGTAATCTTCGGACTCGTCCAGAACAGTTTATTAAGATTGGTTAAGCGAACGCCGCGATCGCCAAAACTGAGTTCGATCTGATCGACGCGCGCGGGAATCTTGACCGCCTTGCCAGAGAGCTTGAGAGCATGCTTTGCGGCCCGGGTGTGTTTCGAAGGATGATGATCGCGATTCGCTTTTGCCTGCTCTACCATTGTCGCTGTGGCGGAGAGTTTACCGCTTCTGTTCGGCAAAAGCATTTACAAAAGTCATTTGGAAATCGCCGTCAGTACCGAGAGCGGTAGCGACCGGGCTACTTTTTTGTTAACTCGAGCCCGCTCGAATACTAGACCCGGTCGCATCCGCCACCCCGGTCCGCTCTCGGTACTGACTTCCTTGAGTCATGGCGGTTTTCGATACATGGTGAACAACCATCGGACACGCTGAGCGACGAGACGCGATCACTCCGAGCAATCATTACGCCTAAGTTCCAGTCTCAGTGTCGGCGGGCACACACCTCTCTCTTGGCACGTTCGTTGCCGATAAGATTTGCGGGCTTAATCCAACACGGAGGTTAATATTGTGCGACCAATCTGGAACGGTATGATTAGCTTCGGACTCGTGAATATCCCGGTCGGTGTTTACTCAGCCACGCGCAGCGAGCGGCTTGCGTTTCACTTCCTTCACGAAAAGGACATGGGGCGCATCAACAATGTGCGAGTCTGTCAGGTCTGCGGCCAGGAAGTCCCTTACGACGATCTGGTCAAGGGTTATGAATACGAGAAAGGCGAGTATGTAGCGCTATCCGAAAAGGATTTTGAGAAGGCCGCGGTCGAAACTTCGAAGAACATTTCGATTATGGACTTTGTGGATGTGGACGAAATCGACCCGATGTTCTTCGATACGCCTTATTATCTGGTGCCTGGCAAGAACGCCGATCATGCCTACGTTGTCCTGCGTGAGACTCTCAAGCAAAGTGAGAAAGCGGGCATTGCCAAAGTTGCTTTTCGCGAACGCGAGCATCTGGCGGCAGTCAAGCCGCATGGGCGCGCGTTGATGCTGGACATCATGCATTTTCCGAACGAGATTACTCCGGCGAGCGATTTGGACCTGCCCGCCGAGAAAGCCAGCGTCAAGGAGAAGGAAATCAAACTCGCCGAGCAACTGGTTGAGGCGATGACCGATAAGTTCGACCCGAAGAAATACAAAGACACCTATCGCGAAGAGCTGGAGGAAGTAATCGAAAAGAAACTAAAGGGCAAGCCCATACGCGCCAAAGTTCCCAAGCGCAAAGCTACTACTAATGTCGTCGATATCACGGCGCTGCTGGCGAAGAGCTTGAAGTCTTCCGGAAAGAAGAAGACGAAAGTTGCCGCGAGCCATTCGAAGAAGGCGAGCAAAGCGAAGGCGGCATGAGGACGAGGTCAGTACCGGGAGCGTTAGCGACCGGTCGCACCTGATTGCGAGAATTGACAACGCCAGGATTGTTTATCTATCCCTTTCGGTACTGACCTGCAACCGTCGCGCCCTTGAAACACTCGCGTATTCTCGTTAATCTAGTCTTCAGTCTCCATTCTTAACACAGCGTTTCATTCGTGGTACACTGCCAATCCTGATGAGCGAGCTCGAGTATTTTCAACCCGCAGTGCGGCAATGGTTTTTGAAGCAGTTCCCTGCTCCGACTGAACCGCAGGCGCGTGCGTGGCCGGCCATCAAGCAGCGCCGGCACACCTTAATTGCCGCGCCTACGGGATCCGGCAAAACTCTGGCTGCGTTTCTTTCGGCCATCGATGAGCTGGTGGCGAAGTCTCTGGCCGGCGAACTCAAAGACGAAACACTGGTCGTCTATGTCTCTCCGCTGAAGGCGCTCAGCAACGACATTCAAATAAATCTGCAGGAACCGCTCCGAGGAATTTTGCAGGAACTTGATGCGGCGAGCCAAAACTGCGCGCCGATTCGAACCCTGGTGCGCACGGGCGATACGCCCGCCAAAGAGCGCACGGCGATGATCAAGAAACCGCCGCACATCGTCGTCACCACGCCTGAGTCACTTTACATTCTGCTGACCAGCGAAGGTGGTCGCCGCATGCTGAGCACCACCCGCACCCTGATCGTCGACGAGATTCACGCGATGGTCGATGACAAGCGCGGTTCGCATCTGTCGCTTTCGATCGAACGACTGCAAGCGCTGGTCAAAGAGCCTCTAGTGCGTATAGGTCTCTCAGCCACGCAAAAACCGATTGAGGAAGTCGCCCGCTTTCTGGTTGGCACCGCAAACCTTAACGATGATGGTACGCCGAGTTGCAACATCATCGACACGGGCCACACACGCCGCCTCGATCTGGCGATTGAAGTTCCCGGCTCTCCGCTCGAAGCCGTGATGTCGAACGAAGTGTGGGAGGAAATTTACAATCGCATCGCCCAACTTATTCGCGAACACAAAACGACGCTGGTTTTCGTAAACACGCGACGCATGGCTGAACGAGTTGCGCGACACCTTGGAGAGCGAATCGGCGACGAGAATGTCACTGCGCATCATGGCAGCCTGGCGCGCGAGCTGAGATTGTCCGCTGAACAACGTTTGAAGTCGGGTGAGCTGAGCGCGCTGGTCGCCACAGCCTCGCTCGAACTGGGCATCGATATCGGCGCTGTCGATCTGGTGATTCAAATCGGATCGACCCGCGCGATTTCCACCCTGCTCCAGCGCATAGGGCGATCGAATCACACGGTTAGCGGTTTTCCGAAAGGCCGGATCTTTCCGCTTTCGCGCGATGAACTGATTGAGTGTGCGGCGCTGCTCGATGCAGTAAGGCGTGGCGACCTGGATCATCTGACGATCCCCGAGCAGCCGCTCGACATCCTGGCGCAGCAGATTGTAGCGGCAGTTGCGCCGGAGGAATGGACTGAAGACGGTCTGTTCGAAATGATCAGGCACGCATATCCATTCCGGAATCTTTCACGCGAAGACTTCGACGCGATCGTGCGCATGCTCTCTGAAGGATTTACCACGCGGCGCGGGCGTCGCAGCGCTTACCTGCATCACGATGCAGTGAATCGACGCCTGCGCGGCCGCAAAGGCGCGCGGCTTTCCGCCATCACCAACGGCGGCGCGATTCCTGACACTTCGGATTATCGCGTGATCCTCGAACCGTCGGACATTTTTGTTGGCACATTGAACGAAGACTTTGCGATCGAAAGTCTCGCCGGCGATATCTTTCAACTGGGAAACACTTCCTATCGCATCAAGCGCGTCGAGCCCGGCTCAGTCCGCGTGGAAGACGCGAAGGGTCAACCGCCATCGATTCCCTTCTGGCTCGGCGAAGCGCCCGGACGCAGTGAAGAACTTTCCATCGCAGTTTCGCGTCTGCGCGCAAAGATTTCTGCCAAACTTGACGAAGCTGACACCGAAGAAGGCGAAGGGATTCGCGTGCCGGCTTTGAAATGGCTGACTGACGAAGTTGGAATCAACCTCGGCGCCGCGGAACAAATCACCGACTATCTCGCGACCACGAAGATTGCGCTGGGCGTGATTCCCACGCAAAAAGACATCGTGGTCGAAAGGTTTTTCGACGAAAATGGCAGCACACACGTAGTGATTCACGCGCCGTTCGGCAGTCGTTTGAATCGCGCCTGGGGATTGGCTTTGCGCAAGCGTTTCTGCCGAACTTTCAATTTCGAGTTGCAGGCGGCCGCCACCGAAGACTCGATAGTGCTTTCGCTGGGACCGACCCACAGCTTTCCCCTGGAAACGATCTTCGGCTATCTCAACTCGAAAACTGTCTGCGATGTGTTGACCCAGGCGCTGCTGGACGCGCCGATGTTCAATATTCGTTGGCGTTGGAATGCGACGCGCGCGTTGGCGATTCCACGCTGGCGCAGCGGCGCTAAGGTCGCGCCCCAACTGCAACGAATGGCGGCGGAAGATTTGCTCGCGCTCGTGTTTCCCGATCAACTTGCGTGCGCGGAAAACCTAACCGGGCCCGTTGAGATTCCCGCGCATCCGCTGGTGTCGCAGACGATTCGCGATTGCCTGGAAGAGGCAATGGATATTCGAGGGCTTGAAAACTTGCTGCGATCGATCGAGCGCGGTGAGCGAAGCCTGATCGCGCGAGAGATGGTTGAGCCTTCGCCCCTGGCGCAGGAAATTCTGACGGCCAAGCCCTACGCATTTCTCGACGACGCGCCGGCGGAAGAACGGCGCACGCTGGCGGTGATGAATCGAAGATTTGTCGATGCGGAGTCCGCCGCCGACCTCGGTAAGCTGGACCAGGCGGCGATCGATCGCGTGCGCGAAGAAGCCTGGCCGCAGGCGGATAACGCTGACGAGTTGCACGATGCCCTGATGCAGCTTGGATTTATCACGATAGATGAAGGCCGGCGAAATAATTGGCAGGCGTTGTTTGATGAGCTCGTGAGCGAACGTAGGGCGACGATCCTGAACCCCTCGATCAACCCACCCGCTACCGCGGGTGGTACTGACCTGTGGGTCGCTGCGGAGCGATTGCCGCAGCTTCGCGCGATTCATCCGCTCGCGCCGCTGGCTCCGACAATCGATCCGCCGGCAAGCTACGCCAGTGAAAGCTGGACGCCTGAAGTTTCTTTGGTTGAGATTCTGCGCGGGCGACTGGATGGTCTGGGACCGGTGACCATTGCTGAATTGGCGGCTTCGATTTCGCTTCCGCTCCATCGAATCGAGGCGGCGCTGGGGCGCCTGGAAGCCGAGGGCTTTGCGATGCAGGGCAAGTTCACGCCTGACCGGGGCATTAGCCCGACCGTAAGCGAAGGCTCATTGAACGAAGAAACCGGCAAAGATGCCGGTGAACCGCCGGCAGGGATGCCGGCGCTCCAAATCGAATGGTGTTCGCGCCGGCTGCTCGCGCGCATTCACAGCTACACGCTCAACCGCCTGCGCAAAGAGATCGAGCCGGTTTCGGCGGCAGACTTTCTGCGGTTCCTTTTTGTCTGGCAGAAGGTCGCGCCGGATCATCATCTAGAGGGACCAGAGAGCGTAGCGGCGATTCTGGATCAGCTCGAAGGATTCGAGGCCCCGGCCGGTTCGTGGGAATCAGAAATTCTTCCGGCACGTCTGGCCGATTACGATCCGGCATGGCTCGATGCGCTTTGCCTTTCAGGAAAACTAATCTGGCTGCGTCTGTCGCCGCCGCGGCTTTCGTCCGAGAAGACGAGCAGTTCTGCTCCCGTCCGCAGCACGCCGATCGTGCTCTTGAATCGCAAGCAGTTTGAGACCTGGACCAGAGCATTCTCTGCTGCCGCCGAGACCAACGGCGCGTGGGGAACCAACACCCAGACCGTCCATGACTACCTCAGAGAGCACGGCGCATCTTTCTTTGTTGATGTCGTGGCCGGAACAGGTCTTTTGCCGAGCATGGCCGAGGAAGCGCTGGGCGAGCTGGTATTTCGTGGCCTGATTACGGCCGACAGCTTCACCGGGTTGCGCGCGCTCCTGACTCCGCTTAGCAAGAGCACTCGGCGCCAAGTTGAAAAGCGCAGACGAAGGCACAAGCAGGTTTACAGCATGGATAACGCCGGGCGCTGGGTGCGTCTGCGCCGCGATCAGCCAGCGCCAAATGGCGATGGCGCATCATCCATCGACCGCGAAACGATTGAAGCCGTCGCGCGCAAGCTGCTGCAACGCTACGGAGTGGTGTTTCGCAAGCTTCTTGACCGCGAATCGATGAGCGTGCCCTGGCGCGATCTGCTGCGAGTCTATCGGCGTTTGGAAGCCCGGGGCGAGATTCGCGGCGGGCGTTTTGTCGGTGGATTCTCGGGCGAGCAGTTTGCTTCTCCGGAAGCGGTCCAACTTCTCAGATCGATCCGCCGCGCGCCTTCAGCAGGTGCAATGATCTCGATCAGCGCCGCCGATCCTTTGAATCTTTTGGGAGTATTAACGCCGGGCTCGAGACTTTCCCCTTCAGCATCGAACCGAGTGCTCTATCGCGACGGCGTTCCCGTCGCCGTTCTCGAAGCCAAAGAGATTCGGTTTTTGGCAGAAATGAATGCCGCAGATCAATGGCAAATCCGGAACGCTTTGCTGCGCCGCAACGTCCCGCCAAAGGTTCGCGCTTATCTGAGCACGCCGGGCATGACCCTCTCGCCATCGCAAACGACAGCTTCGGAAGTTCGTTAGTGGGCGGTACTTTGGCTAAGCGACTCGACGGCACCGGGTGCAATACGAAGTGCTGTGCACCACTCGCCATCGATGGCCGAAGCGGCGGCAGACGACAGCGCCCACAAATCGATGCCAATAGAAGCGCGGCCCTGCGGGAAGATGGAGCGCGGACGAATTATATCGGCCAAAAATTCTCGATTTCATTTTTCAACAAACCGGGCGACGCGTGGCATTACTCTTTTGAGGCGCGTCGCTTCTCTTAATCAAGCGGCTTGCGATATTTCGTGGACTACTTCGGCGATTTTCTTGGGCTCGCGAATACGGGTCGCCACGTCTGCCTGTGAAATGATCCCGACGATTTTTCCTTCGGCGTCAACTACGGGAATGCGTCTGATTTGATGTTCTTCCATCGCTTTGATGGCCGTAGCAGCGTCGTCGGTTTCGCGACAAGCAATAATCGTCGAGGTCATTACGTCGCTGACCATGGTGTGATTCGGATCGCGCGACTCAGCGACTACCTTGAGCGCCAGATCGCGATCGGTAACGATACCGATCAACTGTTTGTGCTGATCATCGTTGACTACCGGCACGGGCCCGACATCTTCGCGCCGCATTATTCGCGCGGCCTGACTGACGGTATCGCTCGGCAAGCAACAAACCGGATTGTCGGTCATGACTTCCCTGCAATTCATCGCAACCTCCCTGACTTCGAACGTCCTGTGAAAGAGCTGACAGTTCGACCGTGCCAGCAACCTTCAGACCAATCATATTATTAGAGGGATTAGGCCCTTGTCGCCCGACTAAGGGTGGAGTCGCCGTCTGATAAAGGTACGCTGGCCGTAAGGATCTTCTCCAGGTGCTCGAAGTCGACCGGCTTTAGGAGGTAATCCGTGCAGCCCGCGGATAGCGCGGCATCACGATGCTTTACTGGATCGTGGCCAGAGACCACGACGATGGGCACCTGCCTGAACCTTGGATGATGGCGCAGGTTTCTGGTGACTGCCAAACCGTCGAGCATCGGCAATTCCAAATCCAGCAGGATTAGATCCGGAAGTTTTGTCAGCGCTAATTCCACTGCCTGCAAACCGTTCGCTGCTCCGATCACGGCATAGCCTTTCAGGCGCAGCAGTGTCTGCATCATGTTGCGTCCGTCGTCGTCGTCTTCAGCAATCAGAATCATGGGGTTGCGCGAAGTTTTCTTCTCAGGGGCAATTGCTTTCGGGGCAACCGCCAAACTCGAACGACCTAGTCTGTTCATGTTCGGCTCCATAAGGGACTCCTGGTTCCCTGGTTCAAATCATCGGGGTTTTGGGGATCGGGTTCACGTTACAAACGAACCTTGCGAAGAGCGAATCCTTTGTCTTTCCCGGGACGAAGGGATTCACTCTTCACTCACCCTCGTACTAGGGTTAGGTTCGCGCGAAATGTATCGTTTTCGGGGGGGGTTGTCCGTACGCTGTCGTACAAATCGAACATTCAAAACGACCGCACTCGTGAGACGATCGCGTTGGATTCTAAACGAAGGGCTTGAATTCCTTTTTTCAGAGCACCAGCTGGTTCCGATCTGGCTTTTCTAAAGCAGAAAAGGCCGAGCCCTCCCACAAGCTCAGCCTTTTCATTCACAGCTTTTGACGCTGTGTTTTTTGGGCGGAGACATTCAGCCTCCCTGCTTGCGTCCTCATCACGCAAGCGACGCCCGTGTTGCGCGTATTCTAATCCGATTTATGAAAGTGTCAATACGTGCGGCGGAATCGTAGTGGGTCAGTTTGATTGTGGCATGCGCATCTTGCGCGTGATTCACGGGCGATACGCCCGCGCCACCTTTCAAAACTGACCCACTACCGGCAGAATTCAGCGGTGTCTTATTATTAGTGTGTGGCCGGTGTATTAGTCCGACCGTAATGGAAGGCTCAGTTGAGATTGGTGCGGGAGCTCTTACTAACAGTCGGGCTGGTGCTCGCTCGTGCCGTAGCAAAACTCTCCTGAGAGACTATTCGGAATTCGAAGGATTCTGCGTCAGACCTGGCTAAGAAAGTAGTCAGTCAGTTTCAATCAGAGCGCCCGTTTCCTCTAGTTTAAATTAAGGACGCGATCCACGAAGCCACACGAAACCGCACGAAGAAGGCTCGTGCTTGGTGACGCTTTGTGTGATGTCGTGGATCGTCCCCCGCCGTCGAAACAAAAGAACTTCAAAATGACTTACTACCGCTCAGAGCTTTCGATAGACACGGGTGGCGCATGCGCGTATAGTCAACTTGCTAAGGTGAAATAGAGTTCTTTTCAAACTCATCTCTCGACATCGGGTTGGGACCAACCGGGCCCTCTCCTTGTGCCGTCAGCTGTGTTTTTCACGCGGACTGGATAAGGGGAACCTAAACGCCTAAAAACCATAAATTATTCTGTGCCGCTATTGCGTGAGGGAGCGACGTGTGTCACCGGCCCGCAGAAGGGCGGACATGAACTCGCCGCAGGCGAATAATATTTTGGCAGCACTTCCCGGTGCTGAGCTCGACAAGTTTGCGAGCAAGCTCCGTCCCGTTAAGTTGGAGCTGGGAGCAATCGTGTACTCTCCCGACGACAAAATTGAGCACGTCTACTTTCCCACTTCAGGAGTAGTTTCCCTGCTGGCCGCATTCGAAGATGGCAGCACTGTCGAAGCGGGAATCATCGGCAGTGAAGGAATAGTGGGCACGCCGGTTGTGCTCGGGGCAGATTTCACGCCTCATCAGGCCCTGGTACAGGCCGATGGAGAGGCTCTGAAAATGACAGCGAGTGATTTGAGAGTCGCGTTGCAAAACGACGGTTTGCTGCTCGCAGTGCTCCTGCGCTTTACCAACTCGTTGTTCACCCAGGTTGCGCAGACCGCGGGGTGCAACCGGGCGCACACCCTGGAGCAGCGTCTCGCGCGGTGGCTTTTACTCACTCACGATCGCGTCAAACAAAATGAATTCACGCTGACGCAGGAATTTCTTTCGCGCATGCTGGGAGTGCGCCGGGCCGGAGTCAGCGTGGCCGCCAACACGCTTCGCGAGATACACGCCATCGACTATCGCCGCGGCAAGGTGATGGTGTTGGATCGACAAGGTCTCGAAAGGGCATCCTGTGAATGCTATCAGGTTGTTAAGGACGAGTACGATCGCCTTTTCAAGAAATAAGCCGCTTATCCACCGGTATTAGGTCCTGCCAACTCTTCGTACCTCTTACTTTTCCATCTTTTCTTCCATTCACCCTGTTCCAGCATGCGATTGCGTACAGACGGATTTGCGTATTAAGCGCATCGTCACTGCACTCTCCGGAAATTTCGGATTACTCGAAACCGCTGAACCAGGAGCAGCTGTGCAGAATGGATGACGACTCCAAAAAGATGATTCTGGTCGTTGAAGACGTTGCCGAGATTCGTGAAAGCATGAGCTTGATGCTTCATGCCAGAGGGCACGAGGTTATGTCGGCGGTTAATGCCGAGGAAGCGATCAAGATTGCCGAGCAACGACGCCCTGCAATGATTCTGACCGATCTTGATTTGCCCACGCTCGGATTTTTGATGCGACAGATTCGCGGAGACGGTAATCTGAAAGACATGTTGGTCGCTATCATCGATGTGAACGGTCCTGAGGTACGCCGGGATTACAAGTTGACTGTGCTGGCTGATTTCGATCAATTGGATGCGGCGATACAGTCGCTGCCCTGAAGGCCTCGAGTCATGCGACGCCCGGAAAAATTGTCCGTAAGCGTACAGACACGTGGCTTAGAGTAACTGCAGTAAGCTGAACTCGGGTGGTTGCGGCTCAATTGCCGCCAATGACGGCCGGGTTACAGCATGCGTACCCAGCAGAACTGAGTTGTCCCCCATGCCCATCGAACCCCAGAGCGGGAATTGGTATATTGTCACTACCTGCGAGCAATGCCAATCCACGATTTTTCTATTCCGCGATCTCACTAACGGCCTCGGTACTTTGAACGCCACCTACTACGTCCGGTGTCCGCATTGTCACCATAACGGAGAGTACGAAGCACAACATTATCTACATCCGTATGCGGATCAATCAGACCCGTCGGCGGCTTAATTCTCTTACCTCTGCTCCGCACGGCATTCTCATTGCCTGCCTTGATCCGGTAGTTCCACTTTTTGAGCGCGTTCGTCTGAGCGCTGGCCTCTATCCGTTCAGTTAAGCGGCACCGGATGCTTAACTAGTACGGAAGCGGAACAATTCCCCTTGATCTTTTTACGCCGGTTT
>Ga0066709_100003703_pt1 | contig 11875 bp, 7 predicted proteins | sample GraSoiAngelo_158_FD_79665 | JGI IMG/M metagenome (GOLD analysis project Ga0066709, IMG submission 79665) | Grasslands soil microbial communities from the Angelo Coastal Reserve, California, USA - 14_1009_16_30cm | ecosystem: Environmental > Terrestrial > Soil > Grasslands | place: USA... | reverse complement strand
TGCCCGAGGTCCTGACCCAGGCCGGCAAGGCGGGGCCCAAGGACGCCACGTTCATCGGCTACCGGGTCCACCGGCTGGGGGACTGGCGCGGGCGCGGCTCGCTGCTGCCGACGCTCGACAACTGGGAGGCGATCGCCACGTTCGGCTACGACACGCGCGACAGCAAGCAGCTGCTGCCCACGATCACCGACACGACCATGGACTATCAGCGGATCTGGTACGAGCAGAAGGCGTATCCGGTGGGGCGCTACGCGATGGTGGACACGCTGGCGCGGAACGGGTTCGACTACATCTACGTGGTGACGACGATCGTCGAGGTGCAGAGCCTGGTGTTCGGGCGGCCGCACCTGACGCGCTACGAGACGCCGCTGGTGGCGGAGTTCGGGCAGCGGGTGGTGCCGGGGGCGGCGGCGCGCGGGGACGCGCAGGGGGTGTGGGTGGTGCCGAACCCGTGCCGCGGGAACGCGGCGTGGGACCGGCCGCCGGTGTACGGGGACCGGCTGAGCCGGCACCTGGACTTCATGGGGCTGCCGCGGGCGCACGCGACGATCCGGATCTGGACGGTGGCGGGGGACCACGTGGCGACGCTCGAGCACGACGGGACGAGCGGGAACGGCGAGGCGTCGTGGGACCTGATCTCGCGCAAGGGGCAGGACGTGGCCTCGGGGGTATACCTGTTCACGGTGGACTCGCCGCTGGGGAACTTCCGCGGCCGCTTCGTGGTGATCCGATGAGCGGGCTCGGCGCGACGCTCCGCGCGCACGCGCGCCGCGCGACCGCGCGGGCGGGCATCGTGGCGCTGGCGCTCTCGTCCGGCTGCGACCACGGCCCGAAGGCGACGCCGACCGCACCCGGCCCGCCGCCGCCGCCGATCATCGAAGCGACCGATCCGCCGATCCGCGGCACGTCGGTGTTCTACGGCTCCGAGGTGTGGGTGCAGTTCGGGGTGGCGCTCGACACCACGACCGCGACCACGCACACCGTGTTCCTCAAGCAGGACACGCAGCGCATCCCGATCGCCCTGACCTGGGAGCCCGCCACGCGGCGCCTGCACCTCCGGCCGCAGGTGGAGCTGAGCCTGGGGCGGACCTACACCGTGGAGCTCTTGGGGACCCTCGCCTTCAAGGACGGAAGCGTCCTCGGCCAGACCTACGCGTGGCAGTTCACCACCATCGCCGTGCGGCGGCCGCAGTCGCCGCTGCCCATGGACGGTCAGGGCGAGCAGTCCCCCTTCGTGGCGCTGCGCTGGGGCGGTCTCACCGAGGCCTCCGCCGGGCCGGTGGTCTACGACCTGCACTTGGCGGCCGATTCCGCGACCGCCGTCGATCCGGCGCAGCCCGCCGCCGCACGCCTGAGCGGCCCGCCCTTCGTCCCCCGCACGCGCTGGCATCAAGGCGCGAACTACTGGGCGATCCACGCGATCAACACCGGGACCGGCGAACGGTTGGTGGGACCGGCCTGGCGATTCGCCACGCTCGCGGCGGGGGCCCCCTACGACTCCGTGGCGGCGTCGGTCATGGACTGGGACTGGGTGGACTTCCCGGCGCCGACGCGGCAGCACTGCAACGAGGACTCGATCGCCATGTCGCCCACCATCACCTGCACCATCCGCTGGAACCTGGGCCCGATCGACACGACGGTGAAGCTGCTGGGGGCGGGGATCGACCTCAGCCCGCGCTACGCCACCGTCCCGGCGGTGCCGGTGGCGAGCGTCTGGTACGCGCGCTACGCCTGGAATCGCTGCGAGCAGGGCTGGGCCGGGCCGCCCATCACCGACGAGGTCAACGGCAAGCTCGCCGACGGGGTGGTCGTGGCGCCCACGCGGCTCCGCTTCAGCAGCGACGCGCTGACCGCGCACGTCGAGGCGACGCGGCGGCTGGGCGGGCTCTTCGGCTACCTGTTCCGCGCGGACCCGCGCCGGTCCTACTACGGCGGCGGCTCCGGCGGTCCCACGGTGCGCGCGACGCTGTGGCTCCGCGTCTACCGGGCGACGGCGCCAGCGGGCGCGCGGGCGATCGCGGGTCGCCGGACGCGCTGACGGGCGCGCGGCGCCGGGCGCTCGCGAGCGCCCGCCGCATCGCCGCGAACGAGCGGGGTCTTGACACCCCGGCGGGTGGGTGCGACTTTTTCTTGGCACGACGACGCCACCGGCACGGACGCCGGCGCGATGCTCGCACGCAGGGAGGCGCCCTTCTGAGCACATTCCTCATCCGCTCCGGGACGCTGGTGTGCATGGACGCCCCGGGCACCGTGGCCCGCGGTGACCTGCTGATCCGTGACGACGCGATCGCCGCCTTGGGCGCGGGCGTCCCGGCCGCCCTGGCGGGTGCCCGGCCCGACGCCGAGTTCGACGCCGCGGGCGCCTTCGTGGTGCCCGGGCTCGTGCACGGGCACCTGCACCTGTGTCAGACCCTGTTCCGCGGCCTCGCCGAGCACGACGACCTGCTGCGCTGGCTGCGCGAACGCATCTGGCCGCTCGAGGCCGCCCACACGACGGCCTCGGTCGCGGCCTCGGCGCGCCTCGGGCTCGCCGAGCTGATCGCCGGCGGCGTCACCTGCATCAACGACATGGGCACGGTGCGCCACACCGAGGCGATCGGCGAGGCGCTCGAGGCCTCCGGCATCCGCGCGGTGTTCGGCAAGGCGCTGATGGACCAGGGCGCCGGCGTTCCCGCCGGGCTGCTCGAGTCGCCGCGCGCCGCGATGGACGAATCCCTGGCACTCGCCCGGCGCTTCCACGGCGCCGGCGCGGGACGGCTCGGGGTCTCGCTCGCGCCGCGCTTCATCCTCTCGTGCAGCGAAGCGCTGTGGGCCGAGGTCGCGGCGACGGCGCGCGAACGCGGGATGCTGGTCCACACGCACCTGGCCGAGAGCCCGACCGAGGCGCGCGAGGTGACGCAGGCGGTGGCGACCAGCGCCGCCCGCTACTTCGCCGAGCGCGACGTGCTGGGACCCGGCTTCGTGGGCGCCCACGGCGTGTGGCTCGACGACGACGAGCTGGCGCTGCTCGCCCGCGCCGACGCCGCACTCGTCCACTGCCCCGGGTCCAACCTCAAGCTCGGCTCGGGGCTGGCGCACGTCGGCGCGTGGCGGCGCGCGGGCATCCGCTGCGGCCTCGGCAGCGACGGGGCGGCGTGCAACAACCGGCTCGACGGCTTCCACGAGATGAGCCTGGCCGCCTCGCTGTCGCGCGTGGTCGGCAGGCGCGACCCGCGGCCGGGCTCGCCGCCGCCGCTCGCCGCGCGCGACGTGCTGGCGCTCGCCACCTGCGACGGCGCGCGGGCGCTCGGCCTGGGCGACTCGGTCGGCGTGCTGGCGCCCGGCCGTCAGGCGGACATCGCCGTGGTGGACGCGCGCGGCCCGCACATGGGGCCGGCGCCCGAGCGCGACCCGTACGTGGCACTGGTGCACGCGGCGCGGCCCTCGGACGTGCGCCTCACCGTCGTGGCGGGCCGCGTGCTCTACCGCGACGGCGCCTGGACCACGCTCGACCCGGCGGCGGTCGGGGCCACGGCGCGCACCGAGCTGACCGGACTGCTGCGGCGGGCCGAGGAGGCGGGGGTCGCATGATCATCGGCCCGTGCGTGGTGGTGACCGGCGGCCCCGAGCCCGCGGTGATCGAGGACGCCGCGGTGCGCGTCATCGGCGCCCACATCGCCCAGGTCGGCCCGGCGGGCAGCCTCGCCGCCGCCAACCCGGACGACACGCTGTGGCCGGCGCGCGGCCGGGTGCTGCTGCCCGGGCTCGTCAACACCCACGCCCACCTCGCGCGCCATCTCGCCCGCGGGCTCGGCCTGCGCAGCGCCGCCGACTGGCGCCGCTACGACGCGGCGCTCTCGCCCGAGGACGTCTACTGGGCGGTGACGGCGGGCCTGCTCGAGGGCGTGCGTCACGGCGTCACGACGGTGTGCGACTTCCACCGCTCGAGCGCCTGCCTCGATCGCGCGCTGCCCGAGGTGGTCGCGGCGGCGGGCAAGGTGGGCGTGCGCATCGCCACCTGCTACGGCGCCGACGAGGACGACCCGCCCGCCGAGCGGCGCGCCGCGCTCGAGGAGAGCGCCGGCTTCGCGCGCGACCTGGCGCGCAAGCGCTCCGGCCGGCTGCACGGCCTGGTGGGCGCGCGCGCCACGTCGCTCGCCGGCGTCGAGACGCTGATGCGCGAGTCGCTCGACATCGCGGGCGAGGCTCACGCCGTCCATGTGGAGCTGGCGCTCGACATCACCCCCGCCGAGCGCTGGGCGGGCGGCATCTGGCCGCCCGGCGCCTCGCCGGCGCTGTGGGCGCACGCCGACCGGGCGCCGCGCGGGCTGGTGGGCGCGCTGCAGGGCCGCGGCGACGCGCTGACCGCGACCGGGGCCGGCGCGCTCTCGGCGCTGCCGCGCGAGACCGAGCTGGGCTGGGGCAGCGACGCGGGCGCCAACGCGCCGCCGGTGCCCGACGCGCTCCACGGCTGGAACGCCGATCGGCGCGCCATCGAATCGCACTACCTGCGCCTGTTCGTGAACGGCGCCCGCTGGGCGGCACCCCACTTCGGCCAGGGCCTCGGCACCATCGCGCCCGGGGCCCCCGCCGACCTGATGCTGGTGGACTACCGGCCGGCGACCGAGTTCACGCCGGAGACCGTGCTCGACCACCTGTGGGCCGGGATGCTGCGGGCGCCGGTCTCGGGCACCATGGTCTCGGGCGAGATCCTGCTCGACAACGGGCACATCGTGCCGGTGGACGAGCGCGAGGTGGCCGCCCGGGCCCGCGAGTGCGCCCGGCGCGTGTGGAGGCGGCTGAGGTAGCGGCTGCCCCGGAGCCCGGACGCGGAGTCCACGCCGCGCGTCCGGCGGCGCGCTCGTGGCGAGAGATGGCACGCTGGTGGGCCCGCCGCCGCCCGCGGGCGGCTGGCGCGTGGCAATCCGGCGCGCGGGGGCCTAGATTACCGGCTCGACGGTATCACCTGCCCATGCCCCGCCGACCGCGAGGCATCGCCACGGCCCCGTTCCGAGGACCCGGATCATGTCCCGACCCATACGTGTCACCGCCCTGCTCATCGTCTCCCTCGTCGTGATCCTGGGCGCCGGCGTTGGCGCGGCCGACGCGCCCAAGGACCCCATGCTCGCACCCTGGACCGGGCCCTTCGGCGGTGTGCCCGACTGGTCGAGTGTGAAGGTCGAGGACTTCGTCCCGGCCTTCGAGGCCGCGATGAACGAGGAGCGCGCCGAGATCCAGCGCATCGCCGAGAACCCGCTCCCGCCCACGTTCGAGAACACGATCCTCGCGCTGGAGAAGGCCGGCGAGACGCGCCAGCGCCTGTCCACCTACTACGGCGTGCACGCCTCGGTGCTGAACCTGGGCGCCATGCCCGGCGTGCAGAAGACGCTGGCGCCCAAGTTCGCCGCCTTCGCCGACGAGATCACGCAGAACGAGAAGCTGTTCCAGCGCGTCGCCGCGGTCTACGAGGGCAAGGAGTACCACGGGCTCACCCCGACGCAGCAGCGGCTCACCTGGGACCGCTACCGCAACTTCGTGCGCGCGGGGGCCAAGCTCGACGCCGCGCAGAAGACGCGGCTCTCGGCCATCAACCAGCGGCTGGCCAGCCTCTACAACCGGTTCGGGCAGAACGTGCTCGACGACGAGACCAAGCGCTTCACCGTGATCGACGCCGCCGCGGGCCTGAACGGCCTGCCCGACGACCTCAAGTCCGCCGCGGCGCGGGCCGCCAAGGCCCATGGCCTCGAGGGCAAGTGGGTGATCGCCAACACCCGCTCGGCGGTGGAGCCGTTCCTCACCTACGCCGCGGACCGCGGGCTGCGCGAGCAGGTGTACCGCGCGTTCGTGAACCGCGGGGACAACGGCGACTCGACCGACAACAACGCCAACATCACCGAGATCCTGCAACTCCGCTACGAGCGGGCCAACCTGCTCGGCTACAAGAGTCACGCGCACTGGCGCCTGGAGCCGCAGATGGCGGGCACGCCGGAGCGGGCGCTGGCGCTGATGGAGGCGGTGTGGACGCCGGCGGTGGCGGCGGTCCACCGCGACGTGGACGAGATGCAGAAGCTGATCGACGCCGAGAAGGGCGGGTTCCAGCTCGAGCCCTGGGACTACCGCTACTACGCCGAGAAGCTCCGCAAGCAGAAGTACGACCTCGATTTCAACGAGGTCAAGCCCTACCTGCAGCTCGACAAGCTGCGCGAGGGCATGCACTGGGCGGCGGGCCAGCTCTACGGGCTCAAGTTCACCAAGCTCGACCAGGTCGCCACCTACCACCCCGACGTGACGGTCTGGGAGGTGACGGGGCCCAAGGGCGAGCACGTCGGCCTGTGGTACTTCGACCCGTACGCGCGCGAGGGCAAGCGCTCGGGGGCGTGGATGAACGCCTACCGCGAGCAGGAGCGCCTGCGCGGCACCATCACGCCGATCGTGTCGAACAACGCCAACTTCGTGAAGGGGGAGCCGGGCGCGCCGTTGCTCATCTCCTGGGACGATGCCCAGACCATGTTCCACGAGTTCGGGCACGCGCTGCACGGCCTGCTGTCGAACGTCGACTACCCGTCCCAGGCCGGCACCAGCACCGCGCGCGACTTCGTCGAGTTCCCCTCGCAGATCAACGAGCACTGGTTCTCGACCCCCGAGGTGCTGCAGCGCTTCGCGCTCCACTACCAGACCGGCAAGCCGATGCCGCCCGAGTTGCTGGCGCGGATCAAGCGGGCCGTGCACTTCAACGAGGGCTTCCGCACCGTGGAGTACCTGTCCGCGGCGCTGATGGACATGAAGTACCACCTGGCCGGCGCGGGCCCGATCGATCCGCGCACGTTCGAGCGCGAGGAGCTCACGAAGCTCGGCATGCCCAAGCAGATCGTGATGCGCCACCGCTCGCCGCAGTTCAACCACGTGTTCTCGGGCGACGGCTACTCGGCCGGGTACTACTCCTACCTGTGGGCGGATGCGCTCACCGCGGATGCCTGGGAGGCGTTCGAGGAGGGGAAGGGGCCGTGGGACCCGCAGGTGGCGGCCCGGTTCAAGGCGACCATCCTGTCGACCGGCAACACCATGGACCAGGCCGAGGAGTTCCGCCGGTTCCGCGGCCGCGACGTGGACACCGCGGCCCTGATGCGCGAGCGGGGCTTCGCGCCGCCTCGGCCCTGAGGCCCACGCCCGGCCGCGCTCCGGTCCGCCGCCCGGAGCGGCCACGGGCCCGCCGCGCATGTGCGCGCGAGCGCCGGCCGGGGCAGGTGAGGTAGATTGGCGAGATGCTCGCCCCCGGCACGCGCCTCGGTCCCTACCAGATCACGGGTCCCCTGGGCGCCGGGGGGATGGGCGAGGTCTACCGGGCGCACGATTCCCGGCTCGGCCGCGACGTGGCGGTCAAGGTGCTGCCCGAGCACCTCGCCGCGACCGCCGAGCTGCGCCAGCGCTTCGAGCGCGAGGCGCGCGCCGTCTCCGCCCTCAATCACCCGAACATCTGCACGCTCCACGACGTCGGCCGCGAGGGCGACACCGACTACCTGGTGATGGAGCTGGTGGACGGGGAGACGCTCGCCGCAAGGCTCGAGAAGGGGCCGCTCCCCACCGACGCCCTGCTCAAGACGGCGATCGAGGTGGCCGGAGGGCTCGACCGCGCCCACCGGAGCGGCATCACCCACCGCGACTTGAAGCCCGGGAACATCATGCTGACCAAGAGCGGGGCCAAGCTCATGGACTTCGGCCTCGCGCGCGCGGCCGGGCCGGCCTCGGGGCCGGCGGGGACCGCGCTGAGCCAGACGCCGACGATGACCCATCCGCTGACCGCCCAGGGCACCATCGTCGGCACCTTCCAGTACATGGCGCCGGAGCAACTGGAGGGCAAGGAGGCCGACGCGCGCAGCGATCTGTGGGCGCTGGGGACGGTGCTGTACGAGGCGGCGACCGGGCGGAAGGCGTTCGAGGGGCAGAGCCAGGCGTCGCTGATCGGCGCGATCCTGCACACCGAGCCCTCGCCGATCGCGACCGTGGCCCCGATGTCGCCGCCGGCGCTCGACCGCGTCGTGCGCCGCTGCCTGGCCAAGGACCCGGACGACCGCTGGCAGAGCGCCCGGGACGTGGTTCACGAGCTGGAGTGGATCCGTGACGCCGGCTCGCAGGCGGGGGTGCCCGCGCCGGTCGCGGCGCGGCGCAAGAGCCGCGAGCGCCTGGGATGGATCACGGCGCTGGCGGCGGTGGTGCTCGCGGCCTCGGGGCTGGTGCTGGCGCCCCGGCTCATGACGCATGCGCGGGCGGCGAAGCAGGTGCGCTTCACCATCCCGCCGCCAGCGGGCTACGACCTCACCAACGGGGGATCCGGCTCACCCGCCGGGTCGGTGATCTCACCGGACGGGCGGACGCTGGCGTTCGTGGTCAACGATACGACCGGCACCGGCCACCTGTGGCTGCGGCCGCTGGCGTCGCTCGAGGCGCACGAGCTGCCCGGGACCGAGGCGGCCTCGTATCCGTTCTGGTCGCCCGACAACCGCTCGATCGGCTTCTTCGCGGGCGGCAAGCTCAAGCGCATCGGCGCCGACGGCGGGCGCCCGCAGGTGCTCTGCGACGCCTCGGACGGGCGCGGCTGGGCCTGGAGCCGCGATGCGACCATCCTGTTCGCGCCGTTCGCGCAGGGCGCGCTCTTCCGCGTGCCGGCGAGCGGCGGCGACCTGACGCAGGTCACGCACCTCGACTCCACGCACCAGGAGATCGGACACCGCTGGCCGCGTTTCCTGCCGGACGGGCGCCACTTCACCTACCTCTCGCTCCCCGCGCGCGAGGGGCAGTTCGACAACTTCATCGGCTCGCTCGCCGGCGAGAAGCCCCGGCTCGTGGCCCGTTCCGACAAGGCGGCCATCTACGCCCCGCCCGGCTACCTGTTCCTGGTCCGCAATGAGACGCTGCTCGCCCAGCGCTTCGACGCCCGATCCGGCGCGACCCAAGGCGATCCGGTCTCCTTCGGCGAGCTGCCGGACGCGGGCGGGAACCTGGGCGAGCCGAGTGCCTCGGTCTCGGACGACGGCACGCTGGTCTATCAGACCATCGTCCCGGTGAACGTGCGTCTCGTCTGGCTGGATCGCGCCGGGAAGACGGTGGCGACCGTCCCGATGCCCCCCGGACCCTATTTTGGCGTGACCCTCTCGCCGGACCACCGGCGCGCGATCCTGACCCGGTCCGATCCCCAGACGGCCCAGGACCTCTGGTTCGTCGAGCTGGACCGCGGCACCACGACCCGGTTCACATTCGAGCCCGCGAACGAGTTCTTCTGCGCCTGGTCGCCGGACGGCAGCCAACTCATCTTCTCGTCCAACCGCAGCGGTCCCTACGACCTCTACCGGCGGCCGGTCACGGGCAGCGGACAGGAGGAGTTGCTCTACCACTCCGACCAGTTGAAGAAGTGGCCCACCACCTGGTCTCCCGATGGCCAGGCCGTGGTCTTCATGGGTTCGAACACCAAGACCGGCGACGACCTGTGGATCCTGCCGCTCTCGGGCGATCGCAAGCCACGCGTCTACCTTCAGACCCCGTTCAACGAGAACGACCCGGCGATCTCGCCCGACGGGCGCTGGCTGGCCTACACCTCGAACGAGAGCGGACGCAACGAGGTCTATGTCCAGCCGTTCCCCGAGCCCGGCGCCAAGTTCCAGGTGTCGACGGGGGGCGGGGACTTGGCGGCGTGGGGGCCCTTAGGCCGAGAGCTGGCGTTCGTGACCTCGGACAACCGAGCGATGATCTCGGAGATCACGACGAGCCCAACGTTCCAGGCGACGACGCCCCACGAATTGTTCCGCTACCCGCGCGGCGTGGCCGGCACCGCGTTCACCGGCGACCGGGTGCTGTGCCTCGTCCCGGTCGGCGATCAGCCGCCCGCCACCCACACCGTCGTCCTCAACTGGGCCGCGGGGCTGGAGGGCAAGTGACGCTCGCGACCGGAAGCCGGCTCGGGCCGTACGAGATCCTGGGACCGCTCCCACGTTCCAATCCGTTCCGATGGAGACCACACCGACGTTCAAGATGGGCGGGCCGCGTACACTCTTCAAGTCGCGGCAGGACGCGGTGAGCGGCAATGTGACGCCGGATCTCTTGCGCTAGACTCCGGGGCCGCGCGCCATGACGACCCTCCGCCCCGCGACCCGCCCGGATGACCTGGACCACGTGCGCGCCCTGCTGGGTGAGTACGAGCGCGGCACCGGCGTGGACCTCTGCTTCCAGGGCTTCGCCGCGGAGCTGGCCGGACTCCCCGGCGACTACGCGCCGCCGCGCGGCCGGCTGCTGCTGGCCGAGGTGGACGGCGCGATCGCGGGCTGCATCGCGCTCCGCCCGCTCGGCGGCGACGCGTGCGAGATGAAGCGGCTCTACACCCGCCCGGCATTCCGCGGCCAGGGACTCGGCCGCCGCCTGGCCGAGGCGGTCATCACCGAGGCGCGCTCGATGGGCTACGCTCGCATGCGGCTCGACACGCTCCCGATGATGGGCGAGGCGATCGCGCTGTACACGCGGCTCGGGCTCACCGACATCGCGCCCTACCGGGAGAATCCCGTGCCCGGGACGCGCTATCTGGAGTTGTCGCTCACCGAGAGGGTGGTATGAAGCTCCCCATCTATCAGGTCGACGCCTTCACCGGGACCGTCTTCAAGGGCAACCCGGCCGCCATCTGCCCGCTGGAGCGCTGGCTGCCCGAGGCGACCATGCAGTCGATCGCCGCCGAGAACAACCTGGCCGAGACCGCGTTCTTCGTCCCGCGCGCCAACGGCGGCGCGGATGGCGCCGACTACGACCTGCGCTGGTTCACGCCCGAGGTCGAGATGGATCTCTGCGGCCACGCCACCCTGGCCTCGGCCTTCCTGGTGTTCACCCAGCTCGAGCCCAAGCGGGGCGCGGTCACCTTCCACACGCGCAGCGGGCCCTTGACCGTGAGCCGCGACGGCGAGCGGCTCAAGATGGACTTCCCGTCCCGGCCGCCCGCCCCGTGCGAGGCCCCGGCCGGTCTGGCCGAGGCGCTGGGCGGGGCGCCGCGCGAGGTGCTCCAATCGCGCGACCTGCTGGCCGTGTTCGGGACGGAGACCGAGGTGCGGGCCCTCGCGCCCTCGTTCGACCGCATCCGAGCACTCGGCGTCCACGCCGTCATCGCCACCGCGCCCGGGAGCGGCGAGGTGGACTTCGTCTCGCGGTTCTTCGCGCCGTCGGTCGGCGTCCCCGAGGACCCGGTCACCGGCTCGGCCCACTGCACCCTCGTGCCCTACTGGGCGAAGCGCCTCGGCAAGAAGGCCTTGCGGGCCCGCCAGGTCTCGGCGCGCGGCGGCGACCTGCTCTGCGAGGACCTGGGCGAGCGGGTCACCATGGCCGGACAGGCCGTGAAGTATCTCGAGGGCACGATCGAGGTCTGAGGGGGCGCCCCCCCGGGCCGGCGCGTCCCGCCGGGTCGCTTCCAACCTTCCAGCCGCCCGGGCCGTCTCAGCGTTCATGGAGGTCGCGCCCCCTGCGGCTCCCTCGATGGTTCCGCATTCGCTCGAGGAGGTGTCCAATGCCCATCCGCCCGAACCCGCGGCCCCGCCCGCCTGCGGGCGCTCTCGCCCCGGCCCTGTCCGTCGCCGCCGTGCTTCTCCTCCTGCCCGTCGCCTCCTGGGCGGGCTCGCGGACCTCGACCACGACCTGGTCGAGCGGCTCGAGCGAGCGGCGCAGCGAGACCCGCAGCCAGACGCCCCACGGTTACGCCTACACGACCAGCGACGACGAGGCCGACGGCGACGCGGGCAGCCCCCGGGGGATCGATGCCTGGACGTTGTCACGCAACCACGGCCATTGGCGCGACACCAATGGCTCGGAGCGTGACTGGCAGGACGCCCAGGACGCCATCGATCGCATCGATGGCGATGTGTTCTGGTTC
>Ga0066709_100003702_pt1 | contig 11877 bp, 9 predicted proteins | sample GraSoiAngelo_158_FD_79665 | JGI IMG/M metagenome (GOLD analysis project Ga0066709, IMG submission 79665) | Grasslands soil microbial communities from the Angelo Coastal Reserve, California, USA - 14_1009_16_30cm | ecosystem: Environmental > Terrestrial > Soil > Grasslands | place: USA... | reverse complement strand
GCCCGCTCCATCGCGGCCTTCGAGTAAGAAACCATGCTTCGCATGGTCTCTTATCCTCACCGCCCGAAAAGCGGACATATCACGTGCTATCTCAACCGGACATATCATGTGCTAACGACACCGCGATGACATGACATTGACATGGCAGGACAGGAAGCCTAAGATGCACACTCCATAGGGTCTTTCACCGCGGCGTGGGGCGAACTCTACGAGAGTACAGTGTGCAGCAACGTCTTCCTCAGCTGGAGCGGCAGCGTCAACGGCTCCGCCCAAATGCGCCATAAGTCGTGCCAACCTGTGCAAGCCGGCGCGCATTTTGGCGGTGTTGTTGTTCCTCTTGGCCGGGTGGGCGGGGGCCGCACCCGCACCCGACGAGTCATCGAAGTCCGTGATTGCTATCGGTGACATTCACGGTGACTTTGACGACTTTGTTGCCATTCTTCAGCACACCGGCCTGATCGACAAGCAACACCACTGGACGGGCGGCAAAACCACCCTAGTGCAGGTGGGTGATCTTCTGGACCGCGGCCCCAAGCCGCGCGATGTCATGGATCTGCTCATGGCGTTGGAGAAGGAGGCATCGAAAGACGGCGGGCGAGTGGAGTCCCTGCTCGGCAATCACGAGATGATGAACATCATGGGGGACCTGCGCTACGTTACCCCAGAGAACTATGCCAGCTTTGCCGACGCTAATTCCGAGGAGCGTCGTAGGTCCGGGTACAAGGAATACGGCAAATGGCGGGAGAGTCACCCAGCGCTGCTGGCCGAGCTTGCTCAGCCAATGGAATTGACCGAGGCCGAGTGGATGGCGCGGCATCCGGCCGGGTTTATTGAGCAGCGCGAGGCCTTTAGTCCGAAAGGCAGCTATGGCAAGTGGCTACGAGGACATGTTGCGCTCGCCGAAATCAACGGGGTCATCTTCCTGCATGGGGGAATCTCTCCGGGCCTGGCGTCCATGAAACTGAATACGATCAATTCCCGTATTCGCGACGAGATCAGCGCTTTTGATTCTTGCAAACAATACATGTTGGACGAACGATTGATCCTGCCGTTCTTCAACCTTCAGGAAATGACTGCGGTGGTGCAAGCGGAGATCTCTGCTGAGCAAAAGTCCAAGATTGCGTCAGTCCCCGAGCTCCGAGCTAAGCTTTCCCAATTCCTGCAGTTCCCAGATTGGCTGAGCGTGAGCACCGAGGGTCCGCTCTGGTTCCGCGGTTACGACCGATGGAGCGAGGCAGAGGGCAGCTCGCAAATAGACAAGATCCTGCAATCCTTCAAGGCGGATCATTTTGTTACGGGCCACACGGTTCAGAAAGGCGGAACCATACGGAGTCGCTTCGGTGGCAAGATCTTCCTGATCGATACTGGTATGTTGAGCAGCTATTACTCGGGAGGCAGGGCGTCGGCGTTCGAAATCCAGAATCATGGCACATTCACGGCGAAATATATGGACCAACAGGCAGTGCTGCTGGAAGCTGCCAAGGTTTCACAGTAACGGGGAAGTTCGGATGATCTTGAGCGAACGGGGAGCGCTGAATGGATTTTCAAAGGTATTTTTCTTTGCCCGCAGCACCGCCTTGCGCGGGCAGGGTAACGAGATAGAAAAAATCGGGTTTCTTGCTGATGAAACGATCGATCGAGCGCGCGCTTAACCTTCACCCCGGGGACCTGGGACGTGGCACTCTGCTGTGTTCGTGTCTCTTTCTCATCATCAGCAGTTATGTCACGGGGCGGGTGGCGCGCGACGCCTTGTTCCTGGCGCGATTCCAGGCGGTCCAGCTGCCCTATGCCGACATTGCCATTGCTGTGCTCGTGGGCTTCGTCGTGGCGGGTTATGTTTACCTGGGCCGACACGTCTCCTTGCGCACTTTGCTGGTGGGTAGCCAGTTGTTCTTCGCTTCCAATTGCGCGCTTTTCTGGGCGCTCGGTCACTACTACCACCTGATCTGGCTGTTCCCGATTTTTTACGTTTGGGTAGGCATCTTTGGAGTGCTGGCACCTACGCAGGTCTGGACCCTGGCAAACTACGCCCTTACCACCCGCGAGGCAAAACGCATTTTCGGTATGGTGGGTGGCGGAGCCATCGCCGGTTGGATTTTTGCCGGTTTCTTTTCCAAGACGGTCACCAAGGCGTTCGGCACCGAAAGCTTGCTGTTGGGGATGGCATTTCTGCTTTTGATTTGCTCCGCGCTGATGTTTTTGATGTGGGAGACCGGGCAAGTGCGAGCCGGGGATGCGGAAGAAGGAGGAACTCAAGCTGCAGACAGCGGATTAGGAGACCTCCGCCACAGTATGCGGCTAATCGCCTCCTCGCGCTATTTGCGGGCCATCGCCGCCGTGATCTGCATTTCCTCATTTGTTACCACCCTCACCGGTTGGCAGTTCAAAGCCATCGCTAAACATTTTCTGGTCAACAAGGATGCATTGGCTATCTTTTTCGGAAACTTCAATTTCTATGCCGCCCTTGTGTCTTTGCTCGTGCAGTTGCTGCTAACCACCCGCTTTCTGCGTAGGTTTGGAATCGGCGCTCTGTTGTTCGTGCTCCCGCTCACCGTTTTCGCGGGCTCAGCCGTCCTGCTTGTACTAGGGACGCTCGGGGCTGTTGTGTTCTTGAAGGGCACCGACCAGGTGCTCCGCTACTCCATCGATAAATCCACTGTAGAGTTGCTCTATCTTCCCGTACCCGGCGCCGTCAAATTGCACGCGAAGTGGTTTATTGACACCGTGGTCTGGCGCATGGGCGACGGCCTGGCGGGAATCACTGTTCTTGTCTTTGCCACGTTTCTGCATTTACCCGCACGCCAAATCAGCTGGGTGGCCATGCTCCTGGTTGGCGGTTGGCTCGTTGCGGTATCGGTGGCGCGACGACAATACGTGGTCACTCTCGAGGAGAACATCAGCCGGCACAGGATCGATGTCGAGCAGGCTTCCACGCTGGTGCTGGATCGCTCTACCTCCGATTTACTGGCGGCTAAGATCTCGGCATCCGATCCTGCTGAGATACTTTACGCACTGAGCTTGCTTGAGGTGGAGCGCAAGCGCGTCGAGCATCCCGTGGTGCGCAGCCTGCTGAGCCACCCTGACAGAGACGTCCGGCAGAAAGCACTTGCCATCCTGGATGCCTCGGCCGACAAGACCGTGCTGCCCGAGGTGCAGCAATTGCTCAAAGATCCGGACCTCAACATCCGCACTGAGGCCATGCTTTACCTGGCTCATCATGCCCATGTGGACCCGGTGACCCTAATTGAGGAACTGGGCGATTTCGCCGATTTCTCGGTACGCTCGGCCGTAGTAGCCTATCTGGCTCACCCGGGGGAAGCTCAGAATCTGGAAACGGCGCGGCAGATTCTGGAGGGCATGGTTCAGGAGTCAGGACTCGAAGGCGAGCGCACCCGAATTGAGGCCGCGAAGTTGCTCGGTGAACTACCGGACTGCTTCGATCCCTTGCTTTCTATCCTGGTCCGCGATTCAGCCTTGTCAGCAGCACGTGAAGCCATTCAATCAGTCGGGAAACTCCGCAAACGCCGGATGGTTCCGGATCTGCTAGATCTTCTTGCTAATCACGAACTGGCTCCGGAGGCCGCGAAAGCCTTAGGGCGATTCGAGGATACGATCGTAGGTTCGTTGCGAGACCATCTAGCCGACTCCTCTGTCCCGACCGCAGCCCGGAGAGAAATACCAGCGATACTTGCGAGTACGGGGACGGCATCGGCGGCGCACGTACTGCAGGAGAATCTTTTGGAGAGGGACGCTACGCTTCGTTTCGGCATCGTTTGTGCGCTCAACAAACTGCATCGTCTTCATCCCGAATTCGAAGTGGACACGCAAATGTTGGAGACGGCACTGGCAGCGGAGATCATCGGACATTACCGCTCCTATCAGATTCTGGCCAAGCTTAATCCGGGTTCTGACAGTCAAGATCCCATGACTCGCGCATTGAGCGAGTCCATGCATCAGGAGTTGGAGCGCATCTTTCGACTGCTCGGCCTTTTGTATCCGCACCTGGACGTGCACAGTGCTTATTTAGGCTTGCAAGCTAAGAGCGTGACGGTGTATGACAATGCTCTGGAATTTCTCGATAGCGTTTTAAAGTCCCAGTTACGAGCCATGTTGGTGCCGTTACTCGACGGCCGGATCTCGGTGGCGCAGCGCGCCGCCATTGCCGACCGTTTCGTGCACGCTAAGATCGAAAACCAGGAACAGGCGGTCGAAGTTTTGGTAACCAGCGATGATCCCTGGCTGCGTTCCTGTGGCGCTTATGCCATTGGCAATCTGGGAATGAATTCTTTGGAAGGGGAATTAGATCGTTGTCTGAATGATCCAGATCCGCTGCTGCGAGAAACGGCCCGCGCCGCTAAACAGCGCCTGGAACAATTTGCTAAGGCCTGAAACCGTGCCTGCGCAGCTGACAACGACTGATCATCATTCAGTGTCCACGGATTTGTTATATCGGCGGATCTTCAGTCGCCGCCGGGGCATTTTAAGCTTGCTGCATCCCCCCTTCAGTGAGCGAAGACTTGTCGCCAGACTTTTGGAGGTATTGTTATGGGTATACGTCCCTTGTTCCGGAAACGGCTTACCGCTACCGTGGCGGTGTGCCTGCTTTGTCTGCTCCACGCCACGGCTGCGGACGACCCCACCCTCACCAAAGAGCAGATCAAGGAATTCCTCCTCACCGCCAAAATCGTTGGTGTCAAGCAGGCGAGCAAAGGCATCACTGGCACTAAGCGGCTAACCCTGAGCGATGGCAAGTTGACACATGACGCCTCGTACCAGTCTATCGACGAAAACAAGACTAGCAAGCAAATGGCCAACGGCCGCACTGAGCTAAACTTCGTCGACTCCTACAAGTACAACATTGCCGCCTATACGTTAGCTGAAATGCTTGGTATAGAGGATATGTTGCCGGTCTATGTGGAACGCAAATATGAAGGTACTCCAGGATCCTTGAGCTGGTGGCTGCCCGTCAAAATGGACGAAGCAGATCGGGTCAAGCAGAAGGTGGCCGTGCCCGATTCCGACGCCTGGAATAACCAGATGTACCGGGTCCGGGTCTTTGACGAGTTGGTCTACGACACCGATGCCAACCTCACCAATGTTGTCATCGGCGAGGACTGGAAGATCTGGAGGATTGATTTCAGCCGTGGCTTCCGACTCAACAAGGAGCTGAAGGATTCCAACGATCTAGTACGCTGTGACCGCCATCTGCTGGAGAAGCTGAGAACCTTGGATGGCAACCAGTTGGCAGAAAAGACCAAACGTTACCTGACCAAAGATGCAGTCAAAGCGGTGATGGCGCGACGGGACAAGATCGTGGCCCGCTTCGAGCAACTGATCAGTGAGAAAGGTGAGGCGGCCGTGCTGTATTGACCCCGCCGTGAGCTCGCATGGGCCGCTTGGTGCTTTCAGGAGTAGAGGTCTAATTGGGTTTGCTGTTTTCGCTTGCACAGTCTATTCTTGCTCGCCTAGCATTGTGCTGTTTAACTTCGAGAGGAGAAGGTCACATGTTGAAGAAAATGGCAGCTGTGTTGTTCATGATCGTGCTTGTCTTCGCGGTGTCGGTACCCGGCTTCGCGAAGGACTCTTCGAAACAGGATCGCGTGGAGGGCCAGGTCGTGCGTAGCAACCCGGAAAAATCGACGCTCACCGTCCGTGTGCGGGAGACGGAGTCCGAGAGAACCGTACATTACGACGCTTCCACCAAGTGGGTCAGTCAGTATCACGCCGACAAGAAGGTGAACACCATTGACCCCAATGAGGTCAAGGACGGTGATCAGGTAATTTGCCTGGGCTCCTACGACGACAAGAAAGACTTTCACGCGGCTACGATTTCTAAGCGGCTTTCGCACTCCCCAAATTAGACGAGTTTATGCTCACACCGCTGCGAGCTGGAATTGCGTGCTTGAACGCGGAAGGCGCGGCGACGTAAGTAATCGCGGACTTAATTGGCTGATTGTCCGAACAGGCGATCTGACTTCGGCCTTTATCCTGAGGCGACAGCAGATATTGGCATGGAATCTTGGGCACTACGAAGAGGCCATCAACGTTCCGAGCCGGCCCAAATGGTGCGTCTCAGGATTCTTACTACTACACTGACCGACCGGTAGACAGCTTAATACAGGTGTGTCTGATGTTTCGAGGGCATTAAGGGATTTCGTTTATGACGTCCTTCCGGATCCCAGGAGCCCAGCTCCTTCCGGACATACCTTGGAATTACTTCCGCTTTGCCCGTACATCTCCCTGGAAGCGATTAACCTGTCCAAGTTCACCAGAATCGTTTGCAGCGTAGAGCGATTCCCGCTCATCAGAAAGCGCGATGAGTGGGCACTCGTTTCCTCGATCGGCGCGGCTACATCCCGTTCTTTGACACCATGGTTCTGGCGTGGGCAAGCTCGGGACGATCGGATTTGTTTCCGTCGTTGCAGTTCTTGAGTAACTGGGCGTAGTAAGAATTCGCCGTAGCGATTTGGTGCGCCATTTCGGCGGCCCGGGCGGCGCCGGCGAGTCCGTTAAAGCGATTGGGATCGACCTTTAGGGCGCTCTCATATTCAACCAGCGCCTCCTGAGGGCGGTTGAGTTCGAGCAGCATGTCGGCCAGCATCTCGCGGGCGGGAATCTCCACTTCGCGCTTTCCGACTTTGTCCTGTAGATTCGCTATCTCGCGCATCTGTCGCAGCGCGTCGTCGCTCTTCTTCTCTGCGAAGGCAAGCCATGCATGCACCTCTCCACGCGGGAAGTCGGGCCCTTCGAGCGTGTAGGCATACTTCGTCTTGCGAATCTCTTCCTCCGTGGCATCGAACTTCTGAGAGTTGTTGCGGGCGGCTCCCACGTTGCCTGCGCGGGCGGCGCCGATGGTCCGCGCCCAATAGGTGATCGTCCGATCATGGGCGGGCACGCTAGCTGCGGGCTCGAGCGCTGCTGCGTCGGACCAGTGGTGCATCTCCAAGGCATAAAGCGCAGGAAAATGCGCCGCGGCGTAGCCGTAGTATTCCATCATGCCCATGCCGTCGTCGGTCTTCGGGGCGCGGGCAACGATCTCCTTGGACTCTTCGACCACACGCTTGGCCGCGTCGTCTTGTCCCGTTTGCAGATAGGCGTAGATTAGGAAATGCATGGCATGCAGTTCGTGTCCGTGCATGTATATTTGGCCGATGGGATGGGCTAGCGCCACAGACTTCAGGTTGGCGTCAATGTCCTCCTGCCAGAGGCCAAGCCGGGCAAAGATGTGACTGGGCATGTGAACGGCATGCGCGGAAGAAGGCGCGATGGCCGCATATCCTCGCGCGGCCTCCAGACCCATCGAAGCCAATTGCGGAGTGTCGCAGGCATGGATGATGTAATGCGCGAGTCCAGGATGATCCGGTTGGCGGAGGAAGAGCGGGTTGAGCACCTCGACGGCTTTCTTTCTCGCCGCGAGAGACTTCTCGGCTGGAGGCTCGGCAGCCAATAACGACAGGCCATAAAACGCGCCCGCCTCAAGGTCGTCAGGATACTGCTGGAAAAGCTTCCTCATGGCCTCCGAATACGCGGCGGCGCGCTGCATGTGATCGCGTGCGCCGTAGTCGCTGTAGAAGGCGGAGAGGGCAGCAATGTAACCCCGCTCGCGCTCAGTCTTGGCGCCAAGTTTCTGGGCTTTTTCCCTCTCGCTCCAGCCGCGCTTCAAGGACGGCTCGCCGGGGCGCTCCCAGATCTGATGGAACAAACTCAGGGCAACTCCCCAGTGAGCCATGGCGCAGCCGGGATCCTTCTGCGTGATCTCGATGAACTGTGCCTCGGCCTCTTCGTAGCCGAAGGAATGCATGAGCGCAACACCGCGCTCGAACGGCTTTTGTGAGTCGGACGCGCAGGAGATTGGGAATGATACGTTGCCGAGCTTTTCGTTGGCATCTTGATGGTGCTCGTGCATGTCATCACTAAATGCCAATCCCGGGAACGAAAACAGAATACACGCGCAAGCTAGAAGGCAGACAACGACTCTTCCTCTAATCATCTTCACCCCTTCGGAGGCGACAACTACTTTACACCGAAGGCGGGGACGAAACGCCCAAACTTGCAGCCTTCCTGCCAAATTCTCCATGGCGGATCTCACGAGGTATGCGATGCGCCTCTGGTTCCTAAGCGGCGCTTAACCACTTCGAGCGCCGCCTTTTTCTCGGCGATAAACGAGGTGGTCTCGTCGAGAGGGGCCCCGGGACCCTTCTCAACCAAATTCTCTTCGTCAACATTGTTCGGTCTTGCCAGCCCGCCCTGGTAACGGTGCCTTTGCCGGTAGACCTGACAGGAGTTCCTTTCGGACTGAAGCGGCCTGCTATTGGGCATTCTCCCTAGCCGCAACGTAGGTCTGTTCGACTGTTCGCGCGATCAGTTTCTGGCCGGACTGGCTGGGATGGATGTCGCACGCGAACTGGTCCTGCGGCGATACATTCAGCAGTCCCACATTGCATGTGTGCCCGCCAGCGGGTCCAGCGATACCTTGAAAGGCAGTGAAAACGTCGGCAATAACAGCACCCGCCTGCGCGGAAGCAGCCGCGAGGGCCTGGTTCAGCGCTGCGGTGATCGCAGTCCCATGGACATCCGAGTAGTCCACAGAATAGTAATTCACGACGACGCCGATCCCCTTGAAACCAGCGGCACGCAGGTCGCCGAGGATGGTTGCCAGGTTAGTTTCCACTGCGGCAAGGACCTGAGGCAGCTCTCGGGCGATACACGCTGGGTCATCTGCGCATTGCATCCGAAGCAGGAGCACGTCGTTAGCCCCGAGGCCGATAGAGACCAACCTCGTATCCGGGTGCGACTTGAGGAAGGAGACCGCAAAATCCAGTTGCGTCGATGTGTGGCTAACATGTAGCGGTACCTGAGAGCGGTAAAAACGGCAGCCGTCATCGGGAGCAGTCGAGGACAAAAAACTGCCGGAGGTTTCGCCGGGGCATGCTGCGTTGCTGGTATGGAGCTTGAGGGCGTGCCCGACGTAGTCCGAGAAACCTATGAAATTCTCGGGATTCACATATTCAAATCCCGCGTTCGTGATGAAGCCGAAGCTGACGCTATCACCAAGAGCGAGATAAGGACGCCCAGCGGCGCCGTCCGCTGCAAACAGAGATACAGAACTTGAAAGGATTAACAGAATGGAAGCAAAACGTAATCGCCGCATGGGGACTCCTCCGATGGCTGGGCTTGCAAACAGTGTTGCAGATCTGTTTATAAGTGAGCCGGGCGGGCATTATAAATCAACTTGCCTTTCCGGCGTGTTAAAAACACGACTCTTAGTCCAGGACTCGGGTTCCCTGGGGCTTGCGGCTAAGGTCGCGGGCGCGGTCGCGATGTGGTGCGTTGGCCACAACTGGTATCCGCTCGCACTCATTGGTTCTTGCGATGCCGACAGCCTGGGTAGGCGTACTTTCAACGTAATCAATCGGGTGTTCGCCGTACTTCTTGTCGAAGGATACAACGAGGAAGCGAACGCCCTCACCGGGGATCCGGTCTGCGGTCGTTTGCACGCGTTCTCGGCGAGAACAGACGGGATGCTCTTGTCCGGCAATCCCCCCACTGTGATTCACAATGGCGAATGAAAAGTGAGTGTCATCATTTCTCGTATTCGCGCGCTGTTGAAAAAGACGCCACCTCAAATGGAGCGGCTGGGTATTAATGAAGTCATCCGAGAAGTGTTGGCTCTGACCCGCAACGAGCTTTTCAGGGGCGGCGTTGCCGCGCAGATTGAGCTGGCGGCCGATGTTCCCGCCGTACTCGGTGATCGCGTGCAGCTGCGTTTCCCGGTTGTAGATGTGGTGCAGGAGCGCCGTGAACCGCAACTTCTTATCCTTACTTGCTGAGAATGGTCAAACGAATCGAGATTGAAAGAAACTACTTTGTGACGTAAAGTCGGGACGATCCGCGGGAGGTGAACATGTCATCCGGGCACGGTTCAGCCTTTGGGTGGCCGCTTTGGGGTGCCCTCCTTTTGATGATTCCCATCGCTTTCGTCGTCGGTGCCCTCACCGGGCACACGCCTACTTGGGGCTTCCTTCAGAATCCGGTCGTGCTGCTCGGTTCACTTGGTGTGGCGGCGCTCGGTAACCTGTGGTCCTTGGTTCATGCGGAAGTCCTAAAAGGTAAGCCGCCGACCTTGCGCATCGACATCGCAGCAAACCCGCTCAGCATCATCGTCCTCGCCGTTGCAGGTCTGCTCGGAGCCCTTCTCATTGGATACGCATTCGTCGAAAATTTCACGCGGAGATAGGCTTATGAACGCCAAGCGAGCTCTCGCTGCCGCGCAACTGCTGCTCATGTTCCCGGCCATCCTCTTCATGGACGCGCTCGTCGTGCGGCAGTTGTCGCCACTGCAACACGAACCGGCGCATACCGCTCACCGGATCGTAGTGTGGTACGCGGGGAGAATGTGGACACTCTGGGCCCTGCTCATCACCCTACCGCTTGTCGTGCTGGTTACCGGCTGCGTCACGCTGTTGCGGAGTTGGAGCAATGTCCCCGAACTGCCGTACCGGGCGCAGCAAGGGCTCGCCGCCATATATGCTGATCGGCCGATGCTATGCATTGCTATGATGACGTTGACGGCCGGAGTCGTTCTCGCAATTGTCGCCATGCATATGGCCGCTAATTGATGACTGACGTAATATCGCGATATCACTTATCGAGAGGCAAATGTGCGTTTGAGCATGGAACACCTTGGGCTTGCGCGATGTCATAGCGTCGGGACCGGCATAAACACAGGCTAAAGTGAAACGGAGAACTGGAGGGTGACGACACGTTTGCCCGCACCCACACATATCCCGTCAAACGACAAAGGGGGATAGCTATACAGGGTGGGAAAATCCGGATACCCCGGGCTTAAATGTCTACTAATCAGCCAGGGATTAGAGATTGACGTACGTCTATGTGCAAGGACCTAGGGCCCGGGGCGGGCGCGGCGTGTCGCCAGGGATACGGGGGCGTACAATCGGCTCGGATATTGCTGGGGATCGTGCCCAAGGTGCGACCTTCCTCCTCCATCCCGCGATCTCTGCTGCTCGGGCTAGCCATCCTGTATGCGGCGGCAACCGTGGTCTACAGCAGTAGCTGGGCGTTCTACATCCGCGCGCAACGACTGGCACAGGTAGGTCTCAACTTCGAACGAAATGAGAGTCGGAAACAGACGCTGGTCACGGAGGTAGTTCCCGGCGGCCCGGCCCACAAAGCCGGGTTCCAGGTTGCGGACAACATCCTGGAAGTCAACCATCGCCCGCTGGTTACCGTGAACGCGTTCGACGATGCGGTTTGGCGGGGCCAGCCCGGGGACCGGGTGGCATTTGCGGTGAGGCGGCCCGGCGTGCCTTCGCCCATCACCCTGATAGCAACCCTCGATCCCATACCGCCGGCCCCAACACGCCCACCGGCGCAGCAATTTGCGTCACAGCCTTTGTTCTCTTATCAAGTTCCGTTCGTCGCGGTGGGACTCGCAGTGCTCTTCCTGCGCCTCGACAGCCGCGAAGCATGGCTGCTGGCGCTGGTGTTCGGCGGTTTCATCGCTGGATCCCCGCTGCTTATGGTGGAGCCACTCATTCACCCCGCGCTGCGCGGGTTCGCCCTCGCTTACATGGTGGCTGCCCGCGGCATGTTGCCTGCGCTGCTCTACTACTTCTTCGCGACCTTCCCGGTCTCCTCTCCGATCGAGCGCCGCGTGCCATGGTTGAAGAAGGTGATTCTGGTAGCTTCGGCCGTGATCATAATCCCGCTCTCGCTGTGGGCATGGCTCGACGGCGACTCGCGTCCTCTCGCCTTGATCGAGGAGAAAGTGGGTCCAACCTGGACTGGTGTGGCGGTGGTCTGCTACTTCTTCGGCGTTACCGGCCTAGCGCTGTTTTCGCTGGTTGCCAACAGCTT
>Ga0066709_100003701_pt1 | contig 11878 bp, 14 predicted proteins | sample GraSoiAngelo_158_FD_79665 | JGI IMG/M metagenome (GOLD analysis project Ga0066709, IMG submission 79665) | Grasslands soil microbial communities from the Angelo Coastal Reserve, California, USA - 14_1009_16_30cm | ecosystem: Environmental > Terrestrial > Soil > Grasslands | place: USA... | reverse complement strand
TACGTGGCGGAATCATAATGCGTTGACAGACATCGCAGCGACGAGCGATCAGCCGGCCATTTCTGAGTTCGTCGAGATAGCGACCTATGGCTTCTCCGGTATCCCAACGGTAGCGCAGTTTCGGCACATACGAATTCATGAAAACCTTGCCGCCTTTCAATGTGCGTTTGTCGAGCGGCGTGCCGGGATAGTTATCACTCATAGTTCGTCCGATGTCCTCCGATGAGTTCCAGGTTCAACGTTCAATGTCCGTGTCTCTCTCCAACCTTGAACTTTGAACCTCAACAGAGGGGTGTCAGACGAAGCTATGACTGACAAATTTTCCGGCACGCCGCTCGACAAACGCACATTGAAAGGCGGCAAGATTTTCATGACTTCCTATATGCCGAAACTGCGCTACCGTTGGGATACCGGAGAAGCCATAGGTCGCTATCTCGAAGAACTCAGACACGGGCGGCTGATCGCTCGTCGCTGCGATGTCTGTCAACGCATTATGATTCCGCCACGCATGTTTTGCGAACGCTGCTTTCGCCCGACCGATGAATGGGTTTACGTGAAAGACACCGGCAGGATTCTCACCTTTTCTCTTTGCTACGTCACCTGGAATGTACGGCGCTTAAAGCAACCGCAGATCCCCGCGGTCATCGAAATTGCTGGCGCTTCGCCCGGCATGGGCATCCTGCATCTGGTCAAGAAGGTGCCATCGAAGCAAGTACGGGTTGGAATGCCGGTGCGTGCGGTGTGGCGACCGCCTTCACAGCGCCGAGGGAGCGTAACTGATATCGGCGATGGGGAACCTGACAGACAAACCAAGGAGCCTAAATGACGCCATCAGCGCGAAACGACGATCATATCGCGTGGCCAGGAGCAATCCCGCTGACATCTTTGTATACAGCGGGTCTCGGCGGCCACATTTTTTTTGACGCGCTCAAGCGGCACGGCAAGCTAGTCGGCACTCGCTGTCGTGCTTGCAAGCAGGTTTATCTGCCGGCGCGCTGCTTCTGCGAGCGCTGTTTTGGCGCACTCACCGAGGAGGTGGAAGTCAAACCAACCGGCCGGCTCGTGAGTTACACGATTTGTCAAGTTGACCGTGATCGCAGACCGCTACGGCGCCCCCGAGCTTTGGCGCTCGTGCGATTAGACGGTGCCACCACGGTGCTGCTCCACTATCTGCTCGATGTTACTGAACCCGACCAGATCAGTGTCGGCCGCCGCGTCGAAGCGATCATCAAACCAAAGAGGCGGCGCATCGGATCCATTCTCGACATCGAAGGTTTTCGCATTGTCAAATGAGGCGAAAATGTTTTCGGCGAATGGGACAAGGAGGGAAGAAATATGGAAGGCGAAAGGGATCGTTTCGGCGAATTCATGAAGCTGCTCGAGCACGCCAAAGAGGATATCTACTTCGCGGCGAGGGATCAGGAGCTGCTCGCGCAACTCAAAGAACGGCTTACAAAGCTCGATAAACCAGAAGGCGATACATTTCGGCTGTATTGCCCAAAGTGCCACGGCGTCTTGGAAAGCTACATGTTCATGAAACTTCCCCTTGAGCGCTGCCAGGTCTGCGGCGGCGTTTGGTTCGATAAGGAGGAGATCGAAGCGATCGCGGGGCTTGTCGGCCGGAGTCCCCTGTTCTTCCCGATGCCGTGGATTCCGTGAAGCAGCTCGCTCGCAGTGAATTGAACTAACTGATGGCTTCCGATGAACCAGTAAAAGGCGCAAAGATTTTTCGCCGAAGGAGGGTGTTGTGCATTACAAAGCGGAACCGAGCGTTCGGGACATCATGATGAGCTCACCGATCAGCCTGCAAAGGGACAAAAAACTGAGTCTAGCGGAGGACGTGATGGCAGGTGGACGGATCCGGCATGTGCCGATTCTAGACGGAGAACATCTGGTCGGCGTGTTGAGCCAAGCGGACCTCTTCCATTCCGCATTCGCCAAGGCTATGCACCTTCGTCCCCGCGAACAACGAGACCTTGTAGATTCTATCAAGATCGAGGATGTCATGAGCAAAAATGTAATCTCGGTTCCCGTCGATACCTCGATCCGGGCCGCCGCGCGCTTGATGATGGAAAAGAAGCTTGGCTGCCTGCCCGTAGTTCAGGAAAACGGCTAGTCGGGCTTGTCACCAAGAGCGATATGTTACGCTATCTCGCGGAGCGGAAAGACGAAGAAGTCGCGATCGTCGTTGATATCATTTGTTGAACCAAATGGGTTAGGACCACTTCTGTGGTTTCCTCGGTCGCTAGCTGGCACGACTGTTTTTCGACTTCTTCACGCAATCCGGTGTGACTTTGTTTCATTCCGATGCTTCGTTAAGTAGGGGATAAACGGCGTGCCGCCGGTCCCTATGGAGTTGGGATTGCGGGCATCTCCTCGGCTTTGCTTGTTAATATAGCTGTGCGCGTATTCCAGATGGGTGGAACGGAAACGGCAAACCCCGTCGATGGCGGCATTGTAGGCATCGCGCAGCGTCGGACGCGCTCTCCTGTGACGCAGGACATACTGGCGCACTGAAGGTCTTGCCTCCACCGCTTCGATAAATGCCCTGTGTCTGGGGGGCATGTAGTCACGCATTTCGTTTAGGTAACTGCGCAACATATCTTCAGCGTGCGTCAGACCAAGTACGGCGTCGAAGGCGGGAATAATCGAACTCTGCGCGCCGGTTTCGCCACGGAACTTTTGTGGCTCACCCGCGTAGTCCTCGACTCCTTCGTAGACTACCCCTGACGGAATGTTCGGCTGATTGGCCCAGCCATGGATGTAGGGCCTTACACGATGGAAATAAATGTAAGGGTCGCAGCGCTCCGGCATGCGCAAAAGGATTTTGTTCATTGCCTCGACCGCTCTGGCAATCGTTGCCAAGGAGTCGGCAACTCGCTCCGGCTCTTCATCTCCGACTGCCCGCTGCGCTGCAACAATGGCCTCAAGCGCCGCCCCCGCGGCAGCTTCGATAGCAACATGAATGAGCACACACCACTCTTCATCCTGACCGCCGAGAAAATTCTGCAGCAGGACAATATTGCCAACCTCGATCGGATTATGGCTATCGACTCTTCTCCAGTTGTCGAGCACGTAGGAGGCGTAGGAGAGCACCGGCGGGCGCCCGAGCATCCGCGCCACCTGATGCCACGGCACGGCAAGAGATGATGGAAGCAAAGTAACCGTTTCCTTTTCTCCCCAGACATAGGCATGGCCAACGAAAGAAAGAATCACCATGGCTTTCTTTCTTTCCCGATCATCACCAAGTCTCGCTGCGTCAAGCAGCGGCAGCTGTCTAATAAAACTTCGAATCCTACCGGTCAGCATCAGCTTCGGCAACTCCCTGCCTATTTCTTCCCAAGCAGCGAACTCCTTGGGCAAGCGTTCCAGAGGGTCCGGCCTGGGCAAAAAGCCGCGCTCGGCATCCACTTCGTAAGAGTCCAATTGACTAAGCATCTCCGTCCCGTTGTATTCACGATCAAATATTATCGATAGGCGAAAAGAATAGCCTCCTCCTCCGGGAAGAGTTCCAGTCGTTCCAAAAATTCCAATCGTTCAAAACGTTTTGAATGGCTTAAACGACTTGAACGTTTTGAACCCAGTTCCGTCATCCGCCCAACGCGTATTCCAGATCGGCAATGAGATCTTCCACGTCTTCGACTCCGACGGATAGTCCAATAAGCCCGTCGTCGAGCCCGGCCTTTTTTTGTTTTTCTTCGGGGATAGAGGCGTGCGTCATGATCGCAGGCAACTCGGCCAGGGACTCAACGCCGCCATGGTGCGACCGGGTTTGAGCAGGCCGCGTCGTTCTGCATCTTCAACCACCGCGAGGGCAATACGATCCTTGACGCTGCGCCCAGGATTTGCGGCTTCGATCTTGACGCAGATCGTCGCGCCGATCCCGTCAAGAACGCGGTTGAGCCGGACCAGTGGCGTGTGACCGACCGCTTGAAGTACGTTGGGAAGAATCTTCGGCATGGGGGCACCTCAAATTGTTACGATCGGCATGGCTAAGTCGCTCCTTGCGGATTTTTCAACTTACTTTTCGCACTTCATCTACTGCCAGCGGATTTTCCAGCGCGGATAAATCACCCGCTTCTTGGCCCAAATAGCTGGCGCGGATCACTCGTCGCATGATCTTAGCGTTGCGGGTTTTAGGCAAATCGCCGACAAACTTTACCGCAGCGGGCCTGAGCGGCTTGCCGAGATCTCGAGCGACCATCTCCTTGAGTTCCTCAGCTAGGTCACTGCCCGCATCGCCTCCGCGTTTGAGCACGCAGAAGCAAACAACCGCTTCTCCCTTTAGCGGGTCAGGAACGGCGATCGCCGCTGCTTCGCTTACTGCCGGATGACTTACCAGCACCGACTCGATTTCGGCCGGGCCGACGCGTTTTCCCGCCACCTTGATCGTGTCATCTGAACGGCCAAGTATGTACCATAAGCCATCTTCATCGATGGCCGCCCAATCGCCATGAACCCACGTGTTTGGGAATCGGTTCCAATAAGTCTCCAGGTATCGCTGGGGGTCATCCCAAAAACCGCGCGTCATGCCGATCCACGGCTGGCGAATGACCAGTTCGCCGACTTGATTGCGCACTGGCGCTCCATTCTCGTCGACGACATCCGCCGCCATGCCGGGAAGCGGACCTGAGAAGGCGCATGGCTTGAGCGGCGTCAAGACGTTTCCCATGACGATACCGCCGCCGATTTCGGTGCCGCCGGAGTAATTGATGATCGGCAAACGTTTCCTTCCGACTTTTTCAAACAGCCATCGCCACGGCTCGGGGTTCCAGGGCTCGCCGGTTGAAGCCAAGATGCCCAGGCTAGAGAGATCATGCTGCTCTACAGATTCATCCCCATGGCGCATGAGCGAGCGCACGAGGGTTGGAGAGACACCGAGAATACTTACGCCATGGCGTGCGATGAGCTGCCATAAACGATCCGGATCGGGATAGTCGAGAGCGCCATCGTAAAACACCATGCTCGCCCCGAGCAAAGTCGCGCCAAAGACTTCCCAGGGCCCCATCATCCAGCCCATATCCGTGACCCAATACAGGACATCGGTCTCATGCACGTCCAGACCAAAGCTCATGTCTTGGGCCGCCTTGATCGGAAAACCGCAGTGGCTATGCAGAGCGCCCTTGGGTTTCCCCGTTGTCCCAGAGGTGTAGATGAGCATGAGCGGATCTTCGGCTTCTGTCCGTTCCGTGGCGCCTTCGATACTCTCCCCAGCAATCAATTCGTGCCACCAGTAGTCGCGGCCTAAGTGCCAGGGAATATTTCTCCTCACTCGGCGCAAAACAACCACATGCTCGATGGACGGCGCCTTGACCAGCGCTTCATCGGCCACTTCTTTGAGCTGCACAATTTCGCCGCGGCGATAGAAACCATCCGCCGTTATTAGCACTCTCGCGCTCGCGTCCATGAGGCGCGTCGCTACCGCCGTCGCACCATAGCCAGAAAAGAGTGGCAGCACGACGGCGCCAATCTTAGCAACGGCGAAAAGCGCGATGGCGATCTCCGGCGTCATGGGCATGAGAATAGCAGCGACATCTCCCTTCCTGACGCCTAAGCGGCGCAGGCCGTTGGCCAACCGATTCACTTCGCAAAAAAGCTCGCCGTAACTCAACTGGCGGGTTACATCTTCTTCGCCTTCCCAGCGGATCGCCGTCCGATGGGCCGTTGGCGTTCCCATCCACTTGTCCAAACAGTTGTGCACGATGTTCATCTTTGCGCCGACGCACCAGTGCGTCCAGGCAATCCCCTGAGACATGTCGACGATCCGTTCGTACGGCTGATAAAACTCGATGGCGAGCTCTTGCAAGACAGCCTGCCAAAACCATTCCAAATCCGTGATGGATTTCCGATGCAGTTCGTCGAGGGTCGCAATGCCGTAGCGCACCATGAAGCGCTTAAGCCGGCTTTCCGTCACATAGCGCTCGGTCGGCCGCCAAACGATTTCGCCGCCGAAATTGAAGCGTTCCATTTGGCTAGACACCCAGTTTGTTCACCACGCTCTCAGCCGCGGTATAAGGATCAATCTGCCTTTCCCGCATCTCCTCGGCCAACTGTTCAATCAATTCTCCGTCTACTTTTTTCAAAACCCTAGTGAGAAGATTGTCTTTGATGAGCGCCATGAGCTGCTGACGACAGAGATTTTGCATCCTCTTCTTGTGATCGCCGCTCGCCAGCAATTGGGCGCGATGGGCTTCGATACCGGCGATGAGATCTTTGATTCCTACATTTTGGTTCGCCGAGGTTTGGAAAATGCGTACGCCGGAAGCGCCGAGCATATCGCGGAGCTTCATCACCATCTCCTCGGCGCCACTTCGATCCATTTTGTTGACCACCAGCAAATCACCAATCTCAAAAAGACCCGCCTTCAGCGCCTGAATTTCATCGCCGCCCTCCGGGGTCACGACAACAACAACCGTATGAGCGGCGCCAGCGATCTCGATTTGATCCTGACCCGTGCCGATCGTTTCGATTAAGATGCAATCTTTGCCCATCGCGTCGAGCAGATGGACCGCTTGGTAAATATAATTGGAAAGGCCGCCTTGGTGGCCGCGCGTTGCCAGGCTTCTGATGAAAACACCTTGATCGAGGAAATGGCTGCGCATGCGGACGCGGTCGCCAAGGAGAGCGCCACCTGAGAACGGGCTGGATGGATCGACCGTAAGGACGCCAATTTCTTTCTTTGCGTTACGCAGCTCGGCGGTGATGCGCTCGATGAGGCTGCTTTTGCCGGAGCCCATCGCGCCGGTGAGCCCGACCACATGAGCGCGCCCGGTCCGCGGGTAAAGCAGCTTGAGAATTTCCTTCGCCCGCTGCTCTCCGTCCTCGATCCAGGTCAGCACTTGTCCCGCGGCGCGCGCATCGCCCCGCAGGATCAGCGCCGCAAGCTCATCCCCCGAAAGAGCACCGCGAGACGTTTGTTTATTTTCCGGCCGTGACATCGGCTCGCCGCAGCAGTTGTCTAGCGATGACCATCCTTTGAATTTCGGACGTGCCTTCGCCGATTTCACAAATCTTGGCGTCGCGAAAATAGCGTTCAACGGGAGAACTCTTCATATAGCCGGCGCCGCCGTGAACCTGAATCGCTTCCTTGGTCGCGTGCATGGCAACTTCAGAAGCGAAGAGCTTCGCCTCAGAAGCGAGCCGTCTGTAGGGTTGGCCGCATTGTCTGAGATCCGCGGCGCGATAGACAAGCAGCCGTGCGGCGTCGATTTCGGTCGCGATATCGGCCAGCTTCCACTGGATCGCTTCAAACTCCGCGATCGGTTTGCCAAACTGCCGCCGCTGTTTCGCGTACGCGATGGATTGCTTCAACGCGGCGCGCGCAATCCCCACCGCCATTGCGCCGATGCCGATGCGGCCGCCATCCAGGATCGTCATGGCATCCCGATAGCCGCAGTTCAATTCACCTAGTACGTTCTCGTTAGGTAGTTGCACATTGTCGAAACGAATCTGCGCCGTGTCCGAAGCCCTCACGCCGAGTTTGTTCTCCACCCGAACGACTTCGAGTCCCGTGCGCTCGCGCTCGACGATGAACGCGGAGATTCCATCACGACCGCGCGACGGATCAGTCGCTGCCATGATCACGTACACCCCCGCCGTAGAGCCCTGCGTGATGAACGCCTTCTCCCCGTTAAGAACCCAGGTGTTGCCATTGAGAAACGCGCGACTCACCAGCGACTGGGCGTCGGATCCCGCCTCCGGCTCGGTGAGCGCCCAAGCGCCGAGCTTTTCGCCGCGTGCTAAGGGAACGAGGAATTTTCTCTTCTGCGCTTCGCTGCCAAAAGCGCCGACATGTCCGGCGCTGAGTGAATTATGCGACGCTACCATCAAGGCAACCGCGGCATCCGCCGCGGCAATCTCTTCGATGATAACAGCCAGGCTCAGCGCATCGAGGGCGGCGCCACCGTAGGACTCGGGAACCATGATGCCGAACAGCCCGAGCTCCGCCATCTTCGGAATCAGCTCATGGGGAAAGCGGCATGATTCGTCTCGTTCCGCGGCGCCCGTCGCGATCTCGCGCTGCGCAAAGTTGCGCACCGTCTGTCGCAGCGCCGCTTGTTCTTGAGTCAATTCAAAGTCCATTGATGTGCGTTTTCACTGCTCTTTTGCGAGGCGAGCAGGAATCGATTTTACGAACCGAACAATTTCGTCCAACGACGCTCCCGGTGTAAAGATCTCTTTAACTCCCATCTTCTTGAGAGTGGCGATATCCTCGCTCGGAACGATCCCGCCACCGAACACGATTATGTCCGTCGCCCTATTTTTCTTGAGCAATTTCATGATCTCTTTGAAAAGTGCCAGATGAGCCGCCGAGTGAACCGATAGGCCGATGGCATCGACATCCTCCTGAATGGCGGCGCTGACGATCTCCTCCGGCATATTGTGAATGCCGAGATAAATCACCTCCACGCCGGCATCGCGGAGCGCGCGCGCGACGATATGGACACCGCGATCATGCCCGTCCAATCCGACCTTGGCGACGATAACGCGGAGCCGATGGTTTCCCGCAGTGGCCATCCTTATTCCTTTACCAAGCTCGAATGGAGCGCTCGACTACTGGAGTAGCGGAGAAATGATTTATTATGCCCATTAGTCCAACACTCCATTACTCCGTTGTCCTTAAATCGTTCCGGTTTCTCGATATGCCCCATAGACTTTCCTTAGCACGTCGCAGATCTCTCCGACGGTCGCCTCCGACCGAACCGCATCTAACATCGGCGGCATGAGATAACCGTCTTCTTCGGCCACGCGTTCGAGCCGCTGTAAAGCGCTGCGCACCTGCAGAGCGCTGCGCTGCTTTTTTTTCTCACGGAGCCGTTGCATTTGCTGCCGTTCGACTGCCTGTTTGATTCTGAGCGTTTTGATCGGCGCCTCCTCGGGCTCCGTAAAGGCATTCACGCCGACGATGATGCGCTCGCCCGATTCAACTTCCTTTTGATAAGCCAGCGCGGAGCGATGGATCTCGTTCTGGGGATAGCCAAGCTCAATGGCGCGAACCATTCCGCCCATTTCATCGAGCTTAGTGAAATAGCTCACCGCCTCCGCTTCGAGCCGGTTGGTGAGCCACTCGATATAGTAGGACCCTCCGAGTGGGTCGACCGTATCCACGACGCCGGATTCGTAGGCAATGATTTGCTGCGTGCGCAAAGCGATCTTCACCGCCTCCTCCGTCGGCAGCGCGAGCGTTTCGTCGAGGGAATTAGTGTGCAGCGACTGCGCGCCGCCCAGTATGGATGCGAGAGCTTGGAGCGTAACGCGAACCACGTTGTTGAGCGGTTGCTGCGCCGTCAGGCTGCAGCCGGCTGTTTGCGCATGGCAGCGCAGTGCGAGGGAGAGGGGATCTTTGGTATCGAAGCGTTTCTTCATCTCCCTGGCCCACAGACGGCGCGCCGCGCGATATTTGGCAATCTCCTCGAAGAAGTCATTGTGGGCGTTGAAGAAAAAGGAGAGTTGCGGCGCGAAATCGTCGACTCTCAAGCCCGACTCGACGCCGGATTTAACGTAAGTCAATCCATCGTACAGCGTAAAAGCCAGTTCCTGGACGGCCGTGGATCCGGCCTCGCGTATGTGATAGCCGCTGATGCTGATGGGGTGGTAGCGGGGCACCGACTCGACACAGAAGCGCACCGTGTCATTGATAATCTTCAGCGAAGGGGCGGGCGGACAGATCCACTCCTTTTGCGCAATATATTCTTTCAGGATATCGTTCTGCAGGGTTCCGCGCAGGTTGCTGAACGGAACCCCCTGACGCTCGGCAACGATCAGGTACATGGCAAAGAGAACGATGGCGGGGCCGTTGATAGTCATCGACACGCTGATCTGATCCAACGGGATTTCGGCAAAGAGCTGTTCCATGTCGGCAACGGAATCGATGGCGACGCCGCACTTTCCCACCTCCCCTTTGGATCGTGGATGATCGGAGTCGTAGCCCATCAAGGTGGGCATATCGAACGCTACGGATAGTCCGGCATTTCCCTGGGCCAAAAGATAACGGTATCTTCGATTCGTCTCGACGGCTGTGGCAAAGCCGGCGAACTGGCGCATGGTCCAGAGCTTGCCGCGATACATTGTCCGATAGACGCCGCGGGTGAAAGGGAACTCTCCGGGAATTCCCAGATCGCGCGTATAGTCGAGATCTTCGATATCGCCGGGCTTGTACAACTCATGGATTTCGATGCCCGAGAGATTTCTAAAGGCTTTCTTCCTGAGACTCATCAGAAGGCTCTCCTTCTCGAATCAGGTGGCGCGCGATGATCAGCCGCTGGATTTCAGAGGTTCCTTCGTACAGTGTCGTGACACGCGCGTCGCGAAAGAAGCGCTCCACCGCATATTCTTTGATGTAGCCGTAGCCGCCGAAGATCTGCACGGCCTTATAAGCAATGCGGTTGCATGCCTCTGAAGCGAAGAGCTTGGCCATGGCCGCTTCACAGGTCACCCTTCTCCCCTGCTGAGCCAGCCAAGCGGCTCGGTATGTCAGAAATGTGGCGGCGTCGATCTCCGTCGCCATATCGGCGAGCATCCCTTGGATGGCCTGAAAATCGGCGATCGGGCGACCGAATTGCTTACGCTGCTGGGCATACGTGAGAGCTTCGTCGAGGCAGCCTTGCGCGATGCCGAGGGCTTGAGCGGCGATGCCGATCCGACCGCCATCCAGCGTGGCCAACGCGATCTTGAATCCTTGTCCTTCCTCTCCCAACCGGTTTTCTTGGGGAACTCGGCAATCTTCGAATACCACGCCCGCCGTCTCCGACGAACGGAGACCCAGCTTGTCTTCCAATTTCCCGATAATAAAGCCTGCTGTCTTGGTCTCAACCAGAAAAGCCGAGACGCCATGCTTGCCGTCCGCTGGGTTGGTCACCGCGTAAACAAGCGCAACGTCGGCGCGGCTGGCATTGGTGGTGAAAACCTTACTGCCGCTGAGCACATAGTCGTTGCCCACCGCTCGCGCTCGGGTCCGCATGGAGCCCGCGTCCGAACCCGAGCTGGACTCGGTCAGAGCGTAGCAACCCTGCCACTCGCCGCGGGCTAATGGGATAAGATATTTTTGCTTTTGTGCCTCATTGCCGAAACGGAGAATCGCGCCACAAGAAAGCGAGTTATTCACGCTCATAATCGTTCCCAACGAAGCCCAGGCGCGGGAGATCTCTTCTAGGGCGATAACGTAGGAAACAAGGTCCATGCCGGCGCCGCCGAACTCCTGGGGCACGAAAATCCCCATCAGTCCCATCTTCGCCAGCCGTTTGACCAGGTCGGTTGGATACAAACTATCGCGGTCCATCCGTGGGGCAACCGGTTTAATCTCCTTTTCGGCAAAGGAGCGCGTCATCTCCTGGACCATCAATTGTTCTTCGGTGAGCTGGAAGTTCATTTTCGATGAAACTCAAGAATTCAGAAGTCAGAATCCAGTATACTGGAGTTGGCGAATTTTGGATTTTAGCTTCTGAATTCCTTCTTGCAACATTCTTCCTCCCAACATTCTGACCCTTGGCTTCTGACTGCTTCTGTTCAAATGCTTTCCACCATCAGGGCCACCGCTTCTCCCCCGCCGATGCACAGACTCGCGACACCTCGCCTCAGCTTCAACTCCTCAAGGCTATGGAGCAAGGTTGTCAGGATTCGAGCGCCGCTCGCACCGAGAGGATGACCCAACGCCACCGCGCCACCGCGAATATTGACCTTGCTCAGATCCAAACCGAGCTCCCGGTTAACAGCGATGGAGCAGACCGCGAACGCTTCATTAATCTCGAACAGGTCGACATCCGCAACGCTGCGATCTGTTCTTTGCAGCAGAGACGATATCGCTCGCACGGGCGCCGTAGTAAACCACGCGGGATCGGTACCATAGGCGGTATAACCAATGATTCTTGCTTTAGGCTTG
>Ga0066709_100003699_pt1 | contig 11882 bp, 11 predicted proteins | sample GraSoiAngelo_158_FD_79665 | JGI IMG/M metagenome (GOLD analysis project Ga0066709, IMG submission 79665) | Grasslands soil microbial communities from the Angelo Coastal Reserve, California, USA - 14_1009_16_30cm | ecosystem: Environmental > Terrestrial > Soil > Grasslands | place: USA... | reverse complement strand
GCGCGGCGACGGAGCCGACGTTGACGATCGCTCCGCCCCCCGCCGCGACGAGGTGTGGGATCGCCGCGCGGCAACAGCCGAAGATCGCCCAGACGTTCGTGTCGAGGACGAGATCGTAGTCGCTGCGCGTGGTCTCGGTGACGGGCCGGAGCAGGCCCACGCCTGCGTTGTTGCAGAGGACGTCGAGCCGGCCGAACCTTTCGACGGTCGCGTCGACGAGGCGTGCGCAGGCGGTCTCGTCGCGCACGTCGGCGGGCACGAACGCGACCTCCCGGCCCGCCGCGGTCAGCCTCCGCGCGAGCTCCTCGCCCTCCTCTGCCGTCCGCTGCGACGCTACGACCCGCGCGCCTTCGGCCGCGAGGCGCTCGACGATCGCCCGGCCGATCCCGCGCCCGGAGCCGGTGACAAGGGCGACTTTCCCGTCCAGGCGTGAAGTTTGAGCGAGCACTCGTAATCTCGGATGATATGCTAGTCGTATTCTGACCTTCAACGCAGGGGGTCGACGTTGCCTTCTGACGCCTGGCGCGGCATCTATCCCGCCATCTGCACGCCGTTCACGCCCGACGACGAGGTCGACCTCGATGCCCAGCGGCGGGTCGTGCGGTTCGTTCTCGAGGGTGGCGCGCACGGGATCGTGGCCTTCGGGCTCGCCGGCGAGGTGCTGAAGCTCTCGACCGACGAGCGGAAGGCGCTCACCGACACGATCCTCGACGAGGTCGGAGGCGCGGTTCCCGTCTTCATCGGCGCCGGCGGGCCGAGCATCGGCGCAGCGATCGAGCTCGCGCGCTACGCGGAGGCGGTCGGCGCGAGCTGCATCGTCCTGCCCGCTCCGATGAGCGGCGCCCTGGACGAGTCCACGCTCGTGGACTACTTCGTGCGCGTCGCCTCGTCCGTGTCGATTCCGGTGATGATCCAGGACGCGCCCGCATATCTCGGCATCGGCCTCGGCCCGTCGCTCGTCGGACGTGTGGCCGCCGGCGCGGACAACGTCCGGCTCGTCAAGCTCGAGGCGGGGCCGGTGGAGATGGGCGCCTGGATCTCGACCCTCGGCCCCGAGTTCTCGATCTGGGGCGGCGACGGCGGCGTCTACATGCTCGACTGCGTCCGCACCGGCGCCGCCGGGATCATCCCCGGCAGCGACCTGATCGACCTGCTCGTGCAGGTCTACGAGGCAGAGGCGGAGGGCGACCCCGCGCGTGCCGACGAGCTGTTCCGTAGCGTGTTGCCGATCCTGCTCTTCGAGATGCAGCACTCGATCGACCACTACAACGCGTGCGCGAAGGCGGTGCTCGTCCGGCGCGGTGTCCTCGAGCACGCCGGCCTGCGCCCGCCCGCCGCCTCGTTCGGCGACGTCTCGGAGTTCCTCCTCGCACAGCACCTGGCCCGGCTCGATCTCGCCGGGGAGGGCGTCGGTGTCGTCGACTGAGCTGCTCCAGGCCGTCGAGGGCCTGAAGGAGCCGCGCCGGCTGAGCCACCAGGTCTCGGCGCTGCTCGCGGCCGAGATCGTCTCCGGGCGCATCGCGGTCGGGCAGGCCTTCCCGTCGTCGGAGGACATCGTCGCGCGCTTCGGCGTCAGCCGCACGGTGGCGCGCGAGACGGCGCAGGCGCTCGCGATGCTCGGCCTCGTGCGCGTCCAGCACGGCAAGCGCACGGAGGTGTGTCCGGAGGACGAGTGGGACATCCTCAGCTCGGTCGTCCAGGAGGCGATGCGCCGGGAGGGCAAGGCGGAGCCGCTGCTGCGCGACCTCTACGAGTTCCGGCTCCTGATCGAGCCGCAGGCCGCAGCGTGGATGGCGGTGTACGGGAGCGACGAGGACGCGGCCCGGCTCGGCGAGCTCGCCGCGACGATGGAGCGGCTGACCGGGAAGGACGTCTCCGTCCCGGACCTGATGGACGCCGACCGCAGCTTCCACGACCTCGTCGCGGGCGCCAGCGAGAACCGGGTGCTCGCGGCGGTGAGCCGCGACATCCGCGAGGTGATCAGCACGCTCTGGGGACTCTCGACGCTCGGCACCGCAGGAGCCCGTCACGTCGCGGAGCAGCACCGCACGATCGCGGAGGCCGTCGAGCGGCGGGATCCGGCGGCCGCGATGGCCGCGATGCGCGACCATCTCACGTGGGCGGCGAAGGCCGACCTGCACGGCCTCGGCGGGCCCTCGGAAATGCGCTTCGCCGAGGGAACGGCCTCGGGCTAGCACAGTGGGCCTCGTCATAGGAATCGACACGGGCGGGACGTTCACGGACATGGTCGTCTTCGACCCGGAGAGCGGTCACGTCGAGTCGCTGAAGACGTCGTCCATACCGCGCACTCCCGGCCAGGCGATCGTCAACGCGCTGGACGAGGGCGGCATCGCGGCGAGCGAGATCGAGACGTTCACCCACGGCACGACCGTCGGCACCAACGCGCTGATCGAGCGCACCGGCTGCAAGGTCGCGCTCGTCACGACCAAGGGCTTCGAGGACATGCCGTACATCCAACGGATCAACCGCAAGGTCCTCTACGACCTGCGCTGGCGCAAGACCGAGCCGCTCGTGGCGAGCCGCCGGCTCTGCCTCGGCGTGGACGCGCGCCTCGACTCCGACGGGTCCGTTGTGAAGCCGGTCGACGAGGACGAGGTGCGCGCGCTCTGCCGGACGATTCGCGACTCGGGCGCCGAGGCCGTCGCGATCTGCCTGCTCTTCTCCTACGTGAGCACCGAGCACGAGGAGCAGGTGAAGAGGATCTTCGAGGAGGAGCTCGGCGATCTGCCCGTCTCCGTCTCGCACGAGGTGGCGCCGATCTGGCGCGAGTACGAGCGCTCGTCCACCACGATCGCGGATGCCTACCTGCGCCCGTTGCTCGGCCGCTACGTGCAGAGCCTCGACAGCTCGCTGCGCTCCGCGGGGATGACGCGCGAGTGGACGCTGATGAAGTCGAACGGCGGCGCCATGCTCTCGGGCGCGGCGGCCGACGCTCCGATCCAGACGGTGATGAGCGGGCCCGCCGGCGGGATGACGGCCACCGAGCACGTTGCGCGGGCGCTCGGCGAGCCGAACGTGCTGACGCTCGACATGGGCGGAACGAGCGCCGACGTCGGCATTCTGGTGAACGGCAAGCAGCGGCACACGACCGAGTACGAGATCGAGTGGGGCCTGCCGGCCGCCGTGCCGCTGATCGACATCAAGTCGATCGGCGCCGGAGGCGGCTCGATTGCCTGGGTGGACGCTGGCGGCTTCCTCCGCGTCGGCCCGCGCAGCGCGGGCGCCGAGCCGGGGCCGATCTGCTATGGACGCGGCGGCACCGAGCCGACCGTCACCGACGCGAACCTCCTGCTCGGCCGACTCGATCCGGAGTACTTCCTCAACGGGCGGATGCGCCTCGACGCCTCGTCGGTGACGGAGGCGATGGAGGCGCTCGGCGAGCCGCTCGGACTGGGCGCACTGGAGCTCGCCGCCTCGATCGTCGAGATCGCGAACGAGAACATGGCCAGCGCGATCAAGATGGTTTCGCTCGAGCGCGGTCACGATCCCCGGCGCTTCGCGCTGCTCGCCTTCGGCGGCGCGGGGCCGCTGCACGCAGCGTCGGTCGCGCGGGTCCTCGGAATCCCGCGCGTGATCGTCCCGCAGCATCCCGGCGTCTTCTCGGCCCTCGGGCTGCTGCTCGCGGACATCCGCGTGGACAAGGTGTGGACGCAGGCCTTCCGGTCGAACGACGTGGACGCGGAGCTCGTGAACCGGCAGTTCGGTCGGATCACGGAGCGGGCGGTCGCAGAGCTGCGCCAGGAGGGCTACGCCGGCGAGCCGGAGATCCGCCGGGCGATCAACATGCGCTACTTCGGCCAGAACTACGAGCACGAGGTCGAGATCGAGGGCGGCGAGCTCGACGAGGCGGCGCTCGAGCGCGCCTTCCGCGGCTTCGACAGGTTGCACGCCGAGCGCTACGGCTACCGGATCGAGGGCGAGGTGATCGAGCTCGTGAGCTTCAAGGTCACCGTGATCGGCCGGCGGCCCCATCTGGACCTCGCGCGCGCGCGCGCGTCAACAAGACGCGAGCGGTCGACGCGGGACGTCTATGTCCGCGGCCAGGGATTCGTCGAGGCCGCCGTCGTGCACCGCTCCGCGCTCGAGCCGGGCGAGCACGTCGAAGGTCCGGCGGTGATCGAGGAGGAGGGGTCGACGTCGTTCCTCGAGCCGGGGATGACAGTCCGTCGGACGGCTGAGGGCCCGCTGGTGATCGAGACGGGGATGGTCGCGTGAGCACCGTGATCGATCCGGTCGCGCTCACGGTCGTCGACAACTACCTGACGAGCTGCTGCCGCGACATGGGCGTGACGATGATGACGACGGCGTACTCGCCGATCTTCAACGAGTCGCTCGACTTCTCGTGCGTCATCTTCGACCCGCGCGGCAACATGCTCGCGCAGGCCGAGTTCTGCCCGTCGCAGATCGGCACGATCAAGTTCACGGTCGACTGGACGATTGAGGAGCTCGGGCCGGACGGATTCGACGAAGGCGACATCGTGATCCACGACGACCCGTACCGCGGCTCGGGCCACGTGCCGGAGCACATGCTCCTGAAGCCCGTCTTCTGGGAGGGCGCGCTCGTCGCGTTCGTCGCCAACGTCGCCCACATGTCCGAGGTCGGCGCGAAGACGCCCGGCGGCCTCTCCGGCGACGCGACGGAGATCTACCAGGAGGGGCTGCTGCTTCCGCCCGTGAAGATCAAGCGGCGCGGCGAGGACGTCGACGACATCTGGAAGATCATCCTCTCGAACCACCGCACGCCACGGGTCACGCTCGGAGACTTCCGCGCGATGATCGGGTCACTCGACATGGCCGAACGGCGGATCCACGCGCTGATCGCGGACTACGGGCTCGACTTCGTGCAGGCCGCGGCCGACGAGCTGATGGCGATCGCCGAGCGGCGGATGCGCGCCGAGATCGAGGCGATCCCGGACGGCACGTACACGTTCGAGGACGCGATCGAGGACGACGGCATCACCGACCGCGACTATCCGATGAAGCTGACGCTCACCGTGGACGGCGGCGAGGTGATAGCCGACTTCACGGGCTCGGCGCCCCAGGCGGTCGGCCCGGTCAACGCGATCTACGCCGTCACCGCGTCGGCGGTCTACAACGCCTTCCTCCACCTGACCGACCCGACGATCCCGCGCAACGAGGGCTGCTACCGGCCGTTCACGATCATCGCGCCGCCCGGCACGATCGTGAACTGCTCGTTCCCCGCACCCGTCGCCGGCGGGAACACCGAGACGAGCCCGCGGCTCACGGACATGATCTTCGGCGCGCTCCAGCATGCGATCCCCGACCGCATCGCCGCGTCGTGCGGCGGCACCTCCTCGCCGTTCCTGTTCGGCGGCATCGACCCGCGGACCGGCGAGCCGTACGCGCACTTCCATTTCGAGGGCGTCGGCTGGGGAGGCAGGCGCGGCCTCGACGGCAACTCCATGGTCGTCACGATCAACGGCAACTGCAGGAACACCCCGGTCGAGGTCTTCGAGACCCGGTATCCCGCGTTCCGCATCGACTCGTACCGGCTCGTTCCGGACTCGGGCGGACCGGGCGAGTTCCGCGGAGGTCTCGGCGGCGAGCGGATCTTCACCGTCACGGTTCCGGAGGTGACGGTCAGCGCGCTCCTCAACCGGATGAAGACCGAGCCGTGGGGCGTGCTCGGCGGCGGCGAGGGCGCGGTCGGCGGGCTCTGGGTGCGCCGGGCGGGAACAGCCGAGTGGCGGACCTTCGTCGAGGAGTTCGGGACGATGTCCCCGTCGAAGTTCTCCGGCGTCACGCTGCGCGAGGGCGACCAGGTGCGCATCCTCATGCCCGGCGGCGGCGGGTACGGCGACCCGCGGCTGCGCGATCCGGAGTCCGTGCGACGCGACGTCGCCGAAGGCTTCGTCAGCGCCGACGCGGCGCGTGCCGTCTACGGCCTCGAGTCGTACGCCGGGGAGGCCTGACGTGGGCGAGTGGCGTGAGACCGAGATCAGCTACCTGAAGGCGAACCGTGCAGCCTGCGAGCTCTGTGGACACCCGATCGCGCGCCGCTACTGGGGTGCGGAGGCGGACGGCGCGGAGCGGATGTTCTGCTCGCCGGACCACGAGCGTCTGTACAACGACTACTGGCTCCCGCGGTACGGACGAAAGGCGGTCACCTGAACCGATGCCCCGCACGCCGATCCTCTCACCCGACGCGCCCGCCCCGTCCGGCGGCTACTCGCAGGCGATCCGCGCCGGCGACTTCCTCTATCTCGCGGGCCAGGGTCCGTTCGACGCGTCCGGCGAGCGCGCCGGCAAGACGGTCGCCGAGCAGGTCGAGCGCGTGCTCGTCAATCTCGACGCGGTTGCGCGAGCGGCGGGCGGAACGCTGCAGGCCGCCGTGCGCGTCGGGATGTACCTGAGCGACCTCGCGCACTTCGACGAGATGGACGCGGCCTACCGCGCGTTCTTCGCAGACCCGTTGCCGGCGCGAACGACGATCCAGTCCGATCTCGTCGGATTCGACGTCGAGGCCGACGCAGTGGTCTGGCTCGGCGAGTAGGCGATGGAGATCGGCTCGCTCGACACGCCTGTCGCGACGGTCGACCTCGACGCGGTCGAGCGGAACATCGCGCGGATGCAGGGGTACTGCGACGAGCACGGCCTCGCATTCAGGCCGCACATCAAGACGCACAAGCTGCCGGCGGTGGCACATATGCAGGTCCGCGCGGGAGCCGTCGGGATCACCTGTCAGAAGCTCGGCGAGGCGGAGGTGATGGAGGCGGCGGGCCTGCGGGACATTCTGCTCTCGTTCCCGCTGGTCGGCGCGGCGAAAGCGGAGCGGCTCGCAGCCCTCGCCGGCGAGGCAACCGTCTCCGTCGTCGGCGACTCGGAACACGTGGCGCGCGGGCTCTCCGATGCGCTGGCGCAGGCCGGCGCAGGCGTCGACTTCCTCGTCGAGTGCGATACGGGCTTCGGTCGCACCGGCGTGCAGTCGCCGGAGGCGGCAGCCGAGCTGGCGGAGCTCGCCGACGGGCTGCCGGGCCTCCGCTTCGCCGGCCTGATGACCTACCCGACGCTGCCGGAAAGCGGTCCGTGGCTGCGTGCCGCCCGCGAGGCGATCGAGGCACGCGGGCTCCGCGTAGAGCGGGTGAGTGCGGGCGGCACGCCGACACACCTGATCAACCACCTCGTCGGCGAGGTCACCGAGGTGCGCGCGGGCACCTACGTCTACGGCGACCGCTCGTGCATCGCGAACGGCTCGGTGCCGCTGGAGGACTGCGCGCTGCGCATCCGCGCAACCGTGGTCAGCCGCCCGACCCCCGACCGGGCGATCCTCGACTCGGGCTCGAAGACGCTCACGAACGATCCGGCCGAGGAGGCGAGCGGCGGCGGCCACGGGCTGATCGTCGAGTATCCGGAGGCGCGCATCTACACCCTCTCGGAGGAGCACGGCCACGTCGACGTCAGCGCCTGCAGCCCGCGCCCAGACGTCGGCGAGGTTGTCACGATCGTCCCCAACCACGCCTGCGGCTGCACCAACATGCACGACGAGGTCGTCGTCCACCGCGCCGGCCACGTCGTCGGCACCTGGGCCGTCGCCGCGCGCGGCAAGCTTCGCTAGCCCTCGACCAGGAGAGCACATGCCAACACCGGAAACTCGCCTCGCGGAGCTCGGAGTGCAGCTGCCGGATCCGAACCCGGCCGTCGCGAACTACGTCGGCGCAGTCACCGTCGGCGAGATCGTCTTCGTCTCGGGTCACGGCCCGTACGAGAACGGCGACTACTCGTACAAGGGAAAGCTCGGCCGGGACCTCGACGTGCCCACCGGCCAGAAGTCCGCGCGGCTGACGATCGTGAACCTGCTCGCGAGCCTCAAGGCCGAGGTCGGCGAGCTCGACCGGGTCAAGCGCGTCGTCAAGCTGCTCGTCCTCGTCAACTCCGACCCCGAGTTCAAGGAGCAGCACCTCGTCGCGAACGGTGCCTCGGACCTGCTCGTCGAGATCTTCGGCGCCGACCGCGGGCGCCACGCGCGCTCCGCGATCGGCATGGGCGCGCTTCCGTTCGGCATCTCCGTGGAGATCGAGGGCATCTTCGCCTTATAAGCTATAACGGACGCGGTCCGGGAAAGGAGACGCTCGATGATCAGCCAGTCCACGTTCGTCGATCTCTGCGAGCAGGAGCTCAGGCTGTGCGCGCTCTCCCCGGGCGAGAACTTCGTCGTCCTCTCGCAGGGCGACGAACGCGCCGAGTACGTCGACGCGTTCATGGCCGCGGCGCAGCGGCTCGGCGCTTCGCCGATGAACCTGCGGCTGCCGTACTCCTCCTCGGCGAGCGCCGGCGACGTCGGCGTCTGGACCGTCGGCAACACGCCGCTGAAGGGCAATCGCGCGGCGGTCGACGTCCTGAAGGCCGCCGACATGGTCGTCGAGACGCTCTTCCTGCTCTTCTCCGCCGAGCTGACGGAGATCCAGCAGGCGGGCACGCGCATCCTCACGTGCATCGAGCCCGTCGACGTGCTCGCGCGCCTGTTCCCGACGGCCGAGCTGCGCCGACGGACCGACGTCGCGACGGAGCTTCTGTCCGAGGCGCGGACGCTCCGCTTCACGAACGCCGCGGGCACGGACGTGACCTATCGGATCGGCTATCCCGTCAAGGCGCAGTACGGGTTCGTCGACGCGCCGGGCGGCTGGGACCACTGGCCTTCGGGGGGCATGGTGATCACGGGCGGCGCCGACGACGGCGTGGACGGTCGTGTGGTGGTCGCCCCGGGCGACATCCTGCTCCCCTTCAAGCGCTACGTGCAGGCGCCGCTCGAGTTCACGATCGAGGCCGGCCGGATCACTGAGATTCGCGGCGGCGTCGAGGCCGATCTCGTGCGCCAGTACATGGCGGACTTCGACGATCCGGATGCGTACGGCATCTCGCACATCGGGTGGGGGCTCGACGAGCGCGCCAAGTGGTCGGCGCTCGGCACCGACCAGCGCGGTCACGGGATGGAGCTGCGCGCGTTCGCCGGCAACGTGCTCTTCTCGACGGGGCCGAACGAGCTCTTCGGCGGACCGAACCACACGTCCTGCCACCTCGACATCCCGATGCGCAACTGCAGTCTCTTCCTCGACGACCGGCCCGTGATCGTCGACGGCGAGATTGCGGTCGACGCGATGCGCGCGGGCGGCGTGCCCGTCGGCGTCTAGCGCCCTAGCGGAACGGCAGCACGACGCAGCGGGCGACGTGCCCGGGCCCGACGCGCTCGGGCGGCGGGTCGATCGCCGCGCAACGCTCCTCCGCGTAGGCGCAGCGGGTGCGGAAGCGGCAGCCCGAGGGGATGTGGAGCGGCGAGGGGATGTCTCCCCGGATCGCGGGCTTGCGCCGGCGCCGCTCGGGCACGATCTGAGGATTCGCGGCGAGCAGCGCGGCCGTGTACGGGTGCTGCGGGTTGCCGAAGACGGTCTCGACCGGGCCCGACTCGACGATCCGGCCGAGGTACATCACGGCGACCGTGTCGGCGATGTGCGCGATCACGGAGAGCTGGTGCGAGATGAAGACCATTGTCAGCCCGAGCCGCTCGGCGAGGTCGGCCAGCAGGTTGAGGATCTGCGCCTGGATCGAGACGTCGAGCGCGCTGACGGGCTCGTCGGCGACGAGCAGGTCGGGCTGCGGAGCGAGCGCCCGCGCGATCGCTACTCGCTGGCGCTGGCCGCCGCTCAGCTCCCGCGGGAACACGCGTGCGACGCGGGGTGCGAGGCCGACGAGCTCGAGCAGCTCCGGGACGCGGGCGCGGGCCTCGCGCCGCTCTGCGATTCCGTGGACGCGCAGCGGCTCGGCCAGCATCGAGCCGACGGTCATCTGCGGGTTGAGCGACGTGTAGGGATCCTGGAAGACGATCTGGATCCTGCGGCGCAACGCGCCGAGCTCGCTGCGGCGCAGCGACGAGATCTCCGTCCCGTCGAAGACGATCGAGCCGCCGTCGGGCTCGACGAGCCGCGTCAGGCAGCGCGCCAGAGTCGTCTTGCCGCTGCCCGACTCGCCGACGACGCCGAGCGTCGTGTTCCGCGCGACCGAGAGCGAGACGCCGTCGACCGCCGTCAGCCGCGGCGCGGCCTCTCGACGGAGCCTGCCGCCGGGGGAGCGGCGCAGGTCGAACCACTTGACGAGGTCGGTCGTCTCGAGGAGCGGCGCGGGCGCCGTCACCGGAGCTCCTCGAAGAACGGGCAGGCGGTGCCGTGCAGCGGGCCGGCCGGCACGAGCTCCATCGTCACGTCCTTGCAGGCATCGCGGCTCCACGCGCAGCGCGGACGGAAGGGGCACCCCTCCGGAAGCTGTGTCAGGTCCGGCGGCTGGCCCGTGATCTGCGCGAGCCTGCGCCGCGTGCCCGGCTCCCGCGTCGAGGGGAGCGCGCGGAGGAGCCCGACGGTGTACGGGTGGGAGGGAGACCGGAACAGCTCGGCCGTGGGGGCGTCCTCGATCACGTGGCCGGCGTACATGACGGTCACCGAGTCGCAGTTCTGCGCGACGATTCCGAGATCGTGCGAGACGAGGACCATGGCCATTCCGAACTCGTCCTGCAGCTCCGCGAGCAGCGCGAGGATCTGATCCTGGATCGTGACGTCGAGCGCGGTCGTCGGCTCGTCGGCGAGCAGCAACTTCGGCCGGCACGAGATCGCGATCGCGATCATCACGCGCTGCCGCATCCCGCCGCTCAGCTCGTGCGGGTACGAGCGCAGGCGCTCCTTCGCCGCGGGGATCCCGACGTGGTCGAGCAGCTCGACCGAGCGCGCACGCGCCTCGCGCCCGCCCATGCCGAGCTTGACGCGCAGCGTCTCCGCGATCTGCTCGCCGATCGTGAAGACGGGATTGAGGCTGCTCGTCGGGTCCTGGAAGATCATCGAGATCTCGCGGCCCCGGATCGCGCGCAGCTCGCGCGGCGGGAGAGTGAGCAGGTCGCGTCCCCGCCAGAGCACCTGGCCTTCGATGACCCGTCCGGGCTCCGGCACGATCCCGAGCACCGAGCGGAGCGTGATGCTCTTGCCGGAGCCCGATTCGCCGACGATGCCCTTCGTGGCGCCCTCCTCGACGTCGAAGCTGACGCCGTTCGCCGCAAACGCGGCGCCGTGCGCCGCCGGGAACGCGGTGTTTAGGTTCCGCACCTCGAGCAGCGCGCTCACGCTCCGTCCTCGACGACGGTTAGGAGCGCACCCTCGGCCTCGCCGGCGCTGCCGCGCCAGCCGCGCCCGAGGCGGTCGGCGAGGCCGTCGCCGATCAGGCTGAAGCCCACGCCCGAGAGCACGATCACGAAGCCCGGCAAGGTCGAGATCCACCAGGCGGTCAGCAGGAACGTCTGGCCGTCGGCCACCATCAGCCCCCACTCCGCCGTCGGCGGCTGCACGCCGAGCCCGAGGAACGAGAGCGAGGCGAGCACGAGGATGTTCAGGACGATGTCGAGCGTCGAGAACACGAGGTTCGGCCGGAGCACGTTCGGGAGGATGTGGCGCAACATCACGCGCGCGTTGGAGTACCCGAGGCTGCTGGCGGCGAGGACGAACTGCTGCTCCTTGACGACGAGCACCTCCGCGCGTGTCAGGCGTGCATAGAGCGCCCAGCCGACGACCGTGATCCCGATGTAGACGCCGAGGAGCCCCGGACCCACGATCGCGATCACGACGATGACGAGCACGATGAACGGGAACGCGATGACGACGTCGACGGCGCGCATGACGACGGTCTCCAGCCAGCCGCCGCGGTATCCCGCGAGCAGCCCGAGGCCGACGCCGAGGACGAGCGGGACGTACGTCGTGATCAAGCCGACCATCAGGTCGATGCGCGCGGCGTAGACCGAGCGGGAGAAGATGTCGCGGCCCAGGTTGTCCGTGCCGAGCAGGTGTCCCCAGGACGGCGGTTGCAGCGTG
>Ga0066709_100003697_pt1 | contig 11884 bp, 11 predicted proteins | sample GraSoiAngelo_158_FD_79665 | JGI IMG/M metagenome (GOLD analysis project Ga0066709, IMG submission 79665) | Grasslands soil microbial communities from the Angelo Coastal Reserve, California, USA - 14_1009_16_30cm | ecosystem: Environmental > Terrestrial > Soil > Grasslands | place: USA... | reverse complement strand
GCCTCCTCCAACCCGACCTTGGCGGCGTTCAACGGCGTACCGCCGAAGTGTTCGACCCATTTAAGGTTCTGCTCGCGCAGGTCCACCACAAGAATCAATCCATCAAAGCGCTTGACGCCGCGCAGGTACTGCAGGAAGAGCAGCCCGGCAGGTCCGGCGCCAAAGACCAGCACGTTGCGCACTCGCTCGCTGCCTCGGCTATGGCCTGTCGAGCCGTCGAGAGTGTAACGGGAACTCGAGCGGTCAACACGGTCACTCGAATGTGTGATACACCCCAAGGGTTCCACAAGTGCACCCTGTTCGAAGCTCATGCCCTTGTTGAGTTTGAGGCAGTTCACCGCCGGCATCGCAATGTATTCAGCCATGGCTCCTTGCAGGCCCGTGATCCCATGTTCGCCGTAAAATTGGCACTGATGTGAATCGCCGGATGCGCAATACGGGCACACCGGCTGCCGGCCGTGACTCAGGCAGTTGCGTCCCTGGTCACACAGGACCCGGTCGCCGGCCTTGAGGTCCCGCACCTCTCGCCCGACCTCAACAATTTCGCCGCTGAATTCGTGACCCAGAATCTGAGGCTGCACTGTAAGCGGAATCGGATGGCCTTGGGCATCGAAGTTGTAGTTGCCGTGTCCCTGAAACAGGTGCAAATCCGTACCGCATACTCCCACCGCGCGCACCCGGATCAGTACTTCCCGCGACGGCACCTCAGGGTCAGGTATCGTCTGCACTGCCATTTTCTTTATGTCTTCGAGTACGGCAGCTTTCATAAGATGATGACCGCCTGTTTTTGCCCTTCCAACCGGCGCGCGCCGCTTCCCCGTCTACGGCTTTCGGCCCACCATTGAAATATCCTCAAACCTTTTTGATCTCAGAGGCAAGCGAAGGATCCTCTCTGCCCCTTCGAAAGGACGCGAGTTTCGTTGCGCTTAGCATGAGGCCTGCGCCTCACCTGCGACCATACGGCAAAGGAGCCCAGCGGCTCACAGTCTCTGCTTATACCGCGAGACCTGGCGCTATGAGGTCGCGCGTATCGAGGCGTCCTTCCTTGTGCAACCTCCCGAAGATTTCGAGCGTGTGGCGAATGCCCTGATCGAGTGGCGTGCGGGGCACGTCTCCCAGTTCACGGACCAGGGCGCTATCGTCAAGGTCGTAAGCGATGGGCAACGCCCTGCCCTGGGCGCTGATCAATTGACGCACTCCTGCACCCGCCTTGAGCCCGCGCCTTTCGCTCACCACACGCTCCAGAGAGGCAATGAATTCCTCCGTCTGCACCACGGCGCCACGCAGTGTGTACACCCGGGCCCCGGGAAGCTCGCACTCGGCGCAGCGCAGGAAGATCTGGGCGGTATCATCCACGTACTGCAGGTCCACGCCGCCCGTAAATCGGATGGTGAAAGCAGTTCCCAGCACAATACTCTTGATTGCTTTGGTGGGGTCCGAGGTAAGGCCTTGGTCGCGGCCCACGCCGTAGACGGCCCACGGACGTAAGCCCGCACTCGAGATGCCCTCGCTCAGGTAGTACACGCGCGCGCTACCTTCATTTGCTTGTTTGAAAACTCCGTAATGCGTGCCCGGCTCGAGTGCAGCGCCTTCCGGCACCCGCGTCCCGCCGTAGAATTCCTCCGGTCCGAAGACCGCGGCGGAGCTGGCATAAACAATGCGCCTTACCAGGTCGCGCCGGCGCCGCGCCACTTCGAAAACGTTCAGCGTGCCCACCACGTTTACTTGCGCTCCAAGTTGCGGATTCGAAGCGCAGGCAGGCACCTGCAGAGCGGCCAGATGGATGAGATGAGTGATTCCGTGTTCGGCTACGGCCCGGTCGACGTCTTCAAAATGCGTCACATCACCGCTGACAAAAACGATCTGGCTCAGCTGCTCGGGGCTCAGCAATGCCTGCAACCGGTGTGACTCCGAGTCCAGGTCAAAGATGACGGGCCGGCTGCCTCGTTCCACCAGATCCTTGACAATCCAGGAACCGATGAAACCCTTGGCACCGGTAATGAGAAAACGCGCTCCCACTCGAGCCACATCCTTTTCTTCTGCAGCTCCGGTGGTCATGTCCGGCATTATTATGGTTTCGATCGGAAGAGTCAATCTGAGGCGGCGCGTCGCTTTTGCTGCGGATATTGCCTACGGTGCCCCCCGGAACCCGCGAGCAAAATAGATTCCCCGCTTCGCTGCGCTTCCGCTCAGCCGCGATATCCCAGATACCACAGGGTGGAACTCAGCATTTCCCTGCAGGTGTGCAACACCCGCTGAAGAGGTTCCTTCTCGATGGGGCTGCCGGGGTCCGGTGAGCCGTAAGCGGAAATGCCCTCGTGCGCGAACATGACTTTGAGTCGGAACAAGTGGAAGCCGTCGCTCACGACGATGCAACTCGGGGCGCCATGTTGTTTCAGCAGCCGCGCCGTGGCCCGCACGCTCGCGAAGCTGCTTTCGCTTCTGGTATCAGCGAGAATCCGGTCACGGTTCATACCTCTCTGGACGAGGTAATCGCGACCCACTCCCGCCTCCGTAAAGCTGGGGTCCCCTCCGCTGCCGCCCGTGGTGATGACGAGCGGCGCCAGACCGCGTTGTTCGAGATCGAATGCGTGATCGAGGCGGGCTTTGAAAACGGGAGAGGGTGTGCCGTTGTACTCCGCAGCTCCGAACACCACGATGGCACCGGCAGGCCGCGACTCATCGCGCGCGGCTTGCGCACGAATGGCATGATAAATGGACCACTCGACCAGAACGGCGCAGAACACGCTAACAAGGAGTCCAAAGTAAATCCAGCGTTGAAGGCGCAACGGATTCAGTCGAAAAACTCCTTGAGCTCCGCTTCCGTGACTGGGCCGGGCCGGATAATGCGAGGCCGATCACCACTGACTTCAACCACGGTAGAGCCTGTGTCGCCCTGGCTGGGTCCATCGTCGAGGATCAGAGGCACGTTGCGACCGATCTGCTCTTCTACCTGCTTTGCCGTGATGCATCCAGGATGCTTCGTCAGGTTCGCGCTGGTGCCCGTCAGTGGCCGACCGGCGGCCGCAATCAAAGCGACGGCCATGGGCGCCTTGGGCCACCGCAAACCGACCTTGCCGGTGTTGCCCGTGACCTTCAACGGGATCAAGCGCGACCCTGGCACCACCAGCGTGAGCGGGCCGGGCCAAAACTTCTCCGCCAGCTTGAAGAAGAGCGCGGGGGGATCCGAGGTCAGGTCGGCAGCCTGATCGAGCGAGGCCACCAGCAGCGGCATAGGGCGATCCGAACTGCGGCCCTTGATCCTGTAAACTTCACTTACCGCCGCCAGATTGAACGGGTCGGCACCTAAAGCATAGAAAGTGTCGGTCGGGAATGATACGACCTTGCCCGCTAAGATCAACCGGACGGAGTACTCCAACACGTATTCAAGGTGCGCTTTGTCGACCTTGATAATTTCGGCCATGTGCCCGCCGACCCTGAAATTGCTGAGTTCGTGAGGCTGACCGTAACATAAGGGTGAAAGTCGCGTCAAGCAGCGCGGTGCGAGGTGCGAGGAAGGATCCGCCGGACGCGCAAGGCGCTTGACTTATTTCCGACCGCTAGGCAACAATGAGTAAACCAACGAATGAGTGTGTTCCCAGAATCTCACACGGAAATGGGGTGTTTATCGGTTGGCAGAAGTAAGGCTTCAGGAAGGTGAATCGCTGGAAAACGCGCTACGACGCTTCAAGCGCAAGGTCCAACAAGAGGACATCATCAAGGAAATCAAGAAGCATTCGTTTTACCTCAAACCCGGTGAAACGCGCCGGGTGAAGCAGGCTCTCGCCCGCAAGCGTGTCCGCAAGAAAACCAGGCACGATCAGGACTGATTTCTGCCGGGTTCCAACACTCAAGAGGCGCGCGCGAGCGCGCCCCTGAATTCCTCGCTAAACGCCCTCCGCAACCCACGACGGCGCCGATTGACAACACCTGTCGCCCACTCCTAAAATTAGTTTTGGTGAACCCAGGTCGCAGTGGCGCGTTTGAGCACGTTTAGGGGAGTGTCCGAGTATCGAATTTTTCTGAAGGAGACTACCGATGGCAAAGACTGTGAAGCCGATTCCCGAGGGATACCATTCGATAACCGCGAGCCTGACTTGCCGAGGCGCTGAGCGCGCAATTGAATTCTATAAGAAGGCTTTCGGCGCGCAGGAGCTGCTACGCATGCCTTCTCCCGACGGCAAGATCTCGCATGCCGAACTCAAAATCGGCGATTCGAAACTGTTCGTGAATGACGAATTTCCCCAGAGGGGCGTCAGTGCATCCACGTCTCCAGGCAGCATCTATCTTTTCCTGTACGTCGAAGATGTGGATACAGTCTTCAACAGCGCGGTTTCCGCCGGTGCTCGCGTGGATATGCCTGTCCAGGACCAGTTCTGGGGTGATCGCTATGGCAAGCTTACCGATCCCTACGGGCACCAGTGGGGGATCGCGACACGCAAAGAAGAAGTTACTCCCGAGGAAATGAACCGGCGTGCCCAGGCTTTCTTTTCGAAGACCGCGGCGCAGAGCTGATTCGAATGCGACATAGACGTTGACGTGCGGATGTCCGTAACCGATTATTCATCAAAGAGGCGCGGCAAGACTGGATCAAAGCTCAAGCTGCCGCGCCCTTTTTTTGGGTCCACAGTGATGGCCAATTTCCATCTGCTTAACTTTGGGTGCCGGGCCAGCCAGGCAGACGGAGCTGCTTTGAAAGGGCAGCTCCTGGCGCATGGCTTCGAAGAGGCCGAGCGCGCAAACGAGTGTGATGTGGCCGTGCTTAACACCTGCACGGTTACGGCGGCGGCCGACGCTGAGGTTCGACAGGTGGTCCGCCGAATCCGCCGCGCGAACCCGCGTTGCCGCATTCTGGTGACAGGCTGCTACGCCCAGAGGGCCCCGAAGGAGATTGCGGCCCTCGAGGGTGTGGCCTGGGTGGTTGGCAACTCGCACAAGCACGCCGTCGCGGACCTCTTGTCAACAGAATTCGAGTGCAGCGCAACGCTTCCACAGCCGCCGACCGCGACGCCGGTGAATGCGCCGCGCATACCGCAGCTGCTGGTGCGGATGGAGGGGGCGCAAGGGCCATCTGCGGGTTCCACCTCCCCGACGCCATCTACCCAAGCGCCGGCAAAGGCGCCGGCCCGGGTGCTGGTCGGCGAGATTGCAGATGCCTTCCACTTCACTCCAGTGTTCGCCGAAGATCGCACTCGGCCCACGCTCAAAATTCAAGACGGTTGCAACGCGCGCTGTTCCTTCTGCGTCATTCCGGAAGTACGGGGAGGAAGCCGCAGCCTGGCGCCCCACCAGGTTATTAGCCAGGTACTCCTCCTGCAAGACTCCGGCTATCGCGAAATTGTGCTCTCCGGAATCAATCTGGGAGGCTACGGGCGCGATCTGAACCGAAGGATCACCTTTCTGGGCTTGCTCGAGAGGATTCTGGCAGAAACATCCATCCCTCGCCTGCGCATCAGTTCGATTGAACCCATGGATGTCACGCCGGATCTCATCGCCCTGGTCGCTCGCGAACCGCGCCTGGCCAGGCATTTTCATATCCCGCTGCAGAGCGGGTGCGACCGGGTTCTGCGACTGATGAACCGGCGCTACTGGACCGACCACTACGCACAGCGCGTTCGGGATATTCGCGAGCAAATTCCTGACTGCGGAATTGGCGCCGACGTCATGGTGGGCTTTCCCGGCGAAACCGAAGCCGACCACGAGGTCAGTCTGCGCTTCATCGAGTCCCTGCCGCTCACCTACGTCCATGTGTTTCCCTACTCTCTACGGCCGAATACGCCTGCTGCCAGCATCACCAGCCAGGTTAATGGCCGCATATCGCACGGGCGGGGCCAGGAGGTTCGATCCGCCGTAGAGAAAAAGCGTGAGGAGTTCCTGGCGGCTCAGGTGGGCCGAACACTTTCAGTCCTCACGTTGCACAAGCAGGCCACTTTTCACCCCCCACCTGCGGAAGCTCACTCGACCCTGGCCTTGACAAGCAATTATTTGAGAGTGGCATTGCCTGGCGCAAGAGTGCCGGGCAATACGCTGCTCGATGTGCGAGTCCGCCGGGCGCACGACGGCATCCTTGATGGCTACCCCGACGGGCCTCGGACGCAAGGCGTTACCGAGCACTGTGCAGAATTACCTGAGGCCGATCGCCCATCTGGGGCCCAGCCGCTCGCCGGCTGACGCATGCTACTTCTGGGTCTGCCTGCAGCGCGGCTCCTGAACCGCTGGAGAAGCCCATGGGAAGCACCCACGATCGCTATCACGCTGCGAGCCTGTTTGCTGCGCTGCTGGACGGGTTGCTTCTCGCCCCCCTTTCGCTAAGGTCCCAGGGCCAGTCCGTCAGCCTGGAGGGCCAGGTACGCACCGACAAGTCGCGGAGCATTCCCTCCGGCGCGATCGTAATGCTGGAAAGTACCGAGGGTGAGAGGGTCGAGCAGCAGCCCGCCAATTCGGATGGCCGATTTGCGTTCGATAACCTCCGCAAGACGAACTACCGTCTGACGGTCACGGCTGAGGGATTCCAGACTTCTCAGCAGGAGGTGAACCTGTCCGTTGGAGCCAACAGATACTTCGTCCACGTGCTCCTTACCCCTTCCGGCGGCACACATCAGTCCAACCGGCCGGCGACTGCCCCAACCCTGACCGATGAACAGGCGCCCAAGACCGCGCGCAAAGAATACGAGAAAGGTGCCCGCGCTCTCGAAGCCCGTCATCTCTCCGAAGCGCAGGCTCACCTGGAAAAAGCCGTTCGTGAGTATCCTTGCTACGCCCGAGCCCAGACTCAACTCGGCTTGGTGCTGAGCCAGCAGCAGAAGTTTCCCCGCTCGGAAGCAGCCTTGAGGAAGGCCGTTCAGTGCGATCCGACACTTCCGGAAGCGTATACTCTGCTCGGGCAGCTCTTAAGTGCCCAAAAGAGATTTCGAGAGAGCGAGACAGTTCTCGAGCAGGGCGAACGCTATTCCCCGGCCGCTTGGCAATTCCACTATCAGGTGGCGATCGCCTGTTACGGCCGGCAAGATCTTGCCAAGGCGGAAACCGAATACCTCCGAGCCCAGTCCCTCAACCCCGAAATGCCCCCGGAGTTCCACGTTCGCCTCGCCGACCTCTACACGAAAAAGGGCTCATATGCGAAAGCCTATGGGGAAATGCAGACCTATCTCCGCGCCGAGCCGAACGGCCGCTTCGCGCCAGGGATTAAGAGCATTATGCAGCAGATGGAATCAACCGGCGTCTTGAATCCTCAGCAGGCGGATCGCTAAGGAGTCTACTTTCACCTTTCATCTTTGGTGGTGCGCCAGAAGCGCATGAGGTCTTATCGGTTCCAGCGGTTCTCCAGTTGTTCAGGAGCAGCTCATCAGCTCATCATTCCTTCCTCCTCAGCCAACCGTCCGCCCTCACGCTCTCGCTGTCCCTCATAACCAACAGTCGAGTGCTGACCACCGAAACAGTTCATTACGCCTGGACACAAGTGCCGTATTCCTTCAAAATGACGCTGTGCCCCTTCAAATAGCTTTGAAAGAAAACAGGCGGTGAGCACTTCACAGATTCCTGCCGGCGAGAGTGTGCCCCTCGCGGAATACGCACGGGGCCCGTTTGTGCCCCTCTCTCATCTGGCTCACGACTGGGAACTCCACTCGGCCGTATTCCTGAGTCCGGCTGAGGAACGCACCATGGTGCGCGAGCCTGCCCAGGCGGTCCCTGGCGCTGCCGCCAAGCGTCTAGGCCCATTGCGAGCGCTGATTGTCCCATACGTCGCCTGTGCCGAAGACGGTGACGTGGTATGTTTTTCGAAGCCTGAGGGCGAAACGCACTCTTCCGTATGGGTCGAAACTGACGAACGTATTTGTCTTATCCTGCCTTGCCGTGAACTGGACCCCCACGATAGCGGCTTCGAGTTCCTCGCCAGTGTAGCTGAATTGCTGCGCCCCAGGCTCTCGGCCGAGGAACTGCAGCGGTACGCCGAACTGCTGGAGGAAGAAATACGCGCGGGCGTGCAGGGCGAGATCGATGAAGACGCCGCGGCGGCCAAGCAGCTGTTCGTCAAAGGGCGCGCGCACCATCGGCGTGGCCGTTCGCCGTTTGAGCGTTATCGCGACATCTCGTTCGTGAGCACCATGGCGGAATACATGCACGGCCTTTGGCACGACGTGCAAATCCGCGTAGGGCCGGAACACTTACCGTTACCTCAGCTGCGCCGCCGCTTGAAGCTCCTCTCTGATCTCTTCGCACCCAACCCGGGATACCGCGTGTTTACCCGCGAATTGGAAAGGGAAGAGTAGCCAGCGATCGGCCGTCAATCCTCAGTTGTCAGGCTCCCTTCAGGTCAGACGTGCAATTGGGACAGCGAACAGCCTTGATCGGGATGGCCGAAGCACAGTAGGGGCAGTCCTTCGTCGTAGGAGCGGCAGCTGCCGGCTTGGGCCTCTGGAGCCTGTTTATCTGGCGCACGAGGAGGAAAATGGCAAAGGCCACGATCACAAAATCGATGATCGTGTTCATAAATGTCCCGTAACTGATCACCGCCGCACCTGCCTTCTTGGCGTCGGCCAGTGAATCGAAATGCCGCCCTGAAAGGTTCAGAAAGAGATTGGAGAAATCAACTCTGCCCAGCACCAGCCCGATCGGCGGCATAATAATGTCATTCACTAATGAGCTGACGATCCTTCCGAAGGCCGCGCCGATCACGATCCCGACAGCCATGTCGGTCACGTTCCCGCGCATCGCAAATTCTTTGAATTCCTTCAGCATTTTTCCTTCCCCTGATTAAAGATTCCGGACTCCTAGTGCCGAGGCGTCCGTTGTAGCGCCAGCGTCCTCACCGGCGCTTTCGGCGCTGAGGGCCGCGTCGCCCTCTGGGCGGCATTTTTCGGGGCCGGCAAGATGCCGGCGCTACACGAAAACGTCACTATATTCTGCAATCCTCAAATAAGAGCTCATCATCGCCCATCCGTAACGCCTTATTTCGTGTGCCGCCTACTCTGACATGGATCAACGAGCTGTGGCAACCAGCAGAGCAGAAGCGACGCCCCAAGGTAAACAAATCCTTGCATTCGCTCGCTCATCCTAATATATTTGCCGCCGACTTGAATCGATTCCCTACACACAGCCGGAGTGACTATGGCAACCGCCTTACCTGATTACGTAAGAGCTTCGGTTCCCAACCCGCCTTCAAACCGCGCACCCTGGTACAAGAACACGGCTCCCGCCTATGCCGGGATCTTTTTGTGGGTCGGCTTCTACGTCGGATTGGCCGGCCCGACAATCAGCCAAGCCAGTTTGGCCGTGTGTCTATTCGGATTGCTGGTAGCAGGACTTCTTTGTTTCGCGTTCTATTACTATGCTCCCGGTATGCTCGGCATGCAGACAGGCCGCAACCTGTATATCGTGGGAAGCTCGACCTTCGGCACGACCGGTGGCTACGTCATGCCCGGCCTGATGATGGGATTGCTTCAGATCGGCTGGTTTGCCGTGTCAACGTATTTCTCAACAGACTACATCATGCACGGGCTGCACGCGACCTCCAAGACGCTGTTCGTCATTGTTGCGCTTGCCTGGGCGTACGGGCTGGCGCTGCTCGCCATGAAGGGGATCAATTACGTAGCTCGTGCGGCGCAGATTCTTAATTGGGTGCCGCTCGTCATGATCCTTATTGTGCTGTGGGCCAATAAGGATGGCATTGCCAACTATCATCCCACGGAGAACAAGCCCTTCGACGGTTTCCTCATGGTCCTTTCCATCGTCATCGGCTTCTTTGCCACGGCGGGCGCGGCGGGAGCTGACTTTGGAACGAACAACCGCAATCGGACCGACATTTTCTGGGGCGGCCTCACCGGGATTGCGCTGGCGATTGTGGTCGCCGGCAGCATTCCGATTCTCTCTGTCGCCGGGCACATCGGCCAGAGCAGCCCGACCGGCTCGGCGGCCCAGCCCGAAGCGTACGCGTACGCTGCCGCCGTCTCGAGCGCGGGCGCCATCGCCCCGATCGTGTTCTTTCTTTTCGCCGCGGCCTCCGTCGTGCCTACCTGCTTTTGCACGTTCATCGCATCGAACAGCTTCGGCACCATGCTGCCCAAGATCCCTAAGGCGGTCTCGACCCTGATTGGCGTGACGGTCGGTGCGCTTCTCGCGATTACCGGCGTCGCCCAGCACCTGATAGTCTTTTTCCAGATCGTGGGCGCCTCCTTCGGGCCGATCTGCGGCGCTATGGCGGCCGATTACATCCTGGCGGGATACAGATGGTCGGGACCACGCCTTGGGATCAACTGGGCAGGATACATGGCCTGGGCCGTAGGCTTTCTGGTGGGAATACTGGACAAACTTCCGGGCGTGCCGGAAGGGTTGAAAAACCTGGACCGTCCGTCGGTGCTGTGGTCTTTCGTAGTGGGATTTGTAGTGTATTGGGCGCTGGCGAAGGCGGGCCTATGGCCGGACTTGGTGCCTGAATCGGAACTTCCCAAGTAGTTGGCAGCCACGGCACGGGCTTTGTGCCGTGGGTTCTTGGTATCAGCCGACGCCGCGTACATTCGGGCGGGACGTCGGAGAGCTAAGTGGAATGAGACAGTAAGTATGACGGACAGGTTAGTACGGGAAAAAATCGTAGGCCAATTAGTCAAAACGGGTAGGTTCGGCCACAAGTACGCGTACATTCTGGAGAGGTCCGGCTATAAATGTCAATACTGCGGGCGCGATCTACTTGCGCGTGAAGCCGTAGGAATGTTGTGTATAGATCACATACTACCGAAGAGGATAAAGCGTTATGAACATCCGGATAATCTGGCGATCGCTTGCGTCGTGTGCAACAAATTGAAGGGGAAATGGGACTCCACGAATAACGGAGCAAATACCACTCGGGAATCAAGAATGGCAGCAGCAAAAGTTCACATCAATGAGAAAAAGCTGAAGAAGAGCAACATCTCAGCCTTATACGAAAGGTCGTAAATCATCAATTTCGAGATCAGTGATAATCTTGCTGGAACCAGGAATGCACGCCCGCGGCGGAAACACACCTACCGTGCTTACCAGGACAGCCGAAGCCCCCATTACGGCTTCAGCACTACTTTAATGCTACGTGAATCCGGCCGCGCGAGATCTTCGAACACGGCCTGGCCTTCCGCCAGTCCTGCTTCTCTCACCCAATCCGTCACATCCAGCCGGCCCTCCGTTACCCAAGTAACCGCGCGTTCAAAGTCCTTTCGCGTGTACCCATAGACACCTGCCAGGCGAACCTCGCGTCGCGTGACTTCAATGAAGTCAATGCCACCTTCGGCGCTGCCCAGACCCGCCAAGACAATCAGGCCGCCTGAGCGCACCAGTTTCAGGGCCAGTTCGCGCGTCGCCGCAAAGCCCGCGGCATCAAGGACCGCATTACACCCGTCCTCGCCAAAGAAGGTGTGCAAGCGTTCGATAGCGCCAGGTTCTGTAGGATCGACTACCAGATCGGCGCCGTACTTGCGTGCCACTGCGGCACGGTTCGGGTTAATTTCTGCAACGGCAATTTTCGGAAAATTCCTTTGCCGGGCTACCTGCAGCAGCAGCAGACCGATGGGGCCGGCGCCCAGAATCACGATCGGGCCGCGGTCACCCTCTGCGCTTTCCACAAAGTGCAAGGCGTTCGCCAGAGGCTCAATGAGTGCTCCCCGAACGGAACCCAGTTCCGCAGGAACCGGGTAGAGGCTCCGAACCGGCGCCTTCAGGTATTCCGCGAACCCGCCGGGCAGATGCATGCCCAACAACAATCGGCGGCGGCACAGCGGATCGCGTCCAGCGGCACAGTAAATGCACTGTCCGCAGCCAATCAGGGGAAAGATGGCAACCAGATCGCCGTGCTTCAGGTTTCCACCATTCCCCGCGACGCCATCCACGATACCCGACATTTCGTGACCCAGCACCAGGG
>Ga0066709_100003696_pt1 | contig 11884 bp, 10 predicted proteins | sample GraSoiAngelo_158_FD_79665 | JGI IMG/M metagenome (GOLD analysis project Ga0066709, IMG submission 79665) | Grasslands soil microbial communities from the Angelo Coastal Reserve, California, USA - 14_1009_16_30cm | ecosystem: Environmental > Terrestrial > Soil > Grasslands | place: USA... | reverse complement strand
GTCGCCCCGCTGGCCAGCTTCTCTTTCAAAATTTGATTGATTTTCATATCACGTCATCCCCCGCCGCATATGCGGTGCATCGAATCTCTAAGGTAAAGGTCGATCTCCCAGCTTACTGAGTTATCGATCGACGGGTAAATCGCGAATTCGGCCACCCGCGCCAGGGCATCATCATGCTGATCTTGGATGCTACATTGTCCGAGGGCGATTCGGCCGATCAGGCCACACGGACCTGCTCACTACGGAACTTGATAGCCGCAACGATAGCAAGGCCGACGAAAAGGGCCAAGACGACGAACTGCGCGGCCTTGAACGGCGGCTCTGACTGCGTCGGAGCCAATGCTTTCAGGGCCGGCACCTTCTCGAAAAGCTGCGCGATCAGGACGAAGTCGTTGAGGTACAGCGCAAGCACGGCGCTGAGCGCGTAGATGCGACTCCAACGGCCGGCGAGATGGCGGACGTAGCGGGCGAAGATCGCGAGCGCCAACACTATCAGCGATACGATGCCGACCCCATGGGACCGCATGAAGCGGTGGAACGGAAACAAAAAACCGGTCACGCTCGTCGCAGCCGTCGCCACAAGAAACACCACAGTCCAGCGGTCGAGCCGTTTCGCGGCGACTAATCCCCACGCCACGACGAACCCTGAGATAATCCCAATCAAGCTCAGCACGACGTGCACCAAGGTGAAAATTGCCAAGCCGGTTGTCATGTGCTGACCCTCCCTTCGTCGAATTCAAATTGATTTCCGCGAAATCTGGCAGAACAAATTCAAGAACCGTAGGTAGATCCTCCGTTTCGTTTTACAAGCCCGCATAGCACGGACGGGCGATTCCGAGCTTTTTCATGCGGAACTGAAGGGTCGAGCGGTTCATGCCCAGGCGCGTCGCTGCGCCCCGCGATCCGGAAAGGACCCACTTGGTCTCTTTCACGGTAGCCAGGATATGCGCACGTTCGGCTTCTTCCAGGGTTCCGTGGTTCCGACTACCCTGGCAACGCGGGGTGCGAGTATAAAGGCCTTGGAGCGGGACTTGTAACACCGGGCCGGTGGACAGTATCAGCGCGCGCTCCATCAGGTTCTGCAGTTCACGGACGTTTCCCGGCCAACTGTAACGGGTGAGGGCCTGCATCGTTTCTGAAGGGATTGTCTCGATCACCCTGTTCATCTGCCGGGCGAAATGCTGGACGAAATGGCGCACGAGCAGTGGAATGTCTTCCGAGCGCTCGCGCAGAGGAGGCACCTCGATGGGAAAAACATTCAGCCGGTAGTAGAGGTCGCTGCGAAACTGCTTCTCGGCCATCATACTTTCCAGGTCGCGATGGGTCGCAGCTATCAGCCGAATGTCGACTCTCTTGGTCCGTGTGCTGCCCAAGCGCTCGAATTCCCGCTCCTGCAAGACGCGCAGCAGTTTCGGTTGGAGTTCCAGGGGGATATCCCCGACTTCGTCCAGAAATAAGGTGCCTTGATCTGCCAGCTCGAGCCAGCCAATCTTCTGGGCGACAGCACCCGTGAAGGCGCCCCGCTCGTGCCCGAACAGTTCACTCTCCAGCAGACCGCTGGGAATGGCGGCGCAGTTGAGTTTGACGAACGCGCGCTCCCTCCTGCGGCTGCAATCGTGAATGGCGCGTGCGATGAGTTCTTTGCCCGTGCCCGTCTCGCCCACCAGCAGCACGTTCGAATCAGTTGTGGCCACCGTTTCGACCAGTTGCAGCGCCTGCCGAAGAGCTGCACTCTGACCGACGATTGCCTCAAACTTCGCCTCACTGCGGATCTGTTCTTCCAAACAGGGCTCGCTTTTCACGTTGCTCGACAGCGTACGTGTCAACGTACCTCTGACGCCTGTGCCCCGTTCCCAGTACCCGCAATCTGCATTCGACATAGTCGCTGTGGCGCCCATGTTTGCTCTCCTCCTTCTCGAAACCTACTGCAAGACTCCTGCCAGTACGGTTCTGCGAATCTAGCTTTCATTCTCGCCACGGATTTTGAAACCAGTTCCGCCTGCCGACAAGCCCAGATGGAGTCGTTGCGTCCACTATATCGGGGCGACTGGCGACTCCTTTGAGCCAAGGAATACCCCTTAAGGTGGGTGGGGGCTAACTCTTCCGATCTCGAATGTCGATGCGCTTCCATCCAAAAAGGCGAGCATCGACCGACCAGGCGCCAGGTCCGAGCAATGCCAGGGCGGCGCCGAGGGTTCCCAACAGGATGTTAGTCCACGGATCCCCAGGTTGCGAGAAGGTGTTCGACAGCTCAATGACCGCCACCAGGGCTCCCGCTATCGGCGTCCATAAGCCTGCGAGCAGAAGTAGTCCCGCACCGGTCTCGAGCCCGTGCAGCATGGCTGGTTCAATCGGAGGCCCAGCCCGCAGGGTCGCGACCCCATGATCAATCAATGCAATGCTGGCAGCCAGCCGCATCAAAAGAAGGCCGGCGCCAGGACAGCCGTGAGCGAACGTTGAGAATAGCCGTCGCACAAGAATCTCTTGCCGAGGCTACGAGATTCCCGATGCGACCGAAAGCCCCAATAGAGTGGCGCTGTCACTCTTTCGAGTGACTAGAATTCTATGATGCCGCGCTTCAGCCCTATCATGGCGGCGTGGGTCCGGTCGTGGGCGCCCAATTTGGAGAGGATGTTCTTGACTCGGCCTTTGACGGTCTCTTCGGTGATCGAGAGCTGATCAGCAATCTGTTTGTTGGCATTCCCGGCGGCAATCAGACGCAGGACACTGATTTCCCCTGGAGTGAGGGCGTCATCAGTGGCGTGCTCGGCAAGCTGGTAGGAGGCCTCAGGGGAAAGAGTCCTTTTCCCGGCATGGACGGCGCGGATCGTATCCAGCAGCTCCTTATGCAAGAGATTTTTTAGCAGGTAACCCCGAGCGCCAGCTTTGAGGGCGCGCAGAACCTGAACGTCGCCGGTGTAGGTGGTCAATACGATGATTCGCGCCTCGGGAAATTCGTTGCGAATAGCGATCATCGCATCGAGGCCGTTCATTTCCGGCATCTGTAAGTCCATCAGGGTGACGTCCGGACGGTGCGCACGGAACTGCTGGATAGCTTCGCGGCCATTCGAGGCCTCGGCGACCAGGCCCAGGTCCGATTGACCAGCGATCAGCGTAGCGATCCCGCGGCGGAAAAGGGGATGATCGTCGACTGCCAGAATTCGAATCAAGGTAGGATCGGCAATCATGACTTCATCGCAGGCCTTTTACCAGAGACCTTTTCAGACAACCAGGAACGGAGGCCAGCGGGAGATGTCGCGTAAGCACTGGAGGCAGGAATGCTCAACTCAACCTCCGTACCCGAATCGAGCTCGCTCCAGACAGCCAGGTTTCCCCCCAGAAGTTTGGCGCGTTCGTGCATGCCAGGCAAGCCCCAGTGTCCGGCGCGCCCTTCTTCATCAAGAACCTTCGAGTCAATGCCCTTTCCGTCATCCCGGACCCGCAGCCGAAGCTGCCCCTCGTCATACCGAATTTCCACTTCGATCCGCCGCGCCTGTGAGTGCCTGAAGGCATTGCGCAGCGCCTCTCCTGCGATCCGGTAGACTTCGTCTCGGAGTATCGGGCGGAGGTTCCGCGGCGTGCCTTCCACCTCCACACGAAAGACGGCAGAATTCCGGTTGGTTTCATCGGCCGCGAGTTCTTCTCCGACAGTCCTTAACGCCAAGGCAAGATCGTTGGTCAGGACCGTGGATGAGCGCAACCCCTGTATGGCATCCCGGCCCTCGGTGAGCGCTTGAGCGGCCTCATCGATCGCGCTATCGAGTGTTTGTTTGGCTTCGATCGGACGCGTTGCGAACAGGTTAGAAGCCGCTTGAAAGCGAAGCATCAGTCCGTGAAAACTCTGCAGCAGAGTATCGTGCAGTTCCCGCGCGATGCGTGTCCGCTCGCCGACGCGCTCTTCGAGGCGCATGTTGAATTCCTGCGCGATCTGATGGAGGCGGTAGCGATATGCGGACGACAGCGAAAGCAGGATCAAGGCGGCACAGGTGGCCCTGAACCACCATGTGCTCCACCAGGGCGGCAGGATCTCGATGCGTAGCGCCACGCCGGGCTCGCTCCACGGCCCACTGCTGGTCGCGCCCTGGGCGCGGAAGGTGTACCTGCCGGCAGGCAGAGTCGTGTAAGTCGCCTGCCTCCGGTCGCTGCCCACTTCGTTCCAATCGCTTTGCAACCCGTCCAGCTTGTATCGATAGCGGTTGGTCGTTGGATTGGAATAGCCGAGCGCCGCGAAGGTGAGCGAGAACATGTTTTGTTGGTGAGAGAGAATCAGATCGCTGACGCACGAGATGGACCTTTGAAGGGGGGAACGACTTCCAATCTCAACGGGATTCCCATACAACCGGAAATCGGTGAGAACAATTGGCGGAGTGTACGGAGTGTCCACCACCTTATCCGGGAAGAAGGCGGTGGCCCCGCCAAACCCTCCGAAGAACATCTCTCCACTTGGACTTTTGAAGCACGCGCCCCAGCCGGTCAGATCAAGACCCGGCAGTCCGTCAGCAGTCGAGTAACTCTTGACGGTCCTGCTCGGCGGACTGAATCTCGCCACCCCATTGTTGGTGCTCATCCAAAGATCGCCGTGGTTATCTTCGAGGATGCAGCCTACCGCATTGCCAGGGAGGCCATCCCGCTGCGTGTAGACGGTGAACGCACTCGTCTTCGCGTCGAGTTTGTTCAGGCCGTTTTGGGTACCCACCCACATCGCGCCTGAGCGATCAAAGTAGACTGAGTTCACCCGGTTGTCGCTCAACGTTCCCGGACGATTCATGTCGTGTTGATAAATGGTGAACTGACCCGTGGCCGGATCGAAACGATGCAGACCTGCCGAGTGGGTGCCGAGCCACAGGGCCCCCTCCCGGCCCTCGACCAGCTCCAGATAGAACTGTCTTCTGCTCGGCGGATCGGGCTTATACGTTGTGAAGCGCCCAGTCGCCGCGTCGAAACGATTCAGACCATCCCAGGTGGCTGCCCAGAGCGTCCCGTTATGGTCAACGAGCAGACGCGGGACAATGTCGTTGCTCAAACTGTACGGATCTGCCGGATCATGCTCGTAGGTCTTGAATTGTCCCGTCCGCCGGTCGAAACGGAGTAGCCCGTGGCCATAAGTGCCAACCCAGAGATTCCCTGAGCGGTCTTCGCGAATCGTGATCACGTCGGTAGCGGCTGCCGGTCCGGCCGTCCGGCTGTAGGACGTGTAGTGCCCGGCCTTGCGGTCGATGCGGTTGAGTGCTTCGGGGTTACCGATCCACAAGATTCCCTGACCATCCTCGTAAATTGCACCCACAAAGGGTTCGTTGCCTTGCGGACTGCTGGGATTGTGAGGGATCCTCTTAAACGGCAAAGGCTTCGTACTAAAACGAATGGGCGCCATTCGGCCCAGGCCAGCCCAGATGCTCCCTTCCCGATCCTCGAACAGGCTCTCTATATTGTCCTGGGGGAGGCTTTGAGAATCACCAGGATTATGGCGGTAACGGATGAATCTCCGATGTTCCCGGTCAAATTTGAGCAAACCAGCGCCGTGCGTTGCAAGCCACAGAGTGCCGTTCCGGTCTTCGAGCATAGCCGTTACGTTAGTCAAGGCTGTGCGGGGCGGTTCCTGCTCGTGAAACGAGTAGTGCGTTAGCATGTTGGTCTTCCGGTCAAACACGGCTAACGCGTTGCCGGAGACGTGAAAGATCCAGAATACGCCGAAGCGATCCTCGTAAAATGAAGGCTCATACAGCGGAATATGCAGGATTACCTTCCCCGTCCTACGATCGAACTCATCCAGGCCCTCGGTATTCGCAACCCAGAACCTGCCTTCTTTATCTTCACCGCTCGATTTAACGTCGTTGCTGCTGAGGCTCGAAGGATCGTTCGGATCATGGGAATAGTGGCCGATTCGTCCTGTCGCCGGATCTAAACTATACAAGCCCCCGCTAGGGGTCGCTAACCACAACATTCCGGCAGTGTCCTGAGTAATGTGAGTAACAAACGGAATCGGGAACCGTGCAAACGTCTCAGTCGCCGGGTCTAATTTATTGAGGAATTGATCGCAGCCGACCCAGAGCGTGCCATCGCGATCCTTGAACAGGGCGCTAACGAACACCCCACTGAGGCTGTTGGGGTTTCCTGGATCGTGAACGAAAACTTTGAAGTTGTAGCCGTCGTACCGGTTCAGCCCATATTGCGTGCCAAACCACATAAAGCCCTGATCGTCCTGTACAATCTGGGCCACTTTTGTCTGCGACAGCCCGCCGGCCGTGGAGAGGCGTGTGAATCGGATGTCCGTCCCGTCGACGACGGGCAGCCTGATTGGCCAAGGATCTACGCTCGCCTGCGGCACCGCGCTAACGAGACTTGACAGCGAAAGAGCCACCAACGATGCTAGGTAGCGAATCGCAAAGTGCACTTTGCCGGCTCTCTTGAGGGTTCCAGCGTCAAATTGATCCCTCATCCGTGGCTCCGGACAGGTCACTCCTTTCCCCAGCCTCCGATTGGAACTGGCGTCGAAGAAGACCACGGACCATTATATACTCGATTCGTTCCGTCTGGCCCCAAGCGCAACGTTCAGCGCGCTTCGACGCGCGAGCAGCGCCAATGATCGCAACATCGTACCCGCATTTCGGCAACGCCGGGATTCGCGGAGTCTGACGCCGTAAGGTTTGCCGCTTATGACTACGAAACGATGCACTTGGGTCAGTATGGACGATCCGCTGATGCTCCGGTATCACGATTGCGAATGGGGTGTGCCAGTCCACGATGACCGCAAACACTTTGAGTTTCTCCTGCTCGAAGGGGCGCAGGCCGGACTCAGTTGGTCGATTGTCCTCAAAAAACGGGAGGGTTATCGCCGTGCCTTCAGCGAGTTTGATCCTGAAAAAGTGGCGAGATATACCGAGAAACGGATTCAGAAGCTCACATTGGATCCGGCGATCATTCGAAACCGGATGAAAATCGAAGCCGCGGTACGCAACGCACGGAGGCTTCTCGCGATTCAGGAAGAGTTCGGAAGTTTTGACGCCTATTGTTGGCGGTTCGTCGATGGACGACCCAAGCTCAACCGGTGGAAGACGATGCGGGAGATTCCGGCGACCTCACTCGAATCCGACGCGTTCAGCAAGGATCTCCAGCACCGGGGCTTCAGCTTCGTCGGTTCGACCATTATTTATTCGCACATGCAGGCGGTCGGCATGGTGAACGATCACCTCGTCGGCTGTTTCCGATACCGAGAGATTCCGCAGCTCGATTCTGTCGTCGAGCGCGGCGCAGGGCACTGACGCTGTGTTTTTCTTGCAAGAGTTTCCACCGACCGATTACTCGGGGGAGCACCGTGACCGACGCAGAAAACAGAGAAATCGTTCAGAAATTCATCGTCGGATTACGTAATGGAGATGCGAACTTGTTGAAATCCGTTGTGACCGACGACTTTGTGCGGAGCCTGCCGGAAAAAGCCCGATGCCTGGCGAAGCACGTGGTTTCTGACGGATTGGAAAGGCACCTTGCAAAGAGGAAGCCATGCTTGCTAGCAACTCAATGGCCCGAGCGATATCTGTTCTTCTGGTTGCTTGCGGTGCTTGGTCAGTGTCGAGGTTAGCCGGGCCTGCGCGCCAAGGGACGGCTCAGAAACCGAAAGCCGGCGCATCGACACGAGCGGAGGGCCTGATGGCTTGGCAACAGGTCTATTCCGTACTGACGCATCCTCGCTGCATCAACTGCCACACCGCGACGAACTATCCTCAGCAGGGCGATGACCGGCACCGACATTTCGCTAATGTGGTACGCGGCCCAGCCGGCAAAGGCGTTCCTGCGCTGCAGTGCGTTACCTGCCACCAGGACACCAACGCAGACAGCACCGGGGTCCCCGGCGCCCACGACTGGCATCTGGCACCCTTGTCGATGAAGTGGCAGGACCTGAACGACACAATCTTAACGAGCGCCCAGGTTTGCAGGGTGGTTACGGATCGATCGAAAAACAACCACCTGGACGGCGCCGGTCTGTTGAAGCATCACGCAGGTGAGCCGCTGGTACTCTGGGCGTTCCAGCCCAGCCGCCGGATCGACGGCAGCATGCGGACGTTGCCGCCGCTTACGCACCAGGAATTCGTCGCGGCCACGCGCAAATGGGTCGAGGCGGGAACGCCCTGCCCGCAAGATCCCTGAACCGGGAGGCTCATCATGGAAACTTACCAGCTCACCGTGAACGGTCAGCCCAAAGAGGTGGCCGTCGATCCCAGCACTCCACTGCTTTGGGTGTTGCGTGAAGAACTGAAGATGACAGGCACCAAATATGGATGTGGCATCGCCGCCTGCGGCGCGTGCACCGTGCATCTTGGCGCGGTGGCAACGCGTTCCTGTGTGGTCCCCGTTTCTCTCGTTGGCAAGCGTCCAATCGTCACGATAGAAGCCATGGCGGAAGACCCGGTTGGCCGCGCCGTGCAGGACGCCTGGGTGTCGCATGACGTCGTGCAGTGCGGGTACTGTCAGAGCGGCCAGATCATGAGTGCTGTTGCTTTGTTGAAGAGTACTCCCAGGCCGACAGAGGCAAATATCGAGGAGTCGATGGGGGGGAATCTCTGCCGCTGCGGCACCTATGTCCGCATTCGCGCCGCGATCAAGGCTGCTTCGCAACAACTCAAGTAAAGGACATGCACCATGACAACCACAATCAACTTTGCGAACAAACTGCAGCATAGCCGACGAAGCTTTCTGCGCGTCTCCGCGACCGCTGCGGGCGGGCTGCTGGTTTCCCTCTATCTCGATTTTCCTTTGGCCGCGCAGGAAGGTACCCAGCCTCAGCCGAAGGTTTATCCGCCGGACGCCTTCGTCCAGATCAAGCCGGACGGCAAGATCCTGATCATAGTGAACCGGCTGGAGTTCGGTCAGGGAGTTCAAACTTCCTTGCCTATGATTCTGGCTGACGAGCTGGACGCCGATTGGTCACAGGTCATTGCGGAACTTGCGCCTGCCGCCGATGTTTACAAGGATCCGCTTTTCGGCATTCAGATGGTTGGTGGCTCTGGTTCGATCGCGCATTCGTTCCAGCAGTACCGGGAATTGGGCGCGAAGACGCGAGCGATGCTGGTGGCTGCTGCGGTTGAGCAGTGGAAGGTTAGGCCAGACGAGTGCCATACCGAAGCCAGCGTTGTTCATGGTCCGGGCGGGAAATCAGCCACTTACGCTGAACTGGCGGAAGGGGCGGCCAAGCAGCCCGTTCCCGCCACGGTCCGGCTGAAGCATCCAAGCCGGTTCCGCCTAGTGGGAACGAGAGTCCGGCGGCTTGATAGTCGCCCCAAATGCGACGGCTCGCTCAAGTTTGGATTGGACCTGGATCTGCCTGGCATGAAGACGGCCCTCGTCGCGCATCCGCCTGTGTTTGGAGGGCGCGTCAAAAGCCTGGACGACACAGCCGCTCGCGGCGTTGCAGGCGTTCGCGACGTATTCGAGATTCCGCTCGTCAAGGGCAGAGGCGTGGCAGTTGTCGCCGACAAATTCTGGACTGCGAAACAGGCGCGCGACCGCCTGAAGATTGAATGGGACCTCTCGGCCGTGGAACACGCTGACACCGGACAGTTATCGGCGAAATACAAGGAGCTGGCCCGCACTCCCGGCAACGTTGCCGTGAGCCGTGGCGACCAGAAGGCAATGGATGCGATCGCGCCTGCGAACCGGATGGTCGTCGAATACGAATTTCCTTATCTCGCTCACGCCCCTATGGAGCCTTTGAACACCACCATACGGTTCGATGGTGATCGAGCGGAAACGTGGGCCGGTTCACAGTTCCAGACCGTGGACCAAATGGCCATCGCCGAGGTTCTCGGTCTCAAGCCTGAGCAGGTCACCTTCTACACGGAGATGGCGGGCGGAGGCTTCGGCAGACGCGCCGTTCCTGATTCCCACGTGCAGCGTGAGGCTGCGGCGATCGCGAAACGCCTTCGCGGCACGCCGGTTAAGCTTGTCTGGACCCGGGAAGATGATGTCCAGGGCGGCTACTATCGTCCCATGCACGTCCATCGAGTCGAGATTGGCATTGGCCAGGACGGTATGCCTGCCGTATGGAGGCACGTGATCGTCGGCCAGTCCATACTTAGGGGCACGCCGTTTGCCGCCATGCTGGTAAAGAATGGTGTCGATGAAACAGCCGTGGAAGGCACCGCAGATACTCACTACAATATTCCGAACTTTCACGTTTCTGCCCACCATCCCGCGGTCAACGTGCCGGTTTTGTGGTGGCGTTCAGTAGGGCACACGCACAACGCTTTCGTCATGGAGACGCTGATCGATGAGCTAGCGACGCGCGCCAAGGCCGACCCCATCGCCTATCGCCGGAGGCTCCTCAAAGACGAGGCCGGGAAACTACACCGGCCGCTCGATCTAATGGACGAAAAGAGCGCTGCTTGGCGCACTAAGTTGCCGAAAGGGCATGCCCTTGGCGTTTCGTGCCACGAATCATTCGGAACCGGTGTCGCCTGTGCTGCGGACGTCTCGATCGAAAACAAGCGGCCAAAGATTCACCGCGTAACCATCGCGGTTGACCCGGGTATCGCCGTGAATCCGCTCACTATCGAAAGCCAGTTTCAGGCAGGGGTTGCGTTCGGAATTTCGCAACTCATGGCGAAGGGAGCAATCACGCTCAAAGATGGCCGCGTGGAACAGCGGAACTTCGACGGCTATACTCCGCCCTACATCATTGACGCGCCTGTGGCGGTCGACGTCCATATCGTGCCGAGCAGCGAAGCACCGGCAGGTTGCGGCGAACCGCCGGTTCCGGTTATTTCACCCGCGGTCGTCAACGCACTGGCCCGGCTGACCGGAAAACGTTATCGAAGCTTACCGCTCGTGAGTATCTAACGGCTTCCACATGAGAAGGTATTCTCAGGTGCAGCTTGGAGATGGAATACGATAACATCGAAGAGGTCAGCGCAGAAATGAACCAACCTGCACGTCTCGAAGACGCGCAACATCTTGGCGCTGGAAGGACGACCAGTGTGATCTGACGCGTATCTCGCAGTTACTGAAAAAAAGGAGGCAGTCTCATGGCTAAGAACCACATGCATGCAAAAAAAGCTACCGGCGCAATCAGCGCTCAGCCCCGTCTTCATCAGCGTGCGGGTGAAATTCAGGCCTACGGAACCGTAAGCCACCTGCTACCTCTTGAACTCGAAGAGCCCGTACGGTTGGAAATGACCGCACAACTGAACCAACTGCTTGCCGATACGATGACCCTCCGTGATTTGTATAAGAAGTCGCATTGGCAGGTGGCCGGCCCAACGTTTTATCAACTGCATCTGCTCTTTGATAAGCATTACGACGAGCAAGTCGAGTTGGTTGATTCGATCGCCGAACGGATTCAGCTGCTTGGCGGCGTCAGCATCGCCATGGCTGCAGATGTGGCTGAGACCACGAAAATCGAACGTCCTCCTCGCGGCCGCGAAGAGGTGCCGGTTCAACTCTCGCGTTTGCTCGAAGCGCATCAGGTCATTATTGGCGAGAGCCGCAAGCTTGCGCGGCGTGCGTCGGAGCTCGGCGATGATGGCACGAACGATCTCGTTGTCAGTGAAGTCCTGCGCGCCAATGAGCTTCAGGTGTGGTTCTTGAGCGAGCACCTGGTAGACGTGCCGCTGATCGAAGCAAAACCGGCCAGTGCTGGTGCAGCGTAGCAAGCGGCCTGTGGTCTCGCTCGGTTTTTAGTAGATTCCGGCTCACGACCTAGCTGTGCATGCCCATGGCGGAGTGGGGCGTTGGCGTGAAGTCCAAAGCCTGAGAGGGGCGCCTCTCGCAGACGGGCACGTTGTATCGACCCCAAGTCGTACCCACATGTGTGCAGCGGCGTGAGGGAAACGCCAACGTTCTTTATCGACCGCCCATGGCATACTGCCGAGTTTGAGCTGGAGACGCTCGCCCG
>Ga0066709_100003693_pt1 | contig 11890 bp, 10 predicted proteins | sample GraSoiAngelo_158_FD_79665 | JGI IMG/M metagenome (GOLD analysis project Ga0066709, IMG submission 79665) | Grasslands soil microbial communities from the Angelo Coastal Reserve, California, USA - 14_1009_16_30cm | ecosystem: Environmental > Terrestrial > Soil > Grasslands | place: USA... | reverse complement strand
TACGGGATGCAACTACGTGGAAGGCCACTCGTCCGGCTGGTCCGTCCCATGGCAGCCAGAGAAGCTTCGTGGGCTGAACGTGTTTGACAGAGGATCAGCGACGCGATAGAACCGCCGAGGGCCACGGGGTCTGGAGGCAGCGGGTGAGCGGTCAAAGTCGCGGCTGCGGCGACGGAGACTCGGATGGGGGCGGGCCGCGCGCGCTCACGCGGAGACGCTTCATTTCACTGACGGGCGGCACAGTGATTGGTGTCGCATTCAAACCTTGGCAGGCGTTCGCGTCTGCAGGAGCTGCCGCCAGGTCGGTCAAGGGGGCATATGTCAGGCCGCGGCTGCGTCCGTTCGCGCGAGTTGGGCGACGCCTGCGGTTCGCGGAGGACTTGTCGAGGCAGAGGCTTTGGCCGCTCCCGATCCGGCCTGGTCACGGGGAGGGGGGTGCTGCGGTCAAACCGCTGATTCCTTATCTCGTCGCCCCGGCGGATCCGTTCGATGTGGGCGCGCGCCCGTTAGGGCAGCATCTGCAGACATATTCGCGAAGCATTGAGTTGATCGATGATCAGGGCCGTTCGGTTTCGCTTGTGACGCGCGGTCAGCAGTACCGGCCTCGGGTGACGATTTCCAATCGCGGCTCTGGCCCTGCGTACTCTGGCATCGTTGACTTCTACGTCGGGAGCAAGCTTGCCGCCGATGCGGCGGCCGCGGGCGGGGCAGCCTTGCCGGCACAGGGCCGCGCGGGATTCGTGGTGCAGCCGGGAACGAAGGTCGTCGTGAGCTCGCCGAGTCTCTGGTCGGTGACAGGCGGCGAGCAGGTGGCCTGGTCGGTCGTCGTCCATGCCTACGACCTCTTGCTCGATCGCCAGCCGGGCCCCTGGGACGCCGTCGGCAATCGCCAGGTGGCGCGACGCGACGGAGACATGCCGGACTTCCAGGGCCGCTGGGAGGGCCGCGTTTTTCGTGATCGCGACGGACACGTCTTCGACTACCGGATCGTGATCGAGCAGACCGGCTCGGCGCTCGCGGTTCAGATCTTCGTCAAAGAGCCGAGCGCCGGAGCGTACGCCGCTACTCCGTACGCAGCATTCTCGGTCTCACTCCGCCGACCTGACTTGAAAGCGGTCGCGTATGAGTCGTCGCTTCCCGCCTGCGATCCCGGCGACCGAGAATGCGGAGGTTGGCAACGCACCCGCGTCCTCGAGATCGAACGCCTGGACCGTGATGCGCTCGATTACAGCGAAGACTGGGACAACGCGGTCGGCGAGAGCTACACGGCCACGGGAACACTGAGGAGGAAAAGCTGATGCCGACATCTGGTACGCACATCACGGTCGTGCAACGGCTCGCCGCCGACGCGAAGTACCGGCCCTTCCTGGGAGATCCGAGCTCGGACCTGCAGCAGGGAACGCCCGACCACCCGGACGCGATCAAGATGCGCTGCGCTTGCCTCGGGGCCGTCGGACCGGACATTTTCTACTTGATGGCCGATTACGGGAGCGACGTCCAAGACTTCGAGAACTTTCTCGTTAAGACGCTTGGCACGTTCGAGTGCGTGGGAGAACTGATCGGAAAACTGACCAGGTATGTGAAGGGCGAGCTGAACGTGCTCAGCAGTGGGATCACCGACGAGCTGTTCAAGACGTTCAGCATCCTTTCGGCGTTGATGACGGGCGGTCTGGAGGCTCTGGTCGTGAACGCGGGATACAACTTCTGGCCGGCTTTCGAGCCGGCGCGGCAACAGGATCGCCCCCGCGAGCAGTGGTACTGGGCCGATTACTTCCATTACATCCGCACCGGCCGCTTCGCGCAGGCGATCGTCGACGAGGCATACCGCTCGCCGGTGGGAAACCGGCCGTTTCTGCAGGCATATGCGCACGGTTACCTGACGCATTACGTGACGGACGTGATCGGTCACCCATACGTCAACCAGGTCGTGATGTCACCCTGGCGCCATTACTGGCAGCGCCATCACCTTGTCGAGAACTTCATCGACGCCTACGTCTGGGACCGCTGGCATCTGTCGAACCCACCGCCGGTGCAGCCGAGCACGGAGGAGCAGCCCCTGGATACGGTGCTGACGTCGCCGAATCCGACGATCGGTGTTGGCGCCCCGTACACGTTCTCGCGGCTGAACGACTGGACGAACATCGGAACGATGGCCTTCGACGATCTGCAGCCGAAGGTCGACGCGATCTGCAAGAAGATCGAGAAGAACTTGCTCCGCCTCGACATCGTCGAGGATCTCGAGCCCGCCGGCCAGCCGGACTCTCTCGTGGTCGACTGGAGCAAGATGATGACACGAGCGATCGCATCGGCCTACCCGATCGGCGGACGCCATCCGACGAACCTCAGCCACGGCGCTCTGCCCGCCGGGCAAGGGCAGCGCCGCCCGAACGGATACCCATTGCCGGAAGACGTGATCGCTGCCTACAGCGTCTTTCGGTTCGTGATCAAGATGACAACCGAGGACTCGCTGACGGAGCCCGAGCCCCCGCAGATCTCGCAGGACGTCCAACAGACGATGGATCAGTTCCTCCAGGAGCTCAAGAATGATCTCGGCTCGACGCCCGCGCCAAGTCCAAATAGTTCGGGCCAGTTCAGCCTGTCGAGCCTGCTCGACGCGCTCGCGGCGTTCTTCTCCTGGGTCGCGAAGGCCGCAGCAGCCGTCTGGAAGGCCGTGGTCAAACTCTTCAAGGCCTCAATTAAGAGCGGCGGCAGCGTGGTTACCGACGAGATCAAATATCTCCTCTACCTCGCCAACAAGGCTCTCTACGCCATGTACCGGTCCTTCCGTGACGTGCTGATGCTGAACGCGTACTCCGCGCCCTTCACCGACCAGCTGGCGGTGCAACTAGGACCGCTCGACACGCAAACGCTCTGGCAGTCGCGCGGCAACCTCGGCGAATACCCGATCGAGGAGATCAAAGTAGAGACGCTTTTCTCGAAGAGCAGCTACCACCCTGTGCAAAGGCCCGCCGCAAGAGTCGAGCAACCGTTCGTGCAATTTGCGGCGCCGTTTCGGCCGACCCTCGACGCCAACGGCAACCCGGTACCTGCGAGGCCCGACGAGTTCCTCGACCCGCCGGTGAAAGACGAGCTCTTCGCACCCTCTGGACCGACGCCCGGACCGACGAATCAGGGCCCACTCGCCGCAGCGACCGTCAACAACGTGCCCTCCTTCGAGCAGATCGAGCGGGACTTCGGTGGCGCCGTCGCCAACTCCGCCAAGGCAATCGACCTGCTCGTTCGACCGCTCGCCGGGCAGCCCCTGTTTCTTCCCGACTACAACCTCGACGGCGACCGCGGCTACGCATGGCCCTGCTGGGACGTCGAGGCCGACAAACGGCCCGGTAAACCGGACGCAGCCGGAAAGTTCACCCCGTCCAAGGACCCACTCGAACCCTGGCACAACCAAACAGGCGTCGCAGAAGTGCGCGCCGTCGCCGTGACGGAGTGAGGCTGAGACGCATGCTTGGACTCGCGCCGGCCGCATCGTAAAGTGATGAGCTAAGCGCCGAGTTCGTTCAGCCGGCTTTGGAGTCTGCGTATCTCGGCCTTGCGCCGTTGTTCGAGTGTCTCGAGCGCTGCTTTGCGGGCGCCTTCGCGTGCCGCTTCGCCTGCGGCCGTTTCGATTGCCCGGCGTTCCTTTGTGGTGAGTGATCCGTATTCGAGGCCGGCGTTCTCGACGGCGAGTTCGACAGCGGTTGGTTTGCCGGTCTCGAGCTGTTCGACGCTGACGCCGAGCTTCTCGGCAAGCTTGCGCAGCGCTTTGACCGAAGGTTCGCGCACGCCGGCTTCGATCCGGGAGATGTAGGCGTAGGAAACTCCCGCCGCGCCAACCGAAACGTTTGCCACCGGTTGCGCCCCCTCTGTTCCATAACTGTTCCATCCCAATCGGCGAAACCGGCAGTTTGAAACTGGACCGGATGCGGGAACTGAGGTCGACCGCCTCTGTGTAGCGGGTCTTCCACCGCGTCCGACAGCTTGGATGCTTAGGCGGCGTTGGGTTCGGCGTGGCGAAGGCACCGGTCGACGAGCGTGGGAGTGCTGCTGTTGCCGGCCGGCGAGCTCGAGCCGGTTCGACTCGAGTTCGTCGCGCCCGCGTTGCGGTCGTGCAACGCCTGCCGCTCTGCGACGAGCATGCTGACCGCATCCTGTAGGCATTCGACGCTAGCCATCGACGATCGTCGTCTCGTCTTGGTCTACCCGGAAAGAGTCTCGGCGCGCGGCCTCGTAGGCGTACGGATGGTAGAAGGCGTCGATCGCATTGCCTCGTGCGACCTCGATGTGAAAGCCCGCGCCCGTTACCAAGTCGCGGACGGAAAGCTCCACTCGATCGATCTCGGGGCGCCAAAGAAGGAGGACTTCGGCCGCGCCGCTCAGCCGCTGGGCCAGCTCTCGAGTTGGCGCATTCCGCTCTGCGACTTCGCGCTTCATGAGAATCCTTTCCGTGAGACGGAGTCCATGGTTGGGAGTTAACTGTTTGCCGTTTCGTGCGGAGCCTCCAGGACCTGGAGGCCCCGCACGTCCTTTTCGGGTGAGGTTCCTCTAGGGGACGAGCAAGTTGTCCACGAAGAGTTGGATTGCACCGGCGGCCAAGCCGCCGGAGTCCACGGTGTCCCTGCCCGCGAGGGTGTTGATCTCGAGCCGGTCGTTCGCCGCCTCGGAGTGGAGGATCTTGGTGGTGGCGGCAAGGCCGCTCACCTTCACACCCCCGGCGTCGCCGTTGACGTTGATTGAGTCGTCGCCGTTGGTCGCGTTGACGACGACACGGTCAGGTTGGCCGTCGCCTGTGGCGCCGCCCAGGGTGCCGGCGAGGTCGACGGTCACCGCGCTGACGCCGGTTCCGGTCAGGTCGTTGACGGTGACGAGGTCGGCGCCGCCAAGCGCGTTGAAGTCGACCCGCTCGACGCCGGCGGTGTCCATCGTGACGTTGCCTTGGATACGGAAGAACTTGAGGCGGTTTCCGTTCGCAGACAGATCGACCTGCTCGGACACGTTGGCGCCGTTGAAGCGCATGGTGTCGGTGCCGTCCTGGCCTTCGACGGTGTCGCTGCCGTCGCCCGGATCCCAGACGAAGGTGTCGTCGCCGGCGCCCAACAGCGCCAGGTCGTTGCCTCCGTTGCCGTCGATCGTGTCGTTCCCGGCGCCGCCGAGCAGCGTTTCGACGCCCTTGCCGCCGGCGATCGTGTCGTTTCCGTCTCCACCGTCGATCGTTGTCGGGATGGTGTCGGTGAAGACGCCGTTGCTTTCGTCGATGCGCACAAGGTCGTCGCCGGATCGGGCTTTGACGGCGATCTTCGCGACCTTCGCACGTTCGAAGCTGAAGTCGGGCGAGCCGTCGTCACCAACGTCGACTTGGAGAATGTCGGGCTGGCCGGCCTGCAGGCGAAGCGCGATCTTGTCGCTCGCCTTGGTGCCATTGATCGTCAACACACCCTGCTTGAGCTTCGGACGCTTGAACTTGGCCGTCCTGGGTGGATACGATTCCTTGCCCGCTTTGATGGCGGGCGCGGCATTCCCCTGTCCGGCCGCTATCCCGGCGGCGCCGGCGACGGCGGCGGTCACGGCCACTGCCCAAGCCGCCAGCCACAGGCGCCGCGTGGTGCGCGCCGCTTTGGGTCGCATGAGGTTCTTCATCTGTTCACGTCTCCTTTCGTGTGAGCCGCGAGCGGCTCGGGGATTCACTTGTCTCTGGCGATGGTGGAGACGGCGGACGCGCGTTCGCACCGTGGCGGCCCCCCTGTCTTTTGCGGCTCACCCTGGAGCGCAAGCACGCGTCCAGCGGGAGGAAACACCGAGCGCGCGAATGATCGGAGGGGCGGGACTGGGGCCCGCCCCTCGATGGTCGCGGTTCAGGAGACCAGGAAGCGGCCGTGCATGATCCCGGAGTGCGGATCGCAGACGAAGCGGTAGCTCCCCTTCTTCAGGCTCAGCACGAAGCTCTTCGTCCCTGTGAATTCCACGCTCGTGAGAACGCGATCGAAACCGGGTCCGCTCAGGTGGAAGTCGTGAATGTCCGCCCGGTCGCTGATGACAAAGCGGTACTGCGCCCCGGCCTTCAGCTTCGTCACCTTCTTGCCCTCCATGGTCAGCCCGATCGAGAAGCCAGGGCCGACTGTGCCGTTAACGGTCTTTGCCGTGGCGGCCGAGCCGCTGCCCGTCGCGGCGAGCGCCGCCGTAGCAAGTGCGCCGAGAAGCAGAGTCCGCGTGCGAGTAATCGTCCTCATGTCATTCGCCTCCTTGGGTAATGAGCTCGCGATCGAGCCCAGGATCGGACTGCCGATCCTCGAAGGCGGGGACGGTGATTCGCACCGTGGAGACCCCCCGGACTTTCCGATTCAGTCATCGAGCCCGCGTTCAACGGCTCGCGGCGCAGCGTCTTCGAGAAAGACGACGAGGCGATGACCAAGACGAGGGTCCCGACGACCGCGAACACATACCTGCCTCTCAGCTGTCGGGACTACGGTGCGACGTTGTGGTTGAGGTGGAAGACGTTGTCGGGGTCGTAGCGCCGCTTGACCTCGCGGAGCCGGTCGTAGTTCGGGCCGTAGGCTGCGCGGATGGCGTCCTCCGCCTGGTCGTCGCCGAGGTAGTTGAGCCAGCGGCCAGTGCTGAAGTGCGGCTGCATGGCTGCGAACGTGTCGCGGCTCCAGGCGATGTTCGTCTTGGTGTCGGCCGGGTCCGTCCAGACGGACGGGATGAGGAGGTTCCAGCCTTGGCTGCGGTGCGGGACCGCAATCTCGGTCACCCCGACGCGTGTCACCGCGCCGTGGAAGTGCTCGAGCAGGATCGCGGTCATCGGTGAGGGGACGGTGGCGAACCGCTCGACGGTGAGGTCGATCAGTTCGTCGGGGAGGCCGCGGGTGAAGCTCGACAGCCAGTAGTTGAGCGATCCGGGCGGAAAGCCGGCGTCGAGGAGCGTGTTCATCACCGGGTACGGCACCGGGCCGACCTCGACCAGCAACGGCGACCCCCACGCCTTGAAGGGGTCGAGGTCGCGCTCCGCCTCGCCGGGGTCTCCGGTGTGGAAGACGACCAACGCCGCGAGCTTGGTGCCGGAGCCGTCAGGTGCGTGCACCAACCCGGCGAACACGGTCAGATCGTCGGACGCGTCCGCGACCGCGTCGCGGTAGAAGCGCAGGAGCTCGGGCGCGGCCTCGATCGGGTGGGCGATCAGTCCGCCCACGATCGTCCGGACTGGGTGCAGCCGGTACGTGAACGACGTCGCGACGCCGAAGTTCCCGCCGCCGCCCCGAAGCGCCCAGAAGAGATCAGCGTGTGAAGCAGCGTCGACGTGGAGTATGTCGCCCTCTGCCGTCACGAGCTCTACCGCGAGCAGGTTGTCGGCAGCGAGCCCGTACTTGGCCATCAGCCAACCGAGGCCGCCGCCGAGCGTGTAGCCCGCGATACCTGTCCCGGACACGGCGCCTCCGGTCACCGCCAGCCCGTGCTCGGCGGCAGCGTCGTTCAGCTCCCCCCAGATCACGCCGCCCTCGGCAGTGGCGGTTGCCTCGTCGGGATCGATCGCGACCCCCTTCATCTCGGCGAGATCGATCATCACACCGCCGTCGGTTACGGCCCGGCCGGCGACGTTGTGGCCGCCGCCGCGGATCGAGACCTCGAGTCCCGTCCGGCGCGCGAGACCGAGCGCCGCGACGACGTCGTTCGTCGTCCGGCAGCGGACGATCAGCTCCGGTCTGCGGTCAATCAGGCCGTTGTGCACGGCGCGGGCCGTGTCGTAGCCTGCATCCTGCGGACCGAGGACGGATCCAGAGACCTCGCCGGCCAGGTCGGCGACGAGCGCGGAGTCCAAGGTTGTGCTCATCAGATGCTCCTCCAAGTAAGTGGTCCGAGTGCCGTGGGTGACTCGGGAATCTCGTTGTCTTGGCGGATAGTGGAGACGGCTGACGCGTGTTCGCACCGTGGCGACCCCCCTGTCTTTCCGGTCGTCCCCGGCGGGCGTCCTGGCGAAGCTACCTCAGAATCCGGAAGCCCGCGACGCTGATCGCTCGCTCCCATTGTCTGCTCGGCGGCGCACAAGGCGACCACGTCGACGCGCATCCCGGCGACGACGAACCGACCCATTGAGCGATCGGCTATCCGCTCCCCGGGACTGTCAGATGCCGTTCCGTCGTTGTAGCCCTCCAGATTGGGCAAAACACGTTGACTGCTCCACTTCAGGGTGCGCTCACGCGCCGTGGTCTTGGTGCAGGCTCACCATCGGCCAGAGGGGCAGTCACGAGCTCGCCACCGCACCGGGGCGAAGGCGCTGAGTTTCCGCGCATCGATGGTGCGCTCGAGGCCAATGAAGGCGGCGCGGCCATCGGAACGCTCCTCGAACGCAGCGAGGAGCTGGCGCGGATCGAATCGGCGTTGGCCGAAGCTCGCACGGGCCGAGGCAGGTTTCTGGTGCTCGAAGGACCGGCCGGGATTGGTAAGACGGCGCTGCTCGCGGCGGCGCGGACGGCGGCGGCAGACGGGGGGATGCGCGTGCTGCGGTCGCGCGGGACCGAGTTCGAGCGCGATTTCGCCTTCGGAGTGGTGCGTCAGCTTTTCGAGCCGCCGCTGGCCGAGGCATCGGAGGTCGAGCGCGCCGATCTGCTTCAGGCCGCTGCCGGCGTGGCGGCGGGCATTCTCCGTCTTCCAGGCGCACCCGCTGCGGACGGTCCGCACTCGTCGGGCGTCGATCCCTCGTTCGCAATCCTCCACGGCCTCTACTGGTTGTGCGCGAACCTGGCCGCCGCGGGCCCGCTCTGCGTCGTCGTCGACGACGCGCACTGGGTAGACGCCCCCTCGCTTCGCTACCTGGCCTTCCTGCTCACGCGTCTCGAAGAGTTGGACGTTGCCCTCCTCCTGGCAACCCGTCCTTGCGAGGAGGGCACCGATGCCGAGCTGCTTGCGAACGTGGCGGCGGACCCCTCCGCTGATGTAATCCGCCTCCAGCCGCTGACAAGAACAGCGGTCGCCCAGCTCGTGGAATCGAGTCTCGCTGGGGCTCCGGATCCGGTTTTCGTCGAGGCATGCCTGCGCGCAACGCGCGGGACGCCGTTCTTGATGCGCATGCTCATGGAGGCGCTGAGGGAAGGAGGGATCGCTCCGACCGCGGAGGCCGCGCGCCACGTCGAAAGAGTCGGGGCCCGAACGGTCGGTCGCTCGATTCGCCTCAGGCTCCGCCGGCTGCCGGAGCATGCCGGGCGGCTCGCTCGGGCGCTGGCGGTCCTCGAGCAGAGCGACCTACTCCAAGCGGCGCGACTCGCGGGCCTCGACGAGGCCGAGGCTGCCGAAGCCGCAGAAGTGCTGGTGACCGCGGGAATCCTCGAGTCCGGCCGGCCGCTGACGTTCATCCACCCGATCGTCCGCCGCGGAGTCTATTCAGAGCTTTCCAGCGCCGAGCGCGCACAGGGCCACCGCCGTGCCGCCCAGCTACTCGCTGAGCAACCAGGCGCGCACGAGCGCGTCGCGCAGCACCTGCTGGTCAGCGAGCCCGCCGGCGATGGCTGGGTCGTCGAGCGGCTGGTCGCGGCCGCCTGCGCTGCGGGGAAGCAGGGCGCTCCCGAGTCGGAAGCCGTCCTCCTGCGCCGAGCGCTCGCTGAGCCACCGCCGCCGGGGGACCGGTCGGGACTGCTGCTCGACCTCGGAATGGCCGAGGCAAGCGCCGGGCTCGCGGACTGGTCCGAGCATTTGCAGGGGGCGGTGCAGGCCGCGCCTAACGCCGCTGCAGCCGCCGGCGCAGCCATTGTGCTGGGGCTCGCGCTCAGCCGCGCTCAGCGCTTCGCGGAGGCGGTCGAGGTTCTCGATCGCGCATCCTCGTCGCTCGATTTTCGCCACTCCGAGCTCGCGCTCCGGCTCGAGGCTGCGGCCGTGGTCGCCGGGATGAACGACCCGGTGACCGCACCCTCGGTCGCCTTCCGCCGAGAGACGCTACGCGAGCGGGCCGCGGCCGATCCGGCGGCACCACCCGAGCTGCTGGCAGCAGCCGCTCTCATCTCCATCCTCACGAACGAGCCCGCCGAGGTCGGCGCCGACCTGGCGACCGGGGCGCTGCTCGCCGCAGACGGCGGACCCTCAGGCTCAGACGCTAGGCCGTGGTTCTCGTTCGCTACGTGGTTCTCGCAGACGACGCTCTCGCTGTTTTGGGCCGAGCGGTATGCCCAGATGCGGCCACTGCTCGATGGCTCGATCGCGCAGGCCCGCGCGTGCGGCGACAGCAGCCGGCTCGCCGTTGGTCTGGCTCACCGCGGCTGGCTCGCGCTCCGACGCGGCGATCTTTGCGCCGCCGAGGGAGACACCCGGACTGCACTTACCGCGACCGAGCTCCCCGCACCAACCATGTACCGCGTCCTGAACGGCGGTGTGCTCGTCAAGACACTCGTCGATCAGGGCGAGCTCGACGCGGCAGAGCAGGCGCTCGCGCCGCTCGACGCCGAAGCAGAAAGCGGATCAATCACGGCCGCTGTTCTTCGCCTCGCCCGCGGACGGCTGCGGGTCGAACAGGGACGAGTCGCCGAAGGGCTCGAGGACTTCCTGGCCGTTGGCGTAGTCCTGACGCGAGCGCTGGTCACCTGCCCGAGCTATCTCCCCTGGCGATCGGAGGCCGCGCTCGCCCATCTCGCGCTCGGCGATCGCGAATCGGCGGGACGCCTCGCGGAAGAGGAGCTCGAACTCGCCCGGGTATTCGGCGCCCCGCGCGCACTCGGCGTGGCGAAGCGTGCCGCCGGCGTCGTAGCAGGTGGTGAGCGTGGAGAGCTCCTGCTCCGTGAGGCCATCGACGCCCTCGAGCGTGGCGACGCCAGGTTGGAAAGAGCGCGCGCCCTCGCTGACCTCGGCGCCATGCTTCGGCGGCGCAATCGGCGCAGCGAAGCGCGAGAGCTGCTCCGCGAGGCACTCGACACCGCCCACCGCGCCGGCGCAAAACCTCTCGCCGAACAGGCCGAGACCGAGCTCCGCGCCACGGGCGCGCGCCCGCGCCGGGTCGCGCTCACGGGACTCGACTCGCTGACAGCCAGCGAGCGCCGTATCGCCGAACTTGCCAGCCAGGGCCACACCAACCGCGAGATCGCGCAGACCCTCTTCGTTACCGCACGCACGGTTGAGGGTCACCTCACGAGCATCTTCCGCAAGCTGCAGCTCGACTCGCGAAGCGAGCTTCCCGCCACACTGGCGGGGGACGCCTCAGTCGCGGCATAGCGCCTCGGGCAAGACGCACAGTCGCCACGGTGCGAACGAAGTGCGCGCGGCCTCTTTGAGGGAGCGGCGACCGATCACTCGATCACTTCGCGGTTCGAGGGTGAGCGCGGGTTTTGCAGAGCCCTCTTCAGGGGCCTGCCGATTTGCCGCCGATTGCCGCGGGTTGCATCCACGGGGCTCCATAAGGGCTCCATCGGCCTTGGGTACGTAGCCGCTGCTCGGCCGACGGTCTTCGGAGCCGGCTTAGTTCGGGGGCCAGGCTCCTAGAGGCGCGCGCCGATCTCCCACTCGTGGCCGAATGGGTCGATGATCCGACCGAGCCGCCAGCCGTGCTCGTTGCTCACGGGCGACGATTCCCTCGCGCCGGCGGCCACCGCCTGCTGGACGATCCGCTCAGGGTCGTCGACCACGAGCAGTGTTCGGCTGGTCGCGCCGTCGATTGCGCGCGGGCTGAGCCGCTTCATCGCCGCGGACGTTGCCGCCACCCAGAACGCTGCGTCGCCGACGCCGAGTTGCGCGACGACGTCTTCCCCCTCGCCGACCCGGTGAAGGACGGTTGCGCCGAATGCTGCTTCGTAGAACCTGACCGCTTCACCCGGAGTCTCGACCCACAGCTCCGGCTGGATACTCGTCATCGCGCCTCCCTTCCCTCGACCACCTCCTCACGATCTTTGTACAGAGAGGGGGTCAACCGGCAACCTTCTCG
>Ga0066709_100003692_pt1 | contig 11890 bp, 8 predicted proteins | sample GraSoiAngelo_158_FD_79665 | JGI IMG/M metagenome (GOLD analysis project Ga0066709, IMG submission 79665) | Grasslands soil microbial communities from the Angelo Coastal Reserve, California, USA - 14_1009_16_30cm | ecosystem: Environmental > Terrestrial > Soil > Grasslands | place: USA... | reverse complement strand
GTAGACGACCGCGACCGGCCCGAACAGTTCCTCACGGTAGGCGTCGTTGTCGGGGGTTACATCGGTCAGGACCATCGGCGAGAAGTAGTTGCCGTCGCGCTCGCCCCCGGCAACGACCTTGGCGCCCCCTTTGATCGCCCGGTCGACCTGATCCTGCAGGCGATCGGCCGCGGTGCTCGAGGAAAGCGGGCCGATCTGGCAGTCGCCGCCGGTGGGGTCGCCCGTCTTCGACGAGGTCATGGCGGCCGTGAACTTCTCCACAAACGGCTGGTACAGCTCGTCGATCACGACGAACCGCTTGGCGCCGTTACACGACTGGGCGGTGTTGTCCAGGCGCGCTGCCACGGCCGCCTCGACCGTTGCATCCAGATCGTCCGTGCTGAGCAGGATGAACGGATCGGAGCCGCCCAGTTCCAGCACGACCTTCTTCAGGTTCCGGCCGGCGACCTCGGCCACCGCTGCGCCGGCGCGCTGCGACCCCGTCACCGATACGCCCTCCACGAGCGGGTCAGCGATCATCTCCGCGATCTGATCGTTGGTGGCGTAGATGTTGACGTATGCGCCCTCGGGGAAGCCGGCGTCGAGGTAGATCGCTTGCAGCGCCGCTGCCGTCTCGGGGCACTGGGGCGCATGCTTCAGCAGCACGGCGTTGCCGATGACCAGGTTCGGACCGGCGAAGCGGGCGACCTGGTAGGTCGGGAAGTTCCACGGCATGATCCCGAGGATCACGCCGTACGGGCTGCGGCGAATGATCGCGGATCCCTCACCCGAGAGCAGCTCGATCGGCTCGTCCTTCATCAGCTCGGGCCCGTTGTCCGCGTAGAAGCCGTAGATGTCGACGCAGAAGTCGACCTCGCCGAGCGCTTGCTCCAGCGGCTTGCCCATCTCACGGGTGGCGATCTCGGCCAGCTGCTCCCGCCGCTCGCTGTGCAGCTCCCCGACCCGGCGCACCAGCTTGACGCGCTCCTCGACCGTGCTCGATCGCAGCCAGCTCTGATACGCGTCGTACGCCAGGGCGATCGCGGAATCGAGCTCGTTGTCCGTGAACGTCGAAAAGGTCTTGACCTGCTCTCCTGATGCGGGGTTGGTCACCGCGTAGACACTCATTCGTTCTCCTCCGTTCAGCGTGGCTCAGAGGCTCCACGCGATGACAGGCTCTCGTAAACCTCGTCAGTCTTGAGAGTAACTGGCTGTAGCCCGCCCGAATTGCTACACCTCCCACGAGGCCTCATGGAGTCGGATCTGTGTGGAGGTGGTGACCCTGGCTTCGTGGGAGAATCCGCACATGGCGGCCTGCTCGAGCTGCGGAGCGTCGCTTCCTCCCGCTGCTCGATTCTGCCCGAGCTGTGGCGCGAGCGCCGCGGACGAGGCGCGGGGTGAGGAGCGCAAGGTCGCGACCGTTCTCTTCGCCGATCTCGTCGGCTCGACCGAGCTGGCCGGTCAGCAGGACGCCGAGCGGACACGAGCCCGCCTCAACCGCTTCTACGACGCGATGGCGGCTGAGATCGCCGAGGCGGGAGGGACGATCGAGAAGTTCATCGGCGACGCGGTCGTGGCGGCCTTCGGCGCGCCGGCCGCGCAGGAGGACCACGCCGACCGTGCGCTGCACGCGGCTCTGTCCATGCGAAGCAAGTTGGAGGAGCTCTTCGGCGACTCGCTCAAGCTGCGGATCGGCGTGAATACGGGCGACGTCGTGGTGGGCGAGCCACGCGTCGGCAGTTCGTTCGTGAGCGGCGACGCAGTCAACGTCGCTGCGCGGCTCGAGCAGGCCGCGGGTGCCGGACAGATCCTGGTCGGGGCGCGGACGACCGGAGCCGTCCGCAGCCCCTTCGAGTTCGGCGATCAGGTGGTCATCGAGGCCAAGGGGAAGCCCGCTGGGGTTCTCGGCCGTCTTCTTCTACGCGCGCTCGCCCCGCCGGGGGCGAGGGCGGACGGCGCTCCGGCGACGTTCGTGGGCCGCGAGGCCGAGCTCGCGGCGCTCGAGTCGGCGTACAGCTCGGTCGTCGCGGGGAGCGTTCCACGGTTCGTCACCGTTGTCGGCGCGGCCGGCGTGGGAAAGACGACGCTCCTTCAGGAGCTGTGGCCGCGGCTTGCTCCCGCTCCGGTACGCCGAATCGGGCGCTGCCGCTCTTTCGGCCGGGCGAGTGCTTATTCCCCCCTGGGGGAGATCGTTCGCGAGCACCCCGGCGCGCTCGAGCGCTGGCCGATCCTCGGCGTCACTCTCGGCCGGCCCGCACCGGCCGATCTCCATCCCCTCGCTGTTGCCGAGCGCCTGCGGGCTGCCTGGACAGGCATGCTGGACGAGCTCGTTGCCGATCGGGCGGCCGTAGTCCTCGTCGAGGATCTGCACTGGGCCGATCCCGAGCTCGTCGAGCTCCTCGATCACGGCGCGACGGCCGTTCGGGGCCCGCTCCTCCTCCTGGGAACGGCCCGCGAGCGCCCCGAGGCGGGCGAGGCCGTCGAGCTGCGGCCGCTCGCGTCCGAGGACGCCGGGCGCATGGTCGACCGGCTCGCACCGGAGCATCTGGGCGGGGAGGTGAGGGCGTTCGTGGTCGAGCGCGCGGAGGGCAATCCGTTCTTCGTCGAGGAGCTCCTCCGCATGCTTGCCGACCGTGGGGTCAAGGACGAGATTCCGTCCGGCCTGGTCGTCCCCGACACGGTGCATGCCCTTCTTGCGGCCCGCATCGATCTGCTCGCCCCGACGGAGAAGTCCGCGCTCCAAGCCGCCGCGGTGATCGGCCGGACGTTCGGGGTCGAGCCGTTGCGCGCCCTTGTCGAGGGCGAGGCGCCGCTCGCTGCGCTCGCCGCTCGTTCCTTCGTGCGCGAGGACGGCGATCGCCACGCGTTCGTCCATACGCTCACCCGTGAGGTGGCGTACGGGAGTCTCACGACGCCGGCGCGTGCCCGGCTCCACGCCTGCTACGCGGACTGGCTCGAGAGCGCGGGCGGGGGGCGCGACGAAGATGCGGCGGAGCTGGCGTTCCACTTCGCCGAGGCGGTTCGGCCCGAGGAGGCCGACCTCGCGTGGCCGGACGACCCGGACGAGTACGAACGTCTGCGGGCGAACGCCGTGGGCTGGCTCCGCCAGGCTTCGCGGCTCGCTGTCGGCAGGTACGAGATGAGAGAGGCGGTCGTCCTGCTCGAGCGCGCAGTCGAGCTCGAGCCGGACCGGGACACGCGCCGCCGGCTCTGGGAAGAGATCGCCCACGCGAACGTTCTGTTTTTCGACGGCAAGGCCTTCGCAGCGGCCATGGAGGAGGCGATCGCGCTCGCCAGCGGAGATCGAGCACTCGCCGATCTCTACGCGGAGCTCGCGTTCCAGACCATGGCCCGGGCCGGCATGTGGGGCACGGCGCCACCATCCGACCTCGTGCAAGGCTGGATCGAGCGCGCGCTCGAGCTGGCGGCCCCGGACACCGCCGCGCGGGCGAAGGCGCTGATCGCCCGCTGCTATGCCGACTACGACAAGTCTGCAGACGATGCCGCGGAGGCGAGCACGATTGCCGATCGGCTCGGCGATCCGGCCCTACGCTCGCGCGGCTACGACGTGCGCCACCTAGTCGCGTTTGTCCACGGCGATTACCGCGACGCGCTCGAGTGGTGCCGCCGCCGCGAGTCGTTCGTCCACGAGCTCGACGACGCGGATGCCGCTACGTATGTTTACGCGTTTGCGATCAATCCCGCCGTTGCGTGCGGTGAGCTCGACGAGGCGCGACGGTACGCGGCGCTCCACGACGACGCGACTCGTCTGCTTTCTCCTCATCACCGCCTGCACGGCGCCGCGCTTCTCCTCCTGCTCGAGGAGCTGCTCGCGAACTGGGAGAAGGCGCTCGAGCTCCAGGAGCTCATCGAAACGCGCGTCGAAGAGAGCGCGGCGACGCCGTGTGTGCTGAGCGCGCGTTCGCTCTACCTGTGCGCGCTGGCCAACGCCCATCTGGGGAACGACGATGAGGCTGAGCGGCTCGAGAGGCGGGCCGCGCCGCTCGCGATGACCGGGTACGGGACGGTCCTCGACACGCCGCGCCTGCTGCTCGCACTCCACCGCGGCGATCTCACGGCGGTCGAGTCGCTGCTCGGGGAGCCGGCCGTCCGGGCTTCGAACTGGTTCTACCTGAGTTCGATGGCCGCACACCTTGATGGGCTGGCCGCACTCGGCGAGCGCGAACGGGTCGAGCACGAGACCGCTCTCGTGCTCCAGCCGGGGACGTATCTGGAGCCGTTTGCGCTCCGCGCGCTCGGGCTCGTCCGCGAGGACGCGGTCCTCATCGGGCAGGCGGCAGAGCGCTTCGATGCCTTCGGGCTCGCCTGGCACGCCTCGCAGACGCGCGCGCTCGCCGGCTAGTCCTGCCAGTAGTCCGGCAGGAACTCGACGTCGTCGGGGCCGGCCTGCGGTGCGCCAATCGTGACGAAGACCGCGTCCTCCTCCCCCGCCGCGCGGAACGACCTTGCCGTCTCGGGCGGCACCCTCACCGCAGTCCAGGGCTCGAGGTCGACGATCTCGTCGTCGAACTTCGCCTGCGCTCGACCTGAGATGAGGAAGTACACCTCTTCTTGGAGCTGGTGCCGGTGGCCCCGCCGGTGGGGGTGCCCCTCGGGCGCCCGCCAGCCACCACCGAACCGCTCGTAGGTCACAGCGAAATTATCGAGGCCGAGCGGCTCGCGCATGAAGCGGATCTGGAAGTGCGCCGGGTCCATGCCGACCTCGGCCGCCATGTCGGGCACCTCCTTGACGGGGACGATCGTGTAGTCGGCCACAGCCACTCCTTTCTCCGGAAGCGTGACCATACACCGGTCATGCGCGGAGGCTCGATGCGCCTCGGCATGCGCGTTGTGCAGGGAGCCTCGAGGCGGGAGCGACGGGACTCGAACCCGCGACCTCCGGCGTGACAGGCCGGTCTTGGCGCTTCCGGCTGAGCGGGAATTGGCGGGGATTCCTGCCGCAAGCCGGGCATTCGACCCCCGCGGTTGCGGGTATTTCCCGGCCTGAGCCGGAGCTTCCGGCGCCCTCATGCGGGATGTGCGCGGGATGGCTCGTTGCTCGATCAGCAAACGGTCGGATTCCTGCGGGATGGGTCCGTGTCTCGCCGCTCAGCGGTCGAAGCTGCCGCCGACGCCGACGCGCGGACGTTCATCGTGCGAATCCCTCAAGCGAGAGGGCGCCCCCCGGGGGCGCCCTCTCGCTCAGGTATCAGTCGCCGCTACGAATGCGGACAGGGGTTGCCGCTGAGGACCTGTCGGAAGTCGTTCGTGCGGTGGATCGGCGTGAATCCCGGGCCTGGGTAGTCCAGGAACAGGAGCGGCCCGAACTCGGCCGTCGACGTCCCTCCGAAGGTGTTCTTCGTACCGGGGATGTAGATGCCGCCGAGCTGCCAGATGCAGCCGACGCCGCTGTTGTTGCGCGTGCTGTAGATCGGATAGAAGTTCGCCCCCGGAGGCGGGTTGACGCAGTTCGCCCCGGTGCTGCGGTTGCAGTTGCCCCCGAAGTCGGCCGCCTCGATCCGCGGCAGGTCGGCCTCGAAGGCAACCCGGCTGTAGTTCGTGCCACCGTTGAAGGTCGGGCTCGAGAACAGGACCGACCGAGGATGGAAGACCTGGTCTTGCCCTGCATTCGGGTTCGAGCCGGGCCAGCCGGGCTGGTACGAGACACCGTTGAAGTCGTTGTCGGTGGCGAAGCAGCCGCTCACCTGGACACGTAGCGACTCCGATGCGGGCAGGCAGAAGAAGTCGTCTGCGTCGGAGCCCGGATCGTTGCAGGTGCCGTCGGCCGTGTTGACGTCCGCGCAGTACTCCCAGTGGCCGATCTCGTCCGAGAACGCGACGTTGTACGAGTGGGCCGCCCACGGCACGCGGGTGTGCTCGCTCGACGTCGCGTACATCGGGCGGAACGCGTACGGGGTCTGCGTGCAGGTCGTCGCAGTCGGGTCGTAGTTGACCTGCGCGAACCCGTTGGCGACGCTCGCAGTCATCGAGCCGGACTGTCCGGTCGTGAGGTCGTGGATCTCGGTCACGAGGCCGTCAGCCGAGTCGTGGATTGAGATGTCCAGCTGGTCACCTGCGTTCATGAACAGGTCTGTGCTGGGATTCGGCGTGAACGAGTCCAGCGTCAGGTCGAGCGGCGCGGCCGGAGCGTGCGGAACGCCGCTCCTGGTGATGAAGGCGAAGTTGGCCGGCTCGATCCCGACTGTCGATAGGCAGTCGGCGTTGTTCGGGACGCCGTTGTTCTGGTCGTTGTTGAAACTGAAGATCGCCATGGCCGCGCACCACTTGGTGGCGTCGCAGCTGATCGCCTCCTGAAACGGGGCCCAACCCGGCGGGTAGAACTGGAGCTCGAGGAACGCAGTTCCCGGATGGCGGCCGATGTAGTCAAGCGAGGCCGGGTCCCCGCTGTCGAAGATGTTGGTATCGCTGTTCGGCGTGCAGGGAGCATGCGTGAACTCAGGCGCCGACTGGTTGTCGCAGAGGTCCATCCCGAACCAGAAGGCGATTCGGTTCTGGAAGTTGAACGTCCCGCCCGTGCCGTCCTGTGTCGGCAGCCGGGGCGGATCCCTCGGGATGACCAGCCGGTAGTTGTTGTTGTTCCCAGCGCCGGGCGTGTTCGAGTAGAAGAGCAGCGACGGCTCGTCGTGCCCCGTGTAGCGCCCTTCGTAGCCGATGGCGTCCGCGCTCTCGGCACAGAGCGGATCGCCCTCGTCACAGCGGAAGCGCAGCTCGTCGTTCTCCGAAGCAGTCCGCGTTGCGATCCTGGTTCCGCCCTGCTGCGAGATCTTCGCCGAGGCGGAGCCCGCCATCAATGCGAGCAGGAGCGCGCCGGCGAAGAGCGCCAAGATTCGTCTCATTCGACTCTCCCCCTTGGTCGACGTGTCACCGATCGATGTTGGCCGAGCCAAAGTCGAGCTCGATCGCGTCACCCCCTTTCGGGCCGCCGCGAGTCTACGACGCCGCGCGAGTTGATGTCGGTTCGAAGATGAGCGTTATCCTCCGCCGGCCCGGCTCGACGCGATGCCTTCCCGGTTCCAGCCGAAGGGCCGGATTCTCGCGCGGGATGGAACCGGCGCATCGCGGGATCGATGTGACGAAAATGCCTGCAAACAAGGCCTTTTCCAAGTCGCGCGACTTCGACTCTCGAGGACGAGGGCTAGGCCACCCGAGCCGCGCGTCGTTATGGGCTCGCCCTCGCGCCGAGCCGTCGCGCTCGGCCTCGCCGCGATCAACCACCTCTGAGGCGTCTCCCCTCAGGCTGCGGTCCGAGCGGGCAGCAGCAACCGTCCGCTGCGCCACGCAACGGCGAAGAGCAGGACGGCTGCTCCGGAGAAGACTCCCAGGGCGCCCACGGATACGGAGGCCGCAAGCGCTTGCGATGTTCCGACACCCGCGGCGGCGAGCGCGGCGGTTCCGGCGGCTGCCTGAGTGGCTGCGCCCGCTGGCCCGACCGGCAGCGAGGCGGCCGAGGCACCGGCGCAGAGAAACAGCAGCGCGAGTGGGAACGAGTAACCCAGTCCGAGCGTGCCGAGCATGATGAAGCAGGCCACCCCGCGGACGAGCCAGCAGCCGAAGACGAACCCCCACGCCTGCGCCGCGCGGGCCAGCGAGGTCGTGCGCGGGCTCAACCAGCGGCCGAGCCGGAAGCGCAGGGCGCGTTTGCTTCCGGCGAGGCGTGGCAGGGCCACGATCACCGCGGCGGCTGCGATCCCCGCTCCGGCTACGACCGCGAGCGCGGCACGCGCAGCGACCCCGGCCCCCGGAAAAGCGACGGCGACGGCGGCGAGCGGCGTCAGTGCGGCGCTGTCGATCAGCCCGAGGATCACAAGCGAGAGGCCGATTGCTCGCAGGCCGGCCGGACAACCTGGGTAGCGGCGCACGACCGCGATCCGCATCGCATCGTCAAAGCGACCGGGAAGGACGACACCGATCAGCGCCGCGCTGCCGTTACCAGCGACGAGCGCGACCGGAGAGGGCCGCTCGCGGTTCGTAAACAGCCGTGCCCACCCGAGTGCCTTGAGGGCCTGGGCAAGGAGAAGCAGCAGCCCGGCTGCGACGAGCAAGCCTGGCTCGCCACGTGAGAGCGGCCACGAAGTGGTCGCAAAATGACGGACAGCCAGGAAGGCGAGGAGGAGCATGAGGGCAGCCGACCCCAGACTCACTCCCCAGCGCGTCCTCCGCGAGTGGCGGAGCTGCCAGAGCGCTCGTATAAGCAGCCTATAGCGGCCCTCGAGCACGACCGGTGCAGCCGAGACTGCGATCGTCGTCAGCGGATCCCGCTCCGGCTGGATATCCAGCGTTGGGGTTTGCCTCATGCGCTGCCTTCGAGGAGCCACCGGCAGCATGCCACCTCACGCCGGCGCCGCCATCGGCGCTGCTACCGCTGAGCGTCGAGGAGCTACGACGTTCCTTCGCTGCGGCTGAGGGTTGAGGGCGCCGGCTGGCTCTGACTGGGTTTGCGCTGAGTGTGGGGGCGTAGCACGACGCATCATCGGTCCGGCTTGATCTCGAGCGAGGGCGAGAACTCGTTACTTCTCCGGTTTTCGTCCCGCGGAACGCTGGAACCGACGCCGAGCAAGCGCGCCGCGAATCCGACGGTGCGGCAGGATCGCAGCTATGGTGTAACCAGCGCGTTGGCTCTTGCTGTTGAAGCCGTCGAGGCTCTAGCACTTCCTCTCCGACTGTGACCCCTGGCCTGACCGCCGCAGTGCGCCCATTCGAGCGCTCTGCCCTGTAAGACCACAGAAGGAGCATCACATGCATGCCACCATTCGTCGTTACGAAGGTGTCGACACGACCCGCATGAGCGAGGTCGTCGGCCAGGTCAACAAGACCCTCGTCCCGCAGCTTCGCGAGCTCCCCGGTTTCTCCGGCTACTACCTGATCGAGGCGGGCAACGGCGTCCTGAGCTCGTTTGGTCTCTTCGAGACCTCCGAGCAGGCCGACGAGTCCAAGACCGTCGTCACGAAGTGGATCAGCGACGAGAACTTCAGCACGGTGATTCCGAACGCGCCCAAGATTACGAGCGGCAAGATCGTTGCGCACAGCGACGGCGTCCCCGCCCTCGTTTAGCCCAACCGTACTCACGCATCATCGAGAGGGGCCCGGCGGCGCCGGGCCCCTCTCTGCGCGGGCTGTCCCGGACGAGAACGTGGCACAGATCGGGACGAACGACCTGAATGTGCGCACCCTCCGGGCCGCGATGCGTTTGCAGTTCGCCCAACTACCGAGGAAGCCAGCCGTCGCGGGATCGCGTCGGCTGGGACTCCGGAAACGGAGCGCATGCGTTGTCCGCGCCAGTCGTCTCCTCTTCGACGCTACTTGCATGCAAGCGCGCCTCGTGGGATACCTCGCCGGTTCTTGTGTGCAACGTCGAGGAGGCCGCCATGCTCGTCACTGCCATCGCTCCTAGCGGAACCGAACTGAAGCAGATCGAGCTCGGAGACAACGCCGTCCTCTGTCTCCCGGTGCTCGTGTACCAGAGGGCCGGCGAAGGGTTAGTACCGGGCGAACCCAGAGAGCTCGCCGTTCCCCTTGAACTACTCGGCCTGAGCGATCCACGCCCGCCCGCCCACGCTTGATTGTCGCCAGTCTGAGCTCGCCGACAACTGGCGAAACCGTGTGGCCTTGGTGAGGCCTCGAACCTGCTCAGACGGCGACTCGGTGTTGGCGAACGGTCGCGTTAGGTTAAGGGTCTGATGGGTGAAGATCGGCGATCGCCGTTGAACTTGAATGCGTTGCTTGCGGCGGTCGAGGCGGCGCCGCCGGTCGCAGCGGTCGATGTGCTCGCCGCCGCGCTGGCGGAAGCCATCGGTGCCCGCGAGGTCAGCTTCCTGATCGCCGACTTCAGTGGCCGCTCGCTGATCCGACTGGGCCACTCGGGCGGGACGGGGCCACTGCGGTTGCAGGGGAAGGAGACTGCGGAGCGGGTCCCACTGGTTGGGACGCCGCAGGGGCGGGCGTTGGCCGCCCAAGCGGTCGAGGTGATCGCGGAGGTTGGCGGCGCTCGCTTGTTCGCGCCGGTGACCAGCCGCGGTGAGGCGGTCGGCGTGCTGGAGTTGGAGCTGGAGGACTTACCCGTTGAGCAGACGGTGGCGGATGTGGCCCTGGCGGGACATTTCTTCGCGTACGTGGTGATCGCGAACCGCCGCTACACCGATCTCTTCGAGTGGGGACAGCGCTCGGTTCCCTTGTCGTTGGCGGCCGAGATCCAGCATCGGCTGTTGCCCGGTGCCTTTACGTGCGAGGCCGGGCAGTTCACGCTTGCCGCCTGGCTGCAACCGGCGGGTGAGATCGGCGGTGACACTTTCGACTTCTCGCTGGAGCGGGACACGCTGCATGTGTCGATGACCGACGCGATGGGCCACACGATGGATGCCGCCCTGTTGGCGACCGTGCTGGTCGGGGCTCTACGCAACGCCCGCCGACGGGGGGTTGAGCTGGCCGAGCAGGTGCGGCTGGCAAACGATGCGCTGGCCGAGCAGGCCGGCGAGAGCCAGTTCGTCACAGGCCTGGTCGTACGGATCGACCTACCTGCAGCCACGGCCGGCATCGTCAACGCCGGTCATCCCCCACCGCTCCGGCTGCGGGCCGGGCAGGTCGAGCGGGTGCATTTGGAGGCCGATCGCCCGTTCGGCCTGCAGGCCGGAGGCGGCTACCGGGTGCAAGCGCTGCCCTTGGAGGCGGGCGACCGGCTGATGTTCGTCACCGACGGCATGCTGGAGCGCGACGCTGCGGGCCTGAACATCACTGCCATCCTGCTCGAGGGCATCGACATGCATCCCCGCGAGGCGGTGCAGCACCTCACTGAGGCGGTCCTCCAGGCAAGCGGTGGCCAGTTACGCGACGACGCCACGGCGCTGTGCCTCGACTGGCACGGCGGCCTTCCCCGGGACCGCGACGCCACCTCGGGAGCAAACCGCTGAGGGCGGGCCGATCCCGTTGCCGGCGCCGAGCGTTCGCCGCAGCCGGCATTTGAGACGCCGCAAGCGGGGCTTGACCCGGGAGGAGTCCCGTGTGGCGGCGCGGTGGCGCGCTACCGGGGGCGAGCCGGCGGCCGCTCTCGGTGTCGGGCCGCTGACCTCGCCCTGTTTAGGCGCGGCTGGTTCTGAGACGAACGTCTACGCGTAAACTTGTAACGACCCGCACAAATCTCGTGTATGCTGGATGGGCGCATAGACCTAGCGCGGAAGCCGTCGAGGCTCCGAAACCTCCTCTTCCGACTGCCACACCGGGCCTGAGTGCCGAGAGACCCGTCTGGTTCTCTTGCCTCGATCGAGAGAGGAGCACAACGATGAGTGAAGCCACGGAACCTCGCGAGGCCCAGGGCGTCGCCGATGAACGCTCACAACGGGAGCTGACGAGCAAAGTCGGCACGACCCTGACTCGGCAGAGCAAGCCGAGCAACGGCAAGTGGAGCACCTGGAGGGGACGACTCGGAATCCGCGGCAGGGCCGAGGCGTGAGCGGGTCCAGGCCTCGGCCTCTCCAGCGGCCGCGATCATGACGAGCAGAATCGAAGCGTCGCGGAAGCATGGGCGCTTCGATTCGCGCTGGCCAAAGCGGCGTCTTCGCGTCACCTCCGATTGGGGAGCAGCCGCTGCGGTGGGCCTCGAGGCTGTCCCGGACGGGCTTGATTGGGTTGCCTTCTCGAGGCGCTACTTCCCCGGGCCCCGTCGACACGACCTAGCAGCGATCAGCGCCTACCACGAGCACCAGCACGTCGACGCCGGGAGAACAGGCGCCCGAGGAGCAGGCGGGCGATCGGGCGCGACGAACCCCTCCTCACCACCAGGGTCAGGCGAGCATCCTTGAGCAGGGCCGGAGCGACCCGATGACCGGTACGGTCATGGCGGAGGAGCCGGTCCAGTCGGCACGGCCAGCGATGCGATCGGCGCAACACGTGGCCGAGG
>Ga0066709_100003688_pt1 | contig 11896 bp, 10 predicted proteins | sample GraSoiAngelo_158_FD_79665 | JGI IMG/M metagenome (GOLD analysis project Ga0066709, IMG submission 79665) | Grasslands soil microbial communities from the Angelo Coastal Reserve, California, USA - 14_1009_16_30cm | ecosystem: Environmental > Terrestrial > Soil > Grasslands | place: USA... | reverse complement strand
GGCGTGTTGTCCACGCACATCTTTGCCGACGGCCGTTACGCCGAGAAGCTGTGGGTGGACGGGCCCGGCCTGGCGCACGATCCGTATGTGAGCGTGGAGATGCTGGAGCAGGGGCTGCACCGCGCCGTGATGGAGGGGCGCGACGTCTTCAAGTTCGCGTCGCTCAAGATGCCGGAGTCGGTCGCCATCGCACTCACGACCAACCGCCTCACTCCCGCCGACATCAAACTCCTCGTCCCCCATCAAGCCAACCAGCGCATCATCGAGATGGTCCAGAAGGCGACCGGCCTGCGCGACGATCAGGTCTACAGCAACATCCAGAAGTACGGCAACACCACGGCGGCCTCGATTCCGATCGCGCTCGATGAGGCGCTGGCTGACGGGCGGCTCCAGCGGGGCGATCTGCTCGTGCTGACCGCGTTCGGGTCCGGTTTTACGTGGGGGAGTGCCGCGATCCGCTGGTGAGGTCCGTCTCTTTCAACTCCTTGAGCTCTCGCGCCGCGCCTTCCGCCAGCGGCGAGCCGCGGTAGCGCTCGACGAAGCGCGCCAACTCCACTCGCAATCGGGCGGTCCGGCCCATTTTGCGATACAGATCGATCAGGCCGTTGGCCGCACTCATCTGTTCCCGCGGGTTGGCGGCAGGGTTGGCATTGCGGATTGCGAGGTAGAGGCGCTCCGCTTCGTCGAATCCTTTGAGCTGCGTTTCCAGGAGGTGCGCGAGGCGCAAGCGCGCTTCGTGATCCTGGGGCTCGATGCGAAGATGGTCGCGGAACCAGTCCGCGGCCTCCGCATACTTGCCCTGCACGATCAGGACGTCCTGGCGCGGATAGGTGGGCGGTGGCGGGATGTCGCCGACGGCGTAGATCGTCTTGACCATCAGCACGGCGGCCCCGCCCACGGTGCGATGAATCGCGAAGATCCCGGCGAGCGTGATCGGGACGTTGAGTATGAGCAGGAAAACGAAGACGACGGACGAGATCCACCCTTTCTCCAGCATGAAGTACCACAACGACGACAGCATCACGAAGCACGCCGGCCCGAACCACGTCGCCACGCGCAACAGGCGAATGACATCCGTCGCATCGCTGTATTCCGGGCCCTTGGCCATCGCGGTCCAGAATTGCGCCTGAAACGCCACCTGCGCAAGTTGCGTACAGGGCGCTACCCATAGGAGAACAGCATGCTCTGGCTTGCGGTGAGTGCCGCCGCGCTGATCGGCGGTTTCGTGGTGAGTCGTGGTTTCGTACGTCGCCGGCTGCGCTTCGTCGATGCGGTTCAGAAGCCGGCGGCGCCGTTGATCGCCGGCGCAGCCGCCGCGGTCGTCGCGCTGCCGATCACGATGCTCCCGATCGTCACGATTGGCACCGCGGTCGCCTTCGGAATCGGTGTCGCGGGAGGAGTCGCGAGCGGGCGCTCCGGCCCTCCTCCTGCCCTCCCGCCGGGGAGTTAACTGACGCGCAATGCTTTGGCGGGCGCCGCCATTTCCGGGCGGCCCGCCACGACCCGTAGTGCCCGCACTGCTTCACGCGCAAATGTCTTCCCTGCACCCTTCTCCACTTCTTCCAACGCGCTCCAGCGCGTAAACGCCGGCCGCACAGGTGTCGCCATCTGCAGCGTTTCGAAGGCGTCGGCGACGGCAAGCACCTTCACGGCGGGCGCCATCGGCAACGCCTCGATGTCCCAATCGTCGCCTACGATCTCGTAATAGTGTGAGTACTCCGCGATGATCTCGGCGGCGCCGCGCAGCGCGCGCGCCACGGCGAGCGACTCGTCGGTCACGGAGCGCGACAAGAGCCGCAGCAACCGCTGATCGGCCGTGCCCACCTCATGGAGCAACGCCGCGATACGGAGGTTCTCGATGTCGCCATCCGTGAGCTTCAGCTCGACGCCCATCGCCGCCGCGAGCTCCCCCACGCGGGTCGAGTGACCTTCCTGGTGCCGCTCTGCCGACTCGATGTGGAATGTCAGCACCTCCAGCGTCGCGAGGTACGCGTTCTTGAGATCCGCCAGCCGCGAGGCACGCTGCTCGGCGAGCCCGCCCACTACATAGCCGGTGAGAATCAGGAAGCCGCCCCACGGGACGAGAAGCATCATCGCGTCCTGCGTCAGGCCCGGCTCCATGCCGACCCCCTGTGTCGCCTGAAAGAAGAAGACGAGCGAGGCGATGAACAGGCCGGCCACCACGGCAAAGCGGCGGCCGCCATAGAAGCCCGCCAGGATGATCGGCAGATAATAGAAGCTGAGAAACGCAAACTTCTGCTCGATCAGCTGATTGATGACGAGCAGGGATGCGACCAGCAACAGGACGAGGATGCGCTCGAAGTTGCGGAAGAAGAACTGCTTCGCACGCTCCAGCGATCGCTGCTGAGCCACAAAGGCCTTTCTGCTAAGGGGATACGGGAGCGCCGGGAGCGCCGGACCAAACTGAATGACAGGTGGGCATTCTGCAAGTGAGAGAGGTCACAAATGACCATGGAGCCGATGGTAAAGAGCGCGCGCGCTGCACGATATGTCTGCGGCACGGAATTCGCCCATGGGATCGGCAGGGGGGGGTCGGCCTGCGCGTCCTGGGGGCCGCCTCCCTGTGGCGGAGGTGGCAGTCATTAAGTTGGGGCGCCACCTAACCGGGATCCTGCAATGTTTTTCCTCAGCGCTCGTCATCATCGCCACCGGATTCAGGAAGCCCGTCGCGGCGTTCGTAGCCGGGGCAGCGCAACACCGGTAGCGGCGGGTAGCGCACAAACCGGGGGTCCGTCTCGGCGCGCAAGCACCGATAGAAGACGGACCCCCGCCGGTTCGTCACGATCCGCACCCATGTGCAGGTCTCGCAAAGCCCTACCGCAGGCACAGTCATTAGGTCGAAACACAAGTTAGTTGTGTAGGGGCGCAGCATGCTGCGCCCCTACTACATATCTTGGACCGCGTGAACCAGGGTGGGGTCGGTGGCGTCGACGACTTCGGCCTGCCTCCCGGAGTCCGGGACGAGTACCTGCAAGGGGCCCGCGACCAGCTCGGCGCGATCGCCGAGCTGGCCGAACGGCTGATCGCCGCGGGCGATGACACCGCGGCGATCGAACAGTTGCGCCGCGATGCGCACCGCCTGCGCGGCTCCGCCGGCTCGTTCGGGTTCCCGCAGGCCTCCGTCGTCGCGGCGGATCTCGAGGACGCCGCCAAGAAGTGGCTCGAGCATCCGGGGAATGGGGTGGCGGACCGAGGCCAGGCCGCGCGCAGCTTCGTTCGCCGGCTGGCGGCGGCCTTATTTACGAAGCAGCCTTCGCCGTCCCCCCCCCTCGCCGCCCCCCCCCCTTCGCCGCCGCCTCACCTCGCTGCCCCCGCGCCGGAATCGAGCGATGTGCCGGAAGTAATCGTCGTCGAGGACGATCCCGCGCTCGCCGAGCTGCTCACTTTCGGCCTGGAGGCGCGCGGCTACCGTTTCGCGCACTTTCGCAACGGGCGCGAGGCGTTGGACCTGCTGAAGACCATGGACACGCGTGGCAGCCCGCAGCCGCCGCTGTTGCTGCTCGACGTCGACCTCCCCGCCCTCGACGGCTATTCGATCTTCGAGGAGCTGCAGCAGCAGTGCCCCGGAAAATTCCGCGTGGTGTTCACCACGGTGCACGGCAGTGAAACGGAGCAATTGCGCGGGCTCGAGGCGGGCGCGATGGACTACATGGTCAAGCCGATGAGCCTGCGCGTCGCGCTCGAGAAGATCCGGCGCTGGGTGGGCCGATGAGCGCCCGCCATTTCCTCATCATCGTGGCGATCGTGCAGGGGCTGCTGCTCGGGGCGCTCGTCGTCCTCATTGTCCTCAACCGCTGGTTCAGATTGCGGCGCAGCACCCGGCTCAATCCCCGCCGCGAAGCGGTGGACGCCTCGATGCGCCGCTGGGCCGCCGGCACCACACCGCTCGCGGGCGTATTGGTGGGCTTGGCGCGCCTGCCCGTGCCAGTCGCCATCGACGCGCTGGTCAAATGGTCGGCGCGCGTCCCGGGCGAACGCTGGCGCCAACTGGCGCAGGCGCTGGAGCACACCTGGTGGGCCAGGCTCGTGCGGACCAACAGCACCTCGGCCCGCTGGTGGAAGCGGCTCGAATGCGCGCGGTTTTTGAGCGTGGCCGCGGTGCCGCAGGACGTGGAGCGTCTCAGGCGCCTCGTCAACGATCCGCATCCCGCCGTCCACATCGCTGCCGTCGCCTCGCTCGAGCGGATGGAAAACACCTCGCTCACGCTCACGGCGCTGGATCGGCTGCCGCAGCTCGCCCCCACGGTGCAGGCGTACTATGCCGCGATGTTGCTGCGGTCGCGTCCCGTGGTGGTCGAGCATCTCCAGAAGCGGCTGCGGCGCGTCGACGATCCGGCCCTCCCCCGCCTCGCGGAGTTTGCGGCAAGGCTCGGCGAGCCCGCGTTGCGCGAGCGACTCACCGCGCTTGCCGACCATGCCGATCCCGAGGTCCGCATTCAGGCGGCGCGCGCGCTCGGCAGTTTTCCGCACCGCGAGTCCGTCGCGGCGCTCAAGCGACTGGTGACGGACGACGCCTGGGTGGTGCGCGCGCAGGCCGTGCGCTCGCTCGGGATGATCACCGACGTGAGCACGTTGCCCCTCGTGAAAGCGGCGCTGCAGGACAGCGTCTGGTGGGTCCGGCTGCGCGCGGCGCTTGCGCTGATGCGCTTCGCGGCGCCGGGCCGCAATGCCCTGCTCGAGGCCGAGGTCGGTGCCGATCCCTTTGCGCGCGCAATGGCCCAGATGGTGCTCGGCCTCCCGGCGCAGGCGCTGGCGGAGTTCGCGGCATGAGCCTGCTCACCACGATCGTCGGCACCACGGACCTCACGATCCTCGTCTACTTCCTCGTGCTGAATTCCTTCTACGCGGTGCTGCTGATACTGTCGATACCGGAGATCTGGGAGCAAACGCGGCTCGCCGAGGATGAGGATTTCCAGCGCCTGATGCAGAGCGATGCGCTGCCGCCGATCACGATTCTGGTCCCGGCGTACAACGAGAGCGCCACCATAGAGGCGAGCCTGACCGCGATTCTCACGCTCGAATACCGCAACTACGAAGTCGTCGTCGTGAACGATGGTTCGAAGGACGATACGATGGAGCGGCTGCAGCACGCGTTCGACCTCTACGAAATCCCGCGTGTCTATCCTGAGACGATCGCCACGAAGCCGCTGCGGGGGTTGTATCGCTCGCGCTCGCGGTCACGGCTGCTCGTGCTCGACAAGGAAAACGGCGGCAAGGCGGACTCGCTCAACGCGGCGATCAACGCCTCGCGGTTCCCGCTGGTGATCGCCGTGGATGCCGACACCCTCATCGAGCCTGACGCGCTGCTGCGCCTCACGCGGCCGTTTTTGCTGGGCCGCGAGATCGCGGCGGTGGGCGGCACGGTGCGCGTCGCGAACAACTGCACCGTGAAAGACGGGCGTGTGACGGATGCCCGTGTGCCCGGAAAGCCGATCCCGGGCATCCAGGTCGTCGAATACCTGCGCGCCTTCCTGTTTGGCCGGCTGGGGTGGAATCGGCTGGGCGGCAATCTCATCATCTCCGGGGCGTTCGGGTTGTTCCGCAAGGAGTACGTGATGGCGGTGGGCGGCTATCGCACCAACAGCATCGTCGAAGATCTCGATCTCGTGGTGCGGATGCATCGCCATCTACGGCGCAACAAGATCAAGTACGAGATGCCGTTCATTCCCGACCCCGTCGCGTGGACCGAGGTCCCGGAGTCGCTGAAGATCCTGTCACGCCAACGCGAGCGCTGGCATCGCGGCCTCATCGCCGCGATGTGGCAGTACAAGACAATGCTGTTCAATCCCCGTTACGGCCGGGTCGGTTTCCTGGCGATGCCGTTCTTCGCGTTCGGCGAAATGCTCGCGCCCGTCGTCGAGCTGCTGGGATACGTGATCACGGTCGCCGGCCTCGCGTTCGGGCTCGTCAACGTGTCGTTCGCGTTGCTGTTCGTGCTGGTCGCGTGGGGGTACGGCATGCTGCTCTCGATCTGGGCCGTGGTGCTGGAGGAGGTGAGCTTCCGCCGCTATCGCCGCTTCGGCGACATGGTCCGGCTGTTGCTGTTCGCGTCGCTCGAGAACTTTGGGTATCGGCAACTCACGGTTTGGTGGCGTCTCAAAGCCTTCGCGAACGTGTTCAAGGGCGTGCACGTCTGGGGGGACATGACCCGCAAAGGGTTTGGGAAGCCGAGCGTCGCGGCGCTGTTGTTGCTCTGTCTCGCGACCCCCTGCCTGGGACAGAGCCTCCGCGTCAACGCCTGGAGCTCCTACGAGACGGTAGACGCCAGTCAGGACTGGTCCAGTCTGGGCGCGCAGCTGACCCTGAGATCGCCGCGCGGCCATGCCGGGTGGGTCGCCGCAGAGATGCTCGGCCGATTTGGCGAGACTGATGTCGCCGAGCGCCTCGGCGGCGCGGTCCACCCGACCCAACGGCTCTGGCTCACGGCCGAGGCGGGAACGTCGCGCCAACCACAGTTCACGCCGAAGAACACGTGGGAGGTGGACGCGAGCGGACTCGTCGCTGCACGTTCATCGATCGGGCTGGGTTATCGCCGCTGGAACTACGCGGTGGGCCCGGTCGATGTCCTGATGCCGCACATCACGACCGAAACGAGCCGCATGTCGTGGAGCCTGCGCGTCTTTGTCTCGCGCAATCCGTCGCGCCGCACCGATACGGCGGTCTCGCTGCGCGCGACTCGCTCGCTGACGCGGCGCACGACGGTGTCGCTGCTCGGAGCGGCGGGACGCGAGAGTTATCTGGTGGGTGGAGCGGTCCAATCACTCAAGACGCTGACCGGCTTGGCGGGAATCCGCTACAACGCGGGCAGCGGCATGACGCTGCGGTTCGACGTGAGCGCGATCCGCTCGCGGCCGGTGTTGTCGCGCCGCGGCGTGTCGTTAGGCGTAGAACGCGGGCTGTAGTACGGCTGCGGGATGAATTGCAGGGGCGCAGCATGCTGCGCCCCTGCTCATCTAAACCCGAAGCTGTGGATGCTCTAACAACCGCCGTTGTAGCGCCGGATGAGTCCGCCACACCTGCCACCCCATCGCCAACACGGCCAGGATATTCGCAACGGCCACTGTCCACCACCCGACCGTCCCCAGCACCCACTCTGCTCCGACTCCGATCGTCGCCAATACGAGGGCCTCGAGCAGGATCGCAGTGAGCAGGACGAGCAGCGCCACTGCGGGGACTCGCTCAACCTGCTCCGCCAGGGCAACGAAGACGATCCCGGCGACGACGAACGCGGCAATGTGGACGACGGTGTAGGCCGCGACCAGGCCGAAAGTACCGACGATCTCGCCGGGGCCTGCCGCACCGAGCAACAGCGCAGAGCCGAGCGCCGCTGGAGTGCCGAATGGCTTGCCGGTCAGGAGATCCAGAACGAAGAACCAAACCGCGACGACGCCCGCGCCGATCAACCCGGTGACCGCCCCACGCGCGAGGACGGGATGATCCCGCAGGGCCGCGAGCCCAACGCCGAGCGGCCGGGGATCGCCTTCCGCGTAATGCAAATAGCTCATGAGCACCAGCCCGGCGGCGATGTTCGCGCCGACGACATGCGGCCAGGGAATCACGCTGAGGTGCGGAGCATGCAGCAGGCCCAGGCCGACATAGAACACGACTTCTTGCAGCAGCAGCCCGAACAGGAGGCCGAGCAGCAGGCGCGAAGGCGCCGGTAAGGCTGCGCTCAGCCACGCCATCCCCACTCCCAAGACGGCAAAGACGCCGAAGTGCAGCACCGTATAAGCGGCGATGAGCCGGGGCGTGACCTGTGCGAGCTCCTGGTTCAGGAGCATCCCAGCGAGCAGCCTGGGCGTACGGAAGGGTTGACCTGCCACCGTGTCCGCAACGAGGAACCACACCACGACGACGAATCCAGCGAGGAGTCCACCCGCCACGCCGTGGACGATCACTGCTTGTGCGGGCCGTCTCATCTTCCCGACCTCGCGAAAGGGGCTGCCGAAAACATGGCGACCGGGCCCGCTACTGTCTACCGCCGCGTCCGCCGCATCTCGACCGCGACGCGCTCTGCCTCCCGCATCACCCGCAGCGTATTCAGTCCCGCCACTTTCTTCACATCCGCTTCCGTCCACCCGCGCCGCAACAGCTCAGCGATCAGATCGGGGAATTTCGAGACGTCCTCCAGGCCGACCGGCACCTCCGTAATGCCGTCGAAATCGGAGCCGATTCCCACGCAGTCGATGCCCGCGACCTGGCGGATGTGCTCGATGTGATCGGCCGCCTGCGCCAGCGTGGCGTGCGGCGCCCGCGCCTCCCAGGCGCGTATCGAGTCCGCGCGTGTCGCGGAATCCGCGCCCGCCTCGCGCAGCGCGCGTGACCACGCGGTCATGCTGTCCTCGTAAGTGCGCACCGCCTCCGACACGAATCCCGGATTGAAGTTCACCATCACGACCCCGCGATTGCCGGCCACGAGCTTTAGAATGGAGTCGGGCACGTCGCGCGCGTGGTTGGCCAGTGCGCGCGCCGAGGAGTGCGAGAAGATGACCGGCGCGCGGGACGTATGGATCGCGTCGGACATCGTCTGGTCGTTGACATGCGAAAGATCGACCAGCATGCCCACCCGGTTCATTTCGAGCACGACTTGCCGGCCGAAGTCGGACAGGCCACGATGGGAGGAGTCGGTCGACGCCACGGCCCAATCGAGCGTGCGCCAGTGGGTGAGCGTCATGTACCGCACCCCGAGGCGCGCGAACATTCGCAGCGCCCCGAGCGAGTTTTCGATCGCGTGGCCGCCTTCGATACCGATCAAGCACGAGACCTTGCCGGCCGCGAAGTTGCGCTCGACCGCCGCCGCCGTCGTCGCCATCGCCATCGCACTCGCGTTGCGGGCGCAGAAGCGCTGAATCAGGTCGATCTGCTCGAGCGCGTACACCGCAGGGTGAGGCCCGGAATCCATTGTCGTGACAGGCACGTACGCCGCCCAGAACTGGCCGCCCACCCGGCCACCGCGCAGCCGCGGGATGTCGGTCATCAGCTTCGGCTGGCTGACGGCAAGATCGACCGAATCGAGGCCACCCCGCTCACGAATCGCGTCGGCGAGGTCGTTATGGCCGTCGATGAGGGGGACGGTGCGGAGGATGCGGATGGCTTGGGCTCGGTAATCCTGGGCGGTTAAGCGGTTGGGCGGTTGGGCGGCTAGAAGAACGAGAACGCCGAGCATGCGAACCGCCCAACCGCCAAACCGCCCGACCGTCCAGTCCATCGCTGTCACCGCGTTCGAGGAGCCCAAAAGCTAGATTACCTCGTGCCCATGAGCAACGAATCGAAGGTCAAGATCGCGCTGACGGTAAATGGCGAACCGGCGGAAGTCGCGTTCGCCCCACACAAGACATTGCTCGAGGTCTTGCGCGAGGATCTGGGACTCACCGGCACGAAGCACGGCTGCGAGCTGGGCGAGTGCGGCACCTGCACGGTGCTGCTGGATGGAACGCCGGTTCTCTCCTGCCTGGTGCTCGGGCTCGCGTGCGCCGGCCACGCCGTGCGCACGGTCGAGGGCATGGCGCAGGGCGGAAAGCTGCATCCGTTGCAGGAGACTTTCGCCGACCTGGGCGCGGCGCAGTGCGGCTATTGCACGCCCGCCTTTCTCCTCGCGGCCGAAGCCCTGCTCGCCGCCAATCCCACGCCGACACGTGAAGAAATCAAGGACGCGCTCGCCGGCAACCTGTGCCGCTGCACGGGCTACATCAAGATTTATGAAGCGATCGAATTAGCCGCGGCGCGGATGCAGCATGCATAGAGTCATCGGCAAGGCGCTGCGCAAAGTCGACGCCGTCGCCAAGGTGACGGGCACGACGCGCTTCGCCGACGATCTCGCGTTCCCCCGCATGCTGTACTGCAAGCTGCTGCGCAGCACGGAACCGCACGCGCGCATCGTCTCGATCGATACCGCGGCAGCGGCAACGCTGGACGGCGTGCAGGCGGTGCTGACGGGCCGGGATCTGCCGATTCCTTTCGGGATCCTGCCCGTCTCCCAGGACGAGCACGCGCTGTGCGTCGATCGCGTCCGCTTCATCGGCGATCCTGTAGCGGCCGTCGCGGCGACCACCGAAGAAACCGCGACGGCCGCCCTCGACCTCATCAAGGTCGAGTACGAACCGCTCAAGTCGTTTGCCTCCGCCGAAGAGGCTCTCGAACATCCCGAGCCACGCATCCACGACTACGGCGACAGCGGCAACCTCCACAAGCTGATCGATCTCGAGTTCGGCGACGCCGACGCAGGGATAGCCGCGGGAGACCTGGTGCGCGAAGACCTCTTCTTCTTTGAGGGCAACACGCACCTGCCGATGGAGCAGCACGCCGCGGTCGCACAATGGTCACCGGACGGCAAGCTGACGCTGTGGACCTCGACGCAGACGCCCCACTACGTGCACCGCGCGCTCGCCAAGGTGCTGGAGCTGCCGGCCGCCCGGATTCGCGTCATCGCGACGCCGAACGGCGGCGGCTTCGGTGGCAAGAGCGATCCCTTCAATCATGAGATTGCGGTCGCCAAGTTCGCAATGCTGACGGGGCGCCCGGTGAAGATCACGCTGACGCGGGAAGAGGTCTTCTACTGCCATCGCGGCCGCCATCCGACGTTGATGTGGGTGAAGACGGGCGTGAAGCGCGACGGCGCCATCACCGGGATGCACTTCCGGTCGCTGCTGGACGGCGGCGCGTACGGCTCCTACGGCGTCGCCAGCACCTACTACACGGGCGCGCTGCAGACCGTCACCTATCACGTGCCGCGCTATCACTTCCAGGGCGCGCGCGCGTTCACGAACAAGGCGCCGTGCGGCCCCAAGCGCGGGCACGGCACGCCGCAGCCGCGCTTCGCGCTCGAAGTGCACATCGACAAGATCGCCGAAGCGCTCCAGCTCGATCCCGCCGAGCTGCGTCTCAGGACGCTCGTACCGGCGAACTCGCTGACCGCGAACTACCTGCGCGTCGGCTCGATGGGGCTGGGCCAGTGCATCGCGAAGGTGGTCGACGGGTCGGGGTGGAAGAAGAAATTCCGCAAGCTGCCGCGGGGGCGTGGGGTCGGGCTGGCGTGCTCGAGCTACATCTCGGGAGCGGGTCTCCCGATCTACTGGAACAACATGCCGCACTCCGGCGTGCAGCTGAAGTGCGACCGCGGTGGCGGCGTGACCGTGTTCTGCGGCTCGACGGAAATCGGCCAGGGATCGGACTCGATCCTCGCCTACATCGTCGCGGAAGTGCTCGGCGTCGATCCCTTCGACATCGCCGTCGTCACGGCCGACACCGATCTCACCCCGGTCGATCTGGGTAGTTATTCGAGTCGCGTCACCTTGATGAGCGGCAATGCGGCGCTGCAAGCCGCCGAACGGGCGCGCCAGATCCTGGCCGTGCATGCCGCCAAGAAGCTCGAGGTCCCGGTCGAGCGGCTCACGTTCGCCGACGGCCGCGTGTTCGACAGCAAGGATCGTAAGAAAGGCGTGTCATTCGCTGAAGCGGTGCAGTGGGCCGAGGCCGCGGAAGGAACCGTCGGCACCGTCGGCTCGTACACGCCGCCCCAGAGTGCGGCGAAGTACCGCGGCGCCGGAGTCGGGCCATCGCCGGCGTATTCCTACAGCGCCTGCGTCGCCGAGGTGGACGTCGATCCCGAGACCGGGATCGTGCGCGTGCCGACGATCTGGATCGCGCACGACGTCGGCCGGTCGATCAACACCGCGTCTGTGATCGGACAGGTGGAAGGCTCGATCTACATGGGTTTGGGCGAAGCGTTGATGGAGGAGATGGCGTATCGCGGTGATCTCAAAGTGGTCCACAAGATTCCTTCCCTGCTCGAGTACAAGAGTCCCACGACGCTCGAGATGTGCGACGTGGTCACCTATCTGATCGAGGATCCCGACCCGAACGGCCCGTTCGGCGC
>Ga0066709_100003686_pt1 | contig 11897 bp, 9 predicted proteins | sample GraSoiAngelo_158_FD_79665 | JGI IMG/M metagenome (GOLD analysis project Ga0066709, IMG submission 79665) | Grasslands soil microbial communities from the Angelo Coastal Reserve, California, USA - 14_1009_16_30cm | ecosystem: Environmental > Terrestrial > Soil > Grasslands | place: USA... | reverse complement strand
TACTCCGACGTGTCGACGGAGGGTACGACCTTCTTCGCCCTCGACGCCCTCACCGGCGACGTCATCGGATCGAGCTCGCAGGCGGCGTTCACGCTCGCCGCGGGCACGTCGGCGGCGGCGATCCCCAACGCGCTGCCGGCCAGCACCTCGGGCTTCGCGGCCCGGCCGCTCTCGTTCAACGACCCGTCGGCGCCGACCCTCGCGCACCCGGCCACCGAGAAGGTCACCGCCGTGTACTTCCCCGACCTCCACAGCCGGGTATGGAAGTTCAACCCCGATGCGCCGACGACCGCGCCGACCCTGTTCAAGGACTTCAGCGGCGACAACGACCAGCCGATGGCCAACGGAGTGTCGCTCATCAACATGAACAGCGACAACACCACGAACAAGGCCCATCTCTTCTTCGAGGCGGGCAACGATCGCCGCGTCCCCCTGCGCAGCAGCGCGCCGCTGTTCCGCATGTACGGGTACCGTGACGACGGATCCGCCAGCCAGGTCTTCGCTCCCGTCGATTTCCCGCAGGGCTTCCGCGGCACCGTGCAGCCGGCCACGGCGTTCAACGCGAACGGCAAGGGCCGCGTCTTCTTCGCGGGAACCCGGTTCAACCCCGTGACGGCCACCATCTGCGCGTCGAGCTTCGACAGCGTCCTGTTCGCGCTGGAGGCGGCGACGGGCGGAGCCGCCTACGACTTGAATACCAGCGGCGACGACCGGTTCGTCACCCTCACCAACCAGCGTGTCAATGCCGTCCAGGTCGTGGCCGGCAAGCTCGTCGTCGACATGGGACTCGGGGCCCAGAACCCGCCGCCGCCGCCGGCGCCTCCGCAGACGGCGCCTCCGGCGCCCGGGCCCAACGCCAACATCTCCGTGGTCTCGAACGTCCCGGGGACGATCCCCTTCAAACTCGGCTCGTCCGTCTGCCGATAATCCTGGTGGAGGCCCCCCTGATCGACGGGGGGCCTCCGGCCGCGCGGGGAAAGAGCCTTTCCTTCGACCACCCCTGGGTGTAATCTAAGTCCAGTATGAACGCCGACTTCCGGGCATGCCCGGCGTGCGGCAGCCGCAACAAGCCGAAGTGGGAGTTCTGCGCTCGTTGTGGTGAATCGCTTCAGGGTGTTCCCCTGGGCGAGAGCACGCCGGTCGAAGCCGCACTCGAAGAAGAAGACCAGAACATCTCGAGCGCGGCCTTTCCCTGGGTCACGGGTCTGGGCCTGCTGGCCTTCGGCACGCTGGCCGTCGCGGTGACGGTATCGTCCGAGAAGCGCGCCCCTGACCGGCGGCCAAACCCCGGCATCTTCACCCTACCCACGCTCCCCGCGTCGGCGCCACCGGCGCGTCCGGCGGTCAAGGACGCGGGCGCGGAGGCCTTCGACGAGGGGTACCGGCTGCTGGTTCGGGGTGATGCGGCGGGTGCGGTCCCCCGCCTGGCCCAGGCGGTGGCCGACGCCCCCGAGAACGCCTCCTACCGGAACATGTATGCCAAGGCGCTGCTCGCCGCCGGCTCGACCGACGAGGCCATGGCCCAGTTCGAGGCGGCCCTCCGGCTCAGCCCCGACAACGTCGGCTTCCTCTCTGACGCGGCGCGGGCGCTCGACCGTTCCGGCAAGCCCGTGGAGGCGGCCCGGGCGTATCAGAGCATCCTGGATCGGCAGCCCGCGCACGAGCAGACCCTGCGGGATCTGTCGAGCCTGCACCAGCGCGGGGGCCGTTTCGACCTCGCGCTCCCGCTCGTCCGGCGGCTCGCGGAGGCGCGGCCCGACGATCTCGTCATCCGGCAAGAACTCGGCCACGTGCTCGAGAAGACAGGGGATCTCGCGGGCGCGACGCAGGAATACGAAAAAGTCCTGCGCGAGCGGCCGGATGCCAGCATCACGCGCGGCCTGCTGGCGGAGATCCACTTCCAGCAGGGCCAGAAGGCCGAAGCGATTGCGCTCTTCCGGGAAGGGCTGGCCCGGGACGGCGACGCCGCCCTGCTCCACCGCGGGCTCGGCAGCCTGCTCGAGCGTACCGGCGACGCGGCGGAAGCCGTCAAGGAGTACCGGGAGTACGCGCGACTCGCGCCGAACGCGCCTGATGCCAAGCAGCTTGCCGACCGCGCCGAGCGGCTCGAGCGCCGGCTCGCCGCGGGCGGCTCATCACCATCGGGAACATGATCCGCCTTCCGCCCATTTGCGCCGCCTTCGTCCTCCTCGTGGCCGTGCCGGTCGTCGTCGGGGCCCAGAGCCTCGGCGAGGTCGCGAAGCGGCAGGAGGAGAAGAAGAAGAAGTCCTCCAAGCCGCCGTCCAAGGTCTATACCGAGGAAGACCTGAAGAAAGCCCGGGAGTCGGGGTCGGGGACCGTGAACGTGTTGCCGGAGATCGGGAGCAGCTCCAGCCCGGCCGCCAGCGAGCGGCCTTCGGGCAGGGAAGGAGGGCCCGCGCGGGGGGAGAACAGCGTGGACGCCGGACCCCACGACGAGAGCTCCTGGCGGGCCGAGGCGGGGCGCCGACGGGATGCGGTCAAGGTCGCCGACTCGAGGGTGCAGATGCTGGAAGCGCAGGTCGCCGGCCTCCGGTCCGACATGAGCCCGACCAACACCCAGGATCCGAACCGCCTGCAGAACCAGGATCGGGAGCTGCGGCAGGCATTGGACAACCTCGAGGCCGCCCGCCGCGAGCTCGACGCCGCCCGGCAGTCCCTCGCGAACCTGGATGATGAGGCCCGCCGCGCGGGCGTGCCGCCCGGCTGGGTACGCTAGCCTGAGGCGCCGGCCGCCTCCCGCGATCCCTTCGCTCGGTGTCTGACATCCTCGTCGTCGAGGACAAGGAGTCCCTCCGGGGCATGCTCCGGAAGACGCTGGAGGCGCGCGGATACTCCGTCGAGGAGTCGGCGGACGCCTACGAGGCGCGCCGGAAGATCCAGGCTTCGCGCTTCCTCGTCGTGCTCACCGACCTGCGCCTCCCCGCCGGCAGCGGCTTCGACGTGCTGCAGGCCTCCAAGGAGGCGGACGCCCAGGCCCCCGTCATCGTCATGACCGCGTTCGGCACGGTGGACGACGCCGTCCGCGCGATGAAGGAAGGCGCGACGGACTTCCTCACCAAGCCCGTGGACACCGAGCACCTGCTCCTCGTCCTCGAGCGGGCCATGGAGCGCCAGCGCCTGCAGACGAAGTACGTCCTCCTGAAGGAGGAGTACCAGCGCCGCTTCGGCCTGCCGAAGATGATGGGGGAGGATCCCGCGCTCAAGGAGACGATGCTCGCCATACAACGGGCGGCGGCGACCGATGCCACCGTGCTCGTCCTCGGCGAGAGCGGGACGGGCAAGGAGCTGATGAGCCGCGCGCTCCATCAGCTCTCGGCCCGGGCGAAGGGTCCCTTCGTGGCCATCAACTGCGCCGCCATTCCCGAGAACCTCCTCGAGAACGAGCTGTTCGGCCACGAGAAGGGCGCCTTCACGGGAGCGACCGGGCGCAAGATCGGCCGGGCGGAGATGGCCCATCGCGGGACGCTCTTCCTCGACGAGATCGGCGACATGCCCCTCTCGCTGCAAGGCAAGATCCTCCGGCTGGTGCAGGAGCGGCAGTTCGAGCGCGTCGGCGGCGTGCAGACGATCACCGTCGACGTGCGCGTGGTGGCCGCGACCAACCGGGACCTGAAGGCGGCGGTGGAGCGCAGGGAATTCCGCGAGGATCTCTACTTCCGCCTCTCGGTGTTCCCGGTCGAGATCCCGCCGCTGCGCCGCCGACGGGGCGACATCATCCCTCTCGCCGAGGCGTTTCTCGAGCGCTCCGCGCGGGAGATGGGGCGTCGGGGCCTGCGGCTTTCCGAAGAGGCCCGGCGCACCCTCCTCGAGCATGCCTGGCCCGGCAACGTTCGCGAGCTGCAGAACTGCCTGGAGCGGGCCGCGATCCTGTGCGACGGCGTCGACATCCGGCCCGAGCACCTGCGGCTCGGAAGCACGGCCGACAGCGGACCGACCCTGGCCGACGTGATGGACCTGACCGGCCCTTTGGAAGAGGTCACGGCGCGGGCGGCGGCCCGCGCCGAGCAGGAGGCGATCCGCCTGGCCCTGAGGGACGCCGAGAACGACAGCACCGCCGCCGCCGAGCGCCTGGGGATGAGCGTGCCCGCGCTGAGGCGCAGGATCAAGGCCCTGGGGCTCGGCTAGGCTTCGGCGGTCCGGCGCTTGGGGCGCTGGTTGAACGCGAGCACGCGCTTGCGCAGCCGGATCGCACCCGGCGTCACCTCCACGAGCTCGTCGTCGTTGATGAATTCCAGGGCCTGCTCGAGGTTCAGGATGCGGTGGGGCGTGAGGCGGACCGCGTCGTCGGCGGTCGAGGCGCGCATGTTCGTCAGCTTCTTCGGCTTGGTCACGTTCACGTCCATGTCCGCTGCGCGCGCGTTCTCGCCCACGATCATCCCCTCGTAGACGGCGGTCCCCGGGCCGATGAAGAGCTCCCCGCGCTCCTCCATGTGGTTGAGCGTGTAAGCGGTGGCGTCACCCGGCCGGTCCGCGACGAGGACGCCGGTGACGCGCCGGGGGATGTCGTCCTGCCAGGGCGTCCAGCCCTCGAAGAGGCTGTTCATCACCGCGGTGCCCCGCGTGTCGGTCATCAGCTCGGTCCGGATGCCGATGAGGCCGCGGGTGGAGACGTGGAACTCCAGCCGCACGCGCCCGGAGCCGTGGTTGACCATCTTGACCATCTTGCCCTTGCGCATGGCCATCTTCTCGAGGACGACGCCCATGTACGCCTCCGGCACGTCGAGGACGAACAGCTCCAGCGGCTCCTTGCGCGCGCCGTCCTCCGTCTTCGTCACGACCTCGGGGTTGGAGATGGAGAGCTCGAAGCCCTCGCGCCGCATGGTCTCGATGAGGATCGCGAGCTGCAGCTCGCCGCGGCCCATGACCTTGAAGGAATCCGCGGAATCGGTGGGCTCCACGCGGATGGACACGTTCGTCAGCAGCTCCTTCTCGAGCCGGTCCTTGATGTTCCGCGACGTGACCCACCGGCCGTCGCGGCCGGCGAAGGGCGACGTGTTGACGGAGAAGATCATCGACAGCGTCGGCTCGTCGATGCGCAGCGGAGGCAGTGGCGCGGGGGCCTCGGCCGAGGTGATGGTCTCGCCGATGGCGATGCCCTCGAAGCCGGCGAGGGCGACGATCTCGCCGCAGTCCGCTCCGTCCACGTCGACGCGCTTCAGGCCGTCGAAGGCATAGAGCTTCGTCACCTTCGTCGTGACGAGGCGGCCGTCCCGCTTCGCCACCGCCACCGTGTCTCCCACGCGCACCCGGCCCGAGAAGATCCGGCCGATGCCGAGCCGGCCGAGGTAGTCGCTGTAGTCGAGGTTTGCGATCATCAGCTGCAGCACGCCGCCGGTGGCGCCGCCCGGGGGCGGGATGTGGGCGATGAGCGCCTCGAACAGGGGCCGCAGATCGCCATCCCCCCCGTCGGGGGTCGTCTTGGCGACACCGGTCTTGGCGTTGGTATAGATGATCGGGAAGTCGAGCTGCTGTTCCGTGGCGTCGAGATCGATGAAGAGGTCGTAGATCTCGTTCAGGACCTCGGCGGGGCGGGCGTCGCCGCGGTCGATCTTGTTGACGACGACGACCGCCGGCAGCCTCGCCTCGAGCGCCTTGCGCAGGACGTAGCGCGTCTGGGGAAGGGGGCCCTCCGAGGCGTCCACGAGGAGGAGCACGCCGTCGACCATCTTGAGCGCGCGCTCCACCTCGCCCCCGAAGTCGCTGTGCCCGGGCGTGTCGACGATGTTGATCTTGGTCGTGCCGTAGCGCACGGAGGTGTTCTTGGCCAGGATCGTGATGCCGCGCTCGCGCTCGAGGTCGTTCGAGTCCATCACCCGATCCGTCATCTCCTGGTGGGCGCGAAAGGCGCCGCTCTGGCGGAGCATGGCGTCGACGAGGGTCGTCTTGCCGTGGTCGACGTGGGCGATGATCGCGACGTTGCGTAGAGACAAAACCAGGCATCTTAACACGGGCCCGGGCTTTCGTCAGCGCGCCCCCCGCCAGGACTTGCCGAGGAGCCCGAGGCGGCGCTCGTAGTCCTCCCGCGTGTCGATTCCGCTGAGGCAGCCTTCGTCGGCGGGAAGGTGGACGACCCAGTCGGGATGGCGGGTGAGCACGGCGCGGACCCCGAGGCGCGGCGGCGCTTCCCGCAGGGCGGCCCAGGTCGCGCGGGCGAAGCCGCCGGGGTGGCCGCGCCGGCCGCCGTACGAGGGCACCGCGATCCGCGCTCCCGCGGCGAGGGCCGCCAGCACGAGGTCCGTCGCCGCCGGCGACACGAACGGGTGATCCACGGGGTGGAGGAGCACGGCTTCGGCGCCCCGCGCCTCCGCCGCCTCGAGCCCGAGGATCACCGATCCCAGCATCCCATCGTCCGGCCGGGGGTTGACGACGAGAGCCACGCCGGGCGGTACCCCGGCTTCCGCTTCCACCCGGCGCGCCCCGTGGCCGATGACCGCCACCACCGCCGCCACTCCCGAGCGTTCGAGGCCGCGCGCCACGTGAGCGAGGAACGTCGTCTCGCCGATCGGCAAGAGCGCCTTCGGCCCGCCGATCCGCCGCCCGGCCCCCGCGGCCAGCACCACCGCCACCACGCGCACGGGCCATTGAACCACGGACTTCGCGGTATCATGCCGGCTTCGCGGCGCACGTGCACTGCGGGAGCGTCGTCGAGAGGGCGATGAAACAGAAGCACCTCTTGTCGCTGAAGGACTACTCACGGGCCGACATCGAGGAGATCTTCGACCTCGCCCGCAAGATGAAGTCCCGCCCCGGCGACTACCGCAAGGCCCTCGAAGGCAAGACGCTGGCGATGATCTTCCAGAAGCCCTCCACGCGGACGCGCGTATCGTTCGAGGTGGGGATGTACCAGCTCGGCGGCCACGCCCTGTTTCTCGGCGCCGACGCGATCCAGCTCAACCGGGGGGAGACGGTCCCCGATACGGCGAAGGTCCTCTCACGGTTCGTGGACGGCATCATGGCCCGTGTCTTCGCCCATCAGGACATCACGGACCTGGCGCGTCACGCCACCGTGCCCGTCATCAACGGCCTCTCGGACCTGCTCCACCCGTGCCAGGCCCTCGCCGCGTACTTCACGCTCCTCGAGCGGCGGGGAAGCCTCGACGGGCTGAAGATCGCCTACGTCGGCGACGGCAACAACGTCTGCCACGAGTTGATGTTCGGGGCGGTGAAGCTGGGGGTGGCGATGTCGGTGGCCTCGCCTGCCGGTTACGAGCCCAACCAGCTCATCGTCAAGAGCGCCGCCCGTGAGGCGCAGAAGGGCAGGACGCCGGCTCCGGAGGTGATGAGCGGCCCCCGGGAGGCGGTCAAGGGAGCCGACGTCGTCTACACCGACGTGTGGACCTCCATGGGCCAGGAGGAGGAGAGCGAGGCCCGCAACGCGGCTTTCGAGGGCTTCATCGTCGACCAGGCCCTCATGTCGGAGGCCAAGCCCGACGCCGTCTTCATGCACTGCCTTCCCGCGCACCGCGGGGAGGAGGTCGCGGCGGAGGTGATGGATGGGCCGCAGTCGATCGTCTTCGACGAGGCCGAGAGCCGGCTCCACGTGCAGAAGGCGCTGATGACGCTGCTGATGGGCCAACCGCAGACGTAAGGAGCAATCAGCAATCAGCGATCAGCAAATGCTGAACGCTGAGCGCTGCCGTTCAGGTGAGTCGTGCCTCGCGGCTCGTCATCACCTTCAAGGCGTCGCGGACCTCGCCGCGGCCGATGTCGTCGTGGACGGCGACGCGGCCGATGGAGAGCGGCAGCACGAAGGTCAGCCGGCCGTTCTTGACCTTCTTGTCGCGGCCCACCGCGTCGAGGATGGCCTGGGATCGGATGTCCGAGACCCGCGGGCGTGGCCCCAGGTGATCGACGGTGGCGGCGACGAGGTCGAATGCCTCATCGGGCAGCAGCCCCCGCCGGCGGGCGATCCAGGCCGCCCCCACCAGCCCCCAGCCCACGGCCTCGCCGTGCGTGAAGCGGCGATAGCCCGTCACCGACTCGAGGGCGTGGCCGAGCGTGTGGCCGAGGTTGAGGACGCGGCGGAGGCCGTCCTCCCGCTCGTCCTTCTCGACGATGCCCACCTTCACCTCGCACGCCGATGCGACCGCGTTCTCGACGTCGGTCCGGCTCCAGCCCCGGAGCCCGGCCGGGGCCTTGCGCATCGCCTGGAAGAGGCCGCGGTCGGCGATGACGCCGCACTTGAGCGCCTCGTAGGCGCCGCTGCGGAGCTGGCGCGCGGGCAGCGTCTCGAGGAAGGCGCAGTCGGCGATGACCGCCTTGGGCTGGTGGAACGCCCCGATGAGGTTCTTGGCCCGCGGATGGTTGATGCCGGTCTTGCCGCCCACCGAGCTGTCGACCATGGCCAGCAGCGTGGTGGGGATCTGGACCCAGATGACGCCCCGCATGTAGGTGGCGGCCGCGAAGCCGGTCAGGTCCCCGACGACGCCGCCGCCGAAGGCGACGACCAGCCCGTCCCGCCCCAGCCCCGCCTTCACGAAAGCATCCTGGATCGCGTTCAACGAGCGGCGGTTCTTGTTCCGTTCGCCGTCAGGGACGAGCACGCGCGTGAACGGGCCCAGGCGCTGGAGGGACTTCTCGACCCGCGATCCGTGAAGCGCCCACACGTGAGGGCTGGAGACGACCACCGTGCGGCGGCCCGCGAGCGGAGCCAGGAGGCGGGGCAGTGACGACACCAGCCCGTGGCCGATGGCGATCGGATAGCTGTTCGGGCCGAGATCAACGGAGATTTCAATCACTGTAGACAGACTACCACGCAGAGAGCGCAGAGATGGCCAGCGTTGCAAGCAGAGAGCGCAGAGAGCTCGTACCCTCTGCGCCCTATGCCTTCTCCGCGTCCTCGGCGGTGATTGTGGGTTTTATCTTATCCATCCCGGCAGCGCCCGCTCCCGGCGCGCCCGGTCCTCGAAGCGTGACTCCGCCTCGCGAATCCGCTCCTCGAGGGCGCTCAGGCGGCGTTGCAGCGTCCCCATCTGCGGGCCGACGCCGCCCCGCCGGGGCGGCGGTTGGCGGCGCTTCTCCTCGATCTGGAACCGCAGCTCCGAGGCACGCTCGCGCAACGGCCGCAGCCGATCGCGCACGCGCTCGGCCTCCCGGCGCCAGTACTCCTCGCCCCGGGCGCGGCCCCGCTCGGACGCCGGTTCGGGAGCGGGCGCCGCCGCCGGTTTCGAGCTCCCTCCGGTCTCGTCGCGGTACGGCGACACCCGCTGCAGGTCTTCGTTGGTGTAAAGGGGGACGGGCTTCTTCTCGTCGTCGAGCGCGGACGCCTCCGCCGCCCCGGTGCAGACGACCGCCAGCAGACACCTCAGCATCCTCTTCACGTTTGCGATCCTTTCCGGGAGAGGCGATTGAGAGAGGGCGGGGCGCGGCCCGCGAGGCCGCCGGAGACTATCCCGCGGCGCGGTCGGACGTCAAGCGCGGCCCGCGCCGCCGGAGGTGGACGAGCGCCGCCCCGAGGTAGGCCGCCAGGGCCACGAGCAGGAGCGCCTTCAAGCCCACCGCCATCGAGGTGAACTCGAGGAGCCCGCCCGCGACCGCGCCCAGCAGGTTCCAGCCGAAAGCCGTCCCCGCCTGGGACCGTTCGCGGAACAGGAGAGCGAAGCACGCGGCCGCGAAGAAGATGGGCGCGCCCACGAAAGCGACCGAGAGAGCCAAACGCACCGCGAGGGAGGACACGAGAAGCACCTGCGTCGGCAGCGCGTAGACCGCGAGCAGGGACACGATCAGCCCCGCCATGCCCGCGGGGTAGGAGAGGGGACGCCGCTGAGCCATCAGCGTTGCGAGCAGGATCATGGCCAGTATCGAGCCGAACACCACCGCGCTCGTCATCCACGTCGCCCCCCACACGAGCGTCATCTCCGTCACCGACCGCGATTCGAGGAGGAGGAAGGCGAGACCGAAGAGGAACATCTCCACGTCCACGCGGCCGGCCTCGCGCAGGCTGCGGCGCAGCTCGTCCGAAGCCGCCGCCACCCCGAGCACGGTCAGGGCGCCAAAGGTCGCCATCAACGTGACGTAGAAGCGGTTGATCCCGCGGTGGCCGAGGTAGAGGTAGGGCCAGTCGTCGCGGGGCAGCTCGGTGCGCGACAGGAGCCGCTGGCGCAGCAAGGGGAGCGCGGCGCGCCGCGCGTCCCCGCCGAGGTGGGCGAAGGCGGGCCCCGCCATGTAGATCCGGTTGAACAGCTCGTAGTGGCGCGGCTCGACGAGCGGATCCTCTCCGAACGCCTCGGCCACCATGCCGCGCAGACGCACGTCGATGTAGTCGGTGGCGGCCATGAAATAGAGGACGATCCCCCCGTCCGGAGTGAGCCGTCCCCGGGCCCGCTGGATGCAGTCGAGCGTGTAGACGAAGTTGTCGAGCCGGACGTTCGAGAGAGCCGAGAGGCGCGTCATGGAGTCCAGCGTGCCGAACACGATGAGGTCGTAGCGTTCGCGCGTGTCGTTCAGGAACGACCGCGCGTCGGTGTTGACGGCCCGAACACGGGGATCGGCATAGGGCCGGTCGGGGTGGCGCTGCCGGCCCAGGTCGAGGATCACGGGGTCGATCTCGACCGCGTCGACGTGCTCGGCTCCCTCGTCGAGGAGGACCGCGACGTCGTTGCCCGTGCCGGCGCCGACGACCAGCGCGCGCCGCGGAGGCGCCTTGAGCAGCCGGTACGGCAGGTGATAACCCTCGCGCGTGCGGGCGGTTTCCTCGCCGACCGCGTCGGACCGCCGCAGCGCGAGCGCATCCTGGTGCAGGGATCCGTTCGCCAGCAGCTCGAATCCCGGCTCGTGGTGGAAGGGCACGGCGCGAAGAGCGTAGTAGGGGCTGTACTGTTCGGCCCGCTCGGCCCGGGCGACGATGAAGAGGGTGAGCCCGGCCGCCGCCAGATAGGCGAGAGAGCCGCGGCGGTCGTGGGCCACGAACACGAGGCCGGCGACGAGGAACAGCGCGAACCACGTCACGGGGAAGGTGCGGCCGAATCCGAGCGCGGTGAACGCCGCCACGCCCGCCAGGGACCCGAGGATGTCCCAGGCGTAGCCGCGAAGCGCGCGCGACCGCCGCCGGAACTCCTCCAGCCGCTCGGCCACGACCTGCCCCAGCGGCACGAAGCTCAGGACGCTCAGGACGAAGAACACGACGATGGGCAGCCGGACGTCGTGGACGACCGGAGCGTCCGGCGGCAGGTCATAGTAGAGGAGGTAGAGGTGCTCGGCCGCGGAGTCCTGCGCGAAGACGACGCGGCTCAGCGCCAGCGCGGCCGCGGTCACGGCGGCGAGGGCGGGCAGCCAGGCCCACAGCAGCGACCGGCGCCCGGCCCGAAGGCAGCCGATGCCCAGGCCCAGGAACGCACTCAGCAGGATCAGGTTCGGGAAGTAGGCGAGCACGCGGATCTGGCCGGGCAGCCAGCGGATCAGCGTCAGCTCTTGAAAGAGGACGATGAAAGAAGCCGCGAGGAGCTCGACGGACAGGCGTCGTCGCGTCTTCGAGGCGAGCTCCAAACGGGGCGATTCTAGCGCTTCTTTGGTAAGATTTCTGGCTTTGAACGGCGCGACCTCGCGATGATCGACACCCTCCGCACCGACTTCCTCGTCCTCGGCTCGGGGATCGCCGGCCTGCGGGCGGCGGTGGGCCTCGCCCGCCACGGCGCCGTGCTCGTGGTGACGAAGGACCAGCCCAGCGAGAGCAACACCGGCTACGCCCAGGGCGGGGTGGCGGTGGCCCTGGGCGAAGACGACGACACGCAGCTGCATCTGGACGACACGGTGCGCGCGGGCGCCGGCATCGTCGCGGGTGCCGCGGCACGGGTGCTCGTCGAAGAGGGGCCCGAGCGCATCCGCGAGCTGGCGGCGTGGGGCGCTCGCTTCGACCGCGAGGACGGGCGCTATCACTT
>Ga0066709_100003685_pt1 | contig 11897 bp, 12 predicted proteins | sample GraSoiAngelo_158_FD_79665 | JGI IMG/M metagenome (GOLD analysis project Ga0066709, IMG submission 79665) | Grasslands soil microbial communities from the Angelo Coastal Reserve, California, USA - 14_1009_16_30cm | ecosystem: Environmental > Terrestrial > Soil > Grasslands | place: USA... | reverse complement strand
ATGTGGCTCATGGGCGTCGAGCCTGGCGCGCCGTGCCAGTGGTCTTCACCGGCCGGGATGAGCACCACGTCGCCGGTGCTGACCGTGCGCTGCTCGGCGGCGGTGGCCACCGCGCCGGTGCCCTCGGTCACGATCAGTATCTGATCGGACGTGTGCCTGTGGAACTTGTTCCGCGAACCCGCGCTGAAGTTGACGATGCTGAAGTTGAAGCTGCGTGACTCCGACGGGTCGATGATCAATTGACGGAACACCTGGCCGCCGGTGAACAACGGGCTCTCGGCCGGCTCTTTCGGCAGATCGCTGATTCTGACAACCTTCATCAAGTTCTCAATTCGCCTCTTCCTTTGGGAGAGGCCGCGCGCAGCGCGGGTGAGGGGTGCGTACGAGAGCAAACGTTTGCGAAGATACGCACCCCTCACCCCAGCCCTCTCCCAGAGGGAGAGGGAGTTAATCGTTGCGCTGGACGCCAGTGATATCGGTTGCTCCGGCGGCCTCCGCCTGGCGGATGGCATCGGCCATCGAGTTGGCGGTGAATACACGCACCGCGGTGAAGCTCACTCGGAACGTACGCGCAGCGACTGTGGCCCGTGTTGCTCCAGCCGCGGCACCCGCCCTTCGACCTCGTCCGGGCCCGCGTCCGCCAGCGCGGTCGGCCGTGGCAGCCGCACGGGTGGCCAGTGCGCGTGCCCCACCGCGTCCTCCGCCGGCGCCCCTGCGGCGGCCATTGGCGGACGGTGCCCGCGTCGGCGTGGGGGTTGCCGCGGCTGCGCCAGCGGCGCGCCGGCCACGCGTGCCACCGGCAGCTCGTCCGGTGGTGGTTGCCGCCGCGGCGGCGCCGCCACGCGCGCCACCGCGACCGCCTCCGGTGCCTGCCGGTCGGCCTGGCGGCCTGCCCGCCGGGCGGCCGGTGCTCGCCGCTGGCGTTGGAGCCGTCCTGCCACGCAGTGAGGCGCCATGCCGCTGAGCGACGCGATAGACCGACGATTCTCCGATGCCAAATCGCTTGCTGATTTCAGAGACCGGTGTGTCGGTCTCCGCGTACAGGCGCGTGACCTCTCGCTCCTGCTCCTCGTTCAACTTGCGGCGTGTCCCCGCGCCCTCGCCCCCGCCGCGACGCGACTCGCCCGCTCCGGCTTCCGTACGGCTCTCCGTCTCCATCACCTCTCCTGTCCTCCGTCTCCCGAAACTTACAGTATCGACGCACGTGTCGCCACGCGGTGGATGTCAAGGGCGTGACTCAAGACGCGGAGGTCGCGCCGAATGATTGCCCAACGGTGTGGTCCCACGGCGAATGACTGGTACCCGGACAATAGCACATTCGGATGCAAATGTCTGGACACCAGTCAATAAGCTCCGGAGGTCCCGCCGGGATTGGCACTCGGATGGACGACCGATCGGTAACCGGCGCGGAGCACCCCGACGATAGATGGCGGTGTGAGCATGCTGACCGTACCCGACGGCGGCCGACGCTGACGTTCGACATAGCCATCCGGGGACCAGGCGTGCACCCATTCGCCGTATACCAGCCAGGCGCGGCCATCCAGTGCGATGTAGCTCCCATCGGGCAGCGAAGCGATTTCCGCTGTGTGTGTGCGTTTCCGCCAGGGCGCGGTTCGCCGTTCGTCGTGCAGGACTACGTCCATTTCATCGGCGGAGGGCACTTTCAGAAGCTCACGCGCGCTCCGCCAGGCAGCCTGGAATCGCATGTAATCGGCATGGCGGCACTCGGCACATGGCCGGTGGCCGTCGGCTAGCGCGGCAGCTTCGTCCAGAAAAAACAGCTCGGTGTACGAGCCAGGAGTCATCACTTCGCGGTGGCGACCGCGAAATTCAAGGCGGCACGCGATCCAGCGTCGCACTTGCCAGTCGCGCACGAGGTCCCGTTCGCGATTGTGTAGCACGCCGCGGTTGCCCATCAGCGTTCCACGACCGGCAACCGCGACGATCTCACCAAACGGCGTGACCCGGTTCCTGAGCGCCATCGACTGCTACTCTACCCACTAGCTGCGATGAACAAGCGACATCTCGAGGTGTGTGCCAGCGCCGAATGGGCCGAAACCGTCGAAAAGGAGATCCTGCCCTGGGCGTTGAGCCGACGCGACCTGGGTGATGACGTCCTGGAGGTTGGACCGGGGCCGGGTCTCACCACCGATGTGCTGCGCAGGCGGGTGAGGCAGCTCACCGCCGTAGACGTGGACGACGCCCTGGCGACAGCGCTGGCGGCGCGCATGTCCGGCAACAACGTCAGCGTGGTTCACGCCGATGGCGCATCGCTGCCATTTCCGGCCGGGCGGTTCTCCGGGGCGACGTGCTTCACCATGCTGCATCACGTGCCGTCGCCTGAACATCAGGATCGCCTGCTGGCCGAGCTGCGCCGCGTCCTCCGCCCCCGCGGATTACTCGTCGGCGTCGACAGTATCGATCGGCCAGATTGGCGCGAGCTGCACGCGGGCGACGTGTGTGTTCCCGTCGACCCCGCGACGCTCGCCGATCGACTCCAAGCTGCTGGCTTCGTGGAGGTAGAAGTCGAAGTCGATCGCGAGAGCCCCGCGCGCCGCTTTCGCTTCGCTGCCCGCGCGCCGACGCACTGGCTGGAGTGAGGTCCGCCGGCGTGGCGGTTAATCCCCAAACCGGTATCTGAAATGCTCGCCTCGGTGGTGGTCTTCGTATTCGGCTTCGGGCTCGTCGCCGGCGGCCTGTGGGACGCCTTCGAAACCGTAGTCCTCCCACGCCGCGTCTCCCGACGCTTTCGCATCGCGCTCATCTTCTACGTCGTCACGTGGCGTCCGTACAGCGCCATGGCGCGCCGCATCCAGGACGCGACTCGCCGCGAGACCTTCCTGAGCTTCTATGGCCCGCTGTCGCTGATCCTGCTGTTCGTCGTGTGGGCGATCGTGATCATCATTGGCTTCAGCTTTCTGCATTGGGCCACCGGCTCAGGCCTCAGTAGCAGCCAGGCTGGACCGGTCGACTACGGTACCGTCGTGTACGTCAGCGGTACGACCTTTTTCACGCTGGGTCTGGGAGACGTCGTGCCCACCACCACGTTCGCGCGCGTGCTGACGGTTGTCGAGGGCGGAACCGGGTTCGGCTTCCTCGCGCTGGTTATTGGCTACCTGCCGATCGTCTACCAGATGTTCGCCCGTCGCGAGACAAATGTCTCGCTGCTCGACCAACGCGCCGGCTCGCCGCCGAGCGTTGGCGAGCTCTTGCGCCGCAACGTGGTTGGCGGCGACCTGATGGTTCTGGATCAGCTGCTGCGCGAATGGGAGAGCTGGGTGGCGGACCTGCTCGAAAGCCACCTGTCGTATCCAACGCTGGCCTATTTCAGGTCTCAGCACGAGAACCAATCGTGGCTTGCGGCGCTGGCGGTGATTCTGGATCTGTGCGCATTTATCCAGGCCTGCGGATCGAGTCGGGCCAGTCGGCAAGCTGCTTTCACCTTCGCCATCGCGCGTCACGCGGTGGCCGATCTGGCGCACGTGTTCAACACGGCGCCGCGAGCGCCAGACAAGGAGCGGCTCGATCCGGCGGCAGCCAAGCGACTGTGGGAGCTGATCGGAAAGGGCGCGCACTCCGAGCTGATCGTGACCGAACAACGTCTGGCAGCCATACGCGCGGCGTATGAGCCGTACCTGGTAGCCCTGTCGGAGCACCTGCTCATGGAGCTGCCGCCGTGGGTGCCTCGCCCGGACGCAACCGACAACTGGGAGAGCACCGCCTGGGACTTCGCCTCGCCCGCCCCCGTGCTCGGCCCGGACTCACCCTTCCACCGCGACGCGCCGGTTACTTCACCGCCTCAACGAACGAATTGGTGAACGTCTTCGACAGATCGACTTTGGACCAGTCCGTCTGTGTATCCGCGGCCTTGAGCGTTTCCAGCACGTTGGTCGGCCCGTCGCTGGGCATCTTGCCGTCCTGGCTGAACATCTTCTGGTTGGCACCCAGCACCTGTGCGAAGGCCGCCTGATCACCGTCTGGATAAAACAACTGCCCCGGTAGCTTCGCAGCGATGTCTTCCGGGCTGTGATCTTTGATGTACTTCAAGGTATCGACGGCCACGCGTGCCAGCGCCTGTGCGGTGCGGGGATTCTGTTGCACGAAGTCAACCGGCACGTAAAAGCCGCCCGCGGGCCACGCTCCGCCAAAAACGTCGCGGGTGCCCTGCTCGGTACGTGTGTCATAGAGCACATTCCCATCGCTGTTCTTCTCAATCGTGGATGCCGCCGGCTCGACCGTCACCAGTGCGTCGACCACGCCATTCTTCAGCGCGGTGATGGCGGGTCCGCCGCTTCCCACGGCAACGGTCTGGGCCGCCGCCGGGTCGAGCCCGTTCTTTTTGAAGAGGAACTTCACCATCTCCTCGGTCGACGAGCCGGCTGACGTGATCCCGATTTTGAGGTTCGCCAGGTCCTTGATCGTCTTGGCCTCGGGGTGCGACTTCCCCGCGAACATCACCAGGCCCGGGTAGAGATCGCAGGTCGCGATCATCTGGATGAGCTTGCCTTGCGTCTGGGTGCGAATGGTGTGTTCGTAGAAGCCCATCGTGGCATCGGTGGAACCACCGATCATCGCCGTCAGTGCATCCGCGCCGCCTTTCAGGTCCTGGATCTCGACCGACAGGCCCTCCTGTTTGAAGTAGCCGAGCTGGTCAGCCAGTGTGAGCGGCATATAGATGATCTGGCCCTGGCCGCCAACGCCGATCTTCAGCGCCGACTTCTCGGGCGCTCCGCCCGACGCCGCCGCACCGCCGGAGCTCGCGGCGGGCGCCGTTGCAGATGGCGGATTCGTCGCGGCGCTGCTGCACGCGGTGACGAACACCAGCGCCATGCTCAGGACAGTCGATCTGTACACGTCTGTCTATCCTCCTCAAGCCGTGAGCAGCTCGCCGGCGGGCCGTGGCTTCCAGCGCACCAGGCGGCGCTCCAGCTGTGTTACTAACACTTCTACCACCACGACCACGACGCAGAGCACCAGCATCCCCGCCCAAACGCCTGTCGCGTCGAGGTTGCCTTCGGATTGGGCGATCACGTGGCCCAGTCCGCGCGCCGCGCCGAGGTACTCGCCGACGACCGCGCCGACCATTGCGAAACCAACCGAGGTGTGCAGGCTGGTGAGGATCCACGTGAGGGCCGAGGGCAACAGCACGTGCCAGGTCATCTGGCGCTCGTTGGCGCCAAGCATGCGGACGTTGTTGAAGACGTTGCGATCGACTTCCCGTACGCCCTGGTAGGCATTGAAGAAGACGATGAAGAACACCAGTGAGAAGCCCAGCGCGATCTTCGAATTCTCGTCCAGACCGAACAACAGGAAGAAGATCGGGGCGAAGACGAGCCGCGGCAACGCGTTGAGAACCTGGATGAAGGGGTTCAGCACCCGCGACCAGAGGTCGGACCGCGCCAGGACAAAGCCGACCACCACACCGGCCAACGCGCCGAGCACAAAGCTCATCAGCGCTTCATACAGGGTGATGAAGACATTGTTGAGGATGATGCCGCTCTGGAGCCATTCGCCCACGCGGCCGACGATCCGCGACGGTCGCGACCAGATGAATGGATCAATCAGGAAGCGGTTCGCCCCCGTCGACGTGTTGGTGCCGACCTCCCACAGGGCGATCACCGCCACCAGGATGGCCAGTTGCAGTCCGATAACCATCCCCCGGTTAGTTGCGCGTGCGCGCATCAACGATCAGCTTTCCCCGAAGGGACCCTTCGGAAGAGATGTGTCGGCCGCCCGCGGGCCGCTACCGTCATCTCGCTGGCTCCGGTCGATGCGATCCCCCCGCGGGTCCCCTCTGGGGTAGAAACTACCGTGTGCGCGCATAGCTCGCCAGCACCTCCTCGCGCAGGCCGCTCCAGACACGCTCGTAGATCTCACTGAAACCCGGCGTGAAACGAGCCTCGACCACGTTGCGCGGTCGGGGAAGGTCAACCGCGTGGTCGCCCTTGAGCCGCGAGCGAGGTCCAGCGGTCAGCAACAGCACGCGATCGGACAGCGCGATCGCCTCCTCCAGATCGTGCGTCACGAACAGGACCGTGGCCTGCTGCTCCTGCCAGAGCCCCAACAACTCCTGCTCCATGAGGGCGCGCGTCTGGACGTCCAGCGCGCTGAAGGGCTCGTCCATCAACAGGATGGGCGGACGATTCACGAGCACCTGAGCCATCGCCACCCGCTTCCGCTGTCCTCCGGACAGCTGGTGCGGGTAGCGGTCTTCGAACCCGGTGAGTCCGACCCGCGCCAACCACTGGCGCGCCAGGCTCCTGGCCTCCGTCCTGGAGGTTCCGCGTAGTATCGGACCCAGCAGGACGTTATCAAGGGCCGTCTTCCACGGCAGCAACGCGTCCACCTGGAACATGTAGCCGCAGTCGCGGTTGACCGCGTTGACTGGCCGCGCGCCGGTGCGAACGGAGCCCTGCGCTGGTGCGAGCAGACCCGCCACCAGGTTGAGCAGCGATGACTTACCGCAGCCGGTCGGCCCGACTACCGCCACGAACTGACCAGCTGGAACTTCGAAGGTGATGTCCTCGACGGCGGTGAACCCACCATACTGGACAGTCACCTTCTGCAGTTCGAGCACGTGATAGCTACCGAGCCGGCAGAACGGCCGATTGCTCAGTCCTGTCGGGCAATCTCCAGAACGTCGGTCGCGCCCAGGGACGCTACTTGACGCAGCGCGTCGCGCATGTCGACCGCCCGGACAACGCGGTCTACCCGGTACTCGATCAGGAACCTCCGCAGATCCGCGGCTGGCCGCGGTGCTTTCGCGCGTGCGGCGCGGCGCACAACTGGCTGCCTGCCAGAGCTGACTTCGACTTCGACTTCGGCTTCAGACGCGGCGGCGGGTAGCTCGACCGGCTCCGCCACCGCGACCGCAACCGGCTCCAGCACTTCGACCTCGACCGTCTCCGCGGGTCCTTCGGCTCCGTTAAGCTGGTGTCCATCGACGCCTGCCGCCACGCTTTCGACGGCTACCACTGTCAACGGCAAATCGGCCGCCACCAGTGCCAACTCGGGCGGGGCAGCTGTAACGAGCTCCAGCACCAGCGGGCCGCAGAAGTCGCACTGGCGCTCCAGGGCGGCGCTCTTTTCCCGCGCGACACGCGCGTTGCGCTGAGCGGCAGTCTCACCTTTAATACGCGGCAGCGACACCAGCGCTGCGTGGCCGCACTGGTACTCCAGGCGGGCATGGATAACCGAGGACATCATCGTCGTGGCGCTCTCAATGTTAACGCGTAACGCGTCTGGCTGGATAGGGCTATTTGCGGGTGCGGGTACCCGGACGCGCTTATCATACAGGGGCTAGCACCCTGTCAGCCGGAATGATGTCAAGGTTCTCCTCGGCCGCCGGATACATGAGTGGTAGGACGGAATCGCGCCACTCCTCGCCGTCAGGTACGATCCGCTCGATCGCGCGCAGGTCGTAGTAGCTGGTGTCGACCGCGGGTGGCGACCCGCCCGCCTGGACCGTCTGGACGGACTGGAGCAGCAGCCGTCGCATGGCGATGATCGCCTTGTCGGCCGGACCGAGGTACTCCTCACTGCGGTCGACGATCGCGCCCATGCTCTCCTGAACTGCGCGATCCTGGGCGTTGACGCCCTCGATCCCGGAGAAGGTCTCCGTCTTCTGCGCCGCTCGATCGATGCCCCAGTGGTTGCGCGCGTTGCGAAATGCGCGGAAGGTCGTCTGGTCCACGTGGTCCGGACCGTTGCCGTTACCGTATTCGCGGCGTTCCTCGTCCTCGATGGGCTCTTCGCCGTAGCTGTGGAGGAAGTTCCACACCATGCACGTGTGGTCGTCCATCGGCACCCAGAAATGACCCGCATCGACCTCCCGTGCGCGGTCTGGCGCACCGACGAGGCGTAACTGTTGGGGTCGCAGCTGGGTGAACGGCACGATGTAGTGGTAGGCGCGCACGTACATGCCGCCCTCCGGCAGCTTGCGGATGCCAGCGTAGCGGTAGCCGTAGTCGGTCATGTCAAGTTCGAGCGTCGGCGGACCACCGCGCACGAACGGACTGCGCGGATCGACGCCGGGGCGTTTGCCGTTGGCGACCAGGGCGCGGTGGAGGATCGGCACGTGCGACGTGTCGATGCCGCCTTCGAGCGCCTGCAGCCAACTGCACTCCTCGATGACTTTCGAGACATGGCGGTGGCTGGCTGGCACCCGGGTGAAGGCGAACGATGGCGGTGGCGGCATCTTCTCAGCAGGCCCCATAAAGGTCCACACGATGCCGCCCAGCTCGAGGGTCGGGTAGTGCTTGATGTGGACCTTGTCGGCGAAGCTGTTTTCGCCGGGCTCGTTCATCTGATCGACACAGTTGCCGTCAACGTCGTATTTCCAGCCGTGGTAGACGCAGCGCAGGCCGCACTCTTCGTTCCGGCCGAGCCACAGCGAGACGCGGCGGTGCGGGCAGAACTCGTCGAGCAGGCCGATGCGCCCCTCGGTGTCACGGAAGGCAACGAGTCGTTCGCCGAGGGCCTGTACTCTGACTGGCTCTCCGTCCGGCTCTGCCAGCTCGCGTTCCAGCAGGATAGGCATCCAGTAGCGCCGCAGCACCTCGCCCATCGCCGTTCCCGGTCCCGTCCTGGTGATCAGCTCGTTGTCCTCGCGACTCAGCATGCCGCACCTCCTCGGTCTGCCATTCTATCCTCAGAGGTGCATGCTCGACCTTGTCACCTTCGGTGAGAGCATGGTGCTCCTGCTCGCAGAGCAGACCGGTCCGATGCGCGAGGCGACAACGTTCCGGCGGCACATCGCCGGAGCGGAGAGCAACGTGGCCGTCGGCCTGGCGCGACTGGGTCACACCACCGGCTGGTTCAGCCGAGTCGGAGATGACGAGTTCGGTCGTGCCGTCGTCTTTCGTGTCCGCGGTGAAGGCGTCGACGCCTCGCGAGTCATCAGCGATCCAAACGCGCCGACTGGCATCGTCATTCGTGAACGCCGCGAAGTCGGACCCATCGACCAGGTCTATTACCGCCGCGGCTCGGCCGCTAGCCGCCTTTCGCCCGAGGATCTGGACGCTGAATACCTCGGCAAAGCGAAGTTCCTGCACCTGACCGGCATCACTCCCGCGCTGTCGAACTCGTGCAAAGAGACCGTATTCGCCGCGGCCGAGATCGCCAGAACCGCCGGCGTGCCGGTGGTGCTCGACCCGAACTACCGCTCGAAGCTGTGGAGCGGCGATGAATTTCGCCGCGTGGTGCGCGATCTCGCCGCTCGGTCTGACATCTTGTTGCCAGGCATCGACGAGGCGGAGGTTCTCACCGACGAAGCCGACCCCGAAATCGCCGCGCGCCAGTTGCAGCGGCTCGGTCCGGACATGGTTGTACTCAAGCTCGGTGCCGAGGGCGCGCTGGCGGTCACCCACGACGAGCTGACGCGGGTACCAGCGCGTCGACTGGAGCGAGTGATCGATCCGGTCGGTGCGGGCGACGCGTTCGCGGCTGGCCTGATATCGGGCTTGCTGCGCGGCTTCGGGACCGCCGACGCGCTGCGCCTGGCCAACCGCTGCGGAGCGCTTGCCATGTCCGCTCCCGGTGACATGGAATCCCTCCCCCGCCGCGCCGAGCTCGAGGCCGAGCCCAGCGGGGACGTGCGCCGATGAGCGCCTCTGGAGTTTCCCCCGCCGGCAGCCGGCTACGCCTCCAGGGGGCGGCGCTCGAACGCGGCCTGTCAGTCCTGTCGCCGCTGATCCTGCTGGGCCTGTGGGAGCTATTCGCGCAGCTCCACGTCATCGACACCCGCTTCTTCCCGGCGCCGAGCAGCATCTTCGGTGTGCTGTGGCAGATGCTGCGTCCGTCGTCCCAGTTCCCAACCGGCGAGCTGTGGTTTCACCTGGGCATCAGCCTGGAACGCATCGCCATCGGCTTTCTGATCGGCGCGGTGCCCGGGATCGTGATCGGTCTGGCGATGGGCCTGTTCAGCCCGATCCGGGCGGTCGTTCAACCGCTCATCGACGCCACGTTTCCCATTCCCAAGATCGCCATCCTGCCGCTGTTCATCATGATCTTCGGCATCGGCGAAGAGAGCAAATACGCCATCATCGCCACCGCGGTCATCTACCTGGTCTTGATCAACACCGTGGCTGGCGTGCGGAACATCGACCGGATCTATCTGGACGTCGGCAAGAACTTCCATGCCAGTCGGCTGATGATGTTCACCGACGTCGCATTTCCAGGTGCGCTGCCGCTGATCGTGGCGGGCGTCAAGCTCGGCATGGGCGTGGCGCTGCTGGTGATCGTCTCGGCCGAGTTCGTCGGCGCCAGGAGTGGCCTCGGCTATCTCATCTGGACCAGCTGGCAGGTGTTCCAGGTGGAAAAGATGTACGTCGGCCTGCTGATCATCGCGCTTGTCGGCTTCACCAGCGCCGTGCTGCTGAACTGGCTTGAGCGCGCGCTCGTCCCCTGGAAACACGTCCGAACATCACGTGAAGCTCACGATACTGCTGGCTTTCGGACGCGAACTGTAACTAAACGGTGAACGCTGAGAGACGAAACGTGCTCTCTTTGTATGAGATACTGTTCTTGCGTCGACTGGATAATGTTACCCAAGCGGCTCGTGGGAACCTCTCCGGCTTCGTTTCAACTACCGAGGAGTCCCTATGCAGGCCATCAATTATCACCTTCTCGCGCTTGCCGCCATCGTCTTCGTCACCGTTTTCTCCGGCTGGAGTTATGGAAGCACCACGATGTCCAGTTGGTCGGTGGCTTACGTACAGCAGCGTGACGACATTCCCTGGGACTAGCCCGGCCGCCACGATGGCTACGCGTCAGCCATCGTGGCGTGGGGCAGAGTGAAGGAGAACGTGCTGCCATGGCCTGAGCCGGCCGATTCGGCCCACAGGCGCCCCCCGTGCGCGGCCACGATCGCCTGGCACACGTACAGCCCGAGCCCGGCGCCTTCCAGCGCGCGTGTGCCCTTCGCGCGATAAAACCGCTCGAACACGTGTGGCATCTCGTCCAGGTCCAGCCCGATGCCCTGGTCGTTGACGCGTACGGTCACGCTCCGCTTGCCTGCCCGCACGTGCACGCCGATGGTTCCTCCCTTCGGTGAGTACTTCACGGCATTGGCAAGCAGATTCTCCAGCACCTCCTGCAGCCGATGTTCGTCCCAATTGCCACGCACCTGCTGGGGCGCTCGCAGTTGCAGAACGTGGCGGCGTGTCGTCGCCTGCATACCCTTGATAGTGCGAGAGATCAGCAAGCGGAGATCCATCGGCGCAGGCGTCAGCTCGAGCCGGCCTGCTTCGATGCGGGAGAGGTCCAGCAGCAGTGTCAGGAGCCTGCTGAGGTGGTCAGTCTGGCCGACGATCGAGCCCAGGCCCTCGTCGATCGCCCCGATGTCAGCCTTGTTGTGGTCGATCAATCTTCGAAGTAGTTGCGCCTGCGCTTTGATGACCGCCACCGGCACTCGCAGATCATGCGAAGCGATCGAGAGCACCTCGTCTTTGAGGTCCTCGACCTCGCGCCGGCCAGTGACGTCGCGCACGATGAGCACGCTGCCGCTGAACGTGCCAAACGCGTCACGCAGAGGCGTCCCCGTAAAGCTGAGAATGCGTCGGCCGGGTCCCTCCAGATCGACCTCGGTATCGGCGATCACTTCGCCGCGTTGCAGGGCTTCCACCATCGGCGCGAGGGTTTCCGCCACCTCCTGGGCTCCCAACGGCCAGTTCCCCCAGTGCTCGCGGTCGAGCGGCTGCCCGAGGATGATGCTCGCGTCGTTCAGACTCAGCAGCTGGCGGGCGGCGTGATTGAGCCGGATGATTCGGCCGGCCGCATCGACGATAAGCAGCGCATCCGCCATGCTGGCGAGGATCGCCTCTAACTCAGATATTTGCCGCTGGGTCTGTACGTCGAGACGGTCGGAGTGGCGCAGGTTGGCGACGGCCATCGCCGTT
>Ga0066709_100003684_pt1 | contig 11897 bp, 10 predicted proteins | sample GraSoiAngelo_158_FD_79665 | JGI IMG/M metagenome (GOLD analysis project Ga0066709, IMG submission 79665) | Grasslands soil microbial communities from the Angelo Coastal Reserve, California, USA - 14_1009_16_30cm | ecosystem: Environmental > Terrestrial > Soil > Grasslands | place: USA... | reverse complement strand
GCGTACAACCGGGTGCAGGTTAAAACCTGTCCCCGGGTTCGTCTCAACGGGGTTGCCGGTCCACCTCTTCGAAGTAATCCTCGGCGACGAGGACCTCGCGCGGCTTGGATCCGCGCGGCGGCCCGAGCAACCCGTCGCGCGACATCATGTCGATCAGTTTTCCGGCGCGCGAGAAGCCGACGCCCATGCGGCGCTGCAGGAACGAAATCGACGCCATCTTTTCCTTGATCACCAGGCGCGCGGCCTCGTCGTAGAGAGGGTCCGTCTCGTCTCCGGCGTCCTCGCGGCGCGCGACCTCGGTGCGGTCTTTCGTGATTTCGTCGTCGTAGTGCGGCTTCGCCTGCTTCTTCAGGAATTTCACGAGCCCCGCCGTCTCCTGGATCGAGACGTACGCTCCATGCACGCGGGTCAGGCGCGACGTCCCCGGCGCGAGGAAGAGCATGTCGCCGCGACCCAGAAGCCGCTCCGCGCCGTTGACGTCCAGGATGACGCGGGAGTCGATCTTCGACGACACCTTGAACGCGATCCGCGAAGGCAGGTTCGCCTTGATTACCCCGGTCAGGATGTCCACCGAGGGCCGCTGGGTAGCGACCACAAGATGGATTCCGACCGCCCGCGCTTTCTGCGCGAGCCGCACGATCGACTCCTCGACCTCTTTCGGCGAGGTCATCATGAGGTCTGCGAGCTCGTCGATCACGATCAAGATGAGAGGCATCGCTTCGAGCTTCAGGTCCGGGTCGTCGGGATGCTGGGCCCGCACCCGCGCCACGGCCTCGGGGTCCCGGATCGCCGCGTTGTATTGCTCGGCGTTGCGGACCTGGCCGAAGTCCGAGAGCGTCTGGAAGCGCTCCTCCATTTCGTTCACCGCCCACTTCAACGCGTTCGCCGCCTTCTTCGGGTCGATGATGATCTTCGTCCAGAGGTGCGGAAGGTCCTCGTACACCTCGAGCTCGACCATCTTGGGGTCGATCAGGATCAGCTTGACCTCGTCCGGCCGGGCTTTGAACAGGATCGACGTGATGAGGGCGTTGATCGCCACGCTCTTGCCGGAGCCGGTCGTCCCCGCGATCAGCAGGTGGGGCATTACCCGGAGGTCGTTCACGATCGGCTCTCCGTGGATGTCCTTTCCGAGGGCGAGCGTCAGAAGCGACGGCGAAGACTGGAACCTCTCCGACTCGACCACGTCGCGCAGCGCGATGATCTCGCCTCCTCCCGGGTTCGGCACCTCGATACCCACGCTCGCGCGACCGGGGAGCCGCTCGATCCGGATCGACTCCGCCGACAGGGCGAGCGCGAGGTCCTCGGAGAGTCCCATCACCTGGTTCACCTTGATGCCGGCGGCGGGCCGGAACTCGTAAGTAGTGACGACCGGTCCCGGGTGGTATTCCGCGATCTCCCCCTCCACGCCGAACTCGGCGCATTTCTCGCTGATCCGGCGCCCGGTCTCCGCGAGCACGCGCCGATCCACTACCCCGGCTCCCTCGCGTTTCTCGAGCAGCGAGACTGGCGGGTACGTGTAACCGTCGACCGGAATCGGCAGACGCTGCTGCGGTGACGGCGCCGGCTTCTTCTTCGCCGGCGGCGGGACCGCGGCAACTCTCCCCGGAGCGATCGCCTTCTTCGTGATCGAAAACTTTCCCGGCCCCGGAACCTCTCTCAGGAAGGGGGGGGAGTCATCGGAGGCGAAGGGCACGTCCTCGAGCGAAATCCCCTCCCGCTTCGCCTTCTCGAGGTGCTTGGCGACGACAGTCCGGCGGAGCCGTTCCTTGGTCCGTCGGTCGCGGTTGCGCGCCCAACCGAGCTGGAAGCGCGAAAAAAGAGCGGCCAGCTTGACCCGGAGGCCGAAGAGCACGTCCGCGAGCGAGACCTGCGTCGAAAGGGGCACGGCGATCAGGATGAGCGTCGAGACGAGAAGGACCGCGCCGGTCGTGCCGAGCCGGGATCGCGCGGCTTCCGACACGGCGCGTCCGACGATGCCGCCGGCCTCCGCGTCCTCCCCAGCCAGCGGCCGCCGTCCGAAGGCGAGCGAGAGAAGAGCCGGCACCGCGAGAAAGAGGAGAACGAGGCCGAACGCCTTCGAGCCGCGGTTCTCGAACGGCCTCGAGGCGAACCGGCGGACGCCCCAGAACGCCAGAAAAACCGGGACGGTCCATGCCGCGAAGCCCAGGGCCTGGTAGAGCGCGGCCGACAGGGATGCGCCGAATCCCCCGATCCAGTTCGTCGGCGATTCGACGTCTCCCGTCGTCAGAGAGAACAAATTGGGGTCGCGGGGATCGTAGGAGTACAGAGAAAGGAGGGCAAGCACTCCGGCGAGCAACAGAAGGACGCCCAGGGCCTCGCTCGCGGCCCGGCTCCGAAAGAAATTTCCTCCCACCAAGTCGCTCCATTATCGAACGGAATTGCCGCGAGGAGAAATCAGACTTCGGAAAAGGCAGGCTTTATGCTCGGATGCCGGAGGCGTGGCGAAGAAAAGAGTCCTCTTCCTCTGCACCGGCAACGCGGCGCGCAGCCAGATGGCGGAGGCGATCGCCCACGCTTTCCATGGCGACGTGATCGATCCGGTCTCGGCCGGCTCGCGGCCCGCGGGCTTCGTGCACCCGCTCGCGATCCGCGCGATGGCCGAGCTCGGGATCTCGATGGACGGCGCAACGTCCAAAGGAGCGGAGCAGTTCCGGACGCAGCCGTTCGACGTGGTGGTCACCGTGTGCGATTCGGCGGCGAAGGATTGCCCGACCTGGCCGGGCGCCGGACGGATCGAGCACTGGCCGATCGTGGATCCGTCGTGGGGACCGGACGACCCCGCGACCCGGTTCGACCGTTTCCGCGAAACCCGCGACGAGCTGCGGCGCCGCATCGACGAACTGGCCGCCTCGCTCGGGGAATCGCCGTCCTAGAACTCGGACGTTGGCGGTCGGCGTAGCCCTCCAGCCTCCCGTGTCCTCGGACTAGAGTCCGGACGTATCGCCCCGAACGGGCGAAGGAGGCAACGGGCATGCGGGTCGGAGTTCTCACAGGAGGAGGGGATGCGCCCGGCTTGAACGCGGTGATCCGGGCGATCGTGCGCAAAGGCGAGAAGACTTACCGCGATGAAATCACCGGCTTCGCCGACGGATGGCGCGGCGTGCTGGAAGGAATGGTCGTTCCGCTCACCTCGGAAGGGACGCGAGGGATCCTGCCGCGCGGGGGGACGATCCTGGGGACCTCGCGGACGAATCCTTTCAAAATGAAGGGGGGGCCCGAGCAAGTGGAGGCGACGGTCGCGCGGCTCGGCATCGACGCCCTGATCGCGATCGGCGGCGAGGATACCTTGGGCGTGGCGCAGAAGCTGTTCGGTCGGGTGTCGGTCGTCGGCGTGCCGAAGACGATCGACAACGACCTCTCCGGCACCGAGGTCACCTTCGGCTTTGACACCGCCGTGCAAATCGCGGTCGATGCAATCGACCGGCTCCACACCACCGCCGAATCCCACAATCGCGTGCTGGTCTGCGAGGTGATGGGCCGGCACGCCGGATGGATCGCGACCTACGCCGGGATCGCCGGAGGCGCCGCGTACATCCTCGTTCCGGAGCGTCCGTTCGACGTCGCCCAAGTTTGCGAGAGCCTGCTCCTGAGGCACCAGAAAGGCCGGTACGCGTCGATCGTCGTTGTCGCGGAGGGCGCGCAACCGAAAGAAGGGTCAATGGTCGTTCAATCGCGCGAGGTGGACGAGTTCGGGCACGTCAGGCTCGGAGGCATCGGCGACGTGCTGGCGCGGGAGATCCGCCAGCGGACCGGCTTCGACACTCGGGTGACGGTGCTCGGTTACGTACAGAGGGGCGGAACGCCGACGGCATTCGACCGCGTCCTCGCAACTCGCTTCGGGATCGCCGCCATCGACGCGGTCCACGAAGGGGCCTTCGGCCAGATGGTGGCGTTGCGCAACGCGAAAATCGTCCGTCTCCCTCTGTCGGAGGCGGTCAACAGCATGAAAACCGTGGATCCCGAACTGCTCGAGGTGGCGGAAGTCTTTTACGGTTAGGTGGCTTGCAGACTGCTCGCGGGTATGGCGTAAATAAGGCGTAACTGTTACGCTCGGCCGGTGACAATCCGGCGAGTTTCGAACCCGCCGAATCCGTGGGCCGGGACCTCTGTCGAGTGGCTGGGCGAGCCCCCGCCGGCGGAGCTCGAGGTCTACGAAGAAGAGGCGAAGCGGGCGCTCGCCGAGAACGAGAGTCCCGACGTCGGCTTTCGCTGGAGCCTGAACCCGTATCGCGGATGTTTTCATGCGTGCTCATACTGCTATGCGCGGTCGAGCCACCAGTATCTCGGCTTCGGGGCGGGCACAGACTTCGACCGGAAGATCGTCGTCAAGACGAACATCGCCCAGAGGCTTCGCGAGGAATTCCTGCGGCCGGCCTGGAGAGGCGAGGTCATCGCCTTCTCCGGCAACACGGACTGCTACCAGCCGCTCGAGGCGGTGTACGGCCTGACGCGGCGTTGTCTCGAGGTCTGTCTCGACTTCCGCAACCCGGTCGGAATGATTACGAAGGGCGCCCTCGTCCGGCGCGACATTCCGCTGCTGACCGCGATGTCGCGCGAGACGAAGGTCTCCGTCTGCCTCTCGATTCCGTTCGCGGACGACGCAACCGGGCGCGCGGTCGAGCCGGGCGCGAGCCTCCCTTCCCAGCGCTTCGAGACGCTTCGAATGCTCTCGGACGCCGGGATCGAGACCGGCATCGGCATCGCCCCGGTCATCCCGGGCCTGAACGACAGCCACATCGCGCCGCTCCTCGACCGAGCGAGGGCCGCCGGGGCGCAGAACGCTTTTCTGGTGCTCATCCGGCTGTCGGACCAGACGCTTCCGGTGTTCGAGGAACGGCTCGCGGAAGCCTTTCCGGACCGGGCCCGCAAGATCTGGCATGCGATCGAGGAGATGCGCGGCGGCCGGCGAAACGACACCCGCTTCCACGATCGGATGATCGGCCGCGGTCCGCGCTGGAACGCGATCGAAACTCTGTTCGAGGTCGAGTGCCGCCGGCTCGGATTGAACGCCGGACACGACCATTCCGACGATAACGGGGCGGCTCCGGAGGATTCGCCGTTTCGCCGGCCGTCTCCGCAGGCCGCGCTTTTCCCGGAACCCGGAGAGATCCGGCCGAACTCCGGGAGGTAGACTCCGCTCGATGACGCCTCGGCGCTGGATCGAGTATCTGGCGGCGATCCTGGTGGGCAACGCGATCTACTTTCTCGTGCTGTTTCCAGGACTCCCCCGGGCGCTCCAGCACCAGCCTTTCCGTTTCGACGCCGGTCTCGGTCTCGCGTTTTTCTGCTGCGTGATGCTCTATGGCGTCATCCGTCTCGCCAGCCGACACGCGCAGCGCTGGAACCGCCGGAGCCTGATGCGCTGAATCCCCCCGGGAGTCCCGCCGGCGCCGGTCAGCGGACGAAGAGGATCAGCGCGAGCCCGAACAGAATGCAGTAGACCGCGAACCAGTGGAGTCGCTTCGCGACGACGGCTCGAATCAACCACCCGATCGCAAAGTAGCCGATGACGCCCGCGACGACCGCCCCCCCGATGTACTTCGCGAAGTCCGGGCCGGTGAAGAAGGACGCGCCCTTTTCCTGCCAGGCGCTGGAGATCTCGAGGATCGACGCGCCGACCACCGCCGGGATCAGGATCAGGAACGAAAAAACCACGGACCAGCGGCGCGCGAGCCCGACGAGCAGCGCGAACGCGATCGTCGACGCGGATCGCGAAAGACCCGGCAGAACCGCGAGGCCCTGGAGAATGCCGATCAGGATGGCGTCCCAGACGGTGGTCGAGGCGCGATCCCGCCCCCTCTCGCGCGCGAAGACGGAGAGCAGCAGGAAGAGGCCGGTCAGGATTTCCATCGATCCGACGAACCGCGGATCCGTCTTCGATTCTTCGGTGACCTGCTTCAACAGGAGGCCGACGATGCCGGTCGGGATGGTCGCCGCGATGACGAGAATGGCGAGCTTCCACGACGCCGTTCTCTGCGCCGCTTTGCGGGAAAAGAGCCCGGCGACGTCCTCGGCGAGCGTCTTGCGGAAATAAACGACGACCGCCACGAGGGTTCCGACGTGGACCATCACGTCGAAGAGGACGCCGACCTGCGCGAAACCGGGCAGCAGCATCTCGGCGGCCGAGAGGTGTCCGTCGGAGGACACCGGGAGGAACTCGGTCACCCCCTGGACGAGGCCGAGCAGGCACGCCTCGAGCCAGGTCATCCAGCCATCCTGCTCAGACGACGACCGGCACGATCACCGGCCGGATTCCGAACTCGCGCCGGCAGGCGCGCTTGGCCGCCAGAGCGATCTCCGCGCGCAGCCACTCCGCGTCGGATCGCTCCTCCGGGGTTGCGCGGTCGAGGACCTCCCGCGCCACGCGGGTCACCTCGCCGGCGAGACCCGCTTCGCCGCGGGCGACTCCGCGCGAGACGACCACCACGTCCCGTTCGTGCACGAGAACGACGACGAAGCCCTCTTCGGCCAGCCGGCGGCGATCCCGGACGACTTCGAGGCCGACCGCCTCCGGGCGGGAATCGAGAAAGATCTTGCCGGTCGGGACGGCGGCCCGCTCGACCCGAATTTCCGGGCCGGTCAGGGTCAACCGGTCGCCGTTGTCGAGCAGCGGCACGCGATCGCCGGAGATGCCGCGGCCCCGCGCGATCTCCGCGGCGGCCGCGAGCATCCGAACCTCCCCGTGGACGGGCAGGACAGCGCGGGGCTTCACCAGCGCGAGCCAGTCGGCGAGATCGTCCTCGTGCGCGTGTCCCGAGACGTGAATCGGGGGGTCCGTTTCGCGCAGGACCTGCGCACCGCGCCGGACGAGGTGGTCGGTCACGCGGTTGACGGACCGCTCGTGACCCGGGATCGTGCGCGAGGAAAAGAGCACGCGGTCGCCGCGGCCGAGCTTCAGGTCCGCGTGCTCGTCGAGGGCCAGGCGGTACAGCGCCGAAAAGGGCTCGCCCTGGCTTCCGGAAGTCAGGCACAGGACGCGGTCCGCCGGGGTTTCCTGGAGCTCGCCCGGCGCGATCCGCGACGATGCCGGGATCCGCAGGCGGCCGAAGCGCTCCGCGATCTCCGCGACCGAGCGCATGCTCCGACCGAGCATGGCGACCTTCCTGCCGATCGACGCGGCGGCGTCCACGGCCTGCGACACACGCGCCACGTGACTCGAGAAGGTCGTCAGGATGATCCGGCCCGGCGCGCCCTCGAACGCGGCCGCGAGCCCCTGTCCGGCGATTCTCTCGGAGAGCGCGCGGCCGGGGCGCTCCGCGTTCGTCGAGTCGACGAGCGCCAGATCCACCCCCTCTCCGACGGCGCTCGCGATCTCCGAGAGGTCGGTCGTCTCTCCGTCGGGTGGATCAGGATCGAGCTTGAAGTCTCCGGAGTGGAAGATCCTCGAGCTCCCGGTCTCCACGAGGAGGGCCGCGGAATCGGGAACTGAGTGCGAGACGCGGAAGAAGGTGAAACGGAAGTTTCCCGCGGCGACGGTTTCGGCCCGCCGCGCCTCGACCAGCCGGGAGGCGGAAAGACCGGCCTCCTCCAGCCGGCGTCGGGCGAGCGCGAGCGTGAACGGGAGCCCGTAGACCGGGGCGTCGGACCATTCCGAAAGGAGGGGAAGCGCCCCCACGTGATCTTCGTGGCCGTGCGTCAGCAGAACGGCGTCGATCGGAACGCCCCGGAGCGGAGAGAGGTCAGGGGCGATTCGGTCGATGCCGGGAAACGTCTCGTCCGGAAAAGAGACGCCGATGTCGATGACGAGGTTCGACCCGCGGCTCGACAGCCAGAGCACGTTGCGTCCGAACTCACCGAGGCCCCCGAGCGCGACGAGCGAGACGTCCGAGCCGGCCGTCACGGGGTCTCGAGCCGCTCCGCCAGGGCGACGTAGTCGTCGAGCGAAAGCTCCTCCGCGCGCACGCGCGGATCCCGTCCGAGAGCCGCGAGCTCGCGCTCCACCCGTCTTCGGTCGGCCGCGGAGGAGAGCGCGTTCGGAAGCGTCTTGCGCCGGAAGCGGAACGCGATCGAAGCGAGCTCGAGGGCCCGCGCTCGGGCGGGCGCCGGGATCCCACCGGCGCAAGGGACGAGCTCGAGCACGGTCGACGTCACCTTCGGCCGCGGACGAAAGGCTCCAGGGGGCAGGTCGAAGAGGACGCGCGCCCGCGCCGACGCCGCGGCGCGAACGGAGAGGTACCCGTATTCGTCGTCGCCAGGTCTCGCAGCGAACCTCCGTGCGACCTCCTTCTGCACGGTCGCGACGACGCGGGAAATCGACTCTTTCTCCTCGATCGCGGAGAGCAGGATCGGCGTCGCAGCGTTGTAGGGCAGGTTGGAGACCAGGACGGCGGGAGGAGACCACCCTTCGTCCGCGAGCCACGCGGCAAACGGTTTCTCCAGGACGTCTCCCCGGCGAATCCGGACCTCGGGTCTCCCGGCGAGCTCGCGCTCGAGCGAGTCCGCTCGAAGCGGGTCGATCTCGATGGCGAGGAGGCGGCCGGCGCGATCCGCCAGCGGACGCGTCAGGGCGCCGCCGCCCGGTCCGACCTCGATCACCGTCTCGCCCGGTTCGATCCGGGCCGCTTCCGCGATGCGGACGGCGGTCTCCGAACGAACCAGGAAGTGCTGTCCCCAGCGCTTTCGCGCCGGGATCATTCGACTCTCCGCCGCCCCAGGATCCCCCACCACCACAGGAAGAAGAAGATCGCGACCTCGAAAAGGCCCATCGCGACCATGCCGAGGACGAAGAGACGGTCGCCGGCGCCGGCCAGCTTCGCGAAATTCATTCCGAAGAAGCTCGTGACGAACATGAGCGGCAGGAAGGCCGTGGAGATGACGGTGAGCTTTCGCACGATCTCGGAAAGCTTGTTGTTCTGGACGGAGAGGAAGGCGTCGAGCGTCCCGGTTGCGAGCTCGCGGTAGGTGTCGATCGAGTCGGCGATTCGGATCAGGTGATCGTAGATGTCCTGGAAATAGAAAATGCGGGCGGCATCGAGGATCGGAGGGTCTCTCCTCAGGAGGACGTTGACGGCATCCCGCTCCGGAGCGGCCACCCGGCGAAGCAGCGCGAGGTCCTTCTTGAGCGCCAGGAGCCTCTCCAGATGGACCTGGTCGTAGTGCGCGAAGATTTCATCCTCGATCTGCTGGGATCGCTCGCCCAAGTCGTCCAAGAACAGAAAATAGTCGTCGACGAGCGTGTCGAGGATGTCGTAAAGGAGGCCGGAGACGTCCTTCTTGCCTTCTTCGCGACCGAACCGGGCAAAGATTTTGTCCAGTAATTCGACTTCGGAGTCGTGGGTGACTATCAGGAAGTTCGGACCGATGAAGAAGTCGAGCTCCTGCAGGACCCAGTCGCCGTGGCCGCTCGGCCCGATCCGGTAGAACACCAGGAAGTACTGGTCCCCGTAAATGTCGATCTTGGGGCGTTGGTGCCGGGTCCGGACGTCCTCGATCGCCAGGGGATGGAAGTGAAACTCCCGCTGGAGGGCATCCAGCTCCTTCTCGTTGGGAGCCTGCAGGTCCGCGTAAAGAAAGCCGCCTTTCGCGGCGAGCTGGCCCGCACAGCCGTGGAGCGGGAGCTCCTCCCGGCCGCCGTCCAAGTGAAACAGGATGGCCCGGGGAGCCTGGCGCTCGGCGGGTTTGACGCGTTCGGCCCAGCCAACCTCTCCGGGATCGAGCTCTCGGAGGAGCGCCACGAATCGAGCGTATCAGATGGTAAAATCAGACGGTTCCGGACGAATCGTGCTGCAAGTCCACACCCTCGACAACCGCCGGCTCGAGAACTTTCTCGAGCGACACAAGGCGTACTACGCCTACACCGGCGAGATCGACATCGATCGGTTCCTCCGGGAGATCCTGCAAAAGGCGAACGAATTCGTCCCCTCCGAGGCGGGCTCGATTCTCCTGGACGATCCGATCACGAAGAACTCCGACGACCGGATGGAGAACGATCTCGTTTTCATCGCGACCTACGGCGCGCGCGCGGAGGCGCGGCTGAACAAGCGGATGCACGCCAGGGTCGGAATCGTCGGCCACGTCTACGCGACCGGGGTCGGATACATGACCGACGACGTCCTCCAGGACCCATATTTCTACCCGACGCCCGACTTGCCGGACGACTTCCAGACGCGCTCGGTCGTCTGCGTCCCGATCCGAATCGAGGCCGCGGTCTGCGGCGTGCTGGAGCTCGTGAACAAGACAGGGCCGGGAGGGTTCCGCGAAAAGGATCGCCGGCTGCTCGAGATCTTCGCCGACTACGCGTCGATCTCCATCCAGAACCTCCTCGACGCGCGGCGCGCTTTCGAGGTCGCCAAGCGCGACGGGCTGACCGGCCTCTACAACGAACGCTATCTCCACCTGCGCCTGACCCAGGAGCTCTCCCGAATCTCGCGGGACGGCGGAGACCTCTGCGTGATCTTCCTCGACCTCGACAATCTGAAGTCGGTGAACGACCGCCACGGGCACCTCGCCGGCAGCCAGGTCCTCCGCGAGGTCGGGTATCTGCTGCGCCGCACGGTGACGGACGAGCGGGCCACTCTGACTCGTTACGGCGGAGACGAGTTCGTTCTCATTCTGCCGGGACACGACATGCAGGAAGGCATGGAGGTCGCGCAGTCGATCCGCAACGCGATCCGCGCCTCGACCTTCCTCTCGCGGCCTTACGGTTTCAACGATCCCGCCCTGAACCTGCACGGCGTCCTGACGGCTTCGCTCGGCGTCTCCTCGATCCGGTCGCATGCCACCCCGGGCGCTTCGGTCGAGCAGCAGAAGAACGAGATCCTGAGGTCGGCGGACGCGGCGCTCTATCGCGCCAAGCAGCTCGGCAAAGACCGGTGCATCGGAGCGCGGGAAGAGGACACGCATTTCCCGGCGGCGATGCTCTCGTAGAGCCGGACCTCCCCTATCCACGGGAGGCGCCAACCCGTAGAATGGCGTTTCCCGCAATCATCGAGGATTTGATGCCGACCGTGACGAAGACCGAGCTTTCTCCCCAGGACGTCTTGGACGTTCTCTCACGCCACATTCTCGTGGACGGCTACCACGTCGTGATGGACGTCGAGCGAAGCCGCGGCTCCTATCTCTACGACTCCCGCAGCAACCGGATGCTGCTCGACTTCTTCACGAACTTCGCGACCTACCCGGTCGGCTACAACCATCCGAAGACGGCGGACCCGGAGTACCGCGAACGCCTCCTCCAGGCAGCTCTCGGGAAGCCGACGAACAGCGACACCTACACGACGCTGTACGCCGAATTCGTAGACACCTTTTCGCGGCTCGCGGTGCCTCCCAGCCACGGCCGGCACATGTTCTTCGTCGAAGGCGGATCGCTCGCGGTCGAGAATGCGGTCAAGGCGGCGTTCGACTGGAAAGTCCGAAAGAACCTGGCTCGCGGCATCTCCGGAGAGCTCGGCCGGCAGATTCTCCATTTCGAGAACGCCTTCCATGGGAGATCGGGCTATTCGATCTCGATGACGAACACCGCTGATCCCCGCAAGACGCAATATTTCCCCAAATTCGACTGGCCGCGACTGACCTGCCCGAAACTCTCCTTTCCCGTCACGGCGGAGGTCCTGCGCGACGTCGCGGCCGCCGAGGACCAGGTCGAACGGGAAATCCGCGAGGCGTGCGCCCGCTTCCCCGGCGACATCGCGGCGCTCATCATCGAGCCGATCCAGGGAGAGGGCGGCGACAATCACTTCCGTCCGGAGCTCTTTTCGCGCCTCCGCCGCCTCGCCGATGAGCTCGAGTTTCTCCTCATCTTCGACGAAGTCCAGACCGGCATGGGTCTGACCGGTTCCATGTGGGCGTGGCAGCCCACGGGGGTCGAGCCCGACCTCTTCTGTTTCGGGAAAAAGACCCAGGTCTGCGGCTTCGCGTCGAACGAGCGGATCGAAGAG
>Ga0066709_100003683_pt1 | contig 11897 bp, 11 predicted proteins | sample GraSoiAngelo_158_FD_79665 | JGI IMG/M metagenome (GOLD analysis project Ga0066709, IMG submission 79665) | Grasslands soil microbial communities from the Angelo Coastal Reserve, California, USA - 14_1009_16_30cm | ecosystem: Environmental > Terrestrial > Soil > Grasslands | place: USA... | reverse complement strand
CTCGTGCGGGATGCCGTTGGTGAACACATCCCGGTCGAGCAGATCGATGTCGGAAAGTTGCACGACTCCTCCTACGAGGTCGCGGCGGCGACGCCGGCGGACAGGTTCTCGACCGTCTCGATGTACTCCTCGACCAGCTGGAACATCACGTCCCGCACTGGCTGCACCTTCTTCATGCGACCGACGATCTGGCCGACGGGCGCGAACGCCAGGTCCTTGCGGTGCGAGCGGGCGATGCGGGCGTTCGCCTCAGCGGTGAGGATGTTCTGCAGCGGCATGCCCAAGGGCCCCGGACCGGCGGGGTCCTCCCATGCGTCGGTCCACGAGTTGCGCAGCATGCGGGCCGGTTTGCCTGTGTAGCTGCGGGACCGGACCGTGTCGGACGACGACGCCGCCAGCATGTTCTCCACCGACTCGGGGCTCGAGTTGCTCTCGGCCGTGGTGAGCCAGAACGAGCCCATCCACACGCCCTGGGCGCCGAGCGACAACGCGGCAGCGATCTGCCGGCCGGAACCGATGCCGCCGGCGGCGAGCACCGGCGTCGGGCTCACCGCGTCGACGACCTCCGGCACGAGCACCATCGTCGCGACCTCGCCGGTGTGCCCGCCTGCCTCGTAGCCCTGGGCCACGATGATGTCGACGCCGTTGTTGACGTGCCGCTGCGCGTGCTGCGCCTTGCCGGCCAGCGCCGCGACCTTGATGTCGCGCGTGTGCGCCTCCTCGATCACATCGACCGGCGGCGACCCGAGCGCGTTCGCCAGGAGCTTGATCGGATGGGCGAACGCGACCTCGAGATGGCGACGGGCCACGTCCTCGGCCCACCCGAGCACGCCGCCCACCTGCTCGCCCTCGGGCAGGGGTGGCAGCTCGAAGCGCGCCATCAGCTCGTCGACGAACTTCCAGTGCTCTTCGTCGATCATCGAGCGGATCTGCCCGAGCAGCTCCTCGGGCGTGGCGCCGTGCACGTCGACCGACTTCTGCGGCATGACCGTGTCGACGCCATAGGGCCGGCCGTCGACGTGCTCGTCGATCCAGTCGAGCTCGATCTCGAGCTGCTCGGGGCTGTACCCGACCGCACCGAGGACACCGAGTCCGCCGGCCTTGCTCACTGCGGCGACCACGTCGCGGCAGTGGGTGAAGGCGAAGATCGGGTACTCGATGCCGAACACGTCGCACAGTGCGGTGCGCATGGCCGCTCCCCTCGTCTTTAGTAACGATCGTGATATAAACAGCCCCGTGGCCAAGACGCAACAGGAACGGCGCGAGGACACCCGGCAGCGGCTGTTGAGCGCGGCGCGCGACGTCATTGCCGAGCGCGGCGTGGCCGGCGCGTCGATCGACGCGCTGGCCGAGGCGGCCGATCGCACATCGGGCGCGCTGTACGCGCAGTTCGGCAGCAAGGAGGGCCTGCTGCTGGCGTTGCTCGACCACTGGAAGGACGCGACGTCGGGCGCGATCGCGGCCGACTTCTCCTCCACCGCCGACCTGGACGCGCGGCTCGACTCGCTCTGGCGCAACTTCGTCGACCCGCCGGCCGATGGCGGGGACTCGTGGCTGCTGCTCGAGCACGAGCTGTGGCTCTACGCGTGCCGGACGCCCGCCGTGCGCACGCCGGTCGCGGCGCGCTACGAGCGAGCCCGTCGCCACCTCGCCACCGCGCTGCCGACCGACGAGGCCGGCGTGGGCACGCTGGTGATCGCGCTGATGATCGGCCTCGAGATGCAGCGCCGGCTCGACCCGGACGCGGTCAGCGACGAGCTGGCCCGCGCCGGGCTCCGCACCTTGCTTTCAGCAACGACGTAGCCGACGCCGGCGTATCTGCGCCGGCATGCTGTGACATCCTGTCAGCGTTCTCGTGACGGGAGGCAATCGTGGCGTGGGACTTCTCGACTGAGCCGGAGTTCCAACAGCAGCTCGACTGGGTCGAGCAGTTCTGTCGAACCGAGATCGAGCCGCTCGACCTCGTCTTCCCCGGCGCGGCATGGTCGCGCCATCCGAAGGCGAAGGCGCTCGTCGCCCCGCTGAAGCAACAGGTGAAGGACCGTGGGCTGTGGGCGCTGTTCCTCGACAAGGAGCTCGGTGGCCCCGGCTTCGGGCAGCTGAAGCTCGCGCTGCTGAACGAGATCCTCGGTCGCTACGGCTCGGCGCCGATCATGTTCGGCACCGCGGCCCCCGACACCGGCAACATGGAGATGCTCGCCGCGTACGGCACCGACGAGCAGAAGCAGCGGTGGCTGTACCCGCTGATGAACCAGGAGATCTTCTCGGCCTACTCGATGACCGAGCCGCAGGGCGGATCCGATCCCAACCTCTTCAAGACGCACGCGGTCCGCGACGGCGACGAGTGGATCATCAACGGCGAGAAGTGGTTCACGAGCGCCGGCCGTCGGGCCGACATCCTCTTCGTCATGTGCACGAACGGCATGTACGTCGTGCCGCGCGAGACACCGGGCGTCGAGATCATGGACTACCCGCAGACGCACAACCACGTCCGCTACAACGACGTTCGCGTGCCGGTCGACCACCTGCTCGGGCCGGAGGACGGCGCCAAGGTGCTGGCCCAGCGACGGCTCGGCGGTGGGCGCATCCACCACGCGATGCGGACGGTCGCCCAGGTCAAGCGGGCCTTCGACATGATGTGCGAGCGAGCGCTCAGCCGCGAGTCGCACGGCAAGGTCATCGCCGATCACCAGATGGTGCAGGAGGCGATCGCCGACTCCTACGCCGAGATCAACATGCTTCGGCTGCTGGTGCTCTGGACGGCGTGGACCATCGACAACTCGAGCACGCAGGAGTCAAGGACGCAGATCGCGGCGTGCAAGTACACCTGCGCCAAGGTGCTGCGCGACGTCACCTATCGCGCGCTGCACATCATGGGCTCGCTCGGCACGACGAACCTCACGCCGCTGCAGGCGATGTGGGCGACCGCGCCGACAATGGCGATCGCTGACGGGGTCGACGAGGTGCACAAGGTGACGGTTGCCCGCAACGTGCTCAAGGGATACGAGCCCCACGACGGGCTCTGGCCGACCGAGTACATCCCGGCCAAACACGAGCAGGCCAAGAAGAAGTTCGCGGAGATCCTCGCGACCGACTCGGACCTCGCGGCGTGGGCCGACCGGGCCGAGAAGGCGTTCCGCCGCGGCTGACTCCGGCTCAACCGTCGAACCCGTGGCCTGACAATCGACCCGCCCGATTAGCGTCTCGCGCGGTGCCGGACCGGATCCGTCGACATGACCATGACGCCGGCGGCGATGCGTCCGTGCTCGCCGACAAGGCCGCCGTGCGCGACGAGGTGTGGTCGGCCCTGCGAACGGCGAAAGCGGCGCGGTTCCCCGGCACCGAGGGACGGATCCCGAACTTCGTCGGCGCCGAACGGGCGGCCGAACGGTTGCGCGACACCGACGAATGGCACGCGGCGGCGACGGTCAAGGCGAACCCCGACTCGCCGCAGCTTCCCGTTCGCCAACGTGCGCTCGAGGACGGCAAGACGGTGTTCATGGCCGTCCCGCGGCTGGCCACCGACCAACCGTTCTTGCTGCTCGATCCGAGCTCGCTCACAGTCCCGCCGCGACGGGCGGCGTCGATCACCGGCGCGTCCCGTCACGGCCGGCCGATCCGGATCGACGACCTCGAACCGGTCGACCTGGTCGTCGTCGGGTGTGTCGCGGTGTCGCCCGACGGCTCCCGACTGGGCAAGGGCGGTGGCTTCAGCGACCTCGAGTACGCGCTGGCGTGCGAGGCGGGGCTCATCGGCAGCGCGACCATCGTCGCGACGACACTGCACGAGGTGCAGGTCGTCGACGACGGCCGCATCCCGGTGACCGCGCACGACTTCCGCCTCGACATGATCGTCACGCCGGAACGGGTGCTGCGATGCCGGCGGGCCGACCGCGATCGGCGGCCGACTGCGATCCGATGGGAGGAGCTCACCGACGACAAGATCACGTCGATCCCGGTGCTCGAGACGATGCGCCGGGACCGGACCCGCCAATGAGCGAGCGCAGCGAGCCGGCGTCGTACGACGCGGTCGTCGTCGGCGCGTCACTCGGTGGCCTCACGTCGGCCGCGCTGCTGGCCGAACGGGGTCGTCGCGTCGCGGTCGTCGACGCGCTCGAGCAACCGGGTGGTCGGTGCGGCTCTGTCGAGTACCACGGCTACCAGATCGCGTTCGGACACCGCGACGGGCACGGCGTCGGCGACAACGTCTTCGGGCTGCCGTTGCACTTCGTCGCCGCGGCGGAGGCGGCCGGGGCGGAGATCCATCCCCGCCCCCTCGCCGGCGGCATGCGGATCCACCGGCTTCCGGCCCGGACGTCGGCCGACCTCCACCTCGGTGGGCGCCCCGACGTCGACCGCGTCGAGGGCGCACGCGAGACGGTGCATGTCCTCACTGGCCGCGAGGTGGTGACCGACGAGACGGCGCGTGCGTATCTCGCCGCCATGCGCCGGCTCGGCTCGATGTCGGACAACGAGCAACGGGAACAGCTACAGGTGACGCTGGGCGAGTGGCTCGACCACAACGTCGACGACACCATCGTGCGCGCTGCGATCCTTCAGGTCGGCGAGGTCATGTTCCCGTCACCGGCAGAGCACACGTCCGTCGGTCGGCTCGGAGCGTTCCTCCAGGAATCGCGTGCCTACGGGTCCCGCGGCTTCTATCCGGAGGATCCCGACGCGGCCGGCATGCAGGGTCTCGTCGCGCCGTGGGTGCGCGTCATCGAGCAGCACGGCGGCGAGCTGTGGTCGGGTTGGGAGCCCATCGAGATCGTCGTCGAGCACGGCCGGGTGACCGGTGTCGTCGCCGTCAACGCCGCGAACCTCGTGCAGGAGTTCGCGGCGCCGGTCGTGGTCACCGACTACCCAGGTTGGCGGCTGCTCGACATCATCGACGCGGACGCGCTCCCGTCGGGGTTCGCCGACGACGCTCGTCGCATGCTCGATCACAGCAACGACTTCGCCGGCTGGTGGGCTGGGCTCAGCCGCCTGCCGACGAGGCGCGGCGACGGCCGCGTGGAGGACATGCCTGGCTGGCACCGCATCTTGTGGGGCGAGCAGGCCGTAAAGCGATATCACGGCGCGTTCCAGTTCGCGTCGTGTCACTCGGCCACGATCGCGCCGCCGGGCAAGCATCTGCTCGAGGTCGTGATCTCGCACTGGGGCGAGGGCGAAGGGAAGCGTTGGCGGACGTGGCGCGATGCGAAGGCCGCGGTCGATCGCATCCTCGACTACGTGCGTTGGTACTACGTCGACATCGACGACTGCGTCGAGTGGTCCCGCTACCAGTACCTGGCCGGGCCCGAGATGCGGGCGTGCTACCTCAAGCCCGTCGCCCGCCACCCCGTCAAGGTCGCGACCGTGGACGGCCTGTACCTGGTCGGGTCGACATCCGAGGGCCGCGGCGCGTACCAGGACCTCGAGTGCGAGGTGGCGATGGAGGCCGTCGCGCTGATCGAAGCGGAGCGAGTGCAGTGAGCCCGCTCAGCGGGTTGAGGCCTTGGCCCGGCTGCGGCCGTTCTTGCCGGCGTCGGCCGTCGTCGACTGGCCGCGCACGTCGTCTTGGAGCTGCTCGACCGCGGCGCACAGGGCGTCGACCTTCGCGTTGAGCGCGACCAGCTGCGACTGCGCCCCAGCGGCGTCGCCTGCGCCATCCTTCAGCTGCGAGTAACACGACTGCAGCAGCCGGGCGCTGTCGTGCTCCTCGGCGATGTACCGCCCGAGCAACTCACCGGTGCGTATGTCGATCGAATGGTCCTTGAACACATCGTCGAACAGGGTGAGCACACGCCCCTCGAGGTCGCACAGCCCGAGCTTCTCGAACTTCTCGACGTCGGACCGGTCCGACGACGCGATCGCCATGACCTTCTCGAAGCCGGGATCGTCCTTCTGGCGGAGCTCGTAGCCCAACTCGTTGATCCGCTTCGCGAACGCCATCCCGTGCTCGCCCTCGCGGGCCGCGACCGTCTGCAGCACGCCGCGGACGTCGGGGTTGCGCGTCGTCTCGATCCACGCGCCGAGGTAGCAGTGCGCTCGTGACTCGGCGAGCGAGATCCCGTTGAGCAACCCGAGGTAGCTGGGCTTGTCGGACATGGTCGTTCCTCCCCGTCAGCCGTCGCCGCGACGATAGGCCAGACTGTGAACCCATGACGGTCAGCGCGGTCGTCGAGGACGGCGTCCTGGTCGTGACGCTCGACGACGGCAAGATGAACGCGATCAACCACGACCTGCTCGACGGGCTGCACGACGCGCTCGACCGGGCTGTCGACGAGGCCGGCGCGGTCTGTCTTCGGGGCAACGACCGTGCGCTCTCCGCCGGCTTCGACCTTTCGGTCATGACCGGGCCGCCCGACGGGATGCGAGCACTCGTCACCGCCGGCGCCGAGTGGATCATGCGGCTCTACCTCCATCCGCAGCCGACGGTCGTGGCCGTCACCGGACACGCGTTGGCCGCCGGCGCGCTCGTCCTCCTGGCGTGCGACACCCGCATCGCGGCGGACGGGCCGTCGAAGATCGGTCTCAACGAGGTCGCCATCGGGCTGGCGCTGCCCGCGTTCGCGTCCGAGCTGGCGTTGGCGCGACTGTCGAAGCGATACCTGACGCGGGCCACCGTCCAGGCCGAGGTGTTCGACCCAGCCGGCGCGATGGCCGCCGGCTACGTCGACCGCATCGCCGACGACTGCGTGGCGGACGCGCTCGCAGAGGCCAAGCGGCTCAGCGAGCTCCGGCGCGGCGCGTACGCGAGGACGAAGCGGTCGATCCGAAAGCCGATGGTCGAGCACGTGCTCCAGTTCCTCGACCACGACCTCGCCGAGCTCATCATCGAACGCTGACGCGCCCGCTCTTCTTCTTCATCGCGGCGCGGCGCGAGACTGCCGCCCGTGCGGTTCCACCCCGATCCCGAGCCGATCACCGACGACGACGCGACCATCCGGGCCGGCGTGGCCGGTGTGCCGGTGGCGCCGCTCCTCGCCGCGGTCGCCCACCTCACCGGCGACACGACGATCCTGCGCGACGAGCTCGTCCCCGACCTCACCATGCTGTTGGACCCCGAAGGCGGCTACACGCCGGAGCAGGCCGCCGCCGGACGAGAGCTCGCCGCGGCGGCCCTCATCCGCCATCGCGACTCGGGGAGCAAGCCCGCGGCCCCGCCCGACGACGTCCACCTGCGCCGGCTGGTCGCCTTCGTGGCCGGCGGCACGGTCGACGACGACTACCTCCCGCTGCTCGAGGAGGAGCTCGCTCTCGACGGCACCGACCTCCGGGCGCCGCGCTGGCGGGCCGCCGAGCTCGCGCCGCAGCGGGAGCTCCGGGTGGGGATCGTCGGTGCCGGCATGTCGGGCATCGCGGTGGCGCATCGGCTGCGACAGGCAGGCGTCCCGGTGGTGATCTTCGAGAAGAACGACGACGTCGGTGGGACCTGGCTGGAGAACGACTACCCGGGCTGCCGCGTCGACGTCCCGAACCACTTCTACAGCTACTCGTTCGCGCAGAGTCCGGACTGGCCGCAGTTCCACTCGACCCAGCCGGTGCTGCTCGACTACTTCCGCGCCTGCGTCGACCAGTTCGACCTGCGCGACTCGATCCGCTTCGGCACCGAGGTCACCGACGCCCGCTGGCGCGACGACGACCAACGGTGGGACGTGCACACGAACGACGCCGACGGTCCGGCCGTGCACGAGGTGGACGTGCTGGTGAGCGCGGTCGGTCAGCTCAACCGGCCGTTGATGCCGGACGTCGCCGGCATCGAGTCCTTCGCCGGGCCCTGGTTCCACTCGGCCCGCTGGGAGCACGACGTCGACCTCGACGGCAAGCGGGTCGCGGTGCTCGGCACCGGTTGCAGCGCGGTGCAGTTCCTCCCCCATGTCGCCGAACGAGCCGCGCACCTCACCATCTACCAGCGAACCGCGCCGTGGCTGCTGCCGGTGCCGGTGTACCAGGACGACCTGCCTGAGACCATGCGCTGGCTCCTCCGTCACGTTCCGGACTTCGCGCGGTGGGACCGCGCGTTCATCTTCGCCCGCACGCAGGAAGGGCTTCTGCCGCTCGCGACCGTCGACCCCGCGTGGGAGCCCAAGGATCGCTCCGTCAGCGCGGCCAACGACATGCTGCGCGAGCTGCTGACCGCCTACATCGACTCCGTCGTGCCCGACGGCGAGCTCCGGTCGCAGGTGCTGCCCGGGTACCCACCGGTCGCCAAGCGGGTCGTGCTCGACAACGGCGTCTACCCGGCGATGCTCCAACGGCCCGACGTCACCCTCGAGAGCACCGGCATCGCCGCGATCACACCGGCCGGTGTCCGCACGGTCGACGGCGTCGACCACGAGCACGACGTCCTGATCTACGGCACCGGCTTCCAAGCCTCGAAGTTCCTCACGCCGATGCGCGTGCTCGGCACGCGCGGTGCCGATCTGCACGGGCGCTGGGGCGGCGACGCCCGCGCCTACCTCGGTCTCACCGTTCCGGACTTCCCGAACCTGTTCCTGATGTACGGGCCGAACACGAACATCGTGATCAACGGCAGCATCATCTACTTCTCCGAGTGTGAGGCGAACTACATCGTCGAGAGCGTGCGCCTCCTGCTGGAGACCGGACTGCAGTCCATGGACTGCCGGACCGACGTGCACGACGCTTACAACGAGCGCATCGACGCCGGCAACCGAACACGCGCGTGGGGCTGCTCCGACGTCAACAGCTGGTACAAGAACGAGTTCGGGCGCGTGGCCCAGAATTGGCCGTTCAACCTCCTCGACTACTGGAAGCAGACCCGCGCGCCGGTCGCGTCGGACTACGAGATGCGCTGAACCGGACCGACGGCGCGATGCTCTCGCCATGGAGCAACGGATCTCACTGGTCACGCTCGGCGTGCGCGACGTCGACCGGGCCCGGGCCTTCTACGAGGCGCTCGGTTGGTCGGGCGAGTCACCCGACGGCGATGTCGTGTTCTTCCAGGCCGGCGGCATGATCGTGGCGCTCTGGGGCCGCGACAAGCTCGCGGCTGACAGCGTGGTCGACGACACCGGCGGATGGGGCGGCGTCACCCTCGCCTACAACGCTGCGTCTCCGGCCGATGTCGACCGGGTCCTCGCCGAGGCCGACGCCGCGGGCGCGACCATCGGTCGACCGGGCGCCACCACGTTCTGGGGCGGCTACTCGGGCATCTTCGTCGACCCCGACGGTCACCCGTGGGAGGTCGCCCACAACCCCGGTTGGGTCCTGCGGGACGACGGGTCCGTCCACCTGCGCTGACGCGGTCGAAAACCACCTGAGGGTTCGGGACACCCTTGCGGTACCGTCGCCCGAATGCCGCTCTGGTGCCCGTCGTGCGGCAAGCCGTGGGAGGGGCGACAGATCTGCCCCGACTGCCTGACCGACCTCGTCAGCGATCCCACCGCGACGATCGCCTGTCCGCGGTGCGGGAAGGTGTGGCCGGCTCGGATGCAGTCGTGCCCGAGCTGCCTGGCCGAGCTCCGCGTCGACCCGATCGAGCTCGCCGACGCGATCTCCGACGCGATCGCGGTCGGTGCCCGCCTGCCCCGCCCACCGGGGCTCCCGGCGTTCCGCGCCGGTCCGGACTGCACATTGCTGCGGCTCGCGGCCGGCGGTGGTCTCGTGTTCGCCGGGCCGGACGGGCTCGTCGAGGCGACGATCGCGAGCCCGGGACACCGCGCCGTTCCGCCGCTGACGTGTGAGGACGTCGACGGCGCGATGCTGTTCCGCCTCGTCGAGTACGAGGCGGCCGACGACGCGCTCGTCGCCCGCGACGCAGCCGACGATCCGTTGGGGACGTACCTCGCGGTCTCCGGCTCGTCGCCGCTCTCGATCGCCGTCGACGTGCGGGACGAGACGAGCGCACCGGTCGCGCGGCTGCAGCGCGCCGCGCACGCAGCTGGCTACTCGCTCGTCGCGACCGGGGGTGCCGTCATCGCGGAGTGCCACGTCGACGACGTCGCGCACGACGGGTGGATCGACGACGAGTGGTCGTTCCGCCCGACGGTCGAGCACCTACCACTGCAACCGTTCGCGGCCGTCGCCCTCGTGCTCGCGGCCAAGGTGCTCATCGGCCGCGCTGAGCCGGCCCCGCACCACGAGGACCGGCCCGATGTCGATGCGTGACCGCATCGGCGGCGTCGTGCGCGGCGTCTTCGGATCGCTCGACGCGTACAACTACCGCCTCTTCTTCTTCAGCGAGCTGGTCTCCCACACCGGATCGTGGATGCAGACCATGGCCGAGGCCTGGCTGGTCCTGACCCTGACCCACAGCGGTGCCGCGGTCGGTGCCACGTTCGCCTTCCGCTTCCTACCAGTGCTGTTGTTCGGCCTGTGGGGCGGCGCGATCGTCGACCGCTACGACCGCCGCAAGGTGCTGCTGGTGACGCAGTCGCTCGCGGCCGTGCTCGCCGTGGGCCTGTGGCTCGTCGTCCTCGCCGGCGTCGTCCACGTGTGGATGGTGTACGGCCTCGCCATCTGCCTCGGTCTGGTCACCGTCGTCGACGAGCCCGCCCACAACGCGTTCGTCGAGGAGATGGTCGGTCGGGACCACCTCCGGAACGCGGTCGCGCTCAAGAGCGCGGTGTCCAACTCGGCCCGGATCACGGGACCCGCGATCGCCGGCCTCCTGATCGGCTCGGCGGGTGCGGCGTGGGTGTTCTTCGTCAATGCCGTCTCGTTCGTGGCCGTGGTCATCGCGCTCGCGGTCATGCGGCGATCCGAGTTGCGACCGGTGTCGCGGAGCAGGGAGCGCCCGCGGGTCCGAGAAGGGATCGCCTACGCCTGGCGCATCACCGAGATCCGCTCGACGATCCTTCTGGTCGCGGTGGTCGGCACGCTCGTCTACAACTTCCCGACGTTCCTCACTCTGCTGGCCCGCGACACCTTCCACGGCGGCGCCGGTCTGGCCGGGCTGCTGATGGCGGTGCTCGGGATCGGGACCATCATCGGAGCGCTCACCGCGGCCCACCGATCGCGACTCACGTCGCGCACGGTGGTCACGTCGGCCGCAGCACTCGGCCTCTCGCTGGTCGTTGCTGCCGCGTTGCCGACCGAGCGACTGGTGACGGTCGCACTCGTGCCAGTGGGCGCGCTCGCCGTCTTCTTCGGCGCGACCTCCAACGCCCACATGCAGCTGTGGTCGGCGCCGGCGTTCCGCGGCCGGGTCATGGCCATCTACACGCTGCTGACGCTCGGGACGACCGTGGTCGGCGGGCCGTTCATGGGTTGGGTGTGCCAGCACTGGAGTCCCCGGGCCGGGCTCGGGGTCGCGGGTGTCGCGACCGTCGTCGCCGCCATCAGCCGCGCCGTCCCGGCTCGGCGGCCCAGCGACGTCGACGTCACGCGCGCCGCGGCGCCCGCCGCGATCGACTTCGCCGGCTAGGCGATGCGGTGATGGCGACGTAGATCGTGCTGGTCCGCCACGGCGAGACTGCGTGGACGCGCAGCGGCCAGCACACGAGCCGAAAGGATGTCCCGCTCACCGATGCGGGGACGGGCCAGGCCGAGGCGATCGGTCGCCGACTCGGCCACCGGACGTTCGATCTCGTGCTGACGAGCCCGCTGGCGCGCGCGATCGAGACCTGCCGGTTGGCCGGTTTCGGCCGTGTGGCCGTGCGATCGCCCGACGTGACGGAGTGGGACTACGGCGCCTACGAGGGCCGCACGACTGCCGACATCCGCGATGAGATGCCGCGGTGGTCGCTGTGGCGCGACGGCGTCCCGGATGGCGAAGCAGCAGCAGACGTCGGCGCGCGGGCCGATCGCGTCATCGCCCGTCTCCGAGATGTCCAGGGCGAGGCACTCGTGTTCTCGCACGGCCACTTCCTGCGCGTGCTCGCGTCGCGCTGGTTGGAACTCGAACCGGCCGGCGGCCGCCTCTTCGCGCTGGCGCCGGCCAGCATCAGCGT
>Ga0066709_100003682_pt1 | contig 11898 bp, 13 predicted proteins | sample GraSoiAngelo_158_FD_79665 | JGI IMG/M metagenome (GOLD analysis project Ga0066709, IMG submission 79665) | Grasslands soil microbial communities from the Angelo Coastal Reserve, California, USA - 14_1009_16_30cm | ecosystem: Environmental > Terrestrial > Soil > Grasslands | place: USA... | reverse complement strand
GTAATCGCGTAATCGCGTAATCGCGTAATCGCGTAATCGCGTAATCGCGTAATCGCGTAATCGCGTAATCGCGTAATCGCGTAATCGCGTAATCGCGTAATCGCGTAATCGCGTAATCGGGTAATTGGATAATCGGGTAATTGGATAATTGAGCAATCAATTCCTCGATTACCCAATTACCCAATTACCCAATTACCCAATTACCCAATTATCCAATTCTCATGTTCTCTCCAGGTCCCAATGATCGACGATGCCGACAATGCCCGCGTCCACGGGCGGCTCGACCGGATAAAACGGAAAACTTGCTTCCTTGCCGCGCACGAAGAACACCTCTTCGCCGACGCCGGCGCCGACGGCATCGACCGCAACCAGCGGTCGGCCTGCCGGCTGCCGGTCGGGCGTCAACGGCTGCACGACGAGCAGCTTGATGCCGGTGAGGTTCTCGTCCTTGCGTGTGACGACGACGTCGCCGATGACTCGCGCGAGCTGCATCAGTCGCTGACCTCGATCGCGTCGATGATGCCGACGATGGCGGCGTCGACCGGACAGTCTTTCATGCCGGACGCCATGCGCGCCGAGCTGCCGCTGACAATGAGCACCGTTTCTCCGACTCCGGCATCGACGGTATCGACGGCGACGAGATAGTTGCCGTCCGCTTTGCCGCCGGGATCAATTGGCCGCGCCACCAGCAGCTTGTTGCTCACGAGCCGCGGATCCTTTCGTGTGGCGACGACCGTTCCGACAATTTTCGCGAGAAGCATTCCCTACGCTTTCACCGCCGTGGCCTTGCCGATCGGCAGCGCGTCCTCGAGGTTGGCGTGCGGGCGCGGGATGACGTGCACCGAGACGAGCTCACCGACGCGCCGCGCCGCCGCGGCGCCTGCGTCGGTCGCCGCCTTCACGGCCGCGACGTCGCCGCGCACGATCGCCGTCACGTAGCCGGCGCCGATCTTCTCCCAGCCGACGAGCGTGACCTTTGCCGCCTTCACCATCGCATCGGCGGCCTCGATCATCGCGACCAGCCCCTTGGTTTCGACCATCCCTAACGCCTCGCCCATTGTCGTCTCCTTCGTAACGGCTGTGTCAGTGGCGTCCGCCTTCAGGCGGATATCCGAAACATCAGCGACGCGATATCCGGCTCGAGCCGGACGCCACCGGCGGGATGGAGCATCAGCCAGTCGCCGTTTCAGCGCAAGTTCTTTATCGCGTCTTCAATCAGGGCCGAGAGTTCGCGGTATGTTAACCGAATTTCTCCATCGGTCTCCGCCGCAGCCTTCGGCGAAACGTCGGGCACGAGCCGCGAGCCGGGACTCGACGGCGCCTGCACGATCTGACAGGTTGCGGCATCCTCGACGACCGCGTCCTCGGCGCAGATCGGCGCCGGCGCTTTGATGCCGTACGTGTCGCGCAGCCCCTGCAGCCGAATCACTTCCTGGCGCGAGATCAGGTTCTCTCGGCCGAGCAGCCGCGCGACGAGGCTGATCTTCGCGAAGTGCTCGACCGTCTCCATCTTGTAGTACGCCGAGTACAGATCCGCGCCGACGGTGAGCGCGCCGTGATTGGCGAGCAGCATCCCGTCGTGCGCCTTGATGTACTTCCGCACCGCTTCCGGCAACTCGCTCGTCGACGGCGTCGCGTACTCCGCGATCGGAATGCTGCCGAGCGTCGTCAGCACCTCGGCGAGCACGGCGCGATCGAGCGGAATGCCGGCGACGGCGAACCCGGTGGCCGTCGGCGGATGCGCGTGGACGACCGCCTGCACGTCGGGCCGCTGGCGGTACACCTCGAGGTGCATCAGCATTTCGGACGATGGATCGCGATCGCCCTGCAGCTTGCGCCCGTCGAGGTCGGTGATGCACATCAGGTCGGGCGTCATGAATCCCTTGCACACGCCTTTGGGCGTCATGAGCAGCCGATCCGATCCGAGCCGGACGCTGATGTTGCCGTCGTTCGACGCGGTATAGCCGCGGGCGTACAGGCGGCGGCCGACCTCGACGATGTCGGCGCGCAGCGCGGATTCCATGGTCATGCGGTACGAGCGCGGTATTTGTCGCGGCAGATCTCCGAGCAGAAGAACACGCGGCCGTGGCCGTCGGCGATCGACAGCGCGCGATCCGGCAGGACGAACGTTCCGCAGATGGGATCGCGCGCCATCTGCACGCGGCGCTGCGACGCGCCCGCTCCGCGCGGCTGTCCGCTGATCCCGTCGATGATGCCGCCAATCAGCCGTCCGGCGGCGCGGACGGCGAGCGTCAGCAGGATGGAGATGAGCAGGAAGCGCAGAATCATGATCCCGGCTTTTGCGTGCCGCCGGCGCCGGGATGCGCCGACTGCAGGCTGTCGAGCGCCCGCTTCGCCGCCTGCGCTTCGGGAGTGTCCGGCGCGATCTCGAGCACCTGCTGCCAGGCCTCGGTCGCGCCCTGCAGATCCTGTTTGCCGAACGCCTTGACGATGCCGACGTTCAACAGCGTCTTGGCGTGCTTCGGATCGAGTTTCAGCGATTTGTCGAACTGCTCGAGCGCCTTGTCCGGCTGGTTCGTGTAGTAGTAGCACACGCCCAGATCGGTGCTGACGTTCACGTCGTTCGGATTCAGCTTCAGCGCGTCGGTGTACCACTTCACCGCCTCGTCGTATCGCTCGGCGTCGAAGTACAGGTTCGCGAGCTCGACGCGCGGCTTCGGATTCGAAGCCTCGCGATCGGCAACGGACTTCAGTGCGTTCACCTGCGTCTCGTCGAGCACGGCGGCGCGGGTCGTGCCCTGCGTGGAGGCAGCCGCGATCGGCTGCTGAGGCGCAGCCGCCGGAAGCGGACGTCCGCCGGCTTGCTGCGAGCCGATGATCCAGCCCGCGATCAAGCCGAAAAGCACGCCGGCGATTCCGTACGCGATCGCATCTGATCTCATTCGGAGCCGTCGATCATAGCACTTGAAGATACTCGCGGACGACCGTCGCGAGGCCGACGAAGACCGCGCGCGAGATGATCGCGTGGCCGATCGAGACCTCATCGAGGAAGGGCAGCTCGCGGAACAGAACGAGGTTCGACAAATCCAAATCGTGGCCGGCGTTCACGCCGACGCCGAGCGTATGCGCGAGCTGAGCGGCTTCCACGTACCGCGCGAACGAGCGGCGTCCTTCGTCGACTCCGCGCTCGAACGCGCGCGCGAACGGCTCGGTGTAGAGCTCGACGCGGTCCGCGCCGACCGATGCCGCCCACCGAATCGGATCCGCAACGGCGTCGACGAACAGACTCACGCGTACGCCGCGCGCGTGCAGTTGTTCGATCACGACAGGCATCCGTTCCGTCGCCGCCCCGGGCTGCCATCCGGCCTGGCTCGTAATCTCTCCAGGCACGACCGGAACGAGCGTGGACTGCGTGGGACGCACTTCCTCGACGAGCGTGAGCAGCTCCGGCCTCGGATCGCCTTCGATGTTGTACTCGACGCCGGGCGCCCGCTCGCGCAGCCGGCGCGCGATGTCGCGCACGTCATCCGGCGTGATGTGGCGCCGGTCGGCGCGCGGATGGACCGTGATGCCAGGCGCGCCGGCCGCGACGCAGACATCGACCGCCTCGAGCACGCTCGGCGCGTGGCCGCCGCGCGAGTTGCGCAGCGTCGCGACCTTGTTGACGTTGACGGAGAGTCGAATCACCTAACCCAGATGTTCTTTGACAACGTCCACGATCTCCTGGGCCCAGGCGCGAATCTCGTCCTGCTGCTTTCCTTCCAGCATCACGCGCAGCAGCGGCTCGGTGCCCGAATAGCGGACGAGCAGGCGTCCCTGGCCCGCCACTCGCGATTCGACGCGCGAGATGACGCTCGCGATCGGCGGAACTGTCTTCAGATCCGCCTTTTCGCGCACGCGGACGTTGAGCAGCACCTGTGGATACGTGAAGAGATCCGACGCGAGATCCGCGAGCGCGCGTCCCGTCAGCGCGATGGTCCGAAGCACGTTCAGCGCGGTGCACAGGCCGTCGCCCGTGAACAGATAATCCGAAAAGATGATGTGGCCCGATTGTTCGCCGCCGAGCGACAAGCCGCGGTTCAGCATTTCCTCCATCACATACTTGTCGCCGACCGAGCAGCGCACGAGATCGATGCCGAGCGGCTTCAGCGCGAGCTCGAGGCCGATGTTGCTCATCACGGTTGCCACGATCGCGTTGCCCTTCAGCCGTCCTTCACGCTGGAGCTGACGAGCGCACATCAACAGCACCGCGTCGCCGTCGACGATCCGGCCGCGATCGTCGACGAAGATGGCGCGGTCGCCGTCGCCGTCGAACGCGACGCCCATCCGGCATCCGTGCTCGACGACGGTCCGCCCGAGCGCCTCCGGGTGCGTCGACCCGCAATTCAGGTTGATGTTCCGGCCGTCGGGCTGGTTGCCGATGATGGTCAGGGCGAAGCCGAGACTGCGGAACAATTCCGGCGCCGCCGCAGCCGTCGCTCCGTTCGCGCAGTCGATCGCGAGCGCGAACCCCGCGAGCCGCGGCGCTTCGGGAAACACGGCGCGCAGATGATCGAGATAGGCGCCGACCAGATCGACGTGCGGCACCGATCCCGCGTCGCCGCCCTTCGCGTGCCACGACGAATCCGCGACGATGGCCTCGACCTCGCGCTCGACGCCCTCGGTGAACTTCTCGCCTTTGCCCGAGAACACCTTGATGCCGTTGTCCTCGTACGGATTGTGCGACGCCGAGATGACTACTCCCGCGTCGTAGCCGTGCGTACGCGTGAGATACGCCACGGCCGGCGTGGGAACGACGCCGGCGCTCGTGACCGCCGCGCCTTCCCCGCGCGCGCCGTGCGCCAGCTCGCGCTCGATCCACGCGCCCGATTCGCGCGTGTCGCGGCCGACCAGCAGCCGGGGCCCTTTCGCGGCATCCGACCGCTCGCGGCCCGACGTCATCGCGCGCACGAGCGCTGCGCCCAGCCGCCGGACGGTCGGAGGATCGAGCGGGTAACGGCCGGCGACGCCGCGGACGCCGTCGGTGCCGAACAACTTCGGAACGGTGGCTTCGCTATTGGCCACGACTGATTCGCACCTGGACGACAGAAGGCTCGATGCGCGTCACGCCCGCTTCGCGTTTGACGTCCGCATACACGGTCAACGGGTACAGTCCGGTCCCGAGGCCCGCGACGTCGACGAACGCCCGCACATCGTCGCTCTGAAGACGCGCCAGCGCCTCGCGGCTGCCGCGCAGCGACACGTTCACCGTCGAGGGATCGGCTTGCGCCACCAGAGTCGCCCCAAGGTTGCTGAGATGCACCGGCTGGTTGTGCAGCGTCCGCTCGAGCGGCGCCGGCTGGATGTCGATGGTCACGATCGCCGAGCGCGCGCTCTTCAGCCGCAGGGCGGGATCGAGCACGCCGACGGTGACCGTTTCGCGCACGCGATCGCGCGCGCCCGCAATCGGCACCGGTTCGGCCAGCGCTTCGGTCGCGCGCTTCACGGCGCTCTCGGGTCCGACGATCTCGACGCGCGCCGGCTCCGACGTCATCGAGCCGACGATGTATCCGGGCGCAGGACGTCCTTCGACGGAGAGCTCGACCGGCACCGTGCGGGTCGCCGACGGCTCGAACGCGAACGCGATGGCGGACGGCGTCACCTGCACGATTTCGACGCCGAACGGCGCGCGCACCTGCTCGGGCGTCAGCGGGAACAATCGCTGACCGGCGCGCGCGCTGCGCAGATCGAGAACCGCGACGACTTCTCCGGCCGCCACCCGGCTCAACGCGCCTGACGCGCCGCGGACTCGAACGTCCACCGCAGTGGGCACTTCGCCGGTCAGCTCGAGGCCGGCGGGCACCTGCTGCAGTTCGAGCGGCACACGCAATCCACGCTCGACGGTCTCTTCGCCCGCCACCGCCATCCACAAGAGGATCGCGAGGCCGACGGACAGTACCTTCAGCCCGAAATGGCGAAACGGCCAGAGGGCACGCAGCTTCATTATTTGCTTTGCGCGTGGGGACCCACGTTACTCACGGCGCCTGGGGAATCCACCCCCAGGCGCTCTCGCTCGCGCCTGCGCACTCGCTCGGGCTCAAGGCTGTCACGCGCCTGTCGCGGCTCGCCTCTCGGCTCGCCGCGGTGTGCCTGCAGATCATCACGTGTACTGCATCTCTTCACGCGCGGCGCCACTGGTTGGCTTCTGCAGGACGAGCGCGCGCAATCTGGCGCGAAGCTCGTCGGGGCTCAGACCGCGTTCGATTTGACCGTCTGCGACGATCGAGAGCTTGCCCGTTTCCTCCGACACCACAATCGCCACCGAATCGTTTTCTTCCGTCAGACCAATCGCCGCGCGATGGCGCGAGCCAAGCTCCTTACTGAGCTTCGGATTCACCGTCAGCGGCAGGAAGCACGCGGCGGCCGCCACGCGATCGTCCTGCACGATGACGGCGCCGTCGTGCAGCGGCGAATCCGGATGAAAAATGGCCAATAGCAGATCGTATGTCAGCACGGCGTCGAGCGGGATGCCGCCCTCGATGTAATTCCGCAACCCGATCTGCCGCTCGATCGCGACGATGGCGCCGATGCGCTGCGACGACAGCATGTTCGCCGCGACGACGAGCTCTTCGATCGATTCCTCGGCCGACTCCGCCTTCGCGAAGTACCGGAAGAATGGCCCTCGGCCAAGGTGAGCGAGCGCCCGGCGGATATCGGACTGGAACAGGACGATGACGGCAAAGACGATGTAGCCGACGAGGTTCCGCACGAGCCAGTTGACCGTTTCGAGATGGCTCCACCGCGAGCCGTAGAAGAGGAGAACGAGAAAGGCTGCGCCGAGCGCCATCTGGACCGCGCGTGTCCCGCGAATGAGCTTCAGGACTTCGTAAATGAGGACCGACACCACGAGGATGTCGACGATGTCCCACACGCCGAGGCGCGGACGACGAAGGAGCGTGGTGATCCAATTCACGTGGTGTCCTGTTGTCCTGCTCTGCGGATCTTTTCGGCGACGGCTACGACTTGTGTCATCTCTGCAACGGCGTGCACGCGGACGATGTGGGCGCCGGCGAGAACCGCGGCGGCAACCGCGCCTGCGGTTCCCCAATCGCGTTCGGGCGCCGGCCGATCGCCGATCGCGGCCCGCATGAACGACTTGCGCGACGGACCGACGAGCAGAGGACGGTCCAGCGCTGACGCGAGCTCGGGCAGCCTGGCCAGCACACCATAGCTGTGCGCCGGGCGTTTGGCAAACCCGATCCCGGGATCGACGATGAGCCGCTCGACGGGAACGCCGGCGGCGGTGGCGACCGCGATGCTCTCGGTCAACTCCCGTCGCACATCGGCGATCACATCCTCATACACCGCTTCCGCGTACATCGTTTTTGGCATCCCCCGCGTGTGCATGAGGACAATCGCCGCGCCGCTGCGCGCCACGACGTCCGCGACTGGCGGATCGAAGCGGAGACCGCTCACATCGTTGATGATCGCGGCGCCGGCGTCGACGGCGGCGCGTGCGACGTCGGCCTTCGACGTGTCCACCGAGACCGGGATCGTCAGCCGACCTGCGAGCGCGCGGAGGACCGGCATGATCCTCGCGAGCTCTTCGGCGGCCGGAATGGGGTCGGCGCCGGGGCGCGTCGATTCGCCGCCGACGTCGACCAGATCGGCGCCGTCCTGCTGCATCCGCAGCGCCGCGTCGACGGCGGCTTCAGGATCGAGGAAGCGGGTTCGTTCGGCGAATGAATCCGGCGTGACGTTGAGAATACCCATGACGAGACAGCGCTCGCCGAGCGCCAGCGAGCGTCCGTCCGGCAATGGAACGTTGTAGCTCTTTCGGGAAATCACGCCGGTGTCGGGGCGGACCTTGCTCCGCCCGGAGCATCAAGTCAACGCGGGCCGAGCAAGCTCGGCCCCTACTCCTGTGGCAGCGGCTTGTTGAGCGCGGGGACGATCGGAGCGCGCTCTTTCTGACGCGGACGGGCTTCGTCTTCGTCCGGCACGACCGTGCGCGCGGCGACGGTCTGCGGCTCCTCGAGCGGCAGGCCCGAGGCGAGGCGCTTCACCTGCTCGGCGTCGAGCACCTCGCGCGCGAGCAGCGCGTCGGCGATCTTCACCAGCGTGTCCTTGTGCGCGGTGAGCAGCTGCGTCGCGCGCTGATAGTTGTCGGTGACGAACTTCTTCACTTCCTGATCGATCTTGATCGCGGTGTCTTCGCTGTAATCCTGGTGCTGCGCGATCTCGCGGCCGAGGAAGATCTGCTCTTCCTTCTTGCCGAAGGTGAGCGGCCCCATCGCATCGCTCATGCCCCACTCGCACACCATCCTGCGCGCCAGCTCGGTCGAGCGCTCGAGATCGTTGCCGGCGCCGGTCGTGACGCTGTCCATCGTGATCTCTTCGGCGATACGGCCGCCGAGCAGGATCGCGATCTGGTCGCTGAGGTATTCGCGCGAGTAATTGTGCTTCTCGTCGGTCGGCAGCTGCTGCGTCAGGCCGAGCGCCATGCCGCGCGGGATGATCGTCACCTTGTGGATCGGATCCGCGTGCGGCAGCAGCACGGTGAGCAGCGCATGGCCGGCTTCGTGAAGCGCGGTGACGCGCTTCTCCGCGTCGCTGATGATCATCGAGCGGCGCTCCGACCCCATCAGCACCTTGTCCTTCGCGAACTCGAAGTCGTGCATGCGCACGACCTTCTGGTTGTAGCGCGCGGCGTTGAGCGCCGCCTCGTTCACCAGGTTCGCGAGATCCGCGCCCGAGAAGCCGGCCGTGCCGCGCGCCAGCACCGGCACTTCCACATCGTCGGCCATCGGAATCTTGCGCGTGTGGACGCCAAGGATGCCTTCCCGTCCCTTCACGTCCGGACGGTTGACGACGATGCGCCGGTCGAAGCGGCCCGGACGCAGCAGCGCCGGATCGAGGACGTCAGGGCGATTCGTCGCCGCGACGAGGATGACGCCTTCGTTCGATTCGAAGCCGTCCATCTCGACGAGCAGCTGATTGAGCGTCTGCTCGCGCTCGTCGTGGCCGCCGCCGAGGCCGGCGCCGCGATGTCGGCCGACGGCGTCGATCTCGTCGATGAAGACGATGCACGGCGCGTTCTTCTTGCCCTGCTCGAACAGATCGCGGACGCGCGACGCGCCGACGCCCACGAACATTTCGACGAAATCAGACCCGCTGATCGAGAAGAACGGGACATTGGCTTCGCCGGCCACCGCGCGCGCGAGCAGCGTCTTGCCGGTTCCTGGAGGCCCCATCAGCAGGACACCCTTCGGAATGCGTCCGCCGAGCTTCTGGAATTTCTGCGGTTCCTTGAGGAACTCGATGATCTCCTGCAGTTCTTCCTTCGCTTCGTCGACGCCGGCGACGTCCTTGAACGTCACTTTCTTCTGGGAGCTCGAGGAGAGCTTCGCCTTGCTCTTGCCGAACGACAGCGCCTTGTTGCCGCCGCTCTGCATCTGGCGCATGAAGAAGATCCAGAACCCGATCATCAACAGCACCGGCGCCCACGAATAGAGCAGCGATGCCCATGGGCTGGCGGTCGGTTCCTTCGAATCGACCTGCACGCCGCGATCGATCAGCTTGTTGACGAGGCCTTCGTACTGGCTCGGCGCGTAGGTATGGAAGCGTTCGCCGACTTTCGTGAATCCGGTGATGTCCTGACCAGTGACCGTCACGCTCGCCACGCTGCCCGAGTCGGCCCACTGCAGGAACTCGCTGAACTTCACCAACCGATCGGCGTGCTGGAATTTGGTCGAGAAGTTCCAGATGAGCACGCCGATGACGACGAGCACCACCCAGAACAACAGACTCTTCAGGGTCGAGTTCAAGCAGAGCCTCCGAGCAGAACGGACCAATGCGGGCTTACGCCCGCGTAAGTTTCAAGATTAGCACGGCTTGCGCGGTGTCGGTCACGCGAAACGCCTCGTCAATTCCGTATCCCGCGACCCACACGATTCGATCATGCTGATCCACCACGATCGGTACCGCGTCGCGAGTGTGGCGCGTCACTTTGCGGTCCACGAAGAAATCCTGCAGCTTCTTGTGGCCGTTCAGTCCGACCGGTCGAATTCTGTCGCCGGGACGACGATTTCGTACGCCCAAAATCTCACGACACAGGTCGCCGCGAACGGCAGCGACCGGTCCGTTTCCCACGACTGCACTGCGGCTGGCGGGAAACGAAGCGGCACGCCCCAGGTCGACCGAGACCACGCAGCCGATGCCGGGCAGGGCGACTTCTCCTGGGATAGACAGCGGATACCGGAAAAGGTTCGCCGAGCTCGCCGCGTTCTCCACAGTTTCTCGTCCGCGTGTACTCCTTAAGACGAGCCGCGGACCGATTCGTTGCGCGCGCTGGCCGGGGAGATCGACGGAAGAATCGCGATCGCCTCGCGCGAGCTCGAGCGCCGCGGACGCGTGCTCGAACGTGATCGGCCGCCCTGCCGCAAGATCGTTCATCGCGCGCCAGAGAACCGTCCGTGCGACGAAGGGCGGCGCGGTTTGCAGCGGCTCCACCTGATACGCACGCCCGGACTCCGGCTGCGCGCGAGGCGACGGCAACGTTTCGACGAGGTCCGCCCGAGCGAGCGATTCGAGATCGTCGGCGGCCGCATCGAGCCACGCCCAGAGCTCGCGCGCAAGATCGGCTTCGTCGGCGAGGACACCGACAATGTCGCGGTTGAGACCTTCGAGCAGCGGAATCACCTGCGTCCTCATGCGATTGCGCGGGATCGTCAGGTCGCGGTTGCTTTCGTCCTCGACGAATGCGGCGAACCGATCGCCGTCCGCGCGCCGGACGGCAAGCCAATCGCGCAGCTCCCGACGACGACAGCTCAACAGCGGCCGGACGATGGATCCGTTGCGCGGGTACATTCCGGCGAGACCGCGCGGGCCGGCGCCGCGGACGAGCCGCAGCAGGAAGGTTTCGGCCTGATCGTCGCGCGTGTGACCGACCGCCACGACGTCGGCGTTCAACGACGTCCGCGCGCGATCGAACGACTCGTACCGTGCGGCGTGCGCGGCAGCTTCAATCGATCGCCGTTCATGCCGCGCGCGCGCCCGAACGTCCGCGCGCTCGACGACGATCGGCCTGCGGAGCGCGTCGGCCAGCTCGCGGCAGAACCGTTCATCGTCGGCGGCCGCGACGCGCAGCTGATGATTCAGGTGCACGAAGCCGGTGAGTCGAAGCTCGCCCGTCGAGTCCAGCTCGTTGAGAATGTGCGCGAGCGCCACCGAATCCGATCCGCCGGATAGCGCCCCGACGACGCGCGTGTCGGACCGAATCAGATCGTGTCGGCGCACGAAATCGCGGACCTTGTCGATCATTTTGCCTGGCTGGATCGGCGGAAGGGGCTGGAACGGCTGGTCCTGCCCATCCCGCCCAGAATCGTGGTGCCGGAGGGCGGACTCGAACCGCCGACCTAGCGCTTATGAGACGCTCGCTCTAACCGCCTGAGCTACTCCGGCTGAGTGTTCGATCTTACTATGGGCTCGCCGCCTTCACCGCTGCCGCCAGCAGCGGAATCATGATTTCGTGATGGCCGATCAATGCGTACCCGCGGCCGCTCGCGGCGGTCGGACGGGCGACGACATTGGTCTGCGGGCGATAGTGCCTGACGAAATCGAGATTCACCGTTGTCAACCCGGCGAGCGCGATGCGGGCGTTGCGGGCGAGAGCGACGGCTTTCAGAAACACTTCCGGCAATACGACGGCGGATCCGCAGTTCAGGTACACGCCGCGCTCGAGGCGCGCGACGTTCGAGACGAAGTATCTGAAATCGCGCAGGCTTCCTTCGCCGAGCGCGGCGCCCGAGGCAGCCGGATGCATGTGGATGATGTCGGTGCCGATCGCGACGTGAACCGTGACCGGAACCTGCAGACGCGCGGCCGCCGCGAGCACACTGGCGCGCGCGTACGGCGGCTGCTTGTCTGCGAGAAACCGCGTCACCGCCTGGCCGATTC